>ERZ1023282.68-NODE-68-length-63578-cov-6.612833_pt1 | contig 63578 bp, 51 predicted proteins | sample MGYA00521262_ERZ1023282 | MGnify/ENA primary metagenome ERZ1023282 (study PRJEB32759, sample SAMN07749867) | skin metagenome | biome: transportation; feature: city; material: polyester macromolecule | host: Homo sapiens | place: Hong Kong:KT line | collected... | reverse complement strand
CGAGGGCTGACGCTTGATCTCGGCCAGCCGCCCGGCATCACCCCGCCAGATCAGGCCCGCCAGACGGAGCATAAGTGTATATATAGAAATAGTGTTCAACAAGACATAATAGATTTATCATCTTGTTTTCCATTGATAACTATTTCAGCATCTGGCAACTACCGGGCAGCAGGGAGAAAGTTGCGTCCCGGATCACCCAACCGTTCATCGCACAAGGAACGACGTGACGCAGAAGAAACGCGCCCCTCAAAACACGGAAGTCCGCTCCATTCCGCGCAAGGACGGCCCGCGGGAATTGCTGGAGCTGTTCTACCCCATCCACTACACGGTGGGGATGACCATTGAGGACACCCTGCGTTCCGGCAAGGCACTCAACCGCCATCAGACGGTGATCATGTGGCTGATCCGCTCCCGCGGCGTCGACGGAAAACTGATCCGTCGCAAGGACGTGGAGCGCGCGATGATGGATTGGTTCGACATCACCAGCAGCTCGGTGTCCAAGGCCCTGCGCTCGATGGCCAAGCCGCCGCTGAACCTGGTGCAGATCATGGAAGACCCGGACTCCGGGCGCGAGAAACTGATCCGGGTGACGCCGAAGGGCGAGCGCTTCATGCAGCAGATGGTGAGTAACGGACAGTCCCTGATGCGCTGGGCGGTCGATTACATGAGCCCTGCGGAGCTGGACATGGGTGTCCACTTCCTGTCGCTGGTGGCCCGCATCTTCGAAAACCCGCCTCAGCCGCGGCTGGAAACACCCGAGGACTGAGGCGCTACCCCGGCGTCTGGCGCAGGGTCGAGATCCAGGCGGCAAAGTCCTCGGCGACCTGCTGCCACCCGATATCGAGCATCAGGTTGTGCGCCATGCCGGGATAGATCCTGCCCTCCACGCCATAGGTCCGTGCCGTGGCCTCGATATCCGGCGGCGGGAAGATGGTGTCGAGGGCACCGCCAACAACCCACTTGGGCAAGGCAGGGTCCACACGTCCCGGCTGTGGCAGGTCGAGCATCAGCATGTCGAGGAAGGCGCGGTAGGACTCGTTCTGCAGCGCCCGCCAATGCGCATCAACCTCGGCCGGCGGCAGCCGTTCGCTGTAGAACATGGCCTGGGCAGCAGCCCGCGACTTCACCAGTTGATAGAGGTCGAAGGTGAAGACTGTGCGCAGAAAGTCCACGGGCCGGGCCTTGAGCAAGTGCAGCACCACCCCGACCACGCCGCGTGGCGGTGCCGAGGCCACGAGCCCGGCGCCCATCAGATTGGCGGGACGACGCGCCATCACGTGCTGGACCACGAAGCCCCCCATCGAGTGCCCCGCCACCACCACCGGTCCCGGGGAGCGCTCGATGGCAGCTACCACTGCATCGGCGTAGTCGCTCACCGACAACCACGGGATGCGCTTCGGGCCGGGCACACCGTGCCCCGGCAGGTCCAGGCATTCGACCGCGAAACCACGCTCACGCAACCAGGGCGCGAACTGACGCTCCCAGCACCAGGCGCCATGCCAGGCGCCGTGTACCAACAGGATATTCGGGGCGGAGGACACCGTATCGGCTCCGTTCAGGGGAACGCCCGGGATACTACGGGATCGCGCCGCGACCAGCCGACAAGACCGCCTCAGACGGCGAACTGGCCGGTGAAGGCACGGATGAAGTCGCCCAGGCGGTCTGCCGGCAGGTCATTGATGCCGGCCGCTGCCGCACGCCCCCCGCCGGTGGGAAACTGGCGGCACAGCGCGTCCGCGCCCTGCTTGCGATTCAACGGTGCGCGCACGCTGACGAGGTAGCCTCCGGTTCGCTTTTCGGTCAGCACCGCATGCGCCCGATCCGGGAACTGATTCACCAGATCGTTGCTCCAGACACCGCTGACCCGCCGCGCCCACGGCGCATCCGGCAGCACGAACAACGCCGCATGATCGGTGGACCCCGGCGCGGCGGTCGCCGCCTGCGCCTTGCCCATGTCGGTGCGGTAGCCGTCGGCGAGCTGCTCGAACTGCGCCCGCGCCTCTTCGATGAAGGCGAACGGACTGAGAAAGCGGCTGACCAACTGAAACAACGCTTCGGGCGCAAAATGGAGATCCTCCACCCGCTCGCCGTAGCCGTTGTAATTCATGTAGGTTCCGAGCGCCTCAAGCTGCTGCAGCTGCGACGCGCTCAGCCCCATCGGCCGCGCGATGGCCTCGGCGCTCTGCCGCAGGTTGTCACCGAAGGCCCCCACCACGGCCCAGGCCGCAAACCGATTCTTCAGGTAGCCGTTGACCAGCAGGCTGGTGCAGACATCCGCCGCCTCGTTGATGTGCACCTCGAGACCTTCCCGCTGCGGAATATCCCCGGCGAAATGGTGATCGAAGTACGTCACGCGGGCACCGGCGTCGAGGATGCCCACCAGGGCATCACGGTTCTTGTCCAGCGAGATGTCGAGCACCGTCACCTGGTCCCCGGCCGCGACATCGAGCCCCTTGAGGAGCGCGATGTCGCGCTTGACGCCCGTCACGAGTCGCGCTTCCCGAGGCTGTGCGAGATGCAGCTGGGTCAGCGCGCAGATGCCGTCGGCATCCCCATTGAAGACGTCGATGAAGGCCATGCTCAGCCCTCGGTGGAGCGGTAATAGTCCATCAGAATCCGCGCCACTTCCGGACGTGAGAACTCGGGCGGCGGGGCAATACCCTGGCCCAGCATCTCGCGCACCTTGGTGCCGGAAAGGTTGATGAAGTCCTCGGGCACATGATCCGGCGCCTCCCGCATCATCACCACCTGATTGAGTTTCTTGCTCCAGGCGGTGTTGTCGGCGCCGAAGATCTGAATCTTGAGCGCGCCCTCCGGAACCTCCTGCTCGAAGATGGTCTGCGCATCAAACGGGCCGTAGTAACTGCCAACCCCGGCATGGTCGCGACCGACGATGAGGTGGGTGGCCCCCATGTTCTGGCGGAACACCGCATGCAGTACGGCCTCGCGCGGCCCGGCATAGAGCATGTCGAAGCCGTAGCCCGTCACCATCACCGTGTTCGGCTCGAAGTACACCTCCACCATCTTGCGGATGCAGGCATCGCGCACGTCGGCGGGAATGTCGCCCTTCTTCAGTTTGCCCAGCAGCATGTGAATGACGATGCCGTCGGCGTTCAGGCGCTCCTTGGCCATGCGGCACAGCTCTTCGTGGGCGCGATGCATGGGGTTGCGCGTCTGGAACGCCACCACGGTCTCCCAGCCGCGCGAGGCGATCTCGCTGCGAATCTCCACCGCGGTCCGGAAGGTATCGGGAAACTCGCCGGGGAAGTAGCTGTAGTTCAGCACCTGAATCGGCCCGGAGAGTACCGTGTTGCCGAGACCGGTAAAGGTGGCGACGCCGGGATGCTTGGGGTCGAGCGTGCGGAAGATCTTTTCCGCCATGCCCTGGATCTGGGCGTCGGTGACCGTCTCCACCGCGGCAACGTCCATCACCGCGAGCACCGGATTGCCGTCGACGTTGGGGTCGCGCAACGCGATACGGCTGCCCGCCTCGATGCCGGTTTCCCGGGTCAGGTTGAGCACCGGCACCGGCCAGAACAATCCGCTGGCGGTCCGCATGGACTCCGCCACCGACAGGGCATCGGCCAGGTTCATGTACCCGGTCAGCGGATTGAAGTAGCCCGCGCCCATCATCACGGCATTGGCAGCGGCGGCGGAATTGAGCAGCAGCGACGGCAGCGTTTCCGCCTCCGCCAGCAGGGCGGCGCGCGCCGCGTCATCGGCGACGTAGAGGGGATTCAGGGTGTCAGAACCGTGCGGTGAAATCATGGGGTGTCCTCTCGTGATTCGATTGGGGTGGGGCGGCGCTCAGGCCGACAGGATCTGGCGCTGACGCAACAGGTCGATCAGCGCGTTCACTTCCTGTTCCAGGCTCATCTCGTGGCTCGGCAACACCAGCTCCGGGCGCGACGGCGCCTCGTAGGGGTCATCGATGCCGGTGAAGTTCTTGATTTCACCCGCACGCGCCTTCTTGTAGAGCCCCTTGGGGTCGCGCTTTTCCGCTTCGGCCAGCGGAACGTCGACAAACACTTCGACGAAATCCATGCCGCCGTCGTCGTGGAGCTTGCGCACCATGTCGCGATCGGCACGATAGGGCGACACAAAGCTCGACAGGACGATGACGCCAGCATCGACGAAGAGCTTGGCGATCTCGCCGATACGGCGGATGTTTTCCGCACGGTCCTCGGCGGAGAAGCCGAGGTTCTTGTTGATGCCCAGGCGCACGTTGTCGCCATCCAGACGGTAGACCAGCCGGCCCTGCTGATGGAGCGCCTTCTCCAGCGCCACGGCCACCGTGCTCTTGCCGGAACCCGAGAGCCCCGTGAACCAGATCGTCGCGCCCTTCTGGCCGAGCAACTGGGCGCGCTCGGCGCGCGTCACCTCGCCTTCATGCCAGTACACGTTGGTTGCTTTCTGTTCGGCCACGTTGCGCGCTCCAGTCTTAATGGGGCACTCAGTGTAGGGCCGCCGCTGATATCAATAAAACATATAATTTGCATACTAGCCATCTATTTTCTTCATACATCATACGCCTCGATGAACCTCAACCACCTGGCCATCTTCCGCGCCGTCGCCACGCACAGCAGCGTCAGCGCCGGCGCCCAGTCCCTGCACATCAGCCAGTCCGCCGCTTCCAAACAGCTCATCGAGTTTGAGCAGGCCCTGAGCGTGCGGCTGTTCGACCGCCTGCCACGCGGGGTCAGACTGACCGAGGCCGGGCAGGTCCTGCTGGGGTACGCCAACCGGCTTTTCGCCATCGAGGCGGATGCCGAGCGCGCCATCGTCGACCTGCGGGATCACGTCCGGGGACAGGTCCGGATCGGGGCCAGCCGCACCACCGGCAGCTACCTCCTGCCCGAACTGCTGGCCGCATTCCGCCGGCGGTTCCCGGCGGTTGAAGTGGTGCTGCAGGTCGCCAATACCGGCGCGGTGGAAAGCGGCCTGATTGCGGGGGAGATCGACATTGGCTTCACCGAAGGCATCGTCGCCAACGAGCAACTGGAGTACCTTGAGTTCGCCCGCGACGAACTGGTGTTGATCGCCGCACCGGACCATCCCGCCACCCTTCGGGCGCCGCTGGCAGTCACCGAACTGGCCGAATGGCCGCTGTTGATGCACGAGGTCGGCTCCGGAACCCGGGCGGTCACCGAGTTGGCGCTGGCACGTGAAAGGCTGAGCCTGCGTCCGGCGATGACCCTCGCCAGCGGCTCGGCCATCAAACAGGTGGTTGCCGCTGGCGGCGGCCTCGCCTTTCTGTCGTCACTTGCCATCCGGACGGAACTGCAGGCCGGACGGCTGGCGATCATCCCGATGCGAAAGCTCAAACTGGAACGCACCCTGTACCGCGTGGGCTTGCGCGACGCCCTGCCGGGGCCCTCGCTGCAGGCCTTTCTCGACACCCTGGGGGAACGTACGGTCACCTGATGCGCGGCGAGCCGGATAATGGTGGCCAAGGACGGAATCGAACCGCCGACACGGGGATTTTCAATCCCCTGCTCTACCGACTGAGCTACTTGGCCGGATACTGAAAACGTTGACGCTGCCCGGGCGTTGCACCCGAGGGCCGCGTATTAAAGCCGCGCAGCCGCGAGGCGTCAAGCCGAAGGTGGCGGGGTGTAGCCCGTGCTGGCCAATTCACCGCCACCAAAGAAGTACTTCTCCAGTTCCTCCATCAGGAACCGCCGGGACTTGGCATCGGAGAGGACCAGCCGGTATTCGTTGATGAGTCGCGTCTGATGCTCGATCCAGCCTTGCCAGGCCTCCTGCGAAACCTGCTCGTACAGCTTGAGCCCGAGCGCGCCAGGCAGCGGCGGCCGCGGCAGGCCCTCGGCTTCTCGGTCGAGCTTGATGCAGTGGACAGTACGGCTCATGGAACACTCGTTGGTTCGGGCGAAAGCGCCTGCAGCACGCGTCGCACCGGTGCGGGAAGCCCGCGCTGCAGGGCGTCGTCAATTGTAGACCATGCCCCGGCCTCAAGGTCCGGTGCAAGGTCGGCCCGCCCCTCTCGAACGGTCAGCGCCAGATCGAAATGGGTGAAGGCGTGGTCCACCGTCAGGCCGTCTTCGGCCGACAGCTGCAATGACGGCCATCCGGCCTGCCACTGCTGCAGCTCGGGAGGACCTTCCAGCACCGGCGGGCACCACAAGCCCCCCCAGATCCCGCGAGGCGGGCGGCGCTGCAGCCACAGCCGGCCATCGCCATTGCGCACCAGCGCCAGCCAGGCCGCCCGCTGCGGGCGCGGGCGGCGCGGGCGTGCGCCCGGCAGCCGCCCCTGCGCATCGTGGTGCACCGCGAAACAGTCATCGCGTACCGGGCAGACCGCACAGTCGGGACGGCGCGCGGTGCAGACGCGGTGCCCCAGATCCATCATGGCCTGGGCATAGTCCGCATGCTTGGAGGTGGGCAGGCGGACTTCGGCCTCCGCCCACAACCGTGCCAGCACGGCCGGCCGGCCGGGCCAGCCTTCGATACCGGCGTGCCGGGCCAGCACCCGGCGAACATTGCCGTCGAGTACGGCCGCCGGGCGATCAAAGGCCTGCGCCACGATGGCCCCGGCCGTGGAACGGCCGACGCCCGGCAGGGCCTCCCACGCCGCCACCGTCTGGGGAAACCGATCGCCATACCCGGCACGCAGTGCGCGTGCGCAGGCGTGCAGGTTGCGTCCACGTGCGTAATAGCCCAGCCCGGACCACTCCGCGAGCACGTCATCGACCGAGGCCGATGCCAGGGTGGCGACATCGGGAAAGCGCGCCATGAACCGCGCGAAGTACGGGATGACGGTCGCAACCTGGGTCTGCTGCAGCATGATCTCCGAGACCCAGACCCGATACGGCGAGCGCGGGTGCTGCCACGGCAGATCGTGCCGTCCGTGCCGGGCGAACCACTGCAGCACACGGTCGGCGAACGACGTGGCGGTCACGTGCCGGCGTCGTCGGCGTCGCTGTCACTGTCTGCCGCCGGCACGTCGGCAGGCGCCGAGGTCGGCGCGGGCGTCGGTGCCGGCGTGGCCTTGCGGCTGCCGCCCAGCAGGCCCCGCAGGGCATCGCCGGCGCCGGAGCCCAGCTTGTCTTCCAGCTTTTCCTGCAGCTTCTCGCGGGCACGGTCCTTTTCGGCGTCGATCTTTTCCTGCACGCGCTCCTTTTCGGCGTCCAGCTTTTCGCGTGCGCCATCCAGCGCCTTCTGCTGCAGCGCCTCCTGGATATCGAGCCGCACCTTCGGGGCGAACAGGTTGCCGGTGAGCTGGATCGGAATCGTCAGGCCCTTCAGCGCGTCCAGTGCCTTGCCGTCCTGTCCCGTCGCCGTTTCCACCACGGTGGGTTTGGCGAGGAAGTTGATCGTCTCCTTCGCCAGGTCCACCTCACCCCCGCCGGCCAGCCGGAACAGCGGGCTGGCCGCCGCCAGACTGTCGGTCTTGAGCACGCCATTGACGATCTGCGCGGCCGCCGAGAACGAGGCGAAATCGGTTGCTTCTGTGGTGTTGGCCGCCTCCCGCGCCGCCACCATGTTGCCCGCCAGCATGGCTTCACCCCGCCGCAACACCTGCGCCAGGTTGAAGCCCTTGACGGCGCCGTCACGCAATTCGAACGACAGCTGGCCGTTCAGCGCCTGCCGCAGGGCACCGACGGTTTCACCCGCACTGGTCAGATCGAGTCGGATGCGCCCCATGCCGGACACGTAGTCCTGTCCCAGCAAGTCGGCCAGGAACGGTGCGATCTTGAGGGCATCGAGTTCGGTCTGCAGGGCGTAGCGCGGGGTGCTGCCAGGCGTGTAGCGGTTGTCCAGGTTGACGGTGCCGCCGTAGAGCTTGGCGCTGATCTGCTGCCGTTTGGGTTGCCCTGCCGGGCCACTGAGCGTGACCTTGGCGTCGGTCAGGGTCACGCCACTGACCTTGAGCGTGCCGATGCGCAGCGTGCCATCGGCATTGAGGTCATCGAGCACCTCGGTGGGCAGGCGGATGTCGTTGATTGATCCGGTATCGCCAGCCGGCTTGTCGCCGGTGTGGGCGCCGTCGGACTCCGGCGGCAGGTAGCGATCAACGTCAATGCCGTTGACGTCCAGCGCAAAGGCCAGCGACTGCGTCGCGAAGTCGCGCACGGTGACGCTGCCTGCTGCGGTGGTGTCATCCAGCTGGAGCTTGAGGTTCTTCAACGCCGCCCGTGTCGGGCTCGCCTCCAGGGCCGTTGACAGCGATGCCTTGGACAGCACCTCGCCATCACGAGTGGGATAGGTGATGCCGAGCTGGTCCATCACCTGCCGTGGCGAGAACGTCGCCACCTGCAGGGTACCGGCGGCCTGTGGCGCATCGGTATTCAGGGCCCGCACATCGAGCGCCCCGCGCAGGTTCACACCGGCCAGATCCAGCACCAGATCCTCCAGCGCGGCGGTTCCCTGATCGCCGTGATAGTTCACCGACGACTTCAGGGCCAGGGTGGCGGGACGCTTGATCGGGCCGCCCTCGGCCTCGCCGTTGAGCGCCAGATCCGCCCATTTGAGAACCATGCCCTCAAGGGTGACGGCCGGGTTGCCGGTCAGCGTGGCACTGGCCTTGAGGTCCATCGGATTGGGCGTGTCCTTGCCGCCGGTCTGCACCGCAAGCGCGAGATTGCGGGCATCGACCTGGCCGCGCTTGAGGTCGGCCTCGATATCGCCGTTAAGCGTCAGTGCCGCCCCCAGCGGCTTGCCCTCCATGAGGGTGGCGCCAGTGCCGGTGGCCGCCAGCCGCAGCCCGCTGACACTGAACACCTGCTCGGAGAGCCTCGCCACCACGTTGCCGTCCAGCGTCAGCACGGCATCGACATCACTCTGCGCCACCAACTGGCGGCCATCGACACTCAATTTGAGCGCGATATCCTCCAGAGCCACGCGGTCGAAGGCCTCGTCGGGGATCACCCGGGCGGACAACGCCAGGGCCGCTTTCAAGCCCGGATCATCCAGCGACAGTTCCAGCGCGGTATCGACGTCCATTGGCTTGCCGGCGGACAGCGCTCCGGTCTCCAGGCGGAGGTTGCTCACCACCACCGACAGCGGCGCCTGGGCATCGGTGTAGCGCAGCGTTGCATCCTCGACCAACACACCTGCGATATCCAGGCCCTGGGGGTCGAAACCCCCGCCCGCTTCCGCCCCGGCGTCGGCCGCTTCCGTCTCGCTGTCTCCTGAGCCGGCCAGATCCGACCAGTTGTCGACCCCATCGGCCCGCTTTTCAAGGTTGAGCAGCAGGCCGCTGAGCGTCACCGTGCTGACCTCCAGCCGCCGGTCGAGCAGCAGCGGCATGAGCCGGGCGCCGACATCCACCGTGCCGACACGGGCAAAGGGTGCATCGCCGAAGCCCGGGGCATTGCCCAGCTCCGCGTCGCTGACGCGCAGCTTGATCCAGGGGAACACCTTGAGCTCGATCTGCCCCAGCTTGAAGCTACGCCCGGTGTTCTTCTCCACCGCCTTGGCAATGGTGTCGCGGTAGTCGTTGGGGTCAATCAGCATCGGCAGCGCGATGGCCGCACCGATGAGTAGAGCCAGCAGGATGCCGGCGACGGAGAGCACGATTTTCAGTTTCTTGGCCATGGGTCTCGCCTTGAGAGCGGATGGGCGCGGGGGGAACACGAGGGACCGCCCCAGTCTAAGAGGGGTTCCGCAGCCGCGCCAAACCCCGAAGGTAACGCCCGGACCCTAGTAAATTCATCCTGAATGCAGCCCGAACCGGGCCGCTCGCATGTCGGATATGTGACGATGCCCCCCAGACGAGGCCGTCACCAGACCTCGAAGAGGAGCTCCAACATGCTGAACCCCCGCCTTGGCCGCGCGTCGCGCGCGGGCCTGACCCTGACGCTTTCCCTCCTGCTCGCAGCCTGCGGCGGCGACACCCTCTCGCCGCCCGACGTGCCGCAGAACCCGATCACCGAGAGCCGCGCCGGCACGCAGGACCATGTCGTTCTGGCCTCCCCGGTGGATGGCGTGGACATTTCCTTCGAAGTGTTCGAGCCCGACCAGCTGGTGGCCGGAGAGACCTATCCCCTGGTGCTGCAGGGTCACGGCTATGGCGGCGCGCGTCAGACCACGCGCAGTGGTTTCATCGCTCGTCTCACCGAAGCCGGCTACTACGTCATCTCCATCGATCAGCGTGGATTCGGCCAGTCCGGTGGCAGTGTGCGCGTGATGGGCCCGGACACCGAGGGACAGGACCTCATCGCCATTCTCGACTGGGCCGAACAGCTCCCGGGCCTGCGCCGCCGCGGTGACGGCTCGATGATGGTCGGCAGCTTCGGTGGCTCCTACGGTGGCATGTATCAGTTCCTGCTGGCCGGGGCAGACCCGGCACAACGGCTGCGGGTCATCGCGCCGGATATCACCCCCCACGACCTGGTGTATGCGCTCAATCCCCACGACGTGATCAAGTCGGGCTGGGTGCTCGCGTTGGTGGCCGGGGGCGAGGCCAGCGGCCTCACCACCCTGCTGGGGGCCCTTGGCAACCTGCCGTCGGGGGACATCCCGGCGCTGCTGAACGCGGTGTCGCCCACGCTAACCAATCAGGACACCGCCATCGTCGAAACCCTGGTCCAGGGCGCCGTCACCAACGTCTTCCCGGAACCGGGACGCAACTACTTCAACTATCACAGCGTCCGCTATTTCTGCGACGGCGCGCCGGCCGGCCCGCAGGACTTCATCCTCGCCCAGCCCGATCCGCTCAATGTGCCGCCACGCCCATTTGCGCGCATTGATGCGCTGATCACCCAGGGCTTCCGCGACACCCTGTTCAACTTCAATGACGGCGCTGGCAACTATGCCTGCCTCAAGGCCCGCGGCGGCGATGTCCGCCTGCTGACCCACCAGACCGGCCACCTGCTGCCGGTGGCGCTGCCGGAAGGTGTCGAGACCGCGCTGGACCCGTTCTACGCCGCCCTGACCATTCCCGCCTTCCAGGACGCTGGCGGCTCGCGCAGTTGCGGCAGTATCAACCTCGACGACGCCATGTTTGCCTGGTTCGAGGAGAAGCTGCAGGGCAAGGGAGGACGCGTTGCCGCAGCGCTGCCCACCGGACGCAATGTCTGCATGAGCCTGGCCGAAGGCGACGCAGTCACCGTCCGCGACGTCAAACACGGGGGCACCACGTTCCCCATCGACGACAGCACGCCGCAGTTCAACAGTGTGCTCGGCATCGTTGGCAGCCTGCTGGGCAGCAGCATCCGCGAGTTGCTGCTGGCCGATCAGGTGCTGATGACAGTGCCGGAGGAAGGGGCCGTGCTGGCCGGCATCCCCACCGCCGAGATCTCGCTCAGCCCGGTCGGCGGCCTGGGGCTGGAAAGCTGCCCCACACCGCTGGCGCTGGGGGCATGCGACCCCATTCTGTTCCTCGGCCTGGGACAGCGTCTGCCGGGCGAGGCACGCTGGGACCTGATCGACGATCAGTTGACCCCGGTTCGGGGCTTCGGCACCCACAGCCTCGACCTGACCGGCATCGCCGAGCGACTCGCGCCGGGGGCCGAGCTCGGGCTGCTGACCTACGGCTTCCACGCGCAGTACCCGATCACCTGGTCGCGGGACCTGATCCTGCCCGCCGTGACCCTGGGCGGCACCGTGTCGCTGCCGCTGTTGACGCCCGCCGAAATCGTCCAGGACGGGGTCTGAACCCCTGTCAGCGGGCAGTGCTCGCTGACAGGGTCACCCCCCACCGACCGCGTGGATGACCTCCACGCGGTCGCCGTCGGCCAGCTGGCGCGCTGACCAATGCGAACGTGGCAGGATTTCGCCGTTGACCTCCACCGCCACCCGGCGGCCGCCCGGCGCCACCGCTGCCATCAGCTCGGAAAAAGTTGTCGCTGGGGCCAGTTCACGTGGCTCCCCGTTCAACACGATCTGCATTACACTCTCTCGTCACGCACGCGGGTGTAGTTCAATGGTAGAACTTCAGCTTCCCAAGCTGATAGCGTGGGTTCGATTCCCATCACCCGCTCCAGTTTTTCTCTCACGGTCGCCGCGGGCGGCCGTTTTTTGCGGCCGATCTTTCAGCGATGATGACAGCACCCACTGAAATGGCGCCGCTGCGGATCGCGGGTCGCACCTTCCGGTCGCGCCTGCTGGTCGGCACCGGCAAGTACCGAGACCTCGACCAGACCCGTGCGGCCATTGTCGCCAGCGGCGCCGAGATCGTCACGGTTGCCATCCGCCGAACCAACATCGGCCAGACCCCCGGCGAACCCAACCTGCTCGACGTGATTCCGCCGGAGACCTTCACCATTCTCCCCAACACTGCGGGTTGCTATACCGCCGCCGATGCCGTGCGCACCTGCCAGCTGGCTCGCGAGCTGCTGGACGGGCATCCGTTAGTGAAACTGGAGGTGCTGGGCGACCCCAAGACCCTCTACCCGGACATGCCCGCCACCCTTGAGGCCGCCGAAGCCCTGGTCAAGGATGGTTTCGAGGTCATGGTGTACTGCACCGACGATCCCATCGCCTGCAAAAGGCTGGAGGCCCTGGGCTGCGTCGCGGTGATGCCGCTGGCGGCCCCGATCGGCTCCGGACTGGGCATCCAGAACCGCTACAACATCCTGACCATCATCGAGAATGCCGCGGTGCCCATCATCGTCGATGCCGGCGTCGGCACCGCCAGCGATGCCACCATTGCCATGGAACTGGGCTGCGATGGCGTGCTGATGAATACCGCCATTGCTGAGGCGCAAGACCCGGTGCTGATGGCCAGTGCCATGCGCAAAGGGATCGAGGCCGGCCGCGAAGCCTTTCTCGCCGGGCGCATGCCGCGCCGCCGCTACGCCTCGGCGTCGTCGCCCCTCGACGGCATGAGCGGATGAACGCTGGCAGTACCGCCCTGCGGCCCATCCGGTCATTCGTGCGCCGGGAAGGACGCATGACGGTCGGCCAGCAACTCGCGCTCGACACCCTGCTGCCCCGACTCGGCCTGGACCCGACACGGGCGCTGGATCCGGTCGCGGTGTTCGGACGTCGTGCGCCGCTGACCTTCGAGATCGGTTTCGGCGTGGGCGACTACCTGCTGGCCCGGCTGCTGGCCGAGCCCGAGCGGGACTTCATCGGCGCCGAAGTGCACCGCCCCGGCGTCGGCCACCTGCTGTCGCGTGCCGAGGCGGGTGGCGCCGGCAACCTCCGCGTCTACACCACGGACGCCGTCGAGGTGTTGCGCGATTGCATCGCCGAGGGGGCACTGGACGAGCTGGTGATCCAGTTTCCCGACCCCTGGCACAAGAAGCGCCACAACAAACGCCGTCTGGTGCAGGCCCCGTTTGCCGCACTGGCAACCTCCCGCCTGGCACCCGGGGGACGCCTGCTGCTCGCCACGGATTGGGCCCCCTATGCGGAGCAGATGGTGGAGGTGCTCAATGCCACTCCGGGGCTGCGCAATCTCAGCGACGACGGGCGCTTCGTGCCGCGCCCGCCCAACCGTGCCCTGACCCGCTTCGAGCGGCGTGGCGAGCGGCTGGGACACGCCGTGTTCGACCTGGCCTACGAGCGGACCTGAGCCATGTCGCTCCGGCACCCCATCATCGGCATCACAGGCGCCAGCGGCGCCGGCACCAGCACCGCCATGAAAGTGCTGCAGATGATCGCCGAGATGCTGCAACTGAAGCCGGCCATCATCGAGGGCGACGCCTTCCATGCCTATGACCGCGAACAGCTGCGCACAGCCCTTGAGCGTGCGCGCATTCGCGGTGAAAACTTTTCCCTGTTCGGCCCTGCGGGCAATCTGCTGGAACGGCTGGACGCCACACTCGAGGCGTACGGTCGCGATGGTGGCGGCAAGATCCGGCGCTATCTCCACACCGATGCCGAAGGCGAGGCCGCAGGTCAGGCTGCGGGCACCTTCACCGGCTGGGAACCCATCCGCTCGGGCACCGACCTGCTGTTCTATGAGGGCCTGCACGGCGGCTACGTCGGTGAGGACGTCAACATCGCCCGTCACATGGACCTGCTGATCGGGGTGACACCGGTGATCAACCTCGAATGGATCCAGAAGATCCGGCGCGATACCGACGAGCGCGGCCACCGCCCCGAGGATGTCATGGCCACCATCCTCCGCCGCATGCCGGACTACGTCACTCACATCACACCGCAGTTCTCGAGAACCGACATCAACTTCCAGCGGGTCCCGCTGGTGGACACCTCCAACCCCTTCATGGTGCGCGACATCCCGGCGCCGGAGGAGAGCCTGGTGGTTGCCCACTTCAATCCCCAGGGCCGCTTCAAGCCGGACTTCCCCGCCCTGCAGCAGGTACTGCCCGGTGCCTTTCTGTCACAGCCGCAAACCCTGGTGATTCCGGGCGCCTTGATCGGGGAGGCGATGGAACGCATCCTCCGGCCAGTGGTCCAGACCCTGATCGCCCGCCGTAACGCCGGCAACGCCTAAGGAGCCCCGCGTGGAAACCAGACCCCTCGGCCATACCGACCTCCGCATCAGCCTGATCACCCTCGGCACCATGACCTGGGGCGAGCAGAACACCGAAGCCGAAGCACATGCCCAAATGGATCGGGCCGTCGCGGCGGGCGTCAATCTGTTCGATGCTGCCGAGATGTACCCGGTGCCACCGCGCCCGGAAACCTACGGCCTCACCGAAACCTTCATCGGCACCTGGCTCAAGCGACATGGTCGGCCGGACGGACTGATGATCGCCAGCAAGGTGATCGGGCCCGGCGCCTTCCCCTACATCCGCGGGGGGCCGCTGCTCAAGCGTGAGCAGGTCATTGCCGCCTGCGAGGCCAGTCTGAAACGGCTGCAGACCGATGTCATCGATCTGTACCAGGTTCACTGGCCGGAGCGCGGCACCAACTACTTCGGCAAGCTCGGCTACATCCCGGACGAGCGGGGCAGCACTCCCGTCGAGGAAACCCTGCGGGCCCTCGCGGACCTGCAGGCAGCCGGCAAGATCCGCCATATCGGCATCTCCAACGAGACCCCCTGGGGACTGAGCGAGTACCTGCGGCTGTCCCGCGAAGCCGGCCTGCCGCGCGTGGTCAGCGTGCAGAACCCCTACTCTCTGCTCAACCGCAGCTACGAGATCGGCCTGGCCGAGTTCGCTCACCGAGAACGGGTGGGCCTGCTGGCCTACTCTCCGCTGGCCTTTGGCATGCTCAGCGGCAAGTATCTGGGTGAAACCTGGCCGGCAGACGGCCGCCTCACCTTGTTCAAGCGCTTCGGCCGCTACAACGGCCCGCAGGGCATCGCCGCCACCCGCGCCTATGTAACACTGGCCCAGGCGCATGGCCTGGACCCCGCGCAGATGGCGCTGGCCTTCGTCAACGCCCAGCCCTTCGTCACCAGCAACATCATCGGCGCCACGACCATGACGCAGCTCGCGTCGAATCTGGCCGCCGCCGACCTGAAGCTGGACGCCACCGTAATGAAAGCCATCGAAGCGATTCACGCGCAGTACACCATCCCCTGTCCGTAACCGACCCGCGCCTCGGTCATACCCGCGCCGGCCGAGACGAGCCGTTCATCAGGCGCTGTCGCCACGGTCAACCGCCACTGGTTGAAAGCCCCCGCCGACCGGCGTAGAACGGATCGCAGGATTCCACTCAGGGATTCACGGAGGAGGACGCAATGGCGGAATGGCTAAGCGACGTCTCCGTCGGGCGCTGGTATCGCGCCGATGGAGCGCCCTTCGAGATCGTCGGCATCGATCTCCACCAGGAAATCGTGCTGGTGCAGCACTTCGATGGCACGCTGGAGGAGTTCGACTTCGACAGCTGGCTGGAACTGGCGGCGCGACCGTGCGCCCCCCCGGAGGACCCGGCCGGCGCCTTCGACACCTTGCGGGACGACTTCGGCCTCGAGGACGAACTCGGCGGCGTCGGCGACGAGCTACGTGATCCCTTGCAGCGACTGGATCAGCTCGGCCTCTGAGGCGCCGGCACCCGCCGCGAAAGGCTGATCAGCAACAGCAGACTCGGCACGCCCAGCAGCGAGGTGTAGGCAAAGAACACGGGGTACCCCCAGGCGTCGACCACCGCCCCTGAACCGCCCATCAGCAGCTTTCCGGGCAGCGAGAACAGCGACGAGAACAGTGCGTACTGAGTCGCCGTGTAGGCAATGTTGGTGAGCCCCGAAAGGTAGGCGATGAAGGCCGTGCCGGCAAAGTTGTAGGCAAAGTTGTCGATGCTCACCACCGCCCCCAGCGCGAGCAGGTCCGGCGACGGCTGCAGTGCCAGGGTGAGGAAGGCCAGGTTGGAACCGATCACCAGCACGCCGCCCACAACCAGTGCACGCAGGGTGCCCAGCCGCAGCACACCCCAACCGCCTACCACCACCCCGACAATCGACGCCACCACCCCGTAGCCCTTGGCGACCAGTGCGATCTGCTGCAGGGTGTAGCCCACATCCAGATAGAAGGGATTGGCCATCACCCCCATGGTGTAGTCGGTGAGCCGGAAGGTACCGACGAAGGCCAGGATCAGCACTGCCGTGCGCACCCCGTTGCGCTCGAAGAATTCCGACAGGGGCAGCCAGATGGCCTCCTGCAACACCTCGGGGAGCGGCCGCCGCCGGCCGGTGTGCTCCGCTACCGCCGCGACCGGTACCGGCTCTGGAATGACCAGCGTGGTCAGCAGACCCACCCCCACTGCGGCCGCCATCGCCAGATAGGCGATGCGCCAGTCATAGGTTCCCGCCAGCCACAGGGCCCCGGCGGTCGCCATCATCAGACCCAGGCGATAGCCCAGCTGGTAGGTCGCGGCCATGGTGCCCTGCATGGACTGCGGTGCCGCCTCGATGCGCCAGGCATCAATCACGATGTCCTGGGTGGCGCTGGCAAACGCCACCGCCACTGCCAGCCCCACCAGCCAGGGCAGCGCGTCAACCGGATCGCCATGCGCCATCGCCGCCAGCCCGGCGATCAGCGCCAGTTGCGACAACAGCATCCAGGCCCGCCGCCGTCCCAGCCAGCGGCTGAGCAGCGGCAACCGGAGGCGGTCCACCAGCGGCGCCCACAACAGTTTGAACGAATAGGCCAGCCCCACCCACGACAGCAGGCCGATGGTGGTACGGTCGATACCGGCCTCGCGCAGCCAGGCCGACAGGGTGGAAAACACCAGCAGAAACGGCAGCCCTGCCGAGAACCCCAGCAGCAGCATGGCGAAGGGGCGCGGCTGCAGATAGGCGCGCCAGGCGCGCCAGCCTGCGCCGTCAGTCGGCATAGTCAAGGATCAGCGGCGCATGGTCGGAAAACCGCTGCGTCTTGTAGACATGCCCCTGCTGCAGGCGGCTCGCCATGCCCGGGGTGACGATCTGGTAGTCGATGCGCCATCCGACATTGTTGGCGTAGGCATTGCCGCGATTGGACCACCAGGTGTAGGCCTCCCCGTCCTTCTCCGGATACAGGTGACGGAAGGCGTCAACCCAGCCCATCGCCAGCACCTGATCCATCCAGGCCCGTTCATGAGGTAGAAAGCCCGAGTTCTTCTGGTTGGATTTCCAGTTCTTCAGGTCGATCGCCCGGTGCGCGATGTTCCAGTCCCCGCACAGGACGTATTCGCGCCCGCTGTCCCGGCGTGCCTGCATCATCGGCAGGAAGGCCTCCAGGAAACGGTCCTTGGAAGCCTGACGCTCCGGCCCGGATGAACCGGATGGCAGATACAGCGAGGCGACCGACAACTGGCCGAAGCGGAACTCCAGGTAACGGCCCTCGTCGTCGAACTCCGGCAATGCGAGCGCGTTGATGACCTCATCCGGCGCCCTGCGCGCGTACACCGCCGTGCCGGCATACCCTTTCTTCAGCGCCGAATGAAAGGCCACGTGCCAGCCTGCGGGCCGGAAACTGTCGTCGAGATCGGCTGCCTGCGCCTTGGTTTCCTGCACGCAGACCACGTCGGCACCACTGTCCGCCAGCCACTCGAAGAACCCTTTGCGGGCGGCCGACCGCAGGCCGTTGGTATTGATACTGACGATGCGCACAGATAAGCCTGTCCCGGAGATTCGTAGAATAGGGTAGCGGCCTCGACCCCGGCCTGCCCATTTTTCTTCGGACACCTCATGCAACCCCACCAACACGACTTCCTCGATCTGGCGGTCAGCCATTCGGTCCTCACCTTTGGCGAGTTCACCCTGAAGTCGGGCCGCCGGTCGCCGTACTTCTTCAATCTCGGACGGATCAGCGGCGGTACCGCCATGCGACGGCTGGCGATGGCCTACGCCACTGCCCTGCGCCAGAGCGGCCTGTCGTTCGACCTGCTGTTCGGTCCGGCCTACAAGGGGATCCCCCTGGTCACGGCGGTGGCCATGGCCCTCGCCGAGCAGGGCGTCGACGTGCCGTTTGCCTACAACCGCAAGGAAGCCAAGGATCATGGCGAGGGCGGTATGCTGGTGGGCGCCGACCCCAAGGGTCGTCGGGTCGTCATCATCGACGATGTGCTCACCGCGGGGACCGCCCTGCGCCAGGCCGTGACACTGCTGCGCGACGCCGGTGCAGAGCCGGTGGCCGCCATGATCGCCCTCGATCGCGAGGAGCAAGGCCCACGGCCGGGCCAGTCGGCGGTGGACGCCATGGCCGCTGATACCGGCGTTCAGGTCCAGGCACTGGTCAACGTGCGCGATGTGCTGGAATATCTTGGCGACGGCGAAGGGCAAGCCGGCACCGCGGCCGCCATTCGCGCCTATCAGGCAGCCTATGGAGTGAACTGATGCGTGGAATCAGTGTGGTGAGCGGCCTCATCCTGTGCACGGCGGCGCTGGCGCAAACGCCACCACGAATCGTCTGCTGGACCGACGAGCATGGGCAACGTGCCTGCGGCAACACCGTCCCACCGCGCTATGCCGCCAGCGAACTCAAGCGCTTCAACGACCAGGGCGTGGTGGTCGAAACCCGCGCTCGCGAGGCCACGCTGGCCGAGCGCCAGGCCGCCGAAGCGGCACAGGCGCGCGCTGAGGCCGATGCCGCCACTGCCGCCAAACGCGAGGCCTATGACCGCTTCCTGCTGCAGACCTACCCGGATGCGCAGGCGCTGGCGGACCAGCGTGACCGTCGCCTCGGCGACCTCGACGGCCGGCGCACACTGGCCGAACAGGCGCTTGAGGAAACCCGCAAGTCGCTGACGGACCTGCGCGAGCGCGCCGCCAAACTGCAGGAAGCGGAAAAGCCGGTCCCGGAGCGCCTGGCAGGGCAGATCAGCAGTTTCGCGGTCGCCGAACAGGAGCACCAGGCCGCACTGGACGCGCTGATCAGCAAGCAGGACGAACTGCGTGCGCGCTACGACCGTGACATCGAGCGCTACAACACCCTGGCCAACTAGTGTGGTGTTCCGTAAATGGTTTGATGAAATCGCTGAGGGCTTTTCGGGTCTGGCAAGGCGCGACGACGAGTCATAGCAGTGCTATGGCGAGGAGGCGCAACGCCGCGAGACGCGAAAAGAACCCGCGATTTCGCAAAGGTATTTGCGGGACAGCACACTAGGGCAGTGCGAAACAACGAGCTTAGCCACGGATCAGGGTGCCGATGCCCTCGTCGGTAAACAGTTCCAGCAGCACCGAGTGCTCGATACGGCCGTCGATGATATGGGCCGATTTCACCCCGGCATTCACCGCATCGAGCGCGCAGCCGATCTTGGGCAGCATGCCACCGTAGATGGTGCCGTCGGCGATCAGTGCCTCCACCTGCGCCACCTTGAGCCCGGTGAGGACCTTGCCCGACTTGTCGAGCAGCCCCTGGATGTTGGTGAGCAACATCAGTTTCTCGGCCTTCAGCACGCTCGCCAGTTTGCCGGCGGCGATGTCGGCATTGACGTTGTAGGCCTCGCCCGCCGCGCCCACGCCCACCGGCGCGATCACCGGAATGAAACCACCGGCCTCCAGATGGGAGATCACCCGCGGGTCGATCTGTTCCACCTCACCGACCTGGCCAACGTCCTTGCCGCTGGGCAGCGTCATCTTGCGGGCCCGGATCAGTCCGCCGTCCTTGCCGGTCAGGCCGACGGCTCGGCCACCCTGCTGATTGATGGCGGCCACCACGGCCTTGTTCACCAGCCCGCCCAGCATCATCTCGACCACGTCCATGGTCTCGGCGTCGGTCACCCGCATGCCGTCGATGAACTCGCTCTTCTTGCCCAGGCGTTCCAGGTGCGCACCGATCTGCGGTCCGCCGCCGTGGACCACCACGGGGTTCATGCCCACTGCCTTCATCAACACGATGTCGCGCGCAAAGGCGTCGATCATGGTGTCGTCCTTCATGGCGTTGCCGCCGTACTTCACCACCATGGTCTTGCCATGGAAACGCTGAATGTACGGCAGGGCCTCGGTGAGAACCCGGGCAATGTTCTGGGCAGTGGTCAGGTCGATGGTCATGGGCGGTCTGCCGGACGCACTCACTGCCGACCGGTGGAGCCGAAACCGCCGGCACCCCGCGCTGATGACGCGCCGAAGGCATCCACCACCTCCAATGCGGCGCGAACCACAGGGACGAACACCAGCTGCGCGATCCGCTCACCGGGCTCGATGGTGAATGCACCCTGCCCCCGGTTCCAGCAACTCACCATCAACTCGCCCTGGTAGTCAGAATCGATCAGCCCCACCAGATTGCCGAGCACGATGCCGTGTTTGTGCCCCAAACCGGAGCGCGGCAGGATCACCGCCGCCAGCCCCGGATCGGCGATATGCACGGCAAGCCCGGTCTTGATCAGCTGCGTCTCGCCCGGGGCGAGCACCAGCGGTGCATCGAGGATGGCGCGCAGGTCAAGCCCGGCGCTGCCGTCGGTGGCATAGGCGGGCGCTGCGGCCCGCGGGTCCAGCACCTTGAGTTGGATCGTTGTCATGAGGCTTCGAATGTCGGGAAATGGATGCCCGCCGCTTCAGGCGGCCTGGGCGCGATAACGGTCGGCGATCAATGCGGCCAGGGTCCGGGCGACCGTCGCCTTGCCAGCCTCGGGGATGGCCTGCCCACCACCCGCCCAGAACACCTGCAAGGCGTTGTGGTCCACCTCGAAGGCACGCCCGTCACCAACCCAGTTGGCCGCGATCATCTGTAGTCCCTTGCGCTCGAGCTTGCCACGGGCATGGGATTCCAGGTCGTCGGTTTCGGCGGCGAAGCCGACCATGAACAACGCCGGATTGGCAGCCCTGATCGTGCTGAGAATATCGGGGTTCTTCACCAGCGTCAGCGGCAGGGTGTCGTCGTGCTTCTTGATCTTGCGGGTGGCAGCCGTGGCCACCCGGTAATCCGCCACGGCAGCGGCGGACACAAAGATGTGAGCGCCCTGCACGGCTTCGGTCGCCGCGGCCAGCATCGACTCGGCGGTGTCCACATCGATCCGGCGGACCCCTGCGGGCGTCGGCAGCGTCACCGGACCGGCCACCAGCGTCACGTCGGCACCCAGTGCCTGCAGGGCGGCGGCCACCGCGAATCCCTGCTTGCCGGAGGAACGGTTGCTGATGAAGCGAACCGGGTCCACGGGTTCGCGGGTCGGCCCGGCACTGACCACCACCCGGCACCCGGACAACGGCCCTTCGGTCGACAGCAGGGCGATGAGCGCATCGCGGATGGCCAACGGCTCCAACATGCGGCCCTCCCCCGTCTCGCCACAGGCCTGATCCCCCTGACCGGGCCCCAGCAGATGCACGCCCCGGTCCTTCAGGGTCATCACGTTGGCCTGGGTGGCGGGATGCGCCCACATCAACCGGTTCATGGCGGGGACCAGTGCCAGCGGACGGTCACTGGCCAGCAACAGGGTGCTCAGCAGATCATCCGCCAGCCCCTGCGCGCACTTCGCCATGAGATTGGCGGTGGCGGGGGCCACCAGCACCAGATCGGGCCAGCGGGCCAACTCGATGTGCCCCATCGCCGCCTCGTGCGCCGGATCGAAAAGGGCCTGCCGGACCGGCTGCCCGGTCAGCGCCTGGAAGGTCATCGGCGCCACGAAGGCCTCGGCGTGAGCGGTCATCACCACCCGCACCTCAGCGCCGACCTCGCGCAGGCGGCGCACCAGGTCCGCGGCCTTGTAAGCCGCAATGCCGCCGCTGACCCCCAGGAGGATGCGGCGGCCGCTCAGTGCTGTCACAGGGATGTCCATTGCGGCATTCTATCTGCGCCGGCGAAACGCTGATCAATCCATCGCACGTCGGCGGGAAACACGACAGGAGGTCATGATGCCCACGATCCGCGACTGGCCCGCCGCCGAGCGCCCTCGCGAGCGCCTGCTGGCCGCCGGCCCCACCGCCCTCTCCGATGCCGAACTGCTGGCCATCTTCCTGCGCACGGGGGTGGCCGGCGAAAGTGCGGTGGACCTGGCACGTCGGCTGCTGCATCACTTCGGCGGCCTGCGCGCCCTGCTGCAGGCGGATCGAACGCACTTCTGTGCGCAGGCGGGCCTGGGGCCCGCCAAGTTTGCGCAGCTGCAAGCGGTCCTGGAGATGGCCCGCCGCCACCTCGCCGAAACCCTGCAGCGAGGTGCGGCGCTTGAGGACCCCGACGCCGTGGCGGCCTACCTCGGGCACCAGCTGCGCGATCTCCATCACGAGGTGTTTGCCTTGCTGCTGCTCGACACCCAGCATCGTGTACTGGCCTTCGAGCGCATCAGCGAGGGCACGCTCGACAGCGCCACGGTCTACGCCCGTCAGGTCGTACGGTGTGCCCTGCGTCATCATGCGGCCGCTGTGATCCTCGCCCACAATCACCCCAGCGGCATCGCCGAGCCGAGCCAGGCCGACCGCCAGCTGACCCACCGGCTGCGCGATGCCCTGGCGCTGGTCGATGTCCGCGTCCTGGATCATCTGATCATCGGCGACGGCCCGCCGGTCAGCTTCGCCCGGCGGGGCTGGCTGTGACCCCCGTCCGGCTTGCGGGCCGGCAAACAAAGCTGCTATAAAGCGCGCCCTTTGTGTGCTGGCCCCCCGGCTGGCAGGGCTCAGGTCATCACCGACCGGCCACCCGATTTTTTTGAGGGCTGTACTCATGTCCAAAGTCTGTCAGGTCACCGGCAAGCGGCCGACCACCGGTAACACGGTGAGCCATGCCAACAACCGTCGTCGTCGCCGCTTCGAGCCGAACCTCCACAAGCATCGCTTCTGGCTGGAGTCGGAAAAGCGCTTCGTCTCGCTGCGCGTTTCCGCCAACGGCATGCGCACCATCGACAAGAAGGGTGTGGAAACCGTCGTCAAAGAACTCCGCGCCCGCGGCGTGAAGGTGTAATCATGGCCAGCAAGACCAAGAAGGATCGCGAGAAGATCCGCCTGATCTCCACCGAGGGGACCGGCTACTTCTACACGACCACCAAGAACAAGAAGAACACCCCGGACAAGTTCGAGTTCAAGAAGTACGATCCGGTGGTGCGCAAGCACGTGGTGTTCAAGGAAGGCAAGATCAAGTAGTACCAGGCGTGGCTTCCGGGCCCGCACCAGGGTCCGGGGAGCCTCACAGGCTGCTCGAGAAGCCCGCCTCCCGGCGGGCTTTTTGGTTCTCATCGGCTGCAGGAGTGGAGCATGGCTCAGATCGGGTCAGACAATCCTGAAAGCACCCAGGGCGGCGCGCACCACCGCCACCTGGAGCAGGCGCGCGCGCAGGTCATCGAGCTGCTGTCGCGACAGGCGCTCGAACGCGACCTGCTGTCGCACGACACCAGCCCCCGCCACGATGTCGTGACCCAGCTGCTGGCCCGCCAGCAACAGGCGCGACTGGCCCAACGACTGGGCAGTTTCCACCCCGCCGACATCGCCTTCGTGCTGGAAAGCCTGGCGCCCGAAGCGCGCGAGATCGCCTGGCAGCTGGTCAAGCCGGCGCAGCGTGGTGCCGTGCTGCTGGAAATGGGCGAAGCGGTACTGCGCACCCTGCTGATGGACATGGCGCCGGAGTCGATCGCCGCCGCCATCCGCCACCTCGAATCCGACGACATCGCCGACCTGCTGGAACAGCTCCCCGGCGAGCTGGCGCAGGATGTGATCGCACACCTCGACCGCGACGATCAGGCCGAGGTGCGGTCCGTCCTCTCGTTTCCCGAGGGAACGGTGGGCGCGATGATGGACCTCGATTTCATCACCGTGCGTGAAGACGCCAACCTGGAAGCCGTGCAGCGGCTGCTGCGCCGCCGCCGTCGTGACCTGCCTGCGGACTGTAATCAGATCATCGTGGTCGACCGCGCCAACCAGTTGCGTGGCGTGATGCGCTTCGAGCAGCTCCTGTTCAACGAGCCTGAAATGCAGATCGGCGAGGTGATGGATGCTTCCCCGCATTACTTCTACACCGACGACGCTGCGCGAGAAGCCCTGGATGCCTTCGAGAAGTATGACCTCATCGAGGCGCCGGTACTCAACCTGCACCGCGTGGTGGTGGGCCGCCTCACCGTCGACGCCGTGGTGGACGAGATCAACGAGAAGGCGCAGGCCGACAGCCTGCGTCAGCGCGGCCTGTCCCATGAGGAAGATCTGTTTGCCCCGGTCGCCAGCAGCGCACGCAACCGGGGCCCCTGGCTCGCCCTGAATCTGTTCACCGCCTTCATCGCGTCCCGCGTGATCGATGCCTTCGAGGGCATCATCGTGCAGCTCGTGGCGCTGGCCGCGCTGATGCCGATCGTCGCCAGCATCGGCGGCAACACCGGCAACCAGACCGTGGCGCTGGTGATCCGCGGGCTGGCGCTGGATCAGTTGGGACCCTCCCAGCTCCGCCAGATGTTCCTCAAGGAGTTCAGCGTCGCCACGCTCAACGGCGCGCTCTGGGGTACGGTCCTGGCGTTGGCAACGCTGGGGCTCTATCACGACTGGGCCCTGGCAGGCGTGATCGCCCTAGCGGTGCTGCTCAACCTCTGGGTGGCCGCGGGCGCCGGCGTCGCCATTCCCCTGACCCTGCACCGATTCGGCCGAGACCCGGTGATGGGTTCGAGCGTCATGCTCACCGCCATCACCGACAGCATGGGCTTCTTCATCTTTCTCGGCCTAGCGGCGCTGCTGCTGGTCTGAGCCGCGATGTCCCGCCACCGGGACATGATGTGCGATGGGACATTCCGTCCACTTGCCACATACACCCTGGCGTATCAGGATGAAGGTGCCCCTGGTCAAAGAGGTGATGCCCGATGGAGCTTGATGCCCTGATGCTGGCTCGCGTCCAGTTCGCCGCCAATATCACCTTCCACATCCTGTTTCCCACCATCACGATTGCCCTCGGCTGGCTGCTGCTGTTCTTCAAGCTGCGCCACAACGCCACCGGCAATCCGGCCTGGGCAGGTCTCTACCGGTTCTGGATCAAGATCTTCGCGCTCACCTTTGCGCTGGGAGTGGTCTCCGGCGTCACCATGAGCTTCCAGTTCGGCACCAACTGGCCGGGTTTCATGGAAACCGTCGGCAACATCGCCGGCCCGCTGCTGGCCTACGAAGTGCTCACGGCCTTCTTCCTCGAGGCGACCTTCCTGGCCGTAATGCTGTTCGGCCAGAACCGCGTATCCAACCGGATTCACACGCTCGCCACCGCGCTGGTGTGCATCGGCACCACGCTGTCGGCGTTCTGGATTCTCTCGCTCAATTCGTGGATGCAAACCCCCGCCGGCTTCGAGATGCGCGACGGCGTGGCCTACGCCACCGACTGGTGGGCGGTGATCTTCAACCCCTCGCTGCCGTATCGCTTTACCCACATGCTGATCGCCTGCGGTCTCACGGGCGCCTTCCTGGTAGCGGGTCTGTCGGCCTACCGGCTGTGGCGAGGCGACGACAGCGCCGAGGCGCGGCTCGGACTCAAGGTCGGCACGGTGCTCGGCGCGATCCTGATTCCGCTGCAGATCCTGGTCGGCGACCTGCATGGCCTCAACACCCTGCACCACCAACCGGCCAAGGTGGCCGCCATGGAAGGGATCTGGGAAACCCAGGCCGGGGCGCCTGCGGTGCTGTTCGCGTTGCCCAACGAGGCGGAGCGACGCAACGACTTCGAGATTGCCGTCCCCAAACTGGCCTCGTTCTACCTCACCCACGACTGGAATGGGGTGGTGCAGGGGCTCAACGACTTCGAGGGCGAGCACCCGCGCGTGGCCCCGGTGTTCTGGGCCTTTCGCACCATGGTCGGCGTCGGTCTGCTGATGCTGGCGGTTTCCTGGCTGGGCTGCGTCCTGTTGTGGCGACGCGGCACACTGCCCCGCTGGATGCTGCCCCCGATGATCGCGATGACGTTCTCCGGATGGTTGGGTGTGCTGGCGGGCTGGTACACCACCGAGATCGGCCGCCAACCCTGGCTGGTCCATGGGGTTCTGCGCACCGCCGATGCTGCCGCCCCCACGGTCGGCAGCGGCATGATCGCCAGCTCGCTGGCGATGTACCTGTCCCTCTATGCCGTGTTGACCGTGGCCTATATCTCGGTGGTGTTCTACCTTGCACGCAAGGCCGATCCTCGCAACCCCGCACCGGACGCACCGTACATCGAAGGAGCCTCCGCATGATGCCCGCCGACCTCGCCGGAGAAGCCCTGTGGCTGCCGCTGATCTTCATGCTGCTGATGGGCGTGGCGATGTTCGCCTACGTCATCCTGGACGGCTACGATCTCGGCGTGGGCATGCTGCTGCCCTGGGCAGCCAACGATGCCGAACGCGACCTCATGATCGCCTCCATCGGCCCCTTCTGGGATGCCAATGAAACCTGGCTGGTGCTGGGCGTGGGCATCCTGCTGGTGGCGTTCCCGATGGCCCACGGCGTCATCCTCACCAGCCTCTATCTGCCGGTAGCGGTGATGCTGGCCGGGCTGATCCTGCGGGGCGTCGCCTTCGACTTCCGGGTCAAGGCACGTGCTGCGCACAAGCCCGCCTGGGACCGCGCCTTCTTTGTCGGCAGCCTGATGGCGTCGATTTCACAGGGCGTGATGCTGGGGCTACTGGTGACCGCCTTCGACCACAGCCTGCTCAACTGGCTGTTCGCCCTTGGCATCGGCTTTGGCCTCGCGGGCGGCTATGTGCTGCTCGGCGCCGGCTGGCTGATCATGAAGACCGACCATGGCCTGCAGACCCGCGCCGGAGGTTGGGCCCGCCACGGGCTGATCATGGCCGCCCTTGGCATCGCCGGCGTATCACTGGCAACCCCCCTGGTCAGCCCGCAGATCTTCGCCAAATGGTTCAGCTTTCCCAACATCCTGGCGCTGGCCCCGATTCCGTTGATGACCGCCCTGCTGGTCGGCCTGCTGTTCCTGTTCACCCGCCGCCTGCAGCGGGACCTGCAGCAGGGCAACGCACGCGGCGTGGCGCGCTGGATCTGGACCCCGTTCGCTGGCGCCGTTGGGCTGTTCAGCCTCGCCTTCTTCGGCCTCGCCTACAGCCTGTTCCCCTGGCTGGTACTGGATCGCATCACCATCTGGGATGCCGCCAGCGCACCGGAATCCCTCAAGTTCATTCTCGTGGGCGTGGTGATCGTGCTGCCGGCCATTCTGCTCTACACCGTCTACGCCTATCGGGTGTTCTGGGGCAAGACCGAGGGCCTCAGCTACGAGTGAGGCCCCATCGTGGCCTCAGCGTCCGTCGGCCTCGGCGTGGTAGCCCGCGACGCGCTCCACCTCGTTCCGGGACCCCATGATCACCGGCACCCGCTGGTGCAGCTTGTCCGGCTGGATCTCCATGATGCGGGCACGGCCGGTACTGGCCGCACCACCGGCTTGTTCGATGATGAAACTCATCGGATTGGCCTCGTACATCAGCCGCAGCTTGCCCCCCTTGGCCTGGGTCTTGGCATCCAGCGGATACATGAAGACGCCGCCTCGGGTGAGGATGCGGTGCACGTCGGCCACCATGGAGGCCACCCAGCGCATGTTGAAATCCTTGCCCCGCGGACCCGACTTGCCGGCCAGGCATTCCTCGATATAGCGCTGTACCGGTGCTTCCCAGTGCCGGCTGTTGGAGGCATTGATGGAGAACTCGCTGGTGTCCTCGGGGATGCGGACATCGCGCTGGGTCAGCGTGAAACTGCCCAGCTCGCGGTCCAGCGTGAAGACATGCACGCCAGTCCCCAGCGTGAGCACCAGCAGAGTGCTGGGCCCGTAGACCGCATACCCTGCAGCCACCTGCTCGGTGCCAGCCTGCAGGAACGACTGCTCACAGGTCGGCTCCACGCCTTCCTTCACTCTCAGCACCGAGAAGATGGTGCCGACACTGATATTCACGTCAATGTTAGAGGAGCCGTCGAGCGGATCGAACAGCAGCAGGTAGCCCCCGGTGGGGTACTCGCCGGGGATCAGGCTCGGGTGGTCCATCTCTTCGGAGGCCATCGCGGCAAGATGCCCGCCCCAGGCGTTGGCCTGCAGCAGGATTTCGTTGGACAGCACATCAAGCTTCTTCTGCGCCTCGCCCTGCACGTTGCCGGTTCCGGCTTCGCCGAGGACGCCGCCCAGCGCGCCTTTGCCTACGGCGATGGAGATACGCTTGCAGGCCCGTGCCACCACTTCCAGCAGCAACCGGAGGTCGGCATTGAGCGAACCGTTGGCACGCTGTTCCTCAATCAGGAACTGGGTCAGGGAAACCGGATTCATCAAGGGGTCAGTCCTTTTTCAGCAGGTCACGAATTTCAGTCAGCAGCTTGGATTCAGCACTGGGCTCGGGCGGCGGCGGTGGCGGGGCAGGCGCGGCCTCTTCCTTCTTCTTCAGGTTGTTGAACAGCTTCACGAACAGGAACACCGCCCAGGCCACGATGATGAAATCGAGCACGGTCTGGATGAACTTGCCGTACCCCAGCGTCACGGCAGGCGTATCCCCCTCTGCAGCCTTCAGCACCCACACCATGTCCGCGAAATCGACGCCGCCGACCATCAGGCCGATGACCGGCATCAGCAGATCCCCCACCAAGGAGGAGACGATCTTGCCGAAGGCGGCGCCGATCACCACACCGACCGCCAGATCGACCACGTTGCCGCGCAAGGCGAATTTCTTGAATTCCTCCAACATGACGTCCCCCACCGTGGAATGTGGGCAGGAGTGTAATCAGCCGTTGGCCGGCGCGCGACCGCAGACCCCGTCCAGGCCGTTACACTCCCCCCGGCCACCCGATCAGGCGGCCCCGTCCCCGCAGGTGCAGAGGCGTTCATGCAAGGTCGATTTCACAAGCTGCGCTACAACAACCTGACCCTCCCGTTTCGCCCTTTCTACCGGCGCTATCCCTACACGGGCGGGCTGTCGATCGGCAGCGCCGATGCGCGGGGCTGCCTCGACCTCGCGCTGGGATGCTTCTACAACCGCATGCCCAAGGCGGCCAATTCCACCGTGACCACCACACTGGCACGGCTGCGGGAAGGCCGCGACATCACCTCCAAAGTCGCCAAGAAGCTGTTCGACACCCCGGGACAGTTGCGTTCCGACCAGATGGCAGCATTCGACGCGCTGTTCAAGTTCACGGTGGTCCGCAATCCTTTCACCCGGGTGCTTTCAGCCTATCTCGACAAGGTAGAGCGCCTGCAACCGCAAGCCCTCGGGCGGACAGGTTTTGCCGACTTCATCAGCGGGCTTGAGCGCGGCCGGCTACTGGGCAACGGGCACTGGGCTCCGCAGCGCGCCATGCTGCTGATCCCGGTTGAACGCCTGGACTTCATTGGTCGGGTTGAAACCCTGGAGGCCGACCTGGTCCATGTGCAGCAACGCCTCTGCCCCGACCGCGCAGCCACAATGAAATCGTTCCTGGCCAACGCAACCGGCTCACGGGACAAGCTGGCACAGTACTACGATGCCTCGTTGGTGGACCGGGTCCGGCGGCTCTATCAGGCCGACTTCGAGACATTCGGCTACGCCGATACCTCCCCGCTGGCCTGAGCCGCGCGCAGGCCCGCAGCAAGATCCGGATACACGGGCACGAACCCCAGCTCCTCCCGCGCCCGGGTCACCCGCAGTCGCTTGGCGCCTTCGATGAATGACCACTGCGATGGCGTGAACGTGCGCCGCGCGGTGTCGTAGTCCACCTCCGGTGGCGGCGGCAGCCCGAAGTGGGCGGCGACCTGCTGGAAGTAGTCCGTCATCGAGCTCGGCTGACCGTCGCCGACGTGATAGACCCGTCCCGGCGCACCCCGCCGCGCAGCCAGCAGGGCCACCGCCGCGAGATCCTCGGCATGGATGCGGTTCGAGGGCGGCGACTGGTCGGCCCGAATCACCGGCGCACCCGCGCGCAGTCGCGCCAGCGGCCAACGTCCGGGGCCATAAATGCCGGGGATGCGCAGAATCACCGCGGCCACGCCCGACGCCCGCAAGGCTGTCTCGGCGTCCAGCCGGCGATGCCCCCGATCATGGAGGGGCGCCGTCGGCTCCGTTTCGTCGATCCAGCGGCCGCCACAATCGCCATAGACCCCGGTGGTGGAGCCATACACCACGCGACGCCCCGCCAGCGCAGGCAGCCATCGGCGCAGTCGCGAGTCGTGCCGCCCCTGCGGCGGCGGTGGAGCGCACCAGAACACCCAGTCGGCCGCCGGCAGCGCGGTGACCGGTGCACTGTCCAGATCGACGCATCGCGCGGCGATACCCTGCTGTTCGAGGTCGGCCGCGACCCCCGGGCGACGGACGATCCCGGTAACCTTGACACCTTCGGCGCCGAGGCGCCGCGCAATGCGAGCGCCGACATCGCCACAGCCCACGATCAAGGCCCCTGCGGGCCTGCTTTCCTGCTGAGACTGCATGTTCACCATCACCCTGTCAGACGGCCGTACATTTTCCGCCAGACCGGAACATACCGTGCTCGCCTCGGCACGTGCCGCCCATGTGGTACTGCCCTACGGTTGCGAGTCCGGCACCTGCGGCAGCTGCAGGCTGTCCGGTAGCGGCTCCGTCGCCTATCCCGGAGGTGCCCCCGCACTGACGCCTGCCGAGATGGCTGCGGGCCAGATGCTCACCTGCCGGGCCCAGCCCCGTGGCGACCTCCGGCTCGAGATTCCGGAGCGCCTGGCAGGTCTCGCCCCGCGCCGACTGACCGTGCGCCTGCAGCATCGGCAATGGTTGAGTCCCGATGTGCTGGGGGTCACCCTCACGCTGCCACGCGGCCTGCCGTTCCGCTATCTGCCCGGCCAGTACGTGGACGTGTTGCTGACAGACGGCGGGCGTCGCAGCTTTTCGATCGCCAACCCGCCCGATCCGCAAACCCTGGTCTGGCATGTCCGCGTCACCCCGGACGGCCGTTTCGCCCGCTGGTTGGCGGAAGCGCCGGAGCGCAGCCTGCTGCGGCTGGAGGGCCCCCTGGGCAGCTTCTTCGTGCGCGACGATGACCGGCCGCTGCTGATGGTGGCCGGTGGCACCGGTCTGGCGCCCGTGCTGGCACAGAGCCAGGCCCTGCTGGCCGCCCGCGATCCACGGCCCATCGAGCTCTGGTGGGGCGTCCGGGCTCGGGAAGATCTCTATCATCACGCTGCCCTCACCCGCATGGCAGCGGATCATCCGCAATTCCAGTATCGACCGGTACTGGGCGCGGCGCCCGCCGACTGGCACGGTGATCGGGGCTTTGTGCACGAGGCCGTGCTGGCAGCCCACCCCGACCTGCAGGCACATGCGGTGTACATGGCGGGCCCTCCCGCCATGATCGACGCCGCCAAGGCAGCGTTTCCCGCCGCCGGCCTGCCCGCAGACCAGCTGCACTACGACCGGTTCGAGGACGCCTTCAAGACCTGGCCGGGTCGATAGGCCCGAAAAAAGGCCCGGATGGCAGTGCCATCCGGGCCTTCGAACCCCTCGACCGCAGGATCAGAACAGACTGATCGCCAGTGCCTCACTGGCGCTGCCGCCGCGGCCATCGCTCACGGTCACGCGCGCTGCCATCTGCGACCGGGCGCACTCGGCCGTGATCAGCAGCGTCGCCGTGGCGGTGTCGGCATCGTTGAGCGCCGCCACACACTCGGCGCCCTCCGTGATGCTCCAGGCATAGCTCAGCTCATCACGATCCGGATCAGATGCCAGCGCGATCAGCGGAAGCTCACCACCCGCCCGGGCCTGTACCGGGCCGGGGGCGTTGACGAACGGCACCAGATTGCCCAGGGCCTGATTGGCCACGTCCAGGGACACGTAGTCGCGCGCAAAGCAGGGGCGATCACCACAGACGTTGAGATAGGTATCGTCGAGCAGGAAGGCCTGCCGCTGGATACCCCCCGCAGGCTCGGCGCGTGGATCGCTGTGCGGGTCACGGCCCTGCCGCGGCGGAATATTGGTGGCTGGCGAGGTCGCGGTTCCAGGGTTGTAGTCGTTGTCCAGGTCCCCGATATCCCAGACCACCATCACCGAACCGGATTCACCGTTGCGGGCAGCCCGCAGTCCCCAGTAGGGATTGACGTTGGAGTGGCGTCCCGGCTCGGTACCGGGCAGATGCACCGCACCGTCAAAGCTGCGCGCCATGATCTCCGCGGTTACGTCCGCCACCTGGTGATCTCCGAACGCAACGTTGAGCATGACCTCATGGTCCGGCGTCGGGTGGCCCAGCGCGGTGAACGCGTCCGGCCGGCGCAGGTGATTGGCGTAACCATTGGTCTCACCCCGATCCCACAGCATCTGGATCAGCGAAAGGATGAAGCTCTGATCGAAGCTGTTGGGGTACGCAAGGTACATCAGGGACCCATAGGCATCGAAGTCGACACTGCGGCGCAGCAGCGTCGAATAGTTCATCCCCGGCACGCCCAACGAGGCGCGTGTCAGGTCGGTGCTGGTGGCGACCACCACCCCGCCGATGATGCCCCCCTGGCTGTTGCCGTCGTAGATCAACCGCTCTCCGTTGATCACCGAACGGCCATCTGCGGTCTGGAAGGCGGGATGTGACGCAAAGCCATCGGGATGTGTCAGCAGCCGCCCCAGGAAGTGGAAGTTGACCACGCCCTGCTGCACACGGTCCGGCAGGGTCGGGAAGTTGCTCATGTCGAGCAGGAAGGTCACCACCGAGGGCACATCGCGGGTCGCCATGCCGACCCAGTCAACCGCGCAGTGCAGGATGTTCTGCTCGCGCAGCCGCGCGGTGCTGCCACCACCGACTTCGCCTTTACCCCCCAGCAGGCCATGCCCGTAGAGCGTCGGCGTCGCGGGGCGCAGCCAGGTGTTGGCATCGCTGAAGCTGCCGACCGCAGTACGCGGAATCTCGCATTGGAAGGCGAATTCCTGCGTCGGCATGGCCGGGTTCACCTGCGGCACATCGCTGTCACTGTTGCCGTAGTAGAGCCGCGAGAACGGAATTTGACCCAGCTCCTGCAGCAGCCCCAGCGCGCCGGTTACCGGCCCCAGCACATCGGACAGCACCGGCACCCCGCTGCCGCCGACAGCGTCGCTGATACGGTTGAGCGCCGCACAGTAGTCGAGCAGGTTCTGGCTGACCGGCGGCAGCAGGTTGTCGCAGATGCCGTCGGGCAGGGTGAGGAAGTTGGGTACCGTCATCCGGCCATTGATGCGCCGGATGGTGGCGCCACCGTCCATGTCCTGCACCTCGGTGATCTCGAACGCCGGCGCGGACGTCCCTTGCGCAAACAGCGCGGTATCGCGCATCGCCAACAGGCGGCCCGCAGTGTTGTGCACACTGGCCACGGTGAAGTCCCATGCCATGTACAGCTCGTCGCGACGGACACCATGCGCGGCCAGCGTGGCGAAGAGCGATTCCATGTGCTCGCGCCGTGCGTTGACCGGCTCAAGTTCGCTGGCGTGACGATCACGATAGACCCGGAACCCAACCGGTGCTTCCAGCAACTCGCCTTCCGCATCACGCAGCTTGCGCATCACCACGATGTAACGATGGCCATCCTTGAAATTGATGCCCGGCCGCATCAGCAGGGCCGGAGGGTCCACCTTGAAGGCACTGTTGGGTTCGATACCGCTGGCGTGCAGCGCCTCTCCCAGTGCCGCGAGGATCGGTTGCAGGGTCAGCGTGCAGCCCTGTTCCAGGCCGCCGGTGACTTGCGACACCACGCCCTCTAGGTTCTCCAGCGCATCATCAAGGCCAGCCTCTCCCGCCACCAGATTGACCAGGTCGGCCGCCGTGCCCGGCGCATCGCACAGGCTGCCGGCGGTCTCGCTGGCATCGATCTCCGCCCAGATCGGGTGGCGCTCGCCGGTGTCGGCATCAAGCACGAAGATGGGCGCATCGGGTGCCAACGAAGCTTCGATGTCGGCCACCCCCTTCACTCCCGAGGCCTCGAGATCCAGGCCCTGAACATGGGTGACGATCATCTGTCCGGGAGAGAAGCCGTCGTTGCGGTTCCATTCATTGGGCCGCACCGGCAACCCGATGAGATTCATCGGCATCCCCAGCGGGTTCAGGTTGATCCGCCGCCCTGTAGGGGTGCTGTCGTCGGCGACCGTGAAGAAGTCGCTGGGCCAGGGGAACTGGCAGTAGTCCGGGTTCATGAAGTCGCAGCCGCGGAGCTGGGTCTGCAGCATCAACGGCTGCAGCTCGTCATCCAGGCTTTCGGACTGCAGCGGTGGCGGCTCGCCGCCCAGATCGTTCAATGGATCGCTGCTGCCGCAGGCCGATACCAGAACGGCGGACAGCAGAATCGGCCACACACGGCGTGGCAGGGCAGGGTTCAATGCCATGTTGCTCCTCCTCGGACTTCATGAAAGCCGCGGTGGCCCATCCGGGCTTCCGCGGTCGTTAATGTTTCAAGAGTATGACACGAGGGCTGCAGGGCCCTGCCGGAGAGGATATTTTTACCAGCCCGACCGGAGGTGGAAACGATGCGTTACCGGCTGTTGCTCGCCCTGCTGATGGCCCTCACCCCGACGCTGGCCACGGCGGTGGACCTGGTGCGAGTGGTGAAATCCGAACGTCGGCTCTACTTGCTGCACCAGGGCCAGGTGGTGGGCAGCTATGCCGTCGCACTGGGCCGCAAGGGCCGCGATGGGCACAAACAGCAGGAAGGCGATCTGCGGACGCCCGAGGGGCGATACCTGCTGGACAAAAAGAACGAAGACAGCGCCTTCTACAAGTCGATCCGGATTTCCTATCCCAACGAGACCGACACTGCCCGCGCCACCCGGGCCGGTGTATCGCCCGGAGGCGCCATCATGCTGCACGGTCAGAAAAACGGGTTTGGCGAATTCTGGGCCATCACCCAGCGCTTCGACTGGACCGAGGGCTGCATCGCCCTGTCCGATGCCGACATGGATGCCATCTGGGACCGTATCGCGCTCGGCACCCCCATCGAAATCCTGCCCTAGGCGGCCTAGGCGGCCTCCGCCGTCACCGCACGGACCGTCACCGGCACGCCGTTGAGGGCCGCATTGCCGGAGAGGGTGTCGAGATGCTGGTCATCGGTCAGATCGTTGGCGCTCTGGCCCTGCAGCGCCCCGGCGACCCGCAACGCCACACCAGGACGGGCATGCCCCCAGCCATGCGGCAGCGAGACCACTCCGCGCATGATGGCGTCGGTGGCCATCACCTCGACCTCCACCGCCCCGACCCGCGAGCACACGCGCACCTGATCACCGCCCCGCAGGCCACGCGCGGCAAGATCGTCGGGATGCATGAACAACTGGTGCCGCGGCTTGCCCTTCACCAGCCTTCGGCTGTTGTGCATCCACGAATTGTTGCTGCGCACATGGCGGCGCCCGATCAACCACAGTGCGTCGTCACCTTCGGGCATCTGCACCGACAGCACCTCGTCGTAGCGGGCCAGCGCCGCCCGCAGGTCGGCATTGAGGCAGGTGATCCGCTTGTCACGGGTGAACAGGCGCTTGGGCAAGGTTGAACGCAGCGGCCCGAGATCCACCCCATGCGGCGCCGCCTTCAGCGTTGCCAGCGACAACCGCAGCCCGCTGCGCTTGCCGTAACGGCCGTTGCGCAGCGCCAGGTCGAGCAGGCGGTGCGGTGCCATCCGCTGCATGACCGCGTCCCTGACCCGCACCATCAATGGCTTGCCGGCATCGCGTCGCAGGCGCTTTCGCAAACGGCGTCCAAGCGCCTGATAGATCTCCCAGTCGTGCATCGCGCCTTCAGGTCGTGGGAACACCGCCGGGTTGTAGCGCGCCGTATTCCGCACCGCGAAGTGGTGGAAGATGATGTCGTAGTGATCCCGCTCCAGCGGACTGGTCGGCGGCAGGATGTAATCGGCGAACCGCGTCGTCTCATTGCGATAGCAGTCGAAGGCCACCATGAAATCCAGTTGCCCGAGCGCCTGCTCCAGCTGCCTGCCATTGGGGGTGGACATCACCGGATTGCCGGCAATGGTGATCAGCGCCCGCACCTGCCCCTCGCCCGGTGTCTGGATCTCCTCGGCCAGCGCCGAGACCGGCAGTTCGCCACCGAACTCCGGGAGCCCCCGAACCCGGCTCTGCCAGGCGTTGAAATGGCCCGGCTTGGAACCCGGTCCCGCCACCAGATCCATGGCCGGTTCCGGAAAGCACATGCCGCCTTCCCGATCCAGGTTGCCGGTGACGATGTTGAGCACCGCAATCGCCCACTGACACAGGGTGCCGTGGGCCTGGGTGGAGACCCCCATGCGGCCGTAGACCGCCGCCGTCGGCGCCGCCGCAAGATCGCGGGCGATCTGACGGATCGCCGCCTCGGGGATGCCGGTGACCGCTGCCGCGCGTGCCGGCGTGAACGGCGCCACCGCCGCCTCCACGGCGTCGAGGTCGGTGGTGAAGTCGGCCAGCCGGCCCGGCTGCGCCAGCCCCTCGCTGAACAGCACGTTGAGCAGCGCCAGCAACAGCGCGGCGTCGGTGCCCGGACGGACGAAATGGTGCTGGTCGGCCACCTCGGCCGTCTCGGTGCGACGCGGGTCCACCACCACCAGCTGTCCACCGCGCCCCTGCAGGTCGCGGATGCGCTGCTTCACATCCGGCACCGTCCACAGGCTGCCGTTGGAGGCCAGCGGATTGGCCCCCAGCATCAGCAGATACTGACAGCGGTCGATGTCCGGCACGGCCACCAGCAGCTGATGTCCGTACAGCCAATACGAGACCAGCTGGTGGGGCAGCTGATCCACCGAGGTGGCGGAGAACCGGCTGCGCGTCTTCAGTGGCCCCAGCAGCGCGCTGCTGTGTGTGAGGTTGCCCCAGTTATGTACGCTGGGGTTCCCCAGATAGGCCGCAACGCTGTGCGGGCCATGTGTGGCGTGCACCGTCGCCAGGCGTTCCGCCACTTCGTCCAGTGCCTGTTTCCACGGGATCGCCTGCCACTGATCCCCCACCCGCTTGACCGGCCCGCGCAGGCGGTCGGGATCCTCGTGCAGATCCTGCAGGGCCACCGCTTTCGGGCAGATGTGTCCGCGCGACAGCGGGTCCTCGGCATCACCGCGGATCGACAGGATTGCGTCTCCACGGGTGCGGATCTCGAGGCCGCAGATGGCTTCGCACAGATGGCAGGCCCGGTAGTGTGTCTGCTCGCGCATGGCTGGCGTCTCCTCTTTTCGGTTGACTATACGCCGCCTTGAGCCCCCCGGCCGATGACGGCATCATCCGGTCAGGATCGGGCCACGGAGGCCGCAAGGGATGGCAGGTCATCAGCGCGGTAGCGCACCCCCAGGTCGCTGGATCGACCGCTTCATCGACATCGCCGACTGGCCCACCAGTCGCAAGACCCTGCTGATGACCGGTGTGCTGCTGCCGGTGCAGCTCATCGGCTCGGCCGGTGCCGCCGCGGCCTTTCATCTGTATCCGCTCTGGGGCCTCGATGCGCCCCTCATCGATACCCGACTCAACGACGCCTTCCTGGTGCTCTGGCTGTCCGGCACCGTCATTGCCGGCCTCTGCGCCTGGATCCCCGCCCGACGCGGCGACGACGCGCCCTGGACCGCCTATCTCTTCATCCTGCCCTTCACCCTCGGGCTGTGCGGACTGACCTATCTGTTCGGCACCATGAGCACGCCCTTCATCGCCGTGTATCCCGTGGCCATGTTCCTGCTGGCCCTGTATTTCGAAGGGCGGGTCGGGCTGCGCTCATTCCTGTTCGTCACCGGGGTCTATCTCACCCTCGGCGCACTGGAGACCCAGGGCCTGATCCCCCACGCCCCGATCCTGAGGATCGATACCGTGGCGGCACAGAATCAGCCGGCGTGGTTTCTGATTCACCTGTTCATCGTCACGCTTGCACTCGCCTTCTGCACCGCACTGGGCATGGCCATCGTGTTCGCCCGCCGCGTACAGCAAGCCCGGCTGCAACGGGCCCACACCGAACTGCAACGGGCCGAGCGCCTGCTGGCACGTGGCAATCGGCTGATTCGACGGTATGTCCCGGCCCAGGTGGCCGACCGTCTGCTGTCCGGTCAGTTCGAAGACATGGAGCGCACCCGGCGCGTCAAGTTGGCGCTGTTCTTCTCCGATATCGAGGGCTTCACCGCCATGGCGGATCGACTTGACCCGGAGGAGCTCACCACACTGCTGAACGAGTACCTGACCGAGATGACAGCCATTGCCACCGCCCACCACGGCATCATCGACCAGCTGGTGGGCGACGGCATCATGATCTTCTTCGGCGCCCCCGACGCCAGCAGCGATCGCGATCACGCCCTGCGCGCCGTGCACATGGCACTGGCCATGCAGCACCGCATGCAGGCACTGCGACAGCAGTGGTTCGACCGCGGCATCGAACAACCGATCCGCGTCCGCATCGGCATCAACGTGGGCTATGCCAGTGTCGGCAACTTCGGCTCACCCGGCCGCATGGTGTATTCCGCCATCGGCCACCAGGTGAATCTCACCGCACGCATTCAGGGCGCCTGTGCGCCAGACGGCATTCTCATCAGTCACGCTGCCTGGGCGCTGGTGCGCGATGCGGTCGACTGCGAGCCACGCGGCGAAATCACCGTCAAGGGGGTCCACCATCCGGTGCGGGTTCACGCCGTGACGCTGCCCTGAGCCCACGGGCTTCACGGCCCTGCAAACTACCGGCGGCATCATGCCGGGTTCACAGCCCGCCGATCACGCTCGCCATGACTGACCTCGCCACAATCGACCTCGCCCGCCGCCGCCTGCTGCGCCAGATGTTTCTCACCGCCGGCGCAGTCAGCACCCCGGCCTGGTTGCAGGCCTGTGGCGGCGACTCGGCCCTGGCAGGCGAGCAGCCGACCCCGCCGTTGACACCGGAAAGCCGCCTTGCGCTGCAGCCCGGCCCGCTCTCCAATATCGGCCCCCTGGTGGATGCCGGCATCGACAACATGCTGATCCCGGAGGGCTTCAGCGCCCGCGTGGTGGCACGCCACCGCAGCAATCCGGTCACGGGCAACTACGATCCACTGGGGCTCTCGGGCTACGTGTGGCATGAAGCCCCCGATGGTGGCGCCGTGTTCCCCGCCCCCGATGGCGGTTGGGTGTACGTCTCCAACAGTGAGGTGAACCTTGGTGGTAGTGGCGGCTCCTCCCGCGATGGGGGCGTCGGCGCACTGCGCTTCAATGCCCAGGGCGAGGTCGTCGATGCCTACCGCATCCTGGACGGCACACGTCGCAACTGCGCGGGCGGCGCCACCCCGTGGCAGACCTGGATTTCCTGTGAGGAAACCGGCGATGGCTATGCCTGGGAATGCCAGCCCCTCGGCGGCGTTGATGATGCGCGCCGACTGGACGCGCTTGGTCGTTTCAACAAGGAAGCGGCTGCCGTCGACCTCAAGACCCGCACCGTCTACCAGACTGAAGACAGCGGCAGTGGCCGCTTCTACCGCTTCGTCTGCGAGGCCAGTGATCTTGTCAGCGAGGACGGCGGCAACCGTCTGCGGATGGAAACCGGTCGCCTCCAGGTCCTCAATGTCGAGGGCTTTGAGAACGACGGCTACATCGCCGACGATGCCGAGGCCCGCCGCCTGCGTCGCGTCAGCTGGGTGGACGTGGCCCAGCCCGACCAACCCCAGGGCACCGTGCGCGCGCAGCTGGCCGAGGCCGCTGAGACCGTGCCGGGCACCCAGTTCCGTGGCGGCGAGGGCCTGTGGATCTACGATCTGCCGCCCGCGCTGCAGAGCGTGCCGCCCGGCGGTCGGGTACCGACACGCGCGGTCGCCTTCTTCGCCAGCAAGGGCGACAACCGGGTCTACGCCTATGACATCGACAATGACCTGATCCAGACCGTGTTCGACAACGCCGCCATCGACCCCGCGTTTGATGATGTCGACAATGTCGTGGTCAGCCCGATGGGCGACGTGCTGGTGGCCGAGGACGGCGATGCGATGCGGTTGATCGTGCTGGTGCCCGGCGGCGAGGCCAAGGTGCTGATGCAGATCACCAGTGGCGGTTCGGAGATCACCGGACCCGCCTTCACGGCAGACGGCTCACGCCTCTATTTCAGCTCACAGCGCGGCCCCACCGTACCGCTGCTGCGCACCGGCACCGGCGCCACCTACGAGATCACCATCCCGGAAGCCTTCCGGGCCTGAGGGGCGCTGGGGGCTAGCCCGCTGGGAATCGGGAATCGGGAATGGGGAATCGTTAGAAGCAACGGCAGCGGCAGCAGCATGTAACTGGTGACTGGCAACAGCAACCAGAAACCGGACGCCGGAAACCGGCATCGCCGTAGCCTTTGCCTTTGCCTTTGCCTTTGCGATTCCCGATTCCCCATTCCCCATTCTCGATTCCCGCTTACCCCAACACCGGCCAGTGGTCCTCGATACGTCCGCCGCGCACCACCACCAGGTCGCCGAACTGCAACATCACCGCCTCACTCTGGGTGGGCCGCAAGAACACATGATCCCCCACGGCGAGGTCGGTGGCCGCCGATCCGTTCAGCAATTCCTGGTTGGAACTGCGCCCGAACAGTGAGTTGAGCTGGAGGCCTTGCGGGGACACCGGTTGCGCCTTCCAGTGCCCCCCATAAAGGAAGTGACTGCGTTCCTGATTGGGATCCCAGGCGGCGAACGCCGCCGACAGCGGCTCCACACCAGGCAGCCGCGTGCCTTCGAGTACCTTGAGGACCGGGGTGGCAATGAACAGCGCCGGCACATGCGCGGCCAAGGTGGGCAGATCGAAGTCGGTGGGCTGCACCAGCGCCGAACCGACCCCCACCTCGTTGAGCGGGCTTTCACCGGTCTGCAGCACGTAGTTGGGACTGCCGGCTCCGTTGAAGGTGAGCGCAGGTGTCATCCACTCGGGGCGCTGGGCGGCCAGCACATTCAGCGCCTGGCGGTAGCGGGCCCATGAGGCGGCCTGCAGCGCCTCGGGGCTGCCCAGCATGCCGGGCAGCTTCACCACGTGGGGGTCGTAGCCCATGAAACCGCTGAATCGCAGATGCTGTGGATCCTCGGCGATCTGTTCCAGCAGGGTCAGCAGGGTCAGGTCGTCAGCAACACCACCGCGATGCAGGCCGACATCCAGCTCGATGTTCAGGTTGAGTCGCGTTCCCAGTCCTCGGGCCAGCGCCCGATACTCCGTCACCCGTTCGGGCGTATCCACCAGCCACTGCAACTGGCGGGCGGGATCAAAGGGCCCCCGGTGCGTCTGGTAGAACGCTGCTGCCGCCTGCACCGGCATCGGCTTTCCGAGCAGCAGATCGGACGCCGGAAAGGCCTGCGCCTGCAGGTTGAGGAAAGGCTGATGAAACGCCATCAGACGTTGCGTGCCGTGACGGCGCATCACGTAATCGAGCAGCTTGATGCTGGGCAGTGACTTGGCCACGACACGCCATTGCTTGCTGGGGTGCAGATCGCGTCCGAACACCGCAAGGTTGTGATCGAGCCGGTCGAGATCCAGCACCAGGCAGGGCCGCGCGGGCCCCTGTGCCTTGAGCAGCGCATCGAGATCGGCAAAGTACGCATCATGAGGGGCACCCCGATTTCCCGGGCGCAGCTTGAGGGCCGCCACCCCGCCCAATGCGGCCAGCACGATCAGCAGATCACGTCGTTTCATGCCCCGCCTCCCCAAACCAGTTCCGCAGTGCCGGGCTCAGCATCTTGCCGCTCGGATCCAGCTGTCGACGCAGCCGCTGGAAGTCCGTCCAGCGCGGGTAGCGCGCCGCCAGACCTGCGGCGTCCAAGCTGTGCAGCTTGCCCCAGTGTGGACGCCCTCCATGTCGCTGCAGGACAGGCTCCACCAGCGCGAACAGCGGGCGATAGTCCACCTGCCAATACTGGTGAATCGAGATGGCGGCGCAGGCCTGCTGGTGAAACGGGCTGAGCCAGGCCGACTCCGCCGCCACATGCCGGTATTCGATGGGAAACAAGGTGCGGATGTCACTGGCCCGTACGGTATCGATGATCTCCATCAGGCAGTCCGGCCCGTTGTCCACCGGCACCTCGTACTCCATCTCGTTGAACGCCACCTCACGCGGCGAAGGGAAGATGCGATAGGACGGCCCCACCCGCTCGGCAGCGGCATCCGACAGGCTGACCAGCACGCGTTGCAGCAGCGCATCGGCATTGGGCAGGCCATGCGCCAACTCGGACGCCAGCCAGAGGGCGGCATCCACTGGCAATTGCAGCAGCGGTTCCGGTGTGTCGGCCGCATCGGTTTCGTCGAGTGTCTTCACCAGCACGTCATCCGCATGGAAGAAGGCGAAGAACTCGAAGTGCCGGTGCTGTTGCCGGAGGGTGTCAATGTTCGCCAGAACGTCCTTCAGCGGCTGGGTGTACTCCCGCTGACGCAGCCGGAACGCCGCCCGGTTCTGCAGCCGCACCTGGCTGACCACGCCAAGAGCGCCGATACCGGTGCAGGCGGCCTGAAACAGATCCGCATTGCGTTCCGCATCACAGTCGATCACCTCACCATGCGGAGTTACCAGCCGCAGCCCCGCCACCATCGAGGAGAACGATCCGAGGCTGATACCGGTGCCATGGGTGGCGGTGCCGATGGCACCGCCCAGGGTCTGAGGGTCGACATCCCCCTGGTTGGGTAGCGCCTGCCCCACCGCAGCCAGCAACGGCCCGGCGTCGCGGACGGTGGTGCCCGCCCACAGTGTGGCCTGTCGTCGATCAGGGTCATGGTCGACACGCCCCGACAGTTTCGACAAAGACAGCAGGGTGCCATCGGTGGTGACCACCGGCGAGAACGAATGACTGGCGCCGACCGGCCGTAACGGTCCCCTCGTGTCCCGCATCAGGGCGCGCAGGGCATCTTCGTCCCGGGGCGCCACCCATGCACGGGGCCGGGCGGCCTGAGAACCGGACCAGTTGCGCCACTCGCCTTTGGCCCGACCATGCCCCAGACCTTCGGGCGGCGCCGCCGAACAGGCCTTGAGAAACGGCAGCGCAGCACCCGTAGCAGCGGTGGCCAACAGGCCTTGCAGGGCGCGACGCCGATCAACCCGGGGTAGCGGCAACGGCGACGACATGGGCACTCCCTGTGCAGATGGCATGAGCTGACCACCCTACCCAAAAGCGCGCCCCTGCGGTACGGGAAATCCGCACCTCCAACGACAAAGGGGCGCCCTTGCGGGACGCCCCCCTGAAGCCTGCACGGTTCCCCGCTCAGTCGCGCAGCGGGCGGAAGTCCGGCTTTTCGCGTACCGCGCAGTCCGGGCACTGCCAGCTCATCGGCAGCGCGGACCAGGCGGTCCCGGCCGGGTAGCCCTCGTGCGGACAGCCCACCTTGGGGTCGTAGATGTACTGGCAGTTCGGGCACTGGAACTGCTCGGCATCCACGGTTGTGATCGCCGGCACCTCGGCTTCAGCCACCACCGTGTCAACCCCCTCGGCCGGCGCCGCATACGCCCAGCGCCGCAGCAGCGCTTCGCGCCGCGGACCGTGCAGGTGCGCCTTGCGCAGGTCGCCGCCGTGATGCGCCACCACCTTCGGGTCCATCAGCTTGAACCACAGCGGCGGGAAGTAGGCGATGAGAATCATCGCGGCATAGCCGGAGGGCAGCTGCGGGCTGTCCTCGAAGTGGCGCAACGCCTGGTAGCGACGCGTGGGATTGGCGTGGTGGTCGGAGTGGCGCTGCAGCTGATAGAGCAGCAGATTGGTGACCACGTGATTGCTGTTCCACGAATGCCGCGGCTGGCAACGCTCGTAGCGGCCGTTGGGCAGCTTCTGGCGGATCAGGCCGTAGTGCTCCAAGTAGTTCACCACCTCCAGCAGCGAGAAGCCGAAGGCGGCCTGCACCACCAGAAACACCAGCGCCCAGGGGCCCAGCCACAGGGTGAGGGCGGCGAACAGCAGCACCGTCATCGCCCAGGACTGCAGCACCTCATTGTCCAAGGACAGCACCGGCTTGTTCTGCCGCTTGAGCCGCTCGGCCTCGATGTGCCAGGCCGACTTCAGGCTGCCCACCACGGTGCGCGGCAGGAAGGCCCAGAAGCTCTCGCCCATACGTGAGCTGGCGGGGTCTTCCGGGGTGGCCACATGCTTGTGGTGGCCCTTGTTGTGCTCGATGAAGAAGTGCCCATAGGCCACTGGCGCCAGGGTGATCTTGGCCAGCCAGCGCTCCAGCGTGTTGGTCTTGTGCCCCAGCTCGTGCGCGGTGTTGATCCCCACACCGTTGACGATGCCGGTGCTGATCACCAGTGCCAGCAGCTCCCAGGGCGCCAGGTTGCCGGTCACTGCAAACCAGGCGCCGACGCCGGTGATGAGGTACTGCGTAGGGATATAGGCAAACACGATGTGGCGGTAGTAGCGGTCGGCATCCAACGCGGGCACCGCCGACTCCGGCGCATTGACGCGATCTTCTCCTACCAGCCAGTCGAGCGCTGGCACGATGACGTAGAAGAAGACGGGCAGCGCCCACATCACCCAGCCCGGGGCGCCCATCACCGCCGCCAGCACGGACGCCAGCGCGATCACGGGAATGGCCGGGCTCAGCAGCCAGAACCACTTCTTGCCGTCGACCCAGCGCAGCGCGTCGTGATCCGCCTTGTTCAGTCCGATTGCACTCATGATGATCTCTCCTCAACAGGTGAGCACATCTTGCCCACGCGGCCACTCGATTGATTGTCATTTTGCGCCGATGTGTTGTCATAATGCGCCATGTCCATCGCCAGCGCGCCTGATGCCGACCCCCGGGTTCCTGCCCGCTACTACGCGCGGCTGGGGGAGATCCTGGTCCAGCAGGGGGTGGACTTCACCGCCCTGCTGCGGGCGCAGAAGCTGTCGCCCAGCCTGTTGAGCGACCCCGAGGCGACCTTGCGCTTCTCGCAGGTGGACCAGTTGGTGCAGTACGTATTCGCCAGCACCGGCCGCGCTGATCTCGGTATGGAGGTGGGCCGCCTGCTCACGGCGAGCGCCCACAGTTTTGTTGGCTTTGTGATGTTCAACAGCGACACGCTGGACCAGGCTTTGCGCTTCGAAGCGCAGTACTTTCGCCTGATCATGCCCAGCTTTCGGATGCGCTACAGCCGCAGCCCCGACAGCGGCGAAATGGCCTTCAGCCCGCGCACCGCCATGAGCCCGCTCTGCCTCCACTTTCATCTGGAAGCGATTGCCATGGCGGCCGTCCGGGAGATCAGCGACCTCACGGCCGAGCATCGCCCGCCCTGCATTCTGGAACTGTCGATTCCGGAACCCCCGCACGCCCCGCGCTATCCGCGCGAGCTGCTGCGCAATGTCGACCTCCGCTTCGGCGTGGGTAGCACACCGGGCGTCCGGCTGCGCCTGCTGGACGACCCGCGCCGGCTGCGCCTGACCATGGCCGACCCGCACGCACGACGGATTGCCGAGGATCGCTGCCGGGCGCTGGTGCAACAGGCCGCCGACGGTGGCCGTTTCGCCGACTGGGTGGCCATGACTTTGCGCGAAGTGGCCGAAGGTCTGCCGTCGCTGGCGGAACTGGCGGCCCAACTGAATATCTCTACCCGCACGCTCAACCGCTATCTAGCGCGCGAAGGCACCACCTACCGGGCGCTGGCCGGCCGTATCCAGCACGAGATTGCCTGCGAGCGCCTCGCCAGCGGCGCCATGAGCGTGACCGAGGTGGCGTATTCGCTGGGGTTTTCCGATGCGGCCAACTTCACCCGTGCCTTCCGCAGCCGCGCCGGCTACAGCCCGGGCGCGCACCGGCGCATGGCCGCCGCGCCCTGAGGCGGGTCAGGACGTGCCCGGCACGCCCGCCAGATAGCTGCGCACCACCAGCGCACTCACGGCGCTGCGATCGTGCCAGGGGTAGTCGGGAATGGTGATGAAGTTGAGCGCCAGCCCCTGTACCGCGCAGATCAGCCCCTGAGCGATGGCCTCGGCCGGGCCGGCACCCAGCTCACCCGCCGCCTGCGCCGCCACCACGGTGTCGGTGAACAGCGCGAAACGCCGCACGATGTCCCCGCTTTCGAGGTAGCGGCGGGTACCACCGGGCTCCAGATCCGGCTGCAGAAACACAATGAGAAAACGCTCCGGATAGTCCAGCCAGTAGTCCAGATAGCCCTGCGCCAGCCGCGCAAGGCGCTCACGCGGGCGGTCCGCCTGCACCTGCTGCAGGCGGGTGAACAGCTCGTCGAGAAACACATCCCACACCTGCCACAGGATTTCCTGCTTGTTGGCGAAGTAGCGGTACAGCGCCATTGGCGAGCAGCCCACCTCGGCCGCCAGATTGCGCATGGATACCGCCTCCACCCCGTCCCGCAGGAACAATCGGCGCGCGGCCACGATGATGCGCTGGCGCATCGCCTGCTGATCGGCAACGGACTGGCGCGGGCGGCCGCGGGGCTTGGCAGAACGGGACGTCATGGATTATTGTGTACGCGTACATTTAATTAATTCAAGGCCATCATGACACCGCCCGCCGCCCGCGCGCTGGGCCATGTCCACCGGAGTCGCCACACATGAGCACCACGGAAACCCTCGACGACTGCGTGATCGGCGCAGGCGTCTCCGGCCTGCGCGCCGCGCAACGGCTGAGCGCACAGGGGCGGCGCGTGCGTCTGCTGGAAGCCCGCGACCGCGTTGGCGGCCGCACCGAAGGCGGCGAACTGTGCGGCGAAGCCGTGGATGTGGGTGGCCAGTGGATCGGCCCCACCCAGCACACCGCCGTGGCCCTGTGCGAAGAACTGGGGCTGGCGCTGTACCCGCAGTTCGCTGACGGCCAGCGGTTGATGGAGATACACGGCCGCCTGCGGGCCTACCGCGGCACCGTGCCGCGCATGTCGCTGCTGGGTCTGCTGGATGCCGACCGCGCCATCCGCCGGGTCGACCGCATGGCCGCCACCCTGGATCCCGTCCGTCCCTGGGCCTCGACCCACGCCGCCGAGTGGGACCGCATCACGGTGGCGCAATGGCTGCAGCAGTCGATGTACACGCGCGGCGGCCGCACCCTGGTGGATATCCTCACCCGCGCCATCCTCACCTGCGAAGCGCACGAAGTCTCCATGCTGGGCTTCCTCTCGTACATCGCCGGCGCCGGCAAGGTCGAAGACCTGGCCGAAGTGCACGGCGACGGTGCCCAGAAATACAAGGTGAAGGGCGGCGCCTTCCAGATCGCCCAGCGGCTGGCCGAGCGGCTGCCCCCCGGTACCCTGCACCTGAACACCCCGGTGCATGCCATCACCCAGACCGATCGCGGCGTGGTGGTGCGACATGCCCAGGGGGAACTGCAGGCGCGTCGCGTGATCGTGGCGCTGCCGCCGGCACTGGCCGCCCGCATCCACTTCGATGCCAGCCTGCCGGCCGCCCGCCTGCAACTGCACAGCCGCATGCCCATGGGATCGGTGATCAAGGCCCTGATCGCCTACGAACGACCGTTCTGGAAAGACCGCGGCCTGTCCGGCGAAGTGATCAGTGATCAGGGCCCGTTCGGCCCGGTGCTGGACGCCACCCCGCCCGGCAGCCCCCACGGCTTTCTGGTGGGCTTCTTCGACGGCGCCCACAGCCGCCGCCTCGCCGGCCAGCCCACCGAGGTGCGGCGCGATGCCTGCATCGCCTCGCTGACCCGCTACTTTGGTGATGCCGCCGCCCAGCCCATCGGCTACCTCGACAAGGACTGGATCTCCGACCCCTGGAGCCAGGGCTGCTACGTCGGCGTGCCCAGCCCCGGCGCCCTCAGCGCCTGCGGCCACGCCCTGCGCGACCCCTGCGGCCGCATCCACTGGGCCGGCACCGAAACCGCCAGCCGCTGGCTGGGCTACATCGACGGCGCCATCAGTGCGGGCGAGCGGGCGGCGGATGAGGTGATGGCCGCGGGCTGACACGGCATCGCTGTCATGCCCGTCCGGATCGGGCATCGGAGCGGATCTGTCGCGGCCCACCGCCGGGTGAATCCGACCAAAGTGCTAGTCCTACTCACGGATACTCAGCCGCCCGCTGCGGACCGACCATTGCAGGTGTGCAACGTTTCTGAGCATTGGCGGTTTGGCCACGGCGACCCGGCCACAAAAAGCAGCTCGTCCACTTCCTGAATCGTTGCCGGATTCGTTTCGCGCCCTTGCGAACGCCAGCACGACCAGGAGTCTCCGGGATGAAATCCAGAATATTGACCGCGCTTGCCTTGTCCGGCGCCGTTCTCGCGTCGGGCGCGACCGCATCCACGGCCGTGCAGCAAATGGCGTCACGCCGCGACATGGAGAAATTCACCGACACCGTCATGCAGGCGGTGGCCGCCGGCCAGCTTGAGCAAGCCTACGCCCGGCTCAAAGCCAATGTGACTCTGCCGCCGCAGGAGATTGATGCGGCGCTGCGCGCCAGTCTGGCGCAGCGCAACGCCCAGTTCGATGCCCGCTTCGGCGCGGCCGTGGGGTATGAGCTGATCAGCCACAGAAAACTTGGCGATTCGCTGTGGCGCTTCACCTACCTGGAACAACGGCAGAAGCAGCCGCTGGTGTGGACCTTCCAGTTCTATTCCACCGGGGACGGTTGGCAACTCCACGAGTTCGCGTGGACACCACAGACCGCCGACTTGTAAGCACCCGACTCAGGACAGCCCGCATCGGGACGGCGACGAACAACATCGTGCCTGCGACCACCGCCCAGCCCCTTTCACCGATACCGCCATCAACCGTGGCCATTGACCATTGCAAGCGTGCAATGAAGCCAGGGAGTCAGCCATGAACCGAATTTACAAACTTGTGTGGAACCGCGTGCAGGGCCGTCTGGTGGTGACTTCCGAGCTGGCCGCCAATCGCGGTGCCGCCAGGGCGCCCGGCACGGGCCGGCGGGGGCGTGTTGTGCCGCTGGCCAGCGTTGCACTGGTATTGTTGACGCTGGGCCATGCGCCCGGTGTGCTCGCCGACGAATGCCGGCTCAACGACAGCGGCGGCAACGGTGGCAGCAATGGTTCGGGCGCCAGTTCACTGGCCTGCGGCAACGCCAACATCGCCAGCGGATCGGAGAGTACCGCGGTGGGCTCGCAGAGCGATGCCACCGGACAATTCGCCAATGCCTTTGGCGCCGACAGCCGCGCCGAGGCCAACCGCGCGACCGCGCTGGGGGTGAGCAACATTGCCTCCGGGGTCAGCAGCACAGCGGTGGGCGATGCGAGTCGCGCGACGGCCCAGTTCAGCACCGCCGTCGGATTCAGCAACCAGGCGCTCGGCGTACGCAGCACGGCCATCGGCTCGCAGAGCACAGCTACGGCAAATTTCTCGCTCGCGATTGGCAGCTCCGACACCTTCGGAACCGGCGCGCAGGTGGGGGCAGGCGCCAACCGCGGCATTGCCATCGGCACGCGAGCCGTTGTCGATGAGGGCGCAGAAGAAGCGGTCGCCATCGGGTTTAATTCCTTCGCGGGCGACGAGCACGCCGTGGCCGTAGGCTATAGCAACGACGCCGGCGGCTGGCAGGCCGTTGCAGTAGGTGGCGGGAACATCGCGGCTGGCGACGAGGGTTCGGCGCTGGGCTGGGAGAACGAGGCGGAGGGGGGCAGAAGTTCCGCGGTGGGTGCCAGGAACAACGCCACCGGCGACCAGAGTAGCGCACTGGGCTACAACAACACCGCGAGCGGCGAGTACAGCAGCGCCGTCGGTTTCTTTAACCAGGTCAGCGGCCAAGGTGCCAGCGCCTTCGGGAACAGCAATATCGCCAGCGGCGTCGGCAGCAGCGCGATCGGAGGGGTCAATCAAGCCAGCGCCGATTTCAGCCACGCCATCGGCGTGTTCAATCAGGCTACGGGAGTCGGCAGTAGCGCGATCGGTATGGCCAGCGTTGCCGCAGGCGACTCGTCACTGGCGATCGGCAGCGGTGACTTCATCGGGTTCGAGGGCGGATTCACTCTCGAAAACAACGCAACGGTGGCGGCCGGTGCCACCGGCGGCATCGCCATCGGGCGTAACGCCAGTGTCGAAGCGGCGGGCGTCGATGCCATTGCGCTGGGCAGCAGTACCTCCGCGCAGGCGGCGGGCGCTGCAGCGATTGGCGCCGGCAACAACGCCGCCGGCGCCATCAGTAACGCTTTCGGCAGCAACAACCAGGCTGTCGCGCAGGGCAGCAGCGCGTTTGGCCTCGGCAACGACGCGGAAGGCGAAACCAGCAACGCGTTTGGATCCCACAACAATGCGACAGGCAATTTCAGCAACGCCTTGGGACACCGCAACACCGCGAGCGGCCTGAACAGCACCGCAGTCGGTTCGGCGAGTTTCGCGGAGGCTGATTTCTCGCTGGCCATCGGCAACTCGGCTGACGAAACGCTGGGCGCGCGCGTCCTCGCCGGTGCGACCAACGGCATCGCCATCGGCCGCAATGCGGCTGTCGAGGCGGGGATCGACGCGATCGCACTCGGCACCAATACCTCTGCCGCAGCGACCTCCGCAACGGCGATAGGCACGCAAAGCTCGGCAGCGGCGGACTTCTCGCTGGCGATCGGCAACTCCGACACCGCGGCCAGCGGCGCGCGGGTGGCAACGGGCGCAACCAACGGCATCGCCGTGGGTCGCAATGCCAGCATCGCGGCAGAAGGTGTGGATGCCCTGGCGATCGGTACCAGTGTGACGGCCACGGCGGCCGAAGCCACGTCGGTCGGCCGCTCGAACGCAGCCACGGGTGCCAGCAGCAGCGTGTTCGGCTCGCGCAGCACGGCCAGCGGGGCGCGGGCCACGGCCCTGGGCACCTTCAGTTCCGCCACGGCGGATGATTCGGTGGCCATCGGCGGTGGCAGCAACGCCGGCAACGGCGCGCGGGTCGGCGCCGGTGCAATCAATGGTGTCGCCATCGGTCGCAATTCCGCCGTTGCGGTCAACGCCGTCAACGGGGTCAGCCTGGGTGCCAGCGCCCGCGTTGAAGCGAACAACGGCACGGCCGTCGGTCTGAATGCGCTCGCTGGTGGTGTCTCCAGCCTGGCGCTGGGTCACGGTGCCAACGCCGGAGCCCTTAACAGCGTCGCACTGGGTCAGGGCTCGGTCGCGAATGTCGACAACACGATCTCGGTGGGCAGCACGACCAACCAGCGCCGCATCGTGAACGTGGACGAGGGCGTGAACGACACCGATGCAGTGAATCTGGCGCAGCTCAACGCAGCGGTTGCGTCGGCCGGTGGCGGGCTGTGCGTCGCGGGTTCCGGGGGGGATTCGCTGGAATGCGGTGTGAGCAACGCCGCGACCAGCCAGAACAGCAGCGCGGTCGGCTCCGGCAACACCGCCTCCGCCGACTTCAGCCAGGCTTTCGGCGGCAACAACCAGGCGACAGGCCTCGCCAGCACCGCTGTCGGGCGCAGCAATCAGGCCCTCGGCGTGCGCAGCACGGCCATCGGCTCGCTGAGCGCGGCTGAAGCGGACTTCTCGCTGGCGATCGGCAACTCCGACAGCTCGGGCACTGGCGCACGGGTGGCGGCGGGTGCGACCTATGGCATCGCCATCGGCCGCAATGCGAGGGTCGAAACGGCGGGTGTCAACGCCATTGCCCTGGGTAACAACGTCCTGGTGCAGGGGGAGAATTCAATTGCCGTGGGCGCCTTCAGCGGTGCCACCGGCCTCAGCAGCCAGGCTTTCGGTTCCGCCAATCAGGCGAGCGGCGAAGCCAGTTCCGCACTCGGCCGTAGCAACTTTGCGAGCGAGCGCGTCAGCAGCGCGATTGGTTTTTCGAACCAGGCTACCGGCGAGGCCAGCAGTGCCGTCGGTTTTGAAAACCAGGCCACCAGCGATTTCAGCAGCGCCGTTGGTTTCGACAATCAGGCCAGCGGCCAAGGTAGCAGTGCCCTGGGTTCGCTGAACCGGGCGATCGGCCAGGACAGCAATGCCTTTGGTTTTGAGAACTATGCCAACGGGGTGCTCAGCAACGCCTTTGGCTTGGAGAACAATGCCAGCGGCGACTTAAGCAGCGCCTTTGGTTTGCTGAACGTAGCCAGCGAGGAAGAAAGCAGCGCCTTTGGTAGCTACAACCTCGCCAGCGGCCCGCAAAGCAGCGCCCTCGGCTACAGCAATATCGCCTCCGGCCAGTCCAGCACCGCGGTCGGCTCGGCGAGTACCGCCGCTGCAGATTTCTCGTTGGCTATCGGCAACTCCGACACCTCGGACAGCGGCGCACGGGTGGCGATGGGCGCGACCAACGGCATCGCTGTCGGCCGCAACGCGTCGGTAGCGGCGACGGGCGTCGATGCGCTCGCCATTGGCACGAGTGCATCGGCCGCCGGTCTCGAGGCCACTGCGGTAGGACGCTCGAACGCGGCCACGGGGGCGAGCAGTAGCGCGTTCGGCTCGCGCAATACTGCCAGCGGCTTGCGCAGTACGGCGATCGGCAGCTTCAGCGCCGCTGCGGCGCAGGATTCGGTGGCCATCGGCGGTGGCGATGCCACATCCAACGGCGCGCGGGTGGGCGCCGGTGCGATCAACGGCGTCGCCATCGGCCGCAACGCGGCGGTGGCGGTCAACGCGGTCAACGGCCTCAGCGTGGGTGCCAGCGCCCGTGTCGAGGCGAACAACGGCACGGCTGTTGGTCTGAGCGCACTCGCGAGCGGCGAGTCCAGCCTGGCGCTGGGCCACGGCGCCAACGCCAGTGCACTCAACAGCGTGGCGCTGGGCCAGGGTTCGGTGGCGAATGTCGAGCGCACCGTCTCGGTCGGCGCTGTCGGTAGTGAGCGGCGCATCGTCAATGTTGCAGCGGGCTCACTGGCGATCGACAGCACGGATGCGATCAACGGCAGCCAGCTTCACGGCGCGGCACTGAGCCTGAGCACGTCGCTCGGTGGCGGCGCGACGGTGAATGCCGACGGCAGCATCGAAGGCCCGACGTACAACATCGGCGGTACCGCCTTCGACAATGTGGGCGGCGCACTCGAAGCGGTGGAAGCGCTGGCCAACGGTGCCGGCGATCCGCTCGCGGTGGTCTACGACGATGCGACCCGGGACGTGATCACCCTGCAGGGCGACAGCGGTGCGACACGCATCAGCAACCTCGCCGACGGCGATCTGGCGGCCGACAGCACCGACGCGGTCAATGGCTCACAACTCTTCGCCACCAACGAAATCGTCACCCAGAACACCACCGGCATCGGCAACCTGGCAGCGAGCACCGCTGCCGCCCTGGGCGGCAACGCCACCGCCAATCCGGACGGCAGTCTCAACGCCCCGAGCTACGACATCGCCGGCACCGACTACGACAACGTCGGCGCCGCGCTCGATGCCGTCGAAGCCCTGGCGGCCAGCGGCAGCACCCTGGGCGTGCTTTACGATGGGGCCGAGAAGGACGCCATCACCCTTGAGGGCACCAACGGTACCCGCATCACCAACCTTGCTGAGGGCATCGGCGATACCGACGCGGTGAATCTGGGCCAGCTCAATGCCCTCGGCGAGAGCATCGACAATCAGTGGGGCATGACCCTCGCCACGGCACTGGGGGGTAGCGCCAGCTACGCCGGTGGGGTGTGGACCGGGCCGACCTACACGATCCAGACCCATGCTTACACCAACGTCGGCGCCGCTTTCGAAGCCGTAGACGGCGTACTCGACAACCTTGTCGGCGGCGTCGCCGACCTGGTAGGTCGGGTTGAAGATCTCGAAGCGCTGCCGCCTGGAGGCGGCACGCCGGGTTTGAGCGCCTACGAAATTGCCGTCAACAACGGTTTCACCGGCACCGAAACCGAATGGCTGACGTCGCTGGTGGGGCCTCAAGGCCCACAGGGTCCTGAAGGTCCGACTGGCCCACAGGGACCGGAAGGTCCGACTGGCCCACAGGGTCCTGAAGGTCCGAGCGGTCCGCTGGGACCGGAAGGCCCGAGTGGTCCACAGGGACCGGAAGGCCCGAGTGGTCCGCAGGGGCCCGAAGGTCCGACTGGCCCACAGGGTCCTGAAGGTCCGAGTGGTCCGCAGGGGCCGGAGGGTCCGACTGGCCCACAGGGACCGGAAGGCCCGAGTGGCCCGCAGGGGCCCGAAGGTCCGACTGGCCCACAGGGTCCTGAAGGCCCGAGTGGTCCGCAGGGGCCGGAGGGTCCGACTGGCCCCCAGGGCCCGCAAGGCGAACGCGGTGCCGATGGCGCGGACGGCTTGAGCGCCTACCAGATTGCCGTCAACAACGGCTATGACGGCACCGAGGCCGAGTGGGTACGCTCTACCTCCGGTTGCGGGCTGGGCACGATGGATACGGCGATCCAGTGCGGTCCGGGTGCCCAGGCTCAGTCCGATGGCTCGGTGGCCATCGGCGCCAACGCGATTGCCGCTTCGTCGGTCGCGGTCGGTGCCGGCGCACAGGCGCTGGGCACCAATACCACGGCACTCGGAGACGAGGCTGTCGCAGCGGGCAACTTTGCCGTCGCTGTTGGCAATAACGCTCAGGCCACGGCCGACAACAGCGTGGCCATCGGCAACGGTTCGGTGGCGGATGAGGCCGACACCGTATCGGTAGGCAGCGCTTCACAGCAGCGTCGTATCACCAATGTTGCAGCAGGCACCCAGGACACCGATGCCGTCAATCTGAACCAGATGTTGCTGGCCGATGAGCAGACCCTGGAAGCCGCTCACGTCTATACCGACCAGCGTTTCGACGAACTGAGCACCAGCGTCGGCGACCTGCAGCTGGACCTCGAACAAGGCCTGGGACAGCTGGACCGGCGCATCGATCGCATCGGAGCGCTGGGGGCGGCCCAGGTACAGGCCAGTGCAGCGGCGTCAGCGCTGCGTGGCGATACCCGCCTGGCGATGGGGGTGGGCAGCATGAACGGCAGCAGCGCGGTGGCCCTGGGGGTACAACGCCACTTCGGCGATCGTGCAGCGCTGACCTTGGGCGGTAGTCTGAGTGGCAGCGAAAATTCGGTCGGTGTGGGCTTCGGGGTGAGCTGGTGAGGCCGCAGCACGAATACGCCACCAGATCCGCTCCGGTGCAGTCCGAACGTCAACCTTCCGCCCCTGCACAGTCATCTCGCGCGCAGGCGTGGGCGGCATTTTCCAAGGTGTTCGGTACGCGGTTGTACCGTCCTCTCAATGTCCGTCCGAGGAGTCTGCACCAGGGCTCTTGCTGGAGAGCAGTCGTTGCGCGAGCACCGCGGCTTGCGTGCGGCTACTCAAATCCAGCTTGCGCAGCAGCATCGTGATGTGGGTTTTGACAGTGGACTCGGCGATGCCAAGCTCGTAAGCGATCTGCTTGTTGAGTTTCCCGTCCTTGATCCGCAGGAGAATGCGCAGCTCCTGCCTTGATAATCTTTCCAGACGTTCTTCCCAAGCCGCCGCCTCGCCAGCAGTGGGCGAATAGCTGACGGATGAGGGCCACCACGAACCGCCTTTTATGAGCGTTTCGAGCACACTCTGAACGTGCGTGTGGCTGGTGGACTTGGGCAGGAACCCAACGGCGCCCAGCGCTTCAGCCGAACGCACCCAACTCGACGTGTCGAGGGCTGAAATGATCGCCACCCGCAGGGCAGGGAAGTTGTCACGCAGATACTGCAAGGCCGACAAACCATCGACGTCCGGCATCATCAGATCCAGTAGCACCAGACTGGCTTCGGGATGCCCTTCTGCAGCCTCACGCAAGGTGGCGAAGCTCTGGACTTCGACCACCTTGGCGTTCGGCACCAGCCGCTGCACGCCCAGACGCAGCGCCACACCGAACAACGGGTGATCATCGGCAATGATGATGGTGGGTGAATCGGCGCTCATGCAGTGGGCATCCTGTTGCGGATGCCGAGTTTATCCACTTGCTGCATCGCGCAAGGCTTTTTCCAGTTCATGGCGACGGAACGGTTTGGCGAGATGACGATCCATGCCGGCATCCAGGCAGGCTTGACGTTCCTCGTCCAGCACGCTGGCGGTCATCGCGAAAATGCGCGGCTGCCGGATGTGACTCATCCCCCGAATCTGGCGGGTGGCTTCCAGCCCGTCCATGACCGGCATATGCACATCCATCAACACCAGATCGTAAGGCGTGCGACCCACTGCAGCGACGGCCTGCGCGCCGTCCTCGACCACATCCGCCTGGTAGCCCAGGGATGCCAGCATACGCGTGCCGATCTGGCGATTGATGACGTTGTCTTCCGCCAGCAGCACACGCAAGGCCGGCATGTCCACCGGCGTCGTGGAACCGGATACACCAGGTTTCGCTTTCGCGCGACCGGGGACCAGCAACTCCAGAAACACGTCCAGCAAACCACTGCGGCGTAGCGGCTTGATCCGCGTCAGGTCGAAACTCGACAAGGCATCCGCTGGCGGACGCGCGCTGCTCAGCAGCAGCAAGGGCAAAGCCTCAGGGGTGCGGTGTTGGCGGATGGCCGCCGCCAGCGTGGCGCCGTCCATGTCCGGCATGAAGTAATCCAGTACGGCCAGATCGAAAGCCTCGCCCTTTTCGATGCGCGTCAGCGCTGCTTGTGCCGAGGCGGTGGCGACAACCTGCATGCCCCAGCCCTGAGCGGTGGCAGACAGAATCCGCCGGTTGGTGTCGTTGTCATCCACGATCAGTACGCGCTTGTCCCGCAGATCGCGGAGCTCCGGACGTTGCGGTGGCTGCCAGGAGGGATCGGTGGCGGCCTGAAAGCTGAACCAGAAGGTCGAGCCGCGGCCAGGGTGGCTGTCAACACCCACCTCCCCGCCCATGCGCTCAGCCAGACGCTGACAGATCGCCAGGCCCAGCCCGCTTCCGCCGTAACGGCGTGTGGTTGAGGCATCGACCTGGCTGAAGGACTTGAAAAGGCGGTCCAGCCGGTGGGGCGGGATGCCAATGCCGGTGTCGCGTACCGCGATCAGGAACCGGTGTTGCGACGCCCCCTGGGGTTGCGCCTTGATTTCCACCGCCACATCGCCGTGCTCGGTGAACTTGATCGCGTTCGACAGATAGTTGACCAGAATCTGGCGAACCCGGGCCGCATCGCCTTTCACCATTTCCGGCGTGTCGGGCGCGAAATCACACGCCAGATTCAGTCGTTTCTGCATCGCGCGGTGAGCGACCAGCTCAAGCGCATCCTCAACGGTGTGGCGCAGATCGAACACCTCATCTTCCAGTTCCAGCATGCCCGATTCGACCTTGCTGAAATCCAGGATGTCGTTGATCACACCGAGCAGGTGGTCACCGCTTTGCTGAATGGTGTCCAGGCTTTGGCGCTGGTCCTGATCCAGACGGGTGTCGCCAAGGAGTTCGGCAGTGCCGAGAATTGCGTTGAGAGGCGTACGGATCTCGTGACTCATGTTTGCCAGGAAATCGCTCTTGGCCTGGTTGGCTGACTCCACTGCGGCCTGGGCCTGCTCCAGCGCCGCCGCCTGCGAGCGCCAGCGGGCACCGCCCCGTGCGAAGCTGAACAGCAGCAGCGCGGCAAGCAGTCCACCGAAGGCCACCAACCACGGCGTCAGTTGTTCCGTGGCATCAAAGAATGCCGGCGAGGCCACCACACGCAAGGTCCAGGGCCGATCTGCCAGCACGAATGATGTGCGGCTTTCAAAACGAACACGGGTGCCTGAAGGCAAGGGCTTGGGGCCACCGTCGGCTTCCACCCCGGCAGTGGAGTACAGCAGCGCATCGGTGTTGTCGGTATCACCGTCATAGACTTCGAACGCGAGGGCGGTGGCGTCGTTTCCGAACACACCTGACATGAACTCCTGGGCGCGAAAAGCCGCGGTCAGCCAGCCCAGGAGTTGCCCGTTGCGCTGAACCGGCAGATACACGATGAAAGCCGCTTGCACCCCGTCTAGGCCGGCCAGTCGCAACTTGGGGCTGAGAATCGCATCACCACGTGCAACCGCTCGCTGCATCGCGGCACGGCGCGAAGGCTCCTGCATCATGTCGACACCCAGCACTCGCTGGTTCTCGGGCACCCAGGGCGCCACAAAAAGTATCGGAGAGTGGATCGGGGGCCGGCCGCTGTCCGCAACCGGCGAGCGCGGCTTGTATTCACTGAGTAGTGTCGGGTCCCGCATGCCTTCGGGCACGGGTTGTGCGCGCACCCTGGCCACAAAGTCGGGCAGGTCCTCGGGGCGCACGGCGGGTGCGTAGCTCAGTGATTTGAAACCGGGGTAGCGCTCGCTCAGGCGCAGGGTATCGACGTAACGGAGCCATTCATCCAGTGAAACGTCATCCGACGCGGCGAACAATCCAAGCCCGCCGCGCAGCACCTGCACGTAGGCAGTCATGCGCTGTTCGATCGAAGACTCCAGGCGCAATACTTCCTGGCCGAAGCGCGCGCCTTGGTGCTGAGCGATGACCAGCGCGGTCTGCCAGGCCAGCAACAAGCCGGCGACGAACACCAGGGCACACAGCAACACGCTGCGCGTGGGGGTTGAAATCTGCCTGCCCTCAGCCGGCGTCCAGGGCTTCATAAAGGCTCTGGTTCATTTGCGCCTGGCACTCCAATGCCGCCGTTGCAGCAGTCGCCACTTCGGGTAGCACGCCGCCGTTGGCGATGCAGTGCTCCAGCGCGCTCCATTGCGCCACCAAACGCGTCGCACCGAATTGCAGCGCAACCCCGCGCAAGCTGTGGGCAATCTGTTTCAGCCCTTCGCTGTCCCCGGCCCTGAGCGCCTCAGCAAGCCGCTGCTGCTGTAGCGGCAGATCGGCATGTAAGGCCTGGATCATTTCGGCGAGGCCCTCACGGCCAAAGACCTGGATCAGCTCGTCCCAGATCGCCCGGTCAAACGCCTCGCCGCTGATCATCGTCTCGTACCCGGCAACCGTGGTTGTCACCGATAAATCATAGCATTCGGGTTCCGCGCCCTTGGGCTCAACGGCGACGTGGCTGGGCTTCAGTCTCCTGCGGCTGCCCCTCGCAGCCGATCCGATTTGGCGGACGTCGGGGCGGATGACGCTGTGGTCGTGGTCATTGGTGTAACCACCCTGGCCGCTCGTTGTCGTGCCCTGTCCCTGTTGCCACAAAAAAAGCGGCGGGCTTTCGCCCGCCGCCGTTGGCACATCCGGCGTTGATCAGCTGCCGAAGTCGACCGAGACCTTGGCCGAGGGCCCTTCGATGGTACGGTCGTAGCTCTTGCGCTCGAAAATACCGCCATCGATGACATCGATGTAGCGCTCCCAGCTGTAACCCGCGCCGATGCGGAAGCTGCCCACACGGTAGGCCAGGCCAAGGCTGGCGCCCACCATCGGCACATTCTCGGGGCGGGTGCGGGTTTGCTGCGGAATCTCGATTTCCTCGTTGATCGACACATCGGGGTCGAGCGCGTTCTGTAGCAACATGTAGCCTTCCAGCTGTTCGTTGCGACTCTGCTTTTCCCAGCCAGAACCGGTCACCGTCTGGTCACCGTGCAGCAGGCCGGCGCTCAGCGACCAGTCCAGCTCGACATGGCCGTCGTGGTCGTTGCCGAACAGGCGGCTGGCAGCGTCCCAGCTCAGCACCAGACCGGTACCCTTGAACTTGCGGTCCATCGAGTACTCGGCGCTGTAGAAGGTACGACTGGCGAACTCGCCCGGAGCGCCGAGGAACGAGATTCCCGTCTCGGGCACATCCCAGTCGGGAATGCCGTTGAGGGCGATATCGGTATCCGAGCGGAATTCGGCCCGGCGCAGCCCGATACCCACAATCGACTGCGTCAGGCCGCCGAACAACAGCTCCCGACTCAGCGTGAGGTCGGTCAGTTGATAGTCCTCGCGATCCGATACGGTGATGGACGCGTAGTTGGCCATCGAGAAGTTCTCGATACCGTTAAACACCGCCGTCCGGTTGGGATCGGTGCTGTTGCACTGGCTCTCGAAGAACGTGCCGGTCAGCAGGCAATCCACCGGATCGGTCCGCTGTTCGACATGCCCCTTTGCCGTCTCGCCGAGTTTGCCACCACGGTAGCGTCCGGAGATCGCCCAGGGGCTGTCCTTCATGCGCCAGGTCAGCTTGACGGTCTGCGCATCCCCCCAACCCGTGTCGCGATTCTGGGTGGCACCGAAGATGTCGATCGGCCCGGTGAAGGCATCCCCGAAGCTCGGATCGATGACCTCATTTGGGGCATCCACCGCCGCCAGCTGGCCGCCCACTTCCAAGGTGAGCGGCAGGCGATAGTCCGCTCCGCGACGGGCGCCAAAGGACCCGAGCAGGCCATCGCCATCCCAGTACTTGGTCACCCGCAGGCCGAACAGGCGCGGCTCGGTGAGGAAGACGTTGGTGGTCAGGCCGGTGTCATCCGAATTGAGGAAGGCGCCGGAGATGGCGGTCTCGTCGGTGACGTTCTTGATATAGGCCATGATGTTCCAACCGGCCGCGTCGTTCACGAAGATGGCCGCCAGGTTCATGGTGAAGTAGTCATCCAGCCGCGCGAACTCGTGATCGTTGAACACGCGCCACCACGACTTGGACTGCCAGTGGATGTCCGTGTGCAGGTTCATCATCCAGTTGCCGGCCAGCGGGATTCCATAGTCGGCGGTCACGGTGGCGGTGTAGTTGGGGGCGTTGGGCAGCTCGTTGCCCCCCAGCTCCTTGGCAAAGCCCCTGCCGCCATTGGGCGCGGTGGTGGGATCGAAGCCCTGGTAGTCGGCGAACGCGGAACCCAGCTCGGCGGCGTAGTCGATGCCGGGCGCGTAGGGTTCGCCGGTCACCGGATCCAGCCCGGAATAGTAGGCATCAACGCAGGCGCCGCTGGGGCTGACGTTGTGATAGCCGGGCTGCAGATTGAAGCGCCCGCCAGCGGTGACGACATCAACCGGGAGAATACAGTTGGACGGCACGGTGGGGAACGGCCGCACCACAATCCAGTCCGGGTTGCCGGCGGTGCGGTCCATCAGGTCGATCGCGGACTCGCCGTCGGCGATGCGGGTTTTCTGATAGCCGCCCTTGAAACCCAGCCGCAGGTTTTCCAGCGCGAACCAGTCCAGTTCGAGCTCCGCCCCCCAGATCTTCGCGTCGAAATTGCGGTTGAGCGCGGCGCGGTTGACGATCTCGGACACCTGATAATCCGTGTAGTCGTAGTAGAAGGCGGCAAGGTTGGCGATGAGCCGGCCGTCGAACAGGGTGTTCTTGGTGCCGATCTCGAAGGCGTTGACGAACTCGGCATCAAACGTCTCCGCCTGGCGCTGCATCGAGGCCACGATTTCGCTGTTGAAGCTCGGCGCATACGTCGCCACCACCGGCGGCGGCGGGTTGGTGCCACCCGCCTTGTAGCCGCGGGCATAGGAGCCGTAGACCAGGGTCTCGTCGGTGAAGGACAGGTTGGGCTTCCAGTCCACGGCGAGGCGCCCGGTCGGCTCGCGCCAGGTCTGGTCGATGATGCGGGCGGCAGGATAGGCGCCACCCGAGTTCGCCACCAGGAACCAGCTGGGCACCTGCGGCGCGTGCTTTTTGTCGACCGTCCAGCGCAGGCCCGCGGTCACTTTCAGGTTATCGGTGACATCGACGTAAGTCTCACCGAAGACGCTGTAGGACCGCAGCTCGTACGGGTTCTTCGACAGGAAGTAGTTGCGCCCCTGGTCGTTGAGGGAGCCGATTGGATTGGGATCGACATAGGTGCAGCCGGCCACGTTGTAGAGCGCGAACGGATTGCTTGCGGCGTTGGGGGTCGCCAGACAGTGCGTGTTATCGGTTTCACCCACCACGTAGGGCGCTTCACTTTCATCCCACACCGTGGTCAGCAAGGTGATGCTGTTGATGAAGACGTAGTACTTGTCCTCGGTGTCGTAATGCAGATAGTTGGTGCCGACACTGAAGTTCACCGGCCCGTCCAGATCGGTCGAGAGCCGGAACTCCTGACTGAACTGTGTCGATTCCGCCGTCGACAGGCCGCCCAGCAGCAGGCGGTCCGAGCAGCCGAGCTGCGGGTCGCAAAAGACGTTGTTCTCGTCCAGAACACCGGGGTCCGCATCGGAGGCCGGCCCGAAGGCCTGCGGCGAGGTGGTGAATCGGTTGTAGTCCTGGAACGACGACAGCAGGTCCGTCCCGTATGCGGTCTCGGAGTCCAGCGTCACGCCCGGCGCGACGTTCCAGGACAGCTGCAGCTGGACGATATCGGATTCTGCCTCGTAGTCGGGCTCGAGCGTCGACTCGATCACGCGCAGGTTGCGGGACTGGAAGGCGTTGAGATACGGATCCTGGTCCTTCGTCACCGGGTTGCCGATATTGGCGGTCGGCCCGTAGTACGGCAGGGCAAACCCGTTTGGCGTCTCGAAGGCCTCGGCCGAGTACAGCGAGACCGGCGCACAACCCTGGCTGATGTAGCTGCGCAAACCGAAGGTGCCGCCACTGCCCGTGACCGGCAGGTCGCCGATCTGATCGGGGCCCAGGTCCTTCTTGCACAGCTGCTTGCCCGAACGCAGACGATCATCGTCTTCGGTGAAGTGCTCCCACACCAGATTGGCGCTGAAGGTGTCCGTCGGCTCCACCCGCAACGACAGGCGGGACGACCAGAGATCACGGCCATCGATCTGCTGCCCGGTCAGCTCGTTGGTGACGTAACCGTCGCGCTTGGTCCCCGCGGCTGCGAAACGCAAGGCGGCCTTGTCTTCCAGCAACGGCAGGTTGGCCATGCCCTCCCACCGCTGGCTGTTGTAGCTGCCGGTATCCAGCGAGAACATCGCTTCCTTGTGAAACACCGGCTTGGCGGAGATCAGGTTGACCACACCGGCCGTGGCGTTGCGTCCGTATAGGGTGCCCTGCGGTCCACGCAGCACCTCGACACGGCTCATGTCGTAGAACTCCTGCTCGAAGAAGCGGTTGCGGATGAGCGTGGAGTTGTTGAACGCCACCGCCACGGCCGGGTCGGTGGTGGCGGAGATCGCCTGCGTGCCGATGCCCCGGATCTGGATGTTGTACCCGGTGAAGTTGGTCTTGGTGAAGGTCATGTTCGGCACCTGGGTGATCAGGTCCGGCCCGCCCGCGATCTGGCTGCGCGTCAGGTCTTCCATGGTGAAGGCACTGATCGCGATCGGCACATCCTGCAGGCGCTCCTCCTTCTTCTGCCCGGTGACGATGATTTCCTCGACGCCCCGTTGACGCGCCGTTTCGACATCGAGAATGGGATCGGCGTCGACCGCACCGGAAGAGGTGGCACCCAAGGCCTCCAGCTTTTCCGGCGTGCCGATGATGATGCCGCCGGAGGGGGTGTAGTCATGCTGCAACCCGGTGTCGCGCAGCAGCTCGACCAGGGCCGCATCGCGGCTCAGATCACCCGTGACGGCATTGCCCTGCAGGCCATCCACATCCTCCGGCGTGTAGAGCAACTCGTGCCCGCTCTGGTGCCCGTACTCGATCAGCGCGCTTTGCAGGCTTTGCGCGGGGATGTCGAAGCTGCGGATATCGGCAGTGGCGGACGCCGCTGCCTCCGATGTAACGGTCTGGGCGTTGACCACCGGGAGGGCCCCGGCCAACACCAACGACAGACAGGCGCCAGCCCAATAGGCCGGCCGATGACGGGTGACGTGCATCATGCGTCTCCTTCCAGAAATGGCAGCCGGTGGACCCGGCCTCTTCTCGCGATTTCTTTGCGCGTCCTCTAGAAGACGACAGCGAAGGCAGAAGATGAAGGTTGATGCGGAACTTTTTCTGGCCGGTGGTGACGTGCCCGCTTCGTCATGCCCGATTTGATCGGGCATCCAGACCCCAACCGTTGCAGGTGGATCCCGCATCAAGTGCGGGATGACGTTCGCTACCCATCA
>ERZ1023282.64-NODE-64-length-64157-cov-6.533946_pt1 | contig 64157 bp, 53 predicted proteins | sample MGYA00521262_ERZ1023282 | MGnify/ENA primary metagenome ERZ1023282 (study PRJEB32759, sample SAMN07749867) | skin metagenome | biome: transportation; feature: city; material: polyester macromolecule | host: Homo sapiens | place: Hong Kong:KT line | collected... | reverse complement strand
TAGGTCAGCGCGACGCAATCGTGCGGATTCTGGCCGACTGGAATGCTGGTCAGGCCCTCGTAGCGGCCGATGCCGTGTTCGATATGGACGACCAGATCGCCGGGGCTGAGCGTCGCCAACTCCTGCAGAAAGGCGTCGGCCGATTTCTTGCGCTTGGCGCGGCGGACCAGCCGGTCGCCCAGCATGTCCTGTTCGGTCAGCAGCGCGACGTCGGGCGTCGTGAAACCGTGGTCGAGCGGCAGGACGAGCAGGGAGGCTTCCGTCTTGCCGCCGAGCGCAGTCCGCGTGCCGAGGCCGCGGGTGCCGCCAACACGCTCTGCTTCGTCGAGGGCCGGATCATCGCCGACAACACCGATGGCGCCGGCCTGGTCGATGACATCCAGCGGCGACTGGGTGTGTCGCTGCAGGGGCTGCGGATGACGGTGCTGGGCGCCGGGGGCGCCGCCCGGGGCCTGATGCTGCCGCTGGCCCAGGCCGGCGTGGCCCGGCTGGTGGTGGCCAACCGCACGCTGGCCCGCGCGCAGGCGCTGGCCGCCGACATCGACCCCCATCTTGAGGCGCAGGCACTGCCCGTCCGGGTGGAGCCGGTAGCGCTGGCCGATGCGCCGCCGGCCGACGTGCTCATCAACGCTACCTCCGCCGGCCTGCACGGTGACGGCCCCTCACTGCCGGCCCGGTTGTTCGAGGGCTGCCAGCTGGCCTACGACTGCATCTATGCTGACCGGCCCACGCCCTTCATGCAGCAGGCCATGGCGGCCGGGGTGTTACGGGTCAGCGACGGCCTGGGCATGCTGGTCGGCCAGGCTGCCGAAAGCTTCCGCCTGTGGCGCGGCGTCCGGCCCGATGTCGTCCCCGTGCTGGAAGCACTGCGCACGGCACGCTGATTGCGCTAACATCGCGGATTGCGTGCTGAAAGCTTGGGTGGCGCAACGCCTGCAGGCTGCCAGCCGGGACCATGGACTGCGCCGTCGTTCGGGCCGCGCGCTTCGGCCCGGTTTCTGCATTCCCTGACCCTGTCGTCCAAGGTTGCGGGCTGTCTGCCAGCCCACGCACGCTTCAAGCCTGGCCACCCCCATGCCTGTGGCCTTTCCCTGCCTGCCACCGTCCGGACCTGCCTGCCTCCTCCCCCGACGACGGCGGCTGCTCGCCTGAGCCCGTGCCATGAATACCTCCCCTGTCGATCCCCGTTCGGCCGCATCGTCCGTGCCCGAAGAGACCGCAGCCGACACGAGCCTGTCCTCCCATCCTGACCCGGCACTATCTGCCGAGTCGGTACTGGAGGCGGCTGAAGCACCGGAAGAAACCTCCACTGCCATCCAGAACAGCGTTCTCCCGCGCGACGCCGAAGACGCGCAGCATGCGCTGGCCGAAGTGCAGCTGCTGCTGGAGCGCCACGCCTTTGCGCAGGAAACAGCCCGCCACTACGCCGAAACCGTGCGCCAGGCGGCGCAGGAGCCCGACGACGAGCTTCGGGAGCTGGCGGCCTGCGCCGAAACCCTGCATCCGATCATTGCGCTTGCGCCTGACAACATCACCTACTGGCAGCAATTGTCCAGCGTGCTGCTGGAAATCAAGCGGGACCGCGAGGCGCTGGCCGTGTTGGCGCTTGCCGACCGGCAGGGCTTGTTGAGCACCGAGACGCAGGTACTCAATCTGGTCAACGTCTATTTGCTGCTGGACATCCCCTACAAGGCAGCCCGGGTACTGGACGCCGGCATGCGCGCCGGCCGGGTGCCGACGGACGAAAAGCAGCTGTTGAGGCTCGCCGAAGCCTGGGTTGCGGCCCGGGAGCATACTCGTGCAGAGGCGGTGCTGGCGCGTGCTGCGGAGCAGGCAAGCGACGGAGAGGTGGCGCTGCGGCTGGCACAGGTGCGGGTCGAGGCACGCCAGTGGGCGCCCGCTCTGGAAGCCCTGGATATGGCCCTCAGTAAAGGTGTGAAGGCGCGCGGGGAGGTGCAGTTTCTGCGGGGGGTTTCGGCACTGGAGCTGGGTCGTGAGGCGCTGGCAGAGCAGGCCTTCACTGCGGCACTCGATGATCCGCGGCGGCGACGGGACGCGCGTGCCTGGTTGACGCACCTTCGTCAGCGCGCCTCCTGATGCGGTAGGGAAATGGTGGTTCCTGTCGACGGTCGGCGACCTCCGGCTTGATGGTGAGGCCTCGCAAAGGGTAGCTTCGACACTGTTCCTCCATCATGTAGGGTCGGCGCGGTCCGCCGGGCCCACGCCTTGCCGATATGCGTCGTCTGCTTTGCCTGCTCCTGTTGACCCTTGCGATGCCGGTGCAGGCAGAGCAGGTGCTGCGACGCGGAAACGGAGGCGACGTCGAGGGTCTGGACCCGCATCGCATCGAGAGTGTCAGTGCTTCCGATGTGGTGCGGGACCTCTACGAGGGCTTGCTGCGCGACGGACCGGACGGACGTCCCGAACCGGGGGTCGCGACCCGCTGGGAGGTGCTCGATGAAGGATTGCGCTATCGCTTCCATCTTCGCGCTGACGCGCGCTGGAGCAATGGTGATCCGGTGACAGCTGCCGACTTCGTTGCCGGCTTGCGGCGCAGTGTCGACCCGGCCACGGGTTCCAACTACTCACAGATGCTGTCGCCTCTTCGCAATGCCGATGCCGTCATTGCCGGAGCGAAGCCGCCCGAGGCGCTGGGGGCGATTGCGGTAGACGAACACACTCTGGATATCGTGCTGCGTGCGCCGACGCCGTATCTGTTGGGGCTGTTGACACATTCGTCAGCATCGCCGGTCCATCGGCCCACTGTGGCGGCCTGGGGCAAGGACTTTGCGCGTGCCGGACGCATGGTGAGCAACGGTGCCTATCGGCTGCATGACTGGGTGCTGCAGTCGCATATCGAACTGGAACGCAACGCCTACTACTGGGACGACGCCGCCACGTCGATCGACCGGGTGTTCTATCTGTCCACCGAGGATATCGACTCCGAGTTCAAGCGCTATCGCGCGGGCGAGCTGGACATCACCTACACGCTGCCCTCTTCACAGAGCGCCTGGGTACGGATGCACCTGCAGGACGAGCTGCGGATTCATCCCTACCTGGGGGTCTACTACTACGGCCTCAATCTGGCCCGTCCACCGTTGCGTGACAACCCCAAACTTCGGTTGGCCCTGGCGCTCGCAGTGGACCGGGACATCATCACCGGCAAGGTGCTCGGCAACGGCGAGGTGCCGGCCTACACCTGGGTGCCTCCGGGGGTGGAGGGGCATCGGTCGGCAGTGCCCGAGTGGGCGCACTGGACGCGCGAACAGCGGCTCGACCGTGCCCGGGCGCTCTACGCCGAAGCCGGTTTTGGCCCCGACAACCCGGCAGAGGTGGAGATCCTCTACAACACCCAGGAGGACCATCGAAAGATCGCGACCGTGATCGCGGCGATGTGGAAACAATGGTTGGGAGCGAAGGCCACCTTGCGCAACCAGGAATGGAAGGTCTATCTGCAGACCCGCCGCCTGGGTGTGGATACACAGGTGTACCGTGCCGGCTGGATCGGGGACTACAACGATCCCAACACCTTCATGGAGATCCTGCACTCGGGGCATGGCCTCAACGACGTCGGCTACGACAATCCGGCCTTCGACGCGTTGCTGGATGACGCCAGTCGTGAGATCGACCCGGTGCGGCGGGCGCATCTGATGCATCAGGCGGAGGCGATGATCATTGATGATCTGCCGGTACTGCCACTGTATTTTTATGTCACCAAACACCTGGTGAAACCCTGGGTCAAGGGCTGGGTCGGCAACATCATGGATCGCCATCCGACCCGGATGCTGTCGGTGGAGGGACGTCCGCAATGATCGTCTTCGCGCTGCGTCGAATGGCCTCGGCGATCCCCACACTGCTGGTTCTGGTGGTATTGGCGTTCTGCATGATGCGCGCCGCCCCCGGTGGGCCGTTTGATACGGAGCGCGTGCTCCCTGACGAAGTCAAGGCACAGCTGGAAGCCCAGTACCGGCTGGACCTGCCGCTGGTGCAGCAGCTCGGGCACTACCTTGCCGATGTACTGCGCGGCGACCTCGGGCCTTCGTTCCAGTACGCCGAGTTCAGCGTCAATGAATTGATCGGCCAGAGTTTCCCCGTGTCACTTCAACTGGGCCTCAGTGCCTTGCTGCTGGCGCTGGTGGTGGGGGGCGGGGCCGGCATGCTGGCGGCGGTGCGGCAGAACCGGCCAGCCGACCATGGGGTAATGACCCTCGCCATGACCGGTATCTCCATCCCCAACTTCGTGGTGGCACCGCTGCTGATTCTGCTGTTCGCGGTCACCCTGGGGTGGCTGCCTGCCGGGGGGTGGGAGGGCGGTTGGAAAAGTCGCGTGTTGCCCGTGGTGGCCCTGGCGCTGCCGCAGATTGCCTACATCGCGCGCCTGATGCGGGGCTCCATGATCGAGGTGCTGCATCAGCCGTTCATCCGCACCGCCCGAGCCAAGGGGCTGAGAGGGCGGCAGGTGATGCTGCGTCACGCGTTGCGCCCCGCGTTGCTTCCCGTGCTGTCGTACCTGGGGCCGGCTGCAGCCGGCATCATCACCGGCTCTGTGGTCATCGAGCAGATCTTCGGCATTCCGGGGCTGGGCCGCTACTTTGTGCAGGGCGCGCTCAATCGCGACTACGGATTGGTGATGGGAGTGGTGATCTTCTACGGCGTGCTGATCATTGCCTTCAACTTCCTGGTCGACCTGCTCTACGGCGTGCTCGACCCGCGGGTGCGTGCATGAAACTGCCGTCCCCCCCAACCGAGGCCGGGCGCAGCCTGTGGCAGGACGCCGCTCGGCGCCTGCGGCGCAACCGGGCCGCGATGACCGCGCTGGTGCTGCTGGGGCTCATCCTGGTGCTGGTGGTGGCCGGCCCGTGGTTGACGCCCTACGCCTATGATCAGATCGACTTTGACGGTGAGTGGGGGGCTGCCCCGTTTACCGCCGCCCACTGGTTCGGAACCGACACGCTGGGACGTGACCTGTTCACACGCACCCTGCACGGAGGGCGTATCTCGTTGATGGTGGGTATCGTTGCGACGCTGGTGTCGTTGCTGATCGGTGTGAGCTGGGGCGCCATTGCCGGGTACTTCGGCGGGCGCGTGGATGCCGTGATGATGCGGATTGTCGACGTGCTCTATGCTCTGCCGTTCATGTTCTTCGTGATTCTGCTGATGGTGTTGTTCGGCCGGCACTTGGTGCTGATCTTCGTGGCCATCGGTGCCATCAACTGGCTCGACATGGCCCGCATCGTCCGCGGACAGACCCTGAGCCTCCGGCGCCGTGAATTCATTGAAGCGGCGGTGGTGGCTGGTGTCGGACCGTTGACCATCATCCGCCGTCACATCGTGCCCAACCTGCTGGGCGTGGTGGCGGTGTACGTGACGCTGACCATTCCCCAGGTGATTCTGGTGGAGTCCTTCCTCAGCTTCCTCGGGCTCGGCGTGCAGGCGCCCGCCACCAGTTGGGGCGCGCTGGTTGACGAGGGGGCTCGGGAGATGGCGCGGGCACCCTGGGCACTGATCTTCCCCGCCGCCTTCCTCGCCCTCACCCTCTTCTGCTTCAATTTCATCGGGGACGGCCTTCGCGATGCGCTTGATCCCAAGGAGCGTTGAAATGTCCTTCGACGTGTCCCCGATGAACCCCGGCCCCGAGCCGGGGTCCAGCATTCAATGTCTGACGGCCTTCGCGGTGCGCTTGATCCCAAGGAGCGTTGACGCGTGACGGACACCCCGCCACTGCTGGAGGTTCGCGATCTCGAGGTGTGTTTCGACACCGACGATGGTCCGGTGATGGCCGTCGATGGCCTGGATTTCAGCCTGGGTGCGGGTGAGACCCTGGGCATCGTGGGGGAGTCGGGCTCCGGAAAATCGCAGACGGCACTGGCCGTACTGGGGCTGTTGGCAGCCAACGCCCGGGTGCGCGGGTCGGTTCTTTTCGAAGGTCGCGATCTGTTGCGTGCGACGGAAGCCGACCGGCGGCGGGTGCGTGGTGCGCGCATCGGCATGGTGTTCCAGGATCCGATGACCTCGCTCAACCCTTATCTCCGGATCGGGGTGCAGATGGCCGAGGTGCTCGAGCTGCACCGGGGCATGGGGCGCTCGGCGGCGCTCGCCGAAGCGGCGCGCATGCTGGATGCCGTGCAGCTGCCTGACAGCGTGCGCCGGTTGCAGGCCTATCCGCATGAGCTGTCGGGCGGTCAGCGTCAGCGCGTGATGATGGCAATGACCCTGCTGCCGCGACCGGCATTGCTGCTGGCCGACGAACCCACCACCGCACTCGATGTGACAGTTCAGGCGGGCCTGTTGCGGCTGTTGACCGACCTGCAGGCGGAGCTGGGGCTGGCCATCGTGTTCATCACCCATGACATGGGCGTGGTGGCCGAAGTCTGCCGCCGTACCCTGGTGATGTATGGCGGGCGCTGCATGGAGCAGGGGGCGACCGCCGACCTGCTGGCTGCCCCCCGGCATCCCTATACCGCCGGACTGCTGGCGGCGCGTCCCCGTCTGGACGGTGATCGGGGGCAACCCCTGGTGACCCTGCCGGGGCAGCCGCCGTTACCGGCAGCGTCCTGGCCCGGCTGCCCGTTTGCACCCCGCTGTCCGGAAGTGGAGGCGATCTGCCATGGGCAACGTCCTCAGCTGACGGCCGATCGCCGGCCGGTGGCCTGTCACCAACGCGGCAGCCTCAGCGTTTCTTCAGCAGGGGTTTGAGGAAGCGGCCGGTGTGCGATCGCGCCACCGTGGCCACCTGCTCGGGCGTGCCGCTGGCCACCAGCTCGCCGCCTCCACTACCGCCTTCCGGACCCAGGTCGAGCAGCCAGTCGGCCCGTTTGATGACATCCAGATTGTGCTCGATGATCACCACGGTGTTGCCATGGTCGCGCAGCCGTTCCAGTACCTTGATGAGCTGGGCCACGTCATGGAAATGCAGCCCGGTCGTGGGTTCGTCCAGGATGTAGAGCGTGGCGCCGGTATCCCGGCGTGAAAGCTCCTTCGCCAGTTTGATGCGCTGCGCCTCGCCCCCCGACAGCGTGGTCGCGTTCTGCCCGAGAGTGATGTAGGACAGCCCGACATCCATCAGCGTGGTCAGCTTGCGGTGCAGCGCCGGCACCGGTTTGAAGAATTCGCAGGCGGTCTCCACCGTCATGTCGAGCACTTCGTCGATGGTCTTGCCCTTGTAGCGGATCTCCAGCGTCTCGCGGTTGTAGCGGCGCCCTTGGCAGGTGTCGCAGGTGACGTAGACGTCCGGCAGGAAGTGCATCTCCACCTTGATCACGCCATCCCCCTGGCAGGTTTCGCAACGGCCGCCCTTGACGTTGAAGCTGAAACGGCCCGGGGTGTAGCCGCGCGCCCGTGATTCCGGAACGCCGGCAAACAGGTCGCGGATCGGCGAGAACAGGCCGGTGTAGGTGGCCGGATTGGAGCGTGGGGTGCGGCCGATCGGGGACTGGTCGATATCGATGACCTTGTCCAGGTCCTCCAGGCCGTCGATGCCATCGCAGGGTGCGTGGTGGGTCGCGGCGCCGTTGAGGTGGCGGGCCGCCCAGGCCTGCAGGGTGTCGTTGATCAGGGTGGACTTGCCCGAGCCGGAGACCCCGGTGACGCAGGTGATCAGGCCGACGGGGATGTCGGCGTCGACATGCTTCAGATTGTTGCCCCGTGCCTTGCGGATTCGGATCTGGCGCTCGGGATCCCACTTGCCACGGTGTTTCGGGACCGGAATCGCCTCTCGCCCGGACAGATAGGCGCCAGTGACCGAGCCCTCGGTCGCCGCGATCTGATCCGGCCTGCCTTCTGCCACGATTTCGCCGCCGTGCACGCCGGCACCGGGCCCGATGTCGATCACATGGTCGGCGTGGCGGATGGCGTCTTCATCGTGCTCCACCACGATCACCGTATTGCCGAGGTCCCGCAGCCGGAACAGCGTTTGCAGCAGGCGTTCGTTGTCACGCTGGTGCAGGCCGATGCTGGGTTCGTCGAGCACATACATCACGCCCACCAGCCCGGCGCCGATCTGGCTGGCCAGGCGGATGCGTTGGGCCTCGCCGCCGGACAGGGTTTCGGCGCTGCGCGACAGGGTGAGGTAATCCAGTCCCACGTTGTTCAGAAAGCCGAGGCGGGCGCTGATTTCCTTGAGGATCTTGCCGGCGATTTCGCCCCGGTGCCCGGGCAGCGTGAGCGCGCTGAAAAAGGCTTCCGCATCGCGCACCGACAACCGTGTCAGCTCGGGCAGTGAGCGCTCCGCGACGAAGACGTTGCGGGCGGCGCGGTTGAGGCGGTCACCATGGCAATCGGGGCAGGGCTTCTGCGACAGGAAGCGCGCCAACTCCTCGCGCACGGCATCCGAGTCGGTTTCCCGGTAGCGGCGCTGCAGGTTGGGGATGATGCCCTCGAACTTGTGGGTGGAGACCCGTTTGCGGCCGCGCTCGTCGGGGTATTCGAAGGCGATCTTGTCGTCGCCACTGCCGTACAGAATGACCTGGCGGTGCTTCTCGGCGAGGCGATCGAAGCGCTTTTCAGGGTCGAACCCGTAGTGATTGGCCAGCGACTGGATGAAGTGCCAATAGTAGGGGTTGCGTTTGTCCCAGCTGCGGATGGCGCCCTGCGCCAGCGAGAGCTCTGGGTGGGCCACCACCCGTTCGGGATCGAACACCTGCATCTGTCCGAGACCATCGCAGGTGGCACAGGCGCCGTGCGGTGCGTTGAACGAGAACAGGCGTGGCTCCAGTTCCTCCAGCGCGTAGCCGCAATGCGGGCAGCTCATGCGGGCCGAGAAGCCAAGCGTCTCCCCTTCGCCGTCGCGATGTGGAATCACGGTGGCGAGTCCGTCCGACAGCCGCAGGGCGGTTTCGAAACTCTCGCTCAGGCGCTGCTTGAGGTCGTCGCGCACCTTGAAGCGATCCACCACCACTTCGATTTCATGCTTCTTCTTGCGGTCGAGGACCGGCACCTCGTCGAGCTCGTAGACCGTCCCGTCGACGCGGACCCGCACGAACCCCTGGCCGCGGGCCTGCTCGAACCACTCCGCATGCTCGCCCTTGCGGCCGCGCACCACAGGGGCCAGCAGCATCCAGGCGGAGCCCTCCGGCAGGGCCATGACGGTGTCCACCATCTGGGCGACCGACTGCGCCTCCAGGGTGACGCCATGGTCAGGGCAGCGCGCGGTGCCGACACGGGCGAACAGCAGACGCAGATAGTCGTAGATCTCGGTGACCGTTCCCACGGTGGACCGCGGGTTGTGACTTGTCGACTTCTGCTCGATCGAGATGGCGGGGGAAAGCCCCTCGATGGTGTCGACGTCCGGCTTCTGCATCATGCTGAGGAACTGCCGGGCGTAGGCGGAGAGCGACTCCACGTAGCGTCGTTGCCCCTCGGCGTAGAGGGTGTCGAAGGCGAGACTGGACTTGCCGGACCCGGACAGGCCGGTGATCACGATGAGTTTGTCGCGCGGCAGGTCCAGCGACACGTTCTTGAGATTGTGCGTGCGCGCGCCGCGTATGCGAATGGAATCCATGGAAAGGCTTCGGGCCGGGGGATCAAACCGGCTAATATACGCATGCACTCAGTCATCCGCCGTGTTTCAGTTTCTGGCGGGCTCGATCCGGATCCTATGCTCCAGGTTTTCCTCCCATGAACGCCCTTGAATGGCGTGCCGTCGGCGGCCTTTCGCTGGTGTACGCACTGCGCATGATCGGCATGTTCATGGTACTGCCGGTGTTGGCGCTCTATGCCCGTGACCTGCCGGTTCCCGCCACAGAGCTGCAGATCGGCCTGGCCATCGGCCTTTATGGCCTGACGCAGGCGCTGCTGCAGATTCCGTTGGGCTGGTTATCGGACCGGGTCGGACGCCGCGCCGTGGTGGTCGCCGGGATGCTGGTGTTCGCACTGGGGAGCTTCGTCGCGGCCCGCGCCGACACCGTCGAGGGGGTCATGCTGGGGCGCGCAGTGCAGGGCATGGGGGCTGTGTCCGCTGCAGTCTCCGCCTGGTTGGCAGACGTGACGCGCAACGAGGTACGTACGACCGCCATGGCCATTCTGGGGGTGGGGATGGGAGCGGCCTTCATCCTCGCCCTGGTCCTTGGCCCGGTGCTGGCCGGCGTGATCGGGGTTCCGGGACTGTTCATGTTGACGGGCGTTGCTGCGGTGCTGAGCCTGCCGGTCATACTCTGGTTGGTCCCGGTGGCGCCACGGCTGCCTCCGGTGCGTGGCGGCTTGCGCAAGACCTTGGGGTCTCCCACCCTGATGCGCCTCAACGGCGGCATCCTGCTGCTCCACGCCACGATGGCGGCGCTGTTCGTCGCCGCGCCGCTGGCCATCGCCGACACCTTGGCGCTGCCCATGGCCGGACACTGGAAGGTGTACCTGCCCGTGTTGCTGCTGTCGATCCTGCCGGTGTTCCCCATCATCCGTGCCACCGAGCGCCGCGGCCGCATGCCGGTGATGTTCGTGTCGGCGATCGTCGTTCTGGCGACGGCTCTGGGTCTGATGGCCCTCGGGGCGTCGACGGCGCTGTTGCTGCTGGCGGCGTTGCTGCTGTTCTTCATTGCCTTCAACTTTCTCGAAGGCGCGTTGCCATCGCTTATTTCGCGGGCCGCGCCGCCGGCCTACAAGGGCGCGGCACTCGGGGTCTACGCCAGCGGGCAGTTCCTGGGGGGCTTTTCCGGAGGCCTGCTGGGTGGCTTGGTGCTGGGCTGGGGTGGCCCGGCCGCAGTGTTTGCCGTGGCAGCGGCGCTACCGCTACTCTGGCTGATCTTTGCCGGTCAGTCCCGGTCTGTGGCGGTCGCCACGGAAACCACAACCCACGATCAATAACGACAGGAGCTGCAAGCCATGGCACGTGGAGTCAACAAGGTCATCCTGCTGGGCAACCTCGGCCAGGATCCGGAGATGAAGTACATGCCCTCCGGCGGCGCGGTGGTGAACCTGCGTATCGCCACCAACGAGTCCTACAAGGACCGCGAGGGCAACCAGGTAGAACGCACCGAGTGGCATAGCGTGGTGATGTTCAACAAGCTGGCCGAGATCGCCGGCCAGTACCTCAAGAAGGGCCGCTCGGTCTACATCGAGGGATCCCTGCGCACCCGCAAGTGGCAGGACAAGAGCGGGCAGGACCGGTACAGCACCGAGATCGTCGCCAACGAGATGCAGATGATTGGCGGTGGTGGCGGTAGCGCACCGATGGGCGATGACGGTGGCTACAGCGCCCCGGCCGCCCGTCCAGCCGCCCGCAGCGCACCATCGCGGGACAACGCTCCGCCGGCAGCCATGGATGCGCCGTTCGAAGACGACGACATTCCGTTCTAGGAGCCTGAGCGGCGGAACCTCGCAGGCGAGGCTAAGCCGTTTCGAGGGAAGCCCGGCGGCATCAGGCGCCGGGCGTCACCTCCGCCGCCACGAGTACGCCTGTCCAGTGCGTCCCGGGTGCGGCAGCGGCGTGTGGGCGTCCGTCGTGCGAACAGGTCCTAACGGAGTTGTGCCCGAACCGTTTCGTTGAACCGGTGGAGCGCGCCTTCGAAGCGGCCGAAACGCAGGACCTCATTGGCCCCACTCAACAGCCCCGACTGGATACGTTCGCCGATATCAAAATCCTCATTCAGGGTGGTGACGCTGAAGTGGTGGTTCTTGTCCCAGTAGTTCGACGAGCGGCTTGAGTGCCGCGGCTTCAAGGTGGCCAGACGTACCTCGCTGCGATCCACGGCCACGGGGTTCATGGTGATCCAGACCACGTGATCGGACTGCACCAGCAGTGATGTGTTCGGGAACACGTTGAGGAGGACGTTCGCATGATCCCGAATCCGCCACTCGGATCGCTCCCGGTTGGGCAGTTCGTCAATGGATGACCGGGGCAGCACCGATTGCATGTGCGGGCCGAAACACTGATAGCTCGACAGATTGTCGTTGAACAGTGAGGCAATCGTTTTCCGATGTGCCACACGGAAGTGGTAGGCCTCGATGCCGCCCTCGACGAGAATTTTCCAGTTGCAGTGGCGCTCCTGCGTTTCTGCTTGATGCAGGATCAGGTCCTGGAGGCCTGTCCATGCCAACGCTTCGTCCATCTCTCCCAGGTACGTCACCAGGTCTGTGGGGCCCTCTGTCGGCATCAGCCAGATGAACCCGTGGCGCTGTGTGCTGGGGACGGCCCTGAGATTCAGGTCCGCTTTGTCGATACCTGGAAACCCTGTTTCGAAATGCGGCGCATTGATGAACCGGCCTCGGCTGTCCCAGGTCCAGGCGTGGTAGGGGCAGGAATGACGCGTCCGGCATCCGGATGCGTCTTGAACCAGGCGTGTGCCACGGTGCCTGCAGACGTTGAGGAACACACGCACTTCGTCGTCATCGCCCCGCAGGACCAGCAACGGTCGGCCGTTGACCGTGCGACGCAGGAAGCTGTGGGCGCCCTCAAGTTCACTGCGGTGCGCAATGATCATGGGTTGCCGCTCGAAGATGCGAGCCTGTTCCAGGGCAAAGCGGTCGGGCTGGGTGTAGTCGCCGACGGGGTTGGTGGTGGGCTGATCATCCAGATAGAGACGCCCTGTCTGCTTCAGGCCGACCAGTTCTTCGAGCAGCATGATTACTTGAGCGCGGTTCATGTCGCCGTCCTTACCGATTGGTAGGCTCATCGTGGCTTACCATTTGGTAAGTGTCAAGCTAGACTGGGCTCATGGAAACGCGCGACCGCTTTATCACTGCCGCCCTCCGGTTGTTCGCCGAGAAGGGCTTCTACGGGGCGAGCATGGATCAGATCGCCCGCGATCTCGGGCTCACCAAGCAGGCCTTGATCCATCACTTCGGCACCAAGGAGAAGCTCTATGGCGCGGTGCTCACCAGGATCTCGGAGCGCCTGCTGGAGGCCATCGAAGGCGAGCACCGAGCGTTTCCCGACGTGCTCGCCGAGATCTACGCCCATACGCTGGCGCACAGTGAGGAAACGCAATTATTGATGCGGGAGTTGCTGGACAACCGGCGGCGGGCTGATCAGGCCGGGGCCTGGTACCTCAGGCCATTCCTCGACGGTTTGCGGGCAGCGTTGAAGCGCTCTCCGGCATGGGCGGACGCCACCACTGCGCAGGCATCTGCCCACGTGTATCAGTTGTTGGGCGCCATCACCTACTTTGCGGTGTCCGTGCCGACGCTGTCGAACATGTATTCCCGCGACCACGTCGAGACGATGAAGGCTGCGTTTCCGGCACGGCTGCGGCGGCTGGCGGAGGCCGGGCCGAACGGCCACAACGACGAGGGTTGAAAACAGTACTGCGGGCGTGACGGCGGAATGCTGTCGCGAGGGCGTGTGCGACGCGACGGGCGGAGCGCATCCAAGTCGGTTCGGGGGACGTACTCGGAGCTGGAGTTCGCGGCATCTATTCCCAACCGATGAGGAGCACATCATGCAGGAACCTTCATTTGCGGGCGCGTCCGCCCGTCCGTCATTGCGGCCAGGGGTCCTGGTGGCGGCCGCTGTCAGTTTCGTGATCGGCCTTTCCGCCTGTCAGGGCGATACCGGCCCCCGCGGCGCACCCGGTGCCAATGGCGCGTCGGGTGCTCAGGGACCTCAGGGCCCGCAGGGGGGTACAGGGGCAGACGGTACGGACGGAGCGCAGGGGGCAGGCGGACAACCGGCGTTCGCGCCCGCCACCCTGTTCGTGGCCAGCAACGGTGCTGGCGATAGCGGGGTGCGGGTGCGCAATGAAGCCCTCGGACTGCTCAACGTCTACGACACCGGCGCCAATGAAGGGGTGGTAGTCGATCGCGCCGGACAATTGGTGCAGGCTGGCGACCTGATGGGGACTGGTCGGGTGGTGACGGTCTGCAATGCCGTCGACCGCGCAACCGGTGATCCAACGCGGGAAGTGACCGGTGCGGCCACCGGCCTCGCCAACGCCAAGGGCGTGGTACGCCTTGACGGTACCGGCCTTCTGGTGGTGGCCAACAACGGCGCCAGCAACCTGCTCGTGCTCGGCGCAGCGGCGGCCGGCAATGTGATGCCGGTGGCGACGGTGGGCCTGTCGAGCAATGCCTGGGATGCGACGTACGATGATCGCGCGGACCGCCTGTTCGTGGCCCTCGTCAATGGCAGTGTTGCGGTGTTCGACCATTTCGCCAGCACCTTGGGGGTCGGGGGTGCCAGTCGCAGCTTCAGCATCGAGGATGGCGCCGGAGCGGCATCGGTCAATCTCCATGGTATTGATTACGACCGTACCGGGGATCGGCTGGTGGTGTCGGATGTGGGGCTTGCCGGCTCTCCCGACGACGGCAAGCTGTATGTGGTTGCCAATGCCAGCACCGCCAACGGCGTGGTGACCGCCACCACCACCTTCGCGGGCGCCAATACGCGGCTCGGCAATCCGGTGGATCTCGATCTCGACGGGACGGACGTCCGCATTGCCGAAAAGGCCAACGGTGGCGGTGCCCTGCTGGTCTACCGGAACATCTTCGAGCGCGGCGCGGGTGGCAATGTGGCTGCTGATGTCGTGTTCGATACACCCGCCCCCGAATCGCTTGCCGTGGTGCCATCTGCGCCTGCCATCACCGGTGTGACGGACATGGTCGACCCTACGACCGCCTACCGTCTGCTGTCGACTCGCAATCCCGCGGTCGGCTCGGCGACATCCGGACAGTTGTTCCAGACGCCGCGCACCCTGGGCAGTGCACCGGCGCTGCTGTTCGATGTCGATCAGGGCAGCATCGAGAACGTGACGCTGGACCGCAACGGTGATGCCTACGTGTCTTTCGACGACGGCACCATGGCCAACAGCGGCATCGCCGTGGTGGGGGCGCTGTCTGCGCGTGCGGGCGACTTCACGCCAACGCGGGACCGGATCATCGCAGGCGCCAACACCCGCTTGCTGTCGCCGAAGGGGGTTGAGCTTGCAGATGATCTCGGACTGATTATCGTCGCCGAGAACGGAGGGGGCGAGGTGCTGGTGTTCAGCAGTTGCGCCAGTGGCGATGCAAGTCCGACCGTGGTGTCGACCGGGGGCGTGGCGCCTTGGGACAGCGATTACGATCCCCTGGGCGACACGCTTTACGTAGCGCTGGTCGACGGAACGGTCGCCGCCTATGACAGGTTCTCGCTGGATCTCGGCGCCGGTGGCCCGGATCGCGTGCTGACGCCGGTCCAGGGCGGCCTGCCGATTGCGGCGCCAACCAACCTCCACGGCATTCGCTACGACCAGCGCTCAGACACGCTCATCGTTTCCGATGTCGGTGCAGCCGGGTCGGCCACTGATGGTGCGCTCATGACGCTGCCGTTTGCCGCATCGGCATCCGGCAATGTGGAAGTCGGAAAGCGTATCGCCGGCCCGGCGACGCTACTCGGCAACCCGGTCGACATCGCCTTCGACGGTGCCGACCTATACGTTGCGGAGAAGGCCAACGGCGGTGGCTTCATCCAGGTCTGGCGTGATTTTCTCACCAACCCAGGTCTGATCGGCAATGTCGCGCCCAGTTCGGTGGTTGTGGCACCGGCGGTCGAGTCAGTGGTACTGATGCCCACGCGTTGACGTCATGGGCAGGTCGGGAAAGGCCGGGGCAACCTGGCCTTTCCCGGTTTCGCCGGGTCACAGCCGGAACTGTTCGCCGAGGTAGACCTTGCGGACGGTTTCGTTGGCCAGCAGTGAGGGTGGGTCGCCCTCAGCGATGACGGCACCTTCCGCCAGAATGTAGGCGCGCTCACACAGCGAGAGGGTTTCCCGTACGTTGTGATCGGTAATGAGCACACCGATGCCGCGGTCGCGCAGATGGTGGACGATCTGCTGAATGTCGCCGACCGCAATGGGGTCCACTCCCGCGAAGGGTTCGTCGAGCAGGATGAATCGAGGGTTGGCCGCCAGTGCGCGGGCAATCTCGACGCGACGGCGCTCGCCGCCCGATAGTGCCTGCCCCTCGGCATCGCGGATATGGTCGATGTGCAGCTCGCCCAGCAGCCGGGTGAGTTCCGCCTTGCGGCCACTGCGGTCGAGGTCGCGCCGGGTTTCCAGGATGGCGAGGATGTTGTCCGCCACCGACAGTGTGCGGAACACGCTGGCCTCCTGTGGCAGATAGCCGATGCCGCGCCGGGCACGGGCATGCATCGGCAGGCGGGTCACGTCTTCCCCGTCGAGTTCGATCCGGCCGCCGTCGGCCGGAACCAGGCCCACGACCATGTAGAACGAAGTGGTCTTGCCGGCGCCGTTGGGGCCGAGCAGGCCGACGATTTCGCCCGCGCTGACCGACAGCGAGACATCGCGGACGACGGTGCGCTGCTTGTAGCGCTTGACCAGGCCGTCGGCGCGCAGCACGGCGGCACTCACGGCGTTTCGCCCTCGGGGGCGGGACTTGGTGCAGGGGGCGGCGGCTGGATCACGATGCGGACCTGACCGGTTCCGCCGCTGCTGGCCTGCACGCGGCGTTGAATCAGGTTGTATCGGATGGTGGAGCCGTCAATGCTGTCCTCTCCACGGGTCAGCCGGGCCTTGCCTTGCAGCAGCACCCAGCCGGTGGCGCCGTCGTAGTCGATCTGCTCAGCGCGCGCTGACACCGGCGGTGCCGGCTCGTCCCGCTCGTCGTGGGTCTCCCCGTCGTGGAAGAGCGTGGCCGGGGCGCCTTCAAGATGGACCTGCATTTCCCGGGTGCCTTCACCTTGCAGGGTCAGGCGTTCGCCCTTCAGCTCGAAACCGTCGGAGGCGAGGCGGACATTGCCGACATACGCCTGCTGCAGATCGTCGGTCCACTCGGCTTCGTCAGAGGTGAGCACGATGCTGCTGCTGCCCAGGGTCTGGGCCATCACAGAGCCGCTGAACAACAGGGCGCTCAGGGTCCAGCGCGCGTCAGGGATGCGCATGGGTCACCTCCACGTGGTCACGCAGCATCAGTTTCCGGGCACCCCAATCGGCCGACCAGCCAAGCGCCTGTGCTCGACGGTTGGGTGCGGTAAGGGTGACGGGTGCATCGGAGTTCAGCTCCTTCCGGGCTCGGTCGATCCATACCGGGCCGGACACCATTCCCAGCGTCTCCGATCCGAGGCGGGCATCCGCGGTCACGGGGGCATCGAGTCGCAATTGGCGCCCACCGGCAGGCAGCAACCCCCCCGGGGCGCGCAGGCGCCAGTGATCCTCACCGCCCAGCTGTCGCACCGTGACCGCACCGAGCTCCAGCCGCTCGTCACGGTACAGGCGCATGACATGCGCCTCCGCCCGCATCAGGGGGTGGCCCTGTTCGTCGTATTGCACCCAGCGGGCGCCATCGATGGCATAGCGCGGTTGCATGGCACTTTCAGCATTGTCCAGCAGGGCATCGCCACCGGGGCGCCACCACAGGATCAGTGCCAGCAGCGCGGCCAGCAGGCTGACGCCAAGCCAGGCCGGCATCAGCTGGACTCCCGTGCATCGAGCAGCAGGTCGATCACGTCGCGCACCGTGCCATGGCCGCCCGGGTAGCGGCTCACCCAATGCGCTGCGGCCAGCGCACGGTCATGGGCATCGGCGGGCGCGCAGGCCAGGCCGACGCGATGGAACAGGGGGAGGTCGGGGACATCATCGCCGACATGGGCGCATTCGGCGTCGTCGAGCCCCATCGTGGCGCACAACTGTTCGTAGGCGGGCAACTTGTCTTCGCGGTCGAGCACGATGTGCTGCACGCCAAGAAACTGCAGGCGCTGCCGCATGGCGTCCGAGGGGCGTCCGGAGATCACCGCCACCTGCAGGCCGCGCTTGATCCATTGCCGAATGCCCCACCCGTCCCGCACGAAGTTGGTCTTGGTTTCCTCGAACCGGGGGCCGATGTAGAGCTTGCCGTCCGTCATTACGCCGTCGATATCCAGGAACAGGCAGCGGATGCGGGCGGCGCGGCGGCGTACCTCATCGTCGGGCAGGCGCATCACACCACCCCTGCGCGCAGCAGCTCGTGCATGTGCACGATGCCCAGCAGGCGCTCGTCGGCGTCCACCACCAGCAGCGCAGTGATCTTGTGGTCTTCCATGTGGGCGACGGCTTCTGCGGCCAGCGCATCAGCGGCCACGCGCTTGCCACCGGCAGTCATCACCGTGCCCAGCGTAACGGTTCGCACATCGTGGCCCTGATCGAGTACGCGCCGCAGGTCGCCATCGGTGAAGATCCCGCGCACCTGCTTGTCAGGCGTCACCACGACCACCATGCCCAGGCCCTTGCGGGTCATCTCCAGCAACGCCTCGCGCAGGGGCATTTCGGCCGGTGCCAGCGGCAGGCGGTCACCGGTGTGCATGACATCGGCCACCTTCAGCAGCAGGCGTCGTCCCAGAGCGCCACCCGGATGGGACATTGCAAAATCTTCGGGTTTGAAGCCGCGTGCATCCAGCAGTGCCACCGCCAGTGCGTCGCCCATTGCCAGGGTGGCCGTGGTGGAGGCGGTTGGCGCGAGGTTGAGCGGGCAGGCTTCGAGCGCCACCGAGACGTCCAGATGGACGTCAGCACTGCGTGCCAGTGTCGAGGCGGGTTTGCCGGTCATCGCCACCAGCGGCACCCGCATGCGCTTGAGCAGGGGTAGCAGGGTGAGAATCTCGGCTGTTTCGCCGGAATTGCTCATCGCCAACACCACGTCCTCGCGGGTGATCATGCCGAGATCGCCGTGGCTGGCTTCCCCGGGATGCACGAAGAAGGCCGGTGTGCCGGTGGAGGCGAGCGTGGCGGCGATCTTGCTGCCGATATGACCGCTCTTGCCCATGCCGGTGACGACGACGCGTCCCTTGCAGCCCAGCAGTACGCGGCAGGCGGCAGCGAAGTTGGCGTCGATACGCCCCACCAGTGCACTCAAGGCATCGCGTTCGATTTCGAGGGCACGGCGTCCCAGTGCCTGCAAGGAGTCGTCGGTCATCGGGTGATCATGCCGTGGGGGTGGTCTGGATCAGATAGAACGTGTACACGATATAGCAGGTCAGCAGGATGCCACCTTCAACCCGGTTGATGCGCGGCGGTCGACCCCGGCGCCAGCTCAGGGCGAACAGGAACAGCAGGCCGGTAAACGTCAGCATGACCGGCAGATCCCGCTCGAGGAGCCCTTCCGGGACCGGGCCGGGGGCGATCCAGGCGGGGGCCTGCAGGATGGCCAGCAGGTTGAACAGATTGGACCCGAGGATGTTGCCGAGCGCGATGTCGTCCTCACCCTTGATCAGACCGGTCAGACTGGCGGCCAGTTCCGGCAGGCTGGTGCCGATGGCGACCACGGTGAGGCCGACCACCAGATCGGAAATGCCGAAGGCCCGCGCAATGTTGACGGCCCCCCAGATCAGCAGCTGTGAGCTGGCGATCAGCAGGACCAGCCCGATGAGGATCCAGGCCACCGCCTTGAATGTGGGGACCGGCGGCGGAAGCTCGCCCTCGGGCTCGATGGGAGCCTCGCCACGACGGGCACTGACCAGCATCCAGCCGAGAAAGCCGATGAGGCCCAGTCCCAGCAGCGCGCCGTCGCGGTAGGTCAGGGCGCCATCCAGACACATCAGCAGCACTGCCACGCTGACCCCCAGTACCACCGGCATTTCCACCCGAAGGACGGCGTGACGCACCAGGATCGGTTTCAGCAGGGCGCAGAACCCCAGGATCAGGGCCACGTTGGCGAGGTTGGAGCCCACCGCGTTGCCGATGGAGATGCCGGGGTTGCCTTGTGCCGATGCCAGCGCGGACACCGCCATCTCCGGCGCCGAGGTGCCGAAGCCGACGATGACCATGCCGATCACCAGGGGGGAGACCCCCAGCGTGCGTGCGAGACCGGCGCTGCCGAAGATGAACCGGTCAGCAGAATAGACGAGCAGGGCGAGGCCGGCGGCCACGGCAAGCCAGGACAGCAGCATGGAGAGTCCAGGGAAAAGGCGCGGGCTGGGGATTGTACCGGAGCGTGTCAGGGTGTCCGGCGGAAACCGGCCGCGAAGAATCCATCGGTGCCATGGCGGTGCGGCCACAGACGCAGCCGGGGTGCTCCGCCGCCTTCGGGTCGCTGCAACGGGGTGGGGTGAAAGTCCGGGTGCTCGTCCTCGAAAGCCTGCACCACCGTCTCGTTTTCCCGTGGGGACAGGCTGCAAGTCGCATAGACCAGCCAGCCGCCCGGGGTGACGTGACGGGCGGCGTCCCGCAGGACCTGCAGTTGCAGCGCGGACAGTGCGCCAAGGTCGGGGGTGTCCAGTCGCCGCTCCGGGGCCCGGCGCAGGGTGCCGCTACCAGAGCAGGGGGCGTCCACCAGGACACCGTCGAAGCGATGGTCGGTGTCGGGCGGAAATGACGCCAGGGTGATCGCCACCCCTGCCCGGCGTGCGCGGGAAGGCAGGCGTCGCAGACGGTGTGGATCGGCATCCGTTGCGACCACCTGCGCGCCCCGGGCTGTCATCGCAAGGCTCTTGCCGCCCGCGCCGGCGCAGTAGTCCAGCACGGTGTCGCCAGCGCGCAGGGGTAGACAGGCCACCAGCCACTGGCTGCCCTCGTCCTGGGGCTCCAGACTGCCGTCAGCCAGCAGTGGATCCGTGTGGGGCAGACGGCGGGACAGTCGCAGGCCGTCCGGTGCCCAGGGGGTGGGGTGCACCTCGATTCCGCGGCGGCGCAAGGCAGCCATGAGGTGGTCCCGGGAGCCCCGAAGCGGGTTGATCCGGAAATCGGCAGGGCCGGGTTCGTTCAGCGCCTGTGCCGCGGACCGCCATTCGGTCTCCGGCAGCAAAGCCTGGAGGTCCGATGCCAGGGTGTCGGGCAGGTTGTCGAGCACCGGCCAGGGCAGTCCCTGTGGCGGTGGAGGCGGAGGAGACAAGTCGTACCGGGCCAGATCATCGCCCGTCATTGCGGGATGTTGCGACAGCACGGCGGCGATCAGGGCTTCAGGTGTCGTCCCCACCCAATGCTGGAGACGGCGCCAGTCACGTAACACGCCGTATACGAGATCACTGACATGGCGGCGGTCTCGCCCCCCCATTTCCCGGTGGTGACGGAAGCAGTCCGCCAGCAGGGCGTCGGCCGGTCGCTCACGGTGGAGGATGTCGCGCAGCACCTCGATGGCACGGCGAACCTGGGTGGGGTGGGGTGGTTTCAACGGATCTCTTCGTAAGCTGCCAATGCGCGGGCGCGGGTGGCGGCGAGGTCAACGATGGGCGCAGGATAGCCCGTCGGCGCCACTGCTGCGGTCCAGGGCGCGTGCCGCCGTTTCAGGTCGACGGCCCCCAGCGCGGGAACCCAGGTCGCCAGGTAGCGTCCCTCCGCGTCGAACTTCTCGCTCTGCAGCACCGGGTTGAAGATGCGGAAGTAGGGTGCGGCATCGGCACCACAGCCGGCGGCCCACTGCCAGCCGAGGGTGTTGTTGGCGAGGCTGGCATCCACCAGGGTGTCCCAGAACCAGCGGGCCCCCTCCTGCCAGGGGGTGAGCAGGTTCTTGGCGAGAAAGCTGGCCACGATCATCCGCACCCGGTTGTGCATCCAGCCGGTGGTCCACAACTGGCGCATGCCGGCATCGACGATGGGGATGCCGGTCCGGCCCTGCTGCCAGGCGCGCAGATTGTCCGCGTAGTCGTCGGCCTTGCGCCACGGAAAGGCCCCGAACTTGTCGTGGTAGAGCGGCATCTCCGGGGTTTGCGGGTAGTGGTGCAGCAGGTGATGGGCGAACTCGCGCCAGCCCAGTTCCCGCACATAGTGCTGGGCCTGGTGTCCGAGTGGGCCGCGGGCGCGCAGCGCGGCAAGAATCTGTACCGGGCCGATCTCGCCAAAGTGCAGGTGCGGCGACAGGCCCGAGGTGCCATCGGTGGCCGCTGGCAGGTCGCGGCGCTGGCGGTAATCGTCCACCGGCCCGTCCAGAAACTGCGTCAGGCGGGCGTGTGCGCCTTCCTCGCCGGGCGTCCACACCGGCCCGAAGCCGGCATCCCAGGCAATGCGCGGCAGCAGGTCGAGCGCCGACAGGGGCTCGCCCACGGGCAGTGTCTCCGCCGTCGGCAGTGTTGGTGGTGCGGGAGTCGGGGTACGGACATCGCGCAGTCGGGGCTCGCCGTTGCGCCAGAACGGCGAGAACACCCGGTAGGGCTGCCCGCCCTGGGTCTGCAGCGTCCAGGGCTCGAACAGCAGGGCGCTGTTGAAGCTCTCGGCCTGCAGGCCGTCGGCGCGCAAAGCCGCTTTCACCGTGGCGTCGCGCTCGCGCAGCGCGGGCTCGTACAGGCGGTTCCAGTACACCCCCCCGGCGCCGGTGGCGGCCACCAGGGACCGCAAGGCGGCCAGCGTCGGCCCGCGCACGATCACCAGGCGGCTGCCACAGCGCTGCAGACTGCCATCGAGCGCCGCCAGGCTGTGGTGCAGCCACCAGCGGCTGGCGGCGCCGGGCGCCCAGGGGGCCTCCTCGTCCGGGGCGTGGACGTACACCGGAACGACGTGGGCGCCGCGGTCTAGCGCCGCCTGCAGCGCCGGGTTGTCGGTCAGGCGCAGGTCGCGGCGGAACCAGACGAGGACGGTGCGGGACATGATCGGCCTGTGGCAAAGGGAGCCAACGAATATAATGAGCGCTTATGCACGCGGCCATTCGTATCGAAGATGTCCATAAACGCTATGGCGCGCTCCAGGCGCTCAAGGGCGTTGCCTTCGACATCCGGCCCGGCGAGTTCTTCGGCCTGCTGGGCCCGAACGGCGCCGGCAAGTCCACCCTGATCAGCATCATCGCCGGCCTGTCGCAGGCCAGCAGCGGGCAGATCAGCGTGATGGGGCACGATACCGTGCGCAACTGGCGCATGGCACGACGCTCGCTGGGCGTGGTGCCGCAGGAGCTGGTGTTCGACCCCTTCTTCAACGTCGTTGACATGCTGCGCCTGCAGGCCGGGTACTTCGGCTGTGGCAGCGAGAGCTGGCCGTGGATCGACGAGATGCTGGAGCGTCTGGATCTGGCCGACAAGCGCCGCTCGCCGATGCGCGGGCTGTCGGGGGGCATGAAGCGCCGCGTGCTGATCGCGCAGGCGCTGGTGCACCGGCCGCCGGTGGTGATTCTCGACGAACCCACCGCCGGGGTGGACGTGGAACTGCGCCGCACGCTCTGGGCCTTCATGCGGGATCTGCACCGCAACGGCACCACGGTGGTGCTCACCACCCATTACCTGGAAGAGGCGCAGGAGATGTGCGAGCGCATCGCCATCCTCGACCACGGCGAGATCAAGGCACTGGAAACCACCGAGGCACTGCTGGGGCAGCATCCCTTCCGCTTCCTCAAGCTCAAGTTGTCGGGTGCGCCGTTGCCGGACAGCCTGCAGCCGCTGATCAGCGGTGAACCGAATGGCCATGTCGAACTGCGCCTGCCCAGCCAGACGCATCCCGTCGGCGCGGTGCTGGAGGCGCTGCGGACTGCGGGCTGCGTCATTGAGGACGTCCACACCCGTGAACCGGACCTGGAAGACATCTTCGTGGAGCTGACCGGCGCATGAGCGAGATGACCCGCAACCCGATCGGGTTCCGCACCCTGTTCCTCAAGGAGGTCAAGCGCTTCACCAGCGTGCTGGGCCAGACCGTGGGGGCGCCGATCATCACCTCCCTGCTGTACCTGCTGGTGTTTGCCCAGGCCATGCAGGGCCGCGCGCCGGTCTACGAGGGCGTGAGCTACACCGAGTTCCTGATTCCCGGTCTGATCATGATGACCGTGATCCAGAACGCCTTCGCCAATTCCAGTTCCAGCCTCATCCAGTCCAAGGTGATGGGCAACCTGGTGTTCGTGATGCTGGCGCCGATCGGGGCCTGGGAATGGTTCTGTGCCTATGTCGGCGCGGCCATCATCCGCGCGCTGCTGGTCAGTCTGGCGATGCTGGCGGTGACCCTGCCTTTCGTGCCGCTGCCGTTCGCGCATCCGCTGGTGCTGCTGGCGGTGTTTCTGCTGGCTGCCGCCGGGCTGGCGGCGTTTGGGGTGATCGTCGGGCTGATCAGCCAGAAGTTCGACCACATCGCCGCCTTCACCAACTTCTTCATCACGCCACTGTCGTTCCTGTCCGGCGTGTTCTATTCGGTGCATGCCCTGCCCGAACTGTGGGACCGGGTGTCGCACTTCAACCCGTTCTTCTACATGATCGATGGTTTCCGCTACGGCTTCTTCGGCATTGCCGACGTGCCGGTGTGGCAGAGCCTGTTGTGGAGTGCGGCCTTCACCGCCGTGATGTCCGGCATCGCCCTGTGGATGCTGATGAGCGGCTACAAGCTGCGCAAATAAGGAGCGCGTCATGATGGACCGCAAGCAGATCGAACAACTCATCGAGGCCGGCCTGCCCGGCTGCGTTGCCCAGGTCCGGGGTGACGATGGTCAGCATTTCGAGGCCGAGGTGCTGTATCCCGGCTTCGCCGGCAAGACCATGGTCGAGCAGCACCGCATGGTCTACGCCGCGCTGGGCGAGCGCATGGGGCGCGAGATCCACGCGCTGGCCCTGCGCACCCGTGCGCCCAAGGCGCCCTGCGCCTGATGGACAAGTTCGTCATTGAGGGCAACGGCCCGCTCGACGGCGAGATTGCCGCCAGTGGTGCCAAGAACGCCGCACTGCCCATCCTCTGCGCCGCGCTGTTGTCGGACGCGCCGCTGACCGTCACCAACGTTCCGGATCTCTGGGATGTCGGCACCACCGGCAAGCTGCTGAGCCAGATGGGGGTGAAGGTCGAACGCCCGGACAGCCACACGCGCGTGCTCGATGCCAGTGGCATCACCACCTGCGTCGCACCCTACGAACTGGTGCGTACCATGCGCGCCAGCATCCTGGTGCTGGGGCCGCTGGTAGCGGCCCGCGGCGAGGGCCATGTGTCGCTGCCGGGTGGCTGCGCCATCGGCGCGCGGCCGGTCAACCTGCACCTGATGGGGCTGGAGGCCATGGGGGCCGAGATCAAGCTGGAAGGCGGCTTCGTCCATGCCCGCGCGTCCAAGCTCAAGGGCGCCCGCATCGTCTTCGACACCGTCACCGTCACCGGCACCGAGAACCTGATGATGGCGGCGGTGCTGGCACGCGGCGAAACCGTGCTGGAAAACGCCGCGCGGGAGCCGGAAGTGGTCGATCTCGCCAACTGCCTGCGGGCCATGGGCGCCAGGATCACCGGCGACGGCACCACCACCATCCACATCCAGGGCGTGGACCGTCTGCACGCGGCCGAACACCGGGTGCTGCCGGACCGGATCGAGACCGGCACCTACCTGGCGGCCGCCGCCACCACCCGGGGCCGTTGCCGCATCACCGACACCGATCCCTCGCTGCTGGATGCGGTGCTGGTGAAGCTGCAACAGGCGGGCGCCCACATCCGCACCGGCGTGGACTTCATCGAACTGGACATGCAGGGTCAGCGCCCCAAGGCGGTCAACCTGCACACCATGCCGCATCCCGGATTCCCCACCGACATGCAGGCACAGATCATGGCGATGAACTGCCTGGCCGAGGGCACCGGCACCATCCGCGAAACCATCTTCGAGAACCGTTTCATGCACGCCAACGAGCTGCTGCGGCTGGGGGCGGACATCCGGGTGGAAGGCAACACCGCCATCATCACCGGCAAGGAACGGCTCACCGCAGCGCCGATCATGGCCACCGACCTGCGGGCCTCGGCCTCGCTGGTGATTGCCGCGCTGGCGGCCGATGGCGAGACCATCATCGATCGCATTTACCACATGGATCGTGGCTACGAGCGCATCGAGCAGAAGCTGCAGGCGCTCGGCGCGCAGATCCGTCGGGTGGACAAGCTGCTGTGATCGGGGCGGGGCCGCCCTCATCGCTATACTAACGCCCCGCTTTTTCGCGTCTGCCTTCATGATCACCCTCGCGCTTTCCAAGGGCCGCATCCTCGACGACAGCCTGCCGCTGCTGCAGCGGATGGGCGTTGAACCGGCCGGGGATATCGGCCGTCTGCTGCGGGTCCCCACCACGGTGCCGGACCTGCAGCTGCTCATCATCCGGCCGGCCGATGTACCCACCTACGTCGCCTACGGCGCGGCGGACATGGGCATCACCGGCAAGGATGTGCTGATGGAGCATGGCGGGCAGGACCTGTACGAGCCGCTGGACCTCGGCATTGCCGGCTGCCGGCTGTCGGTCGCGCAGCAGAAGGATGCACCGCCCCCGCCGCCGCAGCGGCGCCTGCGCGTGGCCACCAAGTATCCGGCGCTCACCCGTGCCCACTTCGCGCGACAGGACGCCCAGGTCGAGATCATCAAGCTGTACGGCTCCATGGAGCTGGCGCCGCTGGTGGGGCTTGCCGATGTCATCGTCGACCTGGTCGACACCGGCAACACCCTCAAGGCCAATGGACTGGTGGAAACCGAGGTGATCGCGCCGATCACCGCGCGGCTGGTGGTCAACAAGGCGGCGATGAAGATGAAGCACGTCGCCATCCGTGGCTGGCTGGACCGCTTCGCCGAGGCCACCGGGAGTGCCGGATGAGCGCGCTCGGCATCCAGCGGCTGGACAGCCGTGACCCCGGATTCGCCGACACCCTCGACGCCCTGCTGGACCGCGCGCCGGAGATCAGCGCCGACATCACCGCCGTGGTGGACGACATCATCGCCGCCGTGCGTGCCGAGGGCGATGCCGCGCTGCTGCGCTATACCAATCGTTTCGACCGGCGCGCGGTGCGCGACGCCGCCGAGCTGGTGCTGCCCCATGCCCGGCTCGAAGCCGCCTGGAACCGCCTGCCGCAGGATCTGCGCGAGGCCCTGCAGACTGCCGCAGAGCGCATCCGCGCCTATGCCGAGCACCAGCGGATCGCGCCGTTCAGTTTTACCGATGCGCTCGGCAACCAGCTGGGGCAGCGGGTCACGCCGATGGACCGGGTTGGCCTCTACGTACCGGGCGGCAAGGCGGCCTACCCCTCGTCGGTACTGATGAATGCCATCCCCGCCAAGGTTGCTGGCGTGCCCGAGGTGGTGATGGTGGTGCCGGCGCCGGATGACCAGCTCAACCCGGTGGTGCTGGGTGCCGCCTATCTGGCCGGCATCGACCGCGTCATCACCGTCGGCGGCGCCCAGGCGGTTGCGGCCCTGGCCTGGGGGACCGAGACGGTGCCCGCCGTCGACAAGATCGTCGGCCCCGGCAATGCCTACGTGGCCGCCGCCAAGCGCCGCGTGTTCGGCCGGGTCGGCATCGATTCCATCGCCGGGCCGTCTGAGATCGTGGTGATCAGCGAAGCCGGCTCCGACCCACGCTGGATGGCCATGGACCTGTTCAGTCAGGCCGAGCACGACGAACTGGCGCAGTCCATTCTCATCAGTGCCGATGATGCCCACCTTGATGCGGTGGAAGCCGCGCTCAATGCGCGTCTCGCCGAGTTGCCGCGTCAGGACATCGTGCGGGCCTCGATGGGCCACCGCGGCGCCCTGATCCGGGCGCGCGACCTGGACGACGCGGCAGCCATTGCCAACCACATCGCCCCGGAACACCTGGAGCTGGCGGTGGACCAGCCCGAGGCCCTGCTGCCGAAGATCCGCCATGCCGGCGCCATCTTCCTGGGGCGCCACACGCCGGAGGCCCTGGGCGACTACTGCGCCGGGCCCAATCACGTGCTGCCCACCTCTCGCGCGGCCCGTTTCTCCAACCCGCTGGGCGTCTACGAGTTCCAGAAGCGGACCAGCCTCATCGCCTGCAGCGTCGACGGCGCGCGGGCCCTTTCCTCGGTGGCCGGTCGTATCGCCGATGCCGAGGGTTTGGCGGCCCATGCCGCGAGCGCCCGCGACCGCGGTTGATGCATTACCAGCATCAGTTCCACGCCGGCAATTTCGCGGATGTCTTCAAGCACGTCCTGCTGATCGGGCTGCTGGAGTCGCTGTGCCAGAAAGAGACGCCCTGGGCCTACCTCGATACCCACGCGGGTGCCGGCTGGTACACGCTGACTGCGGATGCCGCAATGCGCACCGGGGAAGCCGTCGATGGAGTGCAGCGTATTCATGCCCTTTCCGGGGGACTCCCTCCCTGGTTGCAGCGCTACCGTGAAGACGTGATGGCATCGCCGGAGCGCTACCCAGGCTCGCCCGCCATTGCTGCTGCGCGGCGCCGTGTGCAGGATCGCCTGATGCTCTGTGAAAAGCAGTCCGCGATCTTCGAGCAGCTCAAGCGCGAAATGGGGGGCGACGGGCATGCGCTTCATCAGCGCGATGGTTATCAGGCCTGGTCCCTGCTGCCGCCCCCGGAAAAGCGCGCGCTGGTGTTGGTGGACCCGCCGTTCGAAGCGCGCGACGAATTCGAACAGCTGGCCGCGTTCGCGACTACCACCCTGGCGCGCATGTCCCATGCCGTGATCGCGCTGTGGTATCCCGTGAAGCAGCGCCACGCTGCAGACGGTTTTCGCCGCCGGCTGGCGCGTTCGATCTCCCGGGAAGCATTGGATGCCCGGCTGTTCGTCAGCCAGCCTCAGGATGCTCGGATGCGAGGCTGCGGACTGCTGGTGATCAACCCGCCGTATCCGTTTCAACAGGCGCTGCCTGAACACCTCGCCGTGCTGGCAGATGCGCTGGCGCAGGGGCCAGGCGCCGGGTACGACCTGCAGAGGATGACAACCGCATGACGCAGGCTCCCCGCACACCGGTTCGTACGCTTCACCAAGGGGAGTTTCTGCGGCTGCAGCGACATGGACACTGGGAATACGTGCAGCGCCTCGCGACTGGTGGTGCCGCCGCGATCCTCGCTGTCACCGATCAGGACGAGCTGGTGCTGGTGGAACAGTTCCGGATCCCCGTGCAGGCACGTTGCATCGAGCTGCCCGCCGGCGTGATTGGCGACAGCGCCGAATTCGCCGGCGAGAGCGCGAAAGTGGCGGCGCGGCGCGAACTGCTTGAGGAGACCGGATTCGACTGTCGGGACATCGAACCGCTCTTCGAGGGACCGAGTGCGCCTGGATTGAGCTCTGAGGTAAGTCATGTTGTACGCGCTCGTGGCTTGCGTCGCGTACACGCCGGTGGCGGCGTCGATGGTGAGCAAATCGACGTGCACGTCGTGCCGCTCTCAAGCGTCCACGACTGGCTGCTGCGGAAACAGCGCACCGGGTGCCCGGTCGAGCCCAAGGTATGGGCCGCGCTGTATTGGCTGTTGCGTGAGGGGGGTTCAGGTTTTTAGCGCCTCATCCGTCTTCCTTGCTGGGAGCACGATGTCTGCGTAGGCTCCCGCATGACGACAGTCGCGAGAGTCCGCAGGGCCCATCGCGATGCGAGGAGGAGCACGGATGGGCCCATCGCCGCCAGAACCAAGGTTCCCCACCACGCTGGCGGATTTCGGAACGGACGAAGCAGCCCAGTGGGAAAATGTGCTGCGCCGGTACGGACCGGCACTGCGCGGATACTTCGCGCAAAGGGCTCGTAACCCCTCCGATGTCGACGACCTGGTACAGGAGGTGTTCGTCCAGTTGCTGCGTCGCAGTGGCGGCAAGCCGATTGAGCGGGTACAGCAGTACCTGTTCCAGGTGGCCTCCAGCGTGCTCTGCGACCAGGGCCGCAGCATGAGGGCGCGCCAGCATGATGCGCACGAATCCTATGATGAGGACAGCCATGCCATCGCCACCGAGATCAGCCTGGAGCGCATTGTCATCGGCGAGGAGATGCTGGCGCGTATGAACGTCGCGCTGCAGAAGCTGCCGCAACGTACGCGCGACATCTTCTTCCTGCGCGCCGTGCAGCAGCGCAAGCACGAGGAGGTGGCGCGCCTGCTGGGCATTTCCACCCGTGTCGTTCACAAGCACATGGCGCGAGCCCTTACCCACCTGCACGAACACCTGAAGGACTGATGCCCGCGCTTTCCGCCACCGAGATCGACCGCCTCGCGCGGCGCCAGGGCAGCCTCAGCGCCCAGGCGGCGGTATGGGCCGATGCGCTGCGGGACGGCGGCGTGTCATCCGAGCTCCAGGCGGTGTTCGAACGCTGGCGGTGCGAGCGCGCGGAGCACGGCGCCGCCTTCGATGCCCTCGACCAGACCTACCGCATGGCGCGGCTGGCCGGTGGCGCTCACGCCGCCCAGGCCATGGAGGACGAGATCATCTGTCGCGCCCGTGCCCAGCGCCGTCGCCGTCGCCATGGCTGGTTCGCCGCCGCCGCCAGCGTGGTAGCCCTGCTGACGGGCGCGGTGGTGGTCACTGGCGGCTCCGTCGACGAGGCCCGCTATTGGCAGGCCAAGCTGCGCTATGCCCTGGCCGGGGATGCCCTGTACCGCACCGCCGTCGGCGAGCGGCTCGCTATCACCCTCGACGACGGCAGCGTACTCACCCTCAACACCAACAGCCGGGCCGTTGTGCGCTACGACGACACCCGGCGCAATGTCGCTTTGCTCCAGGGGCAGGCCTTGTTCGAAGTGGCCCGTGATCCCGCGCATCCCTTCGTGGTCACCGCCGGCCAGCACCGGGTGACTGCGCTGGGGACCGCCTTCGATGTCCGTCTGGACCCCGAGCGTTTCGAGGTCACCCTGCTCGAAGGCAAGATCGAGGTCAGCGACAACGCGGCGGCGGTGACCGAGGATGTGATTGCGCCCGCCCCCGATACCCCGCGCGACGAACCGGCCGCGACGGTCCTCGCGCCCGGTCAGCAGCTGGTGGCGACGGCCAGCGCCATGGCGCCGGTGGTCCGCCACACCGATGCCCAGCGCGCCGTCAGCTGGCGCAACGGCCAGCTCATCTTCGAAGACGACCCGCTGGCCGGCGCGCTGGCCGAACTCAACCGCTACGGTCGCCGCCAGGTGGTGCTGCGCGACGCCGGGCTGGGCGAGATGCGCGTCAGCGGCGTGTTCAGCACCAGCAACCCCAGCGTGTTCGTCAACATGCTGACCCTGCACTTCCCCATCGGCATCGTCGAAGTCACCGACGAGCGCATTGTCCTCGGCTATCGCGGCGCGGCGTCCGCGGCGCTGTGACGCATTGGCCCCTTTGGGCCGTGAAGGGTGTGGGCGACAGCCAAGCCGTTGCTGCGCAACGGTTCCCGGTCACGCATCACCCGCCACCGCCTGAGGCGGCCGGGGGCTCACCTTTTGCCGCGGCCATCCGTCCTTAGCTCTGAGCAAAGCCGCAAACCATAAAGCGGTCCGCCAATTCAAGGAGACAGACAATGTCCGTATTGCGTTTCGGGCCGGCCCGCTGGGCCGGGGCCATGCTGTTGGCATGGGGAGGGATGACCGCCGGCGCGGCGGCGTGGGCTCAGGCGGCCGACGTCGCTACCAGTGCCGCCGCGTTACAGGGGGATGCGGTCCGCTTCGACATTCCCGCCCAGGATCTGGGGGCGGCGCTGGCCGAGTACGGCCGGCAGAGCGGGCAGGAGCTTTTCTTCGCGCCGGAAGTGGTGGTGGGCAAGACGGCGACGCCGGTTAACGGCAGTCTCAGCCGGCAGCAAGCCATTGACCAGCTGTTGCAGGGCACGGCGCTGGAATACCTTTTCACCCCGGACGGCGGCCTGATGGTCGGCGAGCCGGCGTCCATCGAGCAATACAAGCAACGCTTGCTGGAGCGTGGTGCCGCGTCCGGTGGCGCGGGCGTTGACGACACTTCGGCGCTCTACGACGACAGCGTCGACATCACGCCGGCGCAGGGAGGCACCGCCAGCGTCGAGGTTGCCCGCCGCGGCAATGTGGAAGAGATCATCGTCACCGGTCAGAAGAAGGCCGAGCGGCTGCAGGACGTTCCGATTGCCATCAGCGCCTTCTCCATGGAGGATCTGGATGCGCAGAAGATCGAGGGCGGCTTCGATCTGTTGAAGGGCGTGCCCAACGTCACCTTCTCCAAGACCAACTTCACGGGCTACAACTTCCAGATTCGCGGCATTGGCACTCAGGCGGTGTCGGCGGCCACCGATCCCGGGGTGGCGGTGTCGTTCAACAACACCACGCTGATTGTGAATCGCCTGTTCGAGCAGGAGTATCTCGATATCGAGCGGGTGGAAGTGCTGCGCGGCCCGCAGGGCACCCTGTTCGGTCGCAATGCCACCTCGGGCGTGATCAACGTGATCTCGGCCAAGCCGGTGATGGGGCTCTATGAGGGTGAGATCAAGGTGGAGGGTGGCAACTACAGCGCGCGCCGGGTGCGCGGACACTACAACTTCCCGTTGAACGGAAACGAGACGCTGGCAGCGCGCATTGCCTATGCCTCCACCGAGCGCGACGGCTTTGGCTACAACGAATTCGACGGCTCCGATGTCGACAACCGGGACCTCTGGACCAGTCGCATCAGCCTGGGATGGCAACCGAATGAGGCGCTGCGCTTCAACCTGCTGTGGGAGCGGTTCGAAGAGGACGACAACCGGGTGCGTACCTCCAAGCAGCTGTGTCACCGCGATCCGGGACCGGAGTTCATCGGTGCGTTCGAGGTGGCGGCGCATCCGAGCCCGCTGATCTCGCCCGGCGGCATCTTCAGCCAGGGTTGCAAGCCGGGGTCGCTGTACAGTCCCGAGGCCTACAGCGCTCCCAACGGCAACTCGCTGCCCTTCGTCTTCGGCTCGTACTTCGCGTCGGTCCTGGCACAGCCGGCGTTCGGCTTCCTGGCGCCTTCGGAGCAGACCTGCCCGGCGGCGCAGGCGTTCCCGATTGCCACGGTGCTGACCTTCTGCGAAGGGCTGGACCCCTATGGGGATCGGCCGCAGTCCACCGACCTGCGCAGCATCTATTCGCAACTGGAGCCCCGCTATCAGGCCACGGCCGATATCGTCGAGCTGAGCTTCGATCTGGACCTCACCGACGACCTGCTGTTCTCCTCGCAGTCGGTCTACGTCACCGACGAGTACTACGCGACTCAGGACTTCAACCGTTTCGAGACCAACCGCAACGTCTTCTTCAACTCCTCGGCCGACGGGATCAACGCGTTCTACGCCGACTTCTCGCCGGGCGGGATACTCCATGATCCGCAGCTGGGGCCCTCGGACCAGATCATCCTGCAGGACCTCGCGGAATCCGAGAGCCGGCAGTTCAATCAGGAGTTTCGCCTGGTGTCGGCGTTCGCCGGCAACTGGAACTTCAGCACCGGCATCAATTTCACGCGCTTCGAGACGACGACGGACTATTTCATCTTTTCCAACCTGATCACGGCGGTGGCACTTGCTCCGCTCTACCGGGCACCAGGTAGTAACTGTGTCGAGGTTGGAAAAGGGTGTATCTACATCGACCCGAATCCCCTTTCGGATATCAACAAGGAAGGCCACAACTATTTCCGCAGCAACAATCCGTACGAGCTGACTTCCACGGCCATCTTTGGCGAGCTGTACTGGCAGATGACCGAGACCCTCAAGCTGACCGCCGGCCTGCGCTGGAGCTGGGACAAGAAGCGGTTTTCGCCGGTGCCCAGCCAGACCCTGCTCTACGACTATCTGGAGCTGGGGGAGATTCGCGAGGGGATCGGCTTCGACCCCCACTATCCGCCGAGCGCGGGGCCGGAGGTCTGCCTCGGGGACGGCGCCTTCAACGAGTGCCAGGAAACCGGCAACGCGCCGGGCGGCCGCGGCTATCCCGCCAACCCGGACATCATCCAGGAATGGCGCGAGCCGACCGGGCGCCTGGTGCTCAACTGGCAGCCGCTGCTCGACTTCACCGACGAGACGCTGGTCTACCTGTCGCTGTCGCGGGGTTACAAGGGCGGCGGCGCCAATCCGCCGACGGTGGCCCCGCCTTCCGGCTTGTTCATCGCCGCGGCGCGGGACTCCGAGGCCTCGGCGACCTTCAAGCCCGAGTACATCAATGCCATCGAGATCGGCACCAAGAACACCCTGCTCAACGGCGCGGTGATTCTCAATGGTGCCGCCTTCTACTACGACTACACCGACTACCAGGTGTCGAAGATCGTCGACCGATCCGCCGCCAACGAGAACTTCGATGCCACGGTCTGGGGGCTGGAGCTGGAAACGGTGTTCGCACCGACGCTGGATCTCCAGTTCAACGCTGCCATCGGCTTCCTGCAGACACGGATCGCGAATGGCGAGCGCTCGATCGACGTGATGGACCGCACCCAGGGGGGCAACGTGCCCTTCGTGACCGCGAACGGTCATGTCTACGACAACTGGATGGTGATCAAACCCTGGATCCACAAGACCTCCAACTGTGTGGTGCCGGTGGAGATCATCGAGGCTATTTACTCGGGTGATGGCCAGGTTCCGGGTGCGGCGTGTCTGGGGGGAACGCACGCGGGGGTGGATTTCCTTTCCGCCGAGGACGGGGGCGATGACCGCACGGTTATGGGCACCTCCGGCTGGACCGACCATCCGAGCTACGACCCGGACCCCGATCACATCACCTCGTCGCCGGGGATCCACTACAACCCGCTGACCGATGCCCCCAATGGCGGCGCCGGCTTCTTTGCCGACCTGTCCGGCAACGAGCTGCCCAACGCGCCGCACTGGACGGTGTCGCTGGGAGCCCAGTACGGCATGAACCTCGGTCCGCAGTGGCGGCTCACCTCGCGGGTGGACTGGTACTGGCAGGGCGAGTCCTTTGCCCGCGTCTACAACACCGAGTACGACCGGCTCAGCGCCTGGAACAACACCAACCTCTCGCTCTGGGCCACCCACGAGTCCTGGGGCCTGACGGTGGAGGCCTACGTCAAGAACGTGTTTGACGAAAGCCCCATCACCGGCACCTTCCTCAACGCGGACGACTCCGCCCTGAGCACCAACGTCTTCACGCTGGATCCGCGCCTGTTCGGCCTCAGCCTGCGCAAGGAGTTCTGATCATGTCCGTCATGTCCCTTCATCGACCGACCCTGCGGGCGCTGCTGGCCGTGGGCCTGTTCGCGGCCGTCGGCGGCGCGCGGGCCGACAACGAGTGCGTGCCGGTCGGGGTGTCGCCAGCCGACAATGGCGCCGCCGCCGATGCCTATGTCTGCGAAACCGGATTCCACCCTGATGGCATCGCCTATGTCGCAGATGGCGACCTCGAACTGACTTTCACGGGGTCGGGAGCGGCTGTGGATCTCCGCAGCTCCGGCAACATCAGCATCAGCGCCGGTGCCGCCGACGAGGTTTCCCTGATCTTCGAGGATCATCTGATCGGTGGCAGCGCCTCGAGCTGGACCATCGATCTCGACATCGACGGTCTGGCGCGGATCGAGAATCACGGGTCGATCAGCCGCTCGATCCAGATTTCCTCCGGCGATACCCCCTCGACCGATGCCGTGATCCGGGCCGCCGGTGCGGGCCGGCTGGTGATCGACAACCACGACACCCTCAAGGGGCGGGTCGATTTCAGCAATCTCGACGGCGGTGTCAGCTTCAACATCACCGGCACCTCCACCGGCGGGACCACCAGCATCTACGCGCCCAATGTGGGCTGGAACACCACAGGTGACAGCGTCTTCAGTGCCACCGACGACCTGTTGGATATCGGCGCCGAAGGCTGGTTGCAGACCAGCTCTGGCGGTTACCTCCACCCCTATGTCACCAACGTGCCGCCGCCGCCGGTAACCACCCTCGACTTCGGCGCGGGCGAGGATCGTCTGCGCAATGCGGGCACGTTTGCGGCGGGCACCAGCAACGAGAACTGTGACAGCACCAGCCGCTGCCCGCCGCGTGCCTCGCTGACGGTGTTCGAGAATCTGGAAGTGTTCGAGAACACGGGTCTGATCCTGATGGGCCGTGGTGGGGGACACGGCAACCAGGAGTCCCCGAACGATACCGACTTCATTCCGGACGACCGCATTGTTGCCCACGGTGTGCACTTCGAAGGCGGGGCTGGCAGTCGCATCATGCTGGATGCCAACCTCGGGAGTGGGGGGCAGGCCGGTTGTGGCGAAAGCCTGGTCGCCGATTGCCTCGACTTCAGTGGCGGCAGCACGGCGGGCAGCACTGGGGTCCAGGTCCGCGAACTCTTCCCGCAGGATCGCGGCGACCCCGCCGACATCGTGCTGGTCGATGTCTCCGGTGGGGCCAGCGGCGCGGGGCACTTCGTACTCGATCCTGCCTCGACCCGCTACAGCGATGCCCACGGGGGTGTCATCGACAAGGGCCTGCTGCTCTATCCCCTGGTCTACGACCCGGACGCCCAGCAGCATGTGCTGAAGGCCACGCCCAGTGACGATGCGCAGCAGATTCCGCTGATGGTGGAGATGGCCGAAGCCGCCTGGCGGGCGCTCACCCCCGGCGCGGCCGGCCGGCAGTCGGCGGCGCGGGACGGCGCCAGCGGTGCCGGGGGGCAGCTGTGGCTGCACGGCAAGGTGGAGCGCGGCACCCGCAGCACGGCGTCGTCGGTGATGGCGGCGGACCGGGTCATTGCCTACGACAACACCCACGACCTCAACCTGTCGACGCTCACCATCGGGCTGGATCGGGTGTTCGCCCATGCGGGGGGCGCCGAGACCTCGGCCGGCGGCATGATCGGCTATGTCCGCGGCAGCGCCGACTTCGCCCATTCCCGCAGCGATGCTGCATTGGACGGGGTCAGTCTTGGTGCCTACGGTCGCCACCAGCGCGGCGCCTTCCATGTCGATGCCACGCTCAACATGGTGTGGAGCGAGATGGACTTCACCGTGCCCGACCTCGGCCTCACCCTCGGCGAGACCAGCAACACCATGTCGGCCGACATCGAGTCCCTGGGTGGCGAGGTCGAGGCCGGCTGGACCTTCAACACCGGCGCCCTGCAACTGACGCCGGTGGTGATTGCCCGCCACGTCCGGACCGGTTTCGATGACATGCTGGCGCCGTCCTCGTCCAGCCGTCGCGAGTCGACCGTGATCGACTTCGGCGACAACGACAGCACCCAGGCCGGTGCCGGGCTGCGACTGTCCGTCGACAGCCGTCTCGGCGGGCTGCACGCCAGCTGGCGCCTGCGCGGCGAGCTGTTGCAGGAACTCGACGAGGAGAGCACTGCCCGCCTGTCCCGCGGCGGCCATTCGCTGGCCCTGAGCGAGACCCAGGATGGCAGCATCATCGGCCTGAGCGGCGGCCTGGGGGTCCGCAATGCCAGCGGGCGGGTGTCGGGTTTCCTCGACCTCGACTGGCTGGACCGTGGTGACTACGACAGCACCGCCGTGTCGCTGGGATTCCGCTACCGCTGGTAGCGCAACACCTGCATCCGGCCGCCGGCAGCAAGATGCCGGCGGCTTTTTAGCGTCTGCGGCCCGCTCATCGCATAAATAGGACCGTTCAACCGGTGTGACCAATCAGTCACATTCGAGTTCGCCCGAACGGAGTAGGACAGCACGCGCCCTCCGCTGAGATGGTTCAGCCTTCCCCGGGACCCGGGGAGTCCAAAAAACCATTCGCACCATAGCGGAGGAGATCGCATGAACGCGTTATCGCGCAGGGCAGGGGCTGCGGCAGTGTCGTCGCGCCCGATGAAGCGGGTCGGCTGGCTGGGGGTGTTGGGGCTCACGATGGTGGCGCCGCTGCAGGCGGGCACGCTCAGTCTTGGGCCGGATACGTCGCTGGACTATCTCGCCAACCTTACGTATAGCGCGGCATGGCGACTCGACAAGCCGGACGACACGCTCAACAGCAACATCAACGGTGACGACGGCAACCGCAACTTCGCCGAAGGCGCCATGATCAACAACCGGCTCGCGGTGTTGGGCGAATTGCACTTGCGTCATCAGCTGTATGGCGTGTTCTTGCGCGGAAGCGCCTTCTACGACGATGTGTATCGTCGCGAGAACGACAATGACAGTCCGTCCACGGTCAACAAGAGCGGCGACCATCGGTCATTCACGGATGATGCCGAAAGATATCTTGGTGGGCGGGCGCGGCTGCTGGATGCCTATGCCTATGGCACCTGGTATCTCGGGCAGACCGCTCTCGATGTGCGCGTCGGCGACCAGGTGGTGTCCTGGGGCGAGAGTCTGTTCTTCCCGAACATGAGCGGTGCTCAGGCACCTGCGGATGCGACCAAGTCCAACGTGCCCGGCACCGAGGTCAAGGAAATTCTGATGCCCACAGGGCAGGTCTACCTGCAGTGGGGGCTGACCTCACGTATCAGCGTGGCGTCCTATTGGCAGTGGGAGTGGGAATCGACGGAGCTCAATCCAGTCGGGGCCTTCTTCAGCGGTACGGATGTGATCGGGCCGGGTGCCACTTTCCTGCGCGTGCCTTCGCTGGCGCCGTTGGGCATGGATGAAGTGCCGCGCGGGCCGGACATCACACCGGACGATGACGGGCAGTGGGGTGTTTCGACGCGCCTGCGCCTGGGGGATGCCACGGAGGTGGGCATTCACCACATCCGCTATCACGACAAGAATCCGGTGGGCGTGTTCACGCAGGTGACGTCCATCGAGGTCGCGCCCGGTACCTTTGTCTCGGTGCCGGTGGAGTACAACGCGGCCTACATCGATGACATCAAGATGACCGGCTTGAGTTTTGCCTCTGAGCTGATGGGTACCGCAGTGGCGGGCGAGGTGACCTACCGCGAAGGTGCGGGCATCAACATCAATGTCGGCCCTTCCAACTCGCCGACGCCAGGGCGTGCGGACGCTGTCCAGGCCAACCTGGGGTTCACCCGGTTGCTGCTGCCAACCTCGCTTTGGGACACGCTGACGCTGCTGGGAGAGACCTCGTGGCTGCAGTTGCAGGATGTCGAGGCAATCAGTGCTGGCGGGGTTGACTACGACACGCCGTCAAACGAGCGAACGGCGGCGGCTTATCAGGTGCTGGCGCAGTTCGGCTATCTGCAGGTGGTGCCCGGTTGGGACCTCACGCTGTCGCTGGTGCATGGCCACCTGTTTCACGGCAAGCCTGCCATTGGTGGGGCCTTGGGCAGCTTCACCGGCGAAGGCGATGAGCGTTACAGCGTTGGCGTGACCGGCAAGTATCTCGCCAACCTGGAACTGCAGGTGGCCTGGAACGGCTATCGCGGCACGCCGGACCTGGTCAACAAGACCCTGGCGGATCGCAGCAACATTGCCTTCAGCGCCAAATACAGCTTCTGAATCCAGACGGAGAAACGACATGAAAACCACGTTCATCCGCCTGCCGGCGGTTGCCTTGATCACCCTTGTTGCCAGTCAGCCGCTGCATGCGGCGGTATCCGCCGAGGAGGCGGCGGCGCTGGGCGATACGCTGACCCCGACCGGTGCCGAGCGCGCCGGCAATGAAGACGGTCGTATTCCGGAGTGGAGCGGAAAATGGCTCGGCGTTCCCGATCACGTGCAGTATGACGGCAAGCGCAATGCGGACCCGTATCCGGACGACAAGCCGCTCTACACCATTACCTCGGCCAATCTCGCCGAGCATGCGGACCAGCTCAGTGACGGCCAGAAGGCCTTGTTCGCGCGCTACCCCGAGACTTACCGCATGGTCGTCTACCCGACGCGGCGCGATTTTCGTCACAGCGACGAGGTCAATGAGAACGTGCGTCTCAACGCCACGCAGGCGGCGCTGACCAATGATGGCCTCACGCTCACTGGCGCCTACGGCGGGCCGGCCTTCCCCATCCCCAAGGACGGTATCGAGGTCGTGTACAACATCATGACCACGGTCGGCGGTTGGATGCTGGAAGCCCCCAACGTCGGTGCCTATGTACAGCCGAACGGGGCGGTCGCATGGGCCCGCAACGAGTTGACGGTGTTCAACCGGTATCTGCGTGGCAATGATCGCGCCGGGTGGAAGGATGGCGACATCTATTCGCAGAGCATCAGCGCGCAGAAGGCGCCGCCGCGTGAAGCCGGCAAGGTATCGTTCACCGTCAACACCTTCGACTTCGTCAACGCCCCCCGGCAGGCCTGGCAGTACGACCCGGGTTCGCGGCGCCTGCGCAAGTCGCCGGATGTCGGCTTCGACTATCCGATGCCGGTGGGACCGCGCGTGGTTGATGAGCAGAACGGGTTCAATGGTTCACCCGAGCGTTTCGACTGGAAGCTGCTTGGCCGTCGTGAACTGTATGTGCCGTTCCATACCAACCGTCTGGAAGATCCGGCCACGGCCTACGCCGAGATCACGTCCACCCGTGGGCACCCCAACCCGGACACCCTGCGCTGGGAACTGCGCCGCGTCTGGGTGGTGGAAGGCACGCTCAAGCCGGAGCACCGCCATGTCTATGGCAAGCGCGTGTTTTATGTCGAAGAGGATTCCTGGCAGCTCTCGCTGGCCGATCTCTACGATCGTCGCGGCGAACTGTGGCGGGTTACCAACAACGCCGCAGCCTATGCCTATGACGGGCAGTTCTACTACCTCAACGGCAGCTTCTATCAGGACTTGCTGGCCGGTGCCTACAGCGCCGAGAACATCACCAGCGAGGAACCTTCGTCAGCCCGATTCAACCGTCGCGAACCGCGGCCGGGCGAATTCAGCATCGATGGGGTCCGCCGCGCAGGCAACTGATGGACCGGAGCGCCCCTTCGGGGGCGCTTTTGGTTACAGCAGCCGCTGAGGCGAAAACTGTGTCGCTGCCGGCAGCGCCTCGGCTGCCGCAGCAGCGCGGGCAAGGGCGCGATCGGCGGCCACCGGTCCCGTGGCGTGCACCAGACCAACGTAGAGCCGATGCAGAATGCGGGACAGCGTGTCGGCATCCGCGCCGCTCACCGCGCCAAAGTCGCCTCGGCTGAGGCCGCCTGCCAGCGGCGCCATTTCGGGAGCCTCCGCCGCCTCCACGAACTCCCGCAAGGCGTCGGCGCCGGCCTGCTCGGCCGCGGCCAACAGTCGGCCTGCCATCTCGCGGAACACGATGTAGGCAGGGCTGCCGACCTCCGGAAACGGTGAAGTCGGCACGGAAGGTGCCGGAGCCCGCTGCACGTCATATTTCAGCAGCGCCTGGAACAACGCCGCGCGCAGCGCCACGGCCTGGCTTGCTGTCAGTCCGAGTTGTGCTGAAAGGGTCTGCGCAAAGTCGGTCATCGCGTTGGCGCGATCCTGGGCATAACGGTCATCCCAGAGGGCCATGGCGTCCCGCAATTGGCTACCGCTGAGGACGCCGCTCAGGCCGATCTCCAGCGCGCGGCGGCGCCGTGCGGGGTTCATCGGGCTCACGTTGCTCATGACGGCGCTCACCGCTGACCGCCGCCGTGGGTGAGGTCCTTCTGGAACTCCGGATAGCCGATCTCGGCGTGCTCGGTGAAGTCGAGCCCGCGCTGCTCGTGCAGCGTGTCGGCGCGCAGGCCGACGATCTTCTTCAGCACCCAGAACACCAGTAGCGCCGAGGGAAAGGCCCACAGGAACGCGCTGAAGGCCCCCACCGCCTGAATGAAAACCCGTTCGGCGTTGAACAGGTCGCCACTGTAGAACAGGCCGGTGGCCAGGGTGCCCCAGACCCCGGCGAAACCGTGAACCGGCACCGCGCCCACCACATCGTCCACCTGCCAGGCTTCCAGCAGGCGGCTGCCGAGCACCATGACCACGCCGCCGACGAGTCCGGTGAGGACCGCGAAACCGGTGGTCATGCTGGCGCAGCCGGCGGTGATGGCGACCAGGCCGGCGATGGCGCCGTTGACCGAGTGGGTCATCAGCACCGGGGCCCCCAACATCCGCTGCATCAAGGTGGCCCCCACCCAGCCGGCGGCACCGGCCAGGTGCGTGTTGAGCAGTACATGGCCGACGTCCTCGCTGGCTGCCAGCGTGGAGCCACCGTTGAAGCCGAACCATCCCAGCCAGAGGATGAAGCCCCCCAGGGCCACCATCGGCAGGTTGTGCCCGGGGATGGGACGCACGTCACCGGCGCGGCCGTAGCGCCCCAGGCGTGGACCCAGCACCAGCACCCCCGCGAGGGCGCACCAGGCGCCCACAGAGTGGACCACCGTGGAGCCGGCGAAGTCGGTAAACCCCATGCGGGCCAGCCAGCCCTGGCCGTCGGTCCACGAGCCCCACACCCAACTGCCGAACACGGCATAGATGACGGCGGTCACGATGACCGAGGCCAGGGTGTAGGGGAAGAAACGCATGCGCTCGGCCACGGCGCCGGACACGATGGTGGCGGCGGTGGCGGCAAACATGGCCTGAAACACGAAGAACATGGCGTCCGCACCGCTGGCCGGTTCGTAGAGAAACCCGGTGGTGCCCACCCAGCCGCTGGGATTGGCGCCGAACATCAGAGCGAAGCCCACCGCCCAGAACGCCAGCGCACCGACGCAGAGGTCGGCATAGTTCTTCATGATGACGTTGACGCTGTTCTTGGCCCTTGAGCCGCCGCCTTCCAGCAGCGCAAAGCCGGCCTGCATAAAGAACACGAGGGCGGCGCTGATCGCCACCCAGGCAATGTCGCCGGGCGTGGACAACGGTCCTTCGGCGTGAGCGTTACCGGGCAGTATCAGGCAGGGGAGAACCAGCGCAAACAGTGCGTGACGCGGAACCATCGTTAGCTCCAGGATCAGATAGCACCGGCGATGCAAGAAGAAGGCCAGTCCTATTTCCAGGGGCATGCCCGACTGGCTCGGGCATCCAGAACCCACCGTCGCGGCTGGATCCCGCATCAAGTGCGGGATGACTTTTCTATCCATCTCCCGTCATGCCCGACTTGATCGGGCATCCAGGCATCGACCATCGTCGGTCGCGGTGCGGCGGATCTGCACACGCCTTGTCCCCGCTCCCCCCTTGCCCTATCGTGAGCGCCCAAGCCGGGGGTGCCCGCGATGGCGCGGGCTGAGATCACACCCTTGGAACCTGGCCGTCACCATTCATGCCGGCGAGGGAAGGCTGGACGGGCGTGCCTGCCCGGGCCTCCTCTCTCGCGGCAAGCGAGGATTCCCATGAGCGCCGCACCCGATGCCATCTTCCACCGCGCCGCCGAGCTGTCCGCCGATGTGCGCCGGCCGTTTCCGGCCAGCCGCAAGGTCCATGTCGACGGTCCCGAGGGTGTACGGGTGCCGATGCGCGAGATCAGCCTCAGTGCCACCCGTGGCGAAACCGGGCTGACGCCCAATCCGCCGGTCACCGTCTACGACACCTCCGGTCCCTACACCGATCCGGATGCGGTCATCGACCTGCTGGCCGGCCTGGCCGCCTTGCGCGCGCCCTGGATCGACGCCCGCGCCGATACCGAACAGCTGGGCGGGCCCAGCTCCATCTATGGTCGCATCCGCGCCGCCGACGACAAGGCCAACCACCTGCGGTTCGACCATGTGCGGGCGCCGCGCCGTGCCCGGGCAGGCGCCAACGTCACCCAGATGCACTATGCCCGCCAGGGCATCATCACCCCGGAAATGCACTTCATCGCCATCCGCGAGAACGCGCGCCTGCAGGAACTGCGCGACAGCTACGAGGCGGCCGGGTACCTGCGCCGGCGTCATCGCGGCCAGGCCTTTGGTGCCCAGCTGCCGGAGGTGGTGACGCCCGAGTTCGTCCGTGACGAAGTGGCCCGCGGCCGCGCCATCATTCCCGCCAACATCAACCATCCCGAGCTGGAGCCGATGATCATCGGCCGCAACTTCCGGGTGAAAATCAACGCCAACATCGGCAACTCCGCCGTCACCAGCAGCATCGCCGAGGAAGTGGAGAAGATGGTGTGGTCCACCCGCTGGGGGGGCGACACGGTGATGGACCTGTCCACCGGCAAACACATCCACGAGACCCGCGAGTGGATCCTGCGCAACGCGCCGGTGCCCATCGGCACCGTGCCCATCTACCAGGCGCTGGAAAAGGTGGACGGCAAGGCCGAGGAACTCACCTGGGAACTGTTCCGCGACACCCTCGTCGAGCAGGCCGAGCAGGGGGTGGACTACTTCACCATCCATGCCGGCGTGCTGCTGCGCTACATCCCGTGGACCGCCGACCGCGTCACCGGCATCGTCTCGCGCGGCGGTTCCATCATGGCCAAGTGGTGCCTCGCGCATCACAAGGAGAACTTCCTGTACACGCATTTCGAAGAGATCTGCGACATCATGAAGGCCTACGACGTCAGCTTCTCGCTCGGCGACGGCCTGCGCCCAGGCTGCATTGCCGATGCCAACGACGACGCCCAGTTCGGCGAGCTGCATACCCTTGGCGAGCTCACGCAGATCGCCTGGAAACACGACGTGCAGGTGATGATCGAAGGCCCCGGCCATGTGCCGATGCAACTCATCCAGCAGAACATGGATGAGCAGCTCAAGCACTGCGCCGAGGCGCCGTTCTACACCCTGGGGCCGCTGACCACCGACATCGCGCCGGGCTACGACCACATCACCAGCGGCATCGGCGCCGCCAACATCGGCTGGTACGGCACCGCCATGCTCTGCTACGTCACCCCCAAGGAGCACTTGGGTCTGCCGGACAAGGACGATGTGCGCGAAGGCATCATCACCTACAAGCTGGCCGCCCATGCCGCCGACCTCGCCAAGGGCCTGCCGGGCGCGCAGGTGCGTGACAACGCGCTATCCAAGGCCCGCTTCGAGTTCCGCTGGGAGGACCAGTTCAACCTCGGGCTGGACCCGGAGAAGGCGCGGGAATTCCACGACCAGACGCTGCCGCAGGAGGGCGCCAAGCTGGCGCATTTCTGCTCGATGTGCGGTCCGCACTTCTGCTCGATGAAGATCACCCAGGACGTGCGCGACTATGCCGCTAGAATTGGCGCCGACGAGCAGGCGGCGCTGGCGGAGATGTCTGTTCAGGGCATGGCCGAGAAGGCCGCCGAGTTCAAACAGGCCGGCGCCGACCTGTACCGCAAGGCCTGACATTCACGATCACCGAGACCCCCCATGGCAGAACCCACCGGCTTGCCCGACATCCGCCTCGACAGCACCCAGCTGTACCGCGAGGAAACCCTCACCGACCGCCGTGTCGGCACGCTGCGCCGACTGGTGCCGGTGACCGCCGACGGCGCCGATGACCCCGGCCGTCCGGTCGAATTCGAAGGCCATGCCACGCTGATGACGCAGGCAGGCGCCTTGCCCCTCAACTTTGCGATCGAGGCCAGCGGCGTTGCCGAGGCACTGGAAAAATTCCCCGAAGCCGCCAAGGCAGCGATTCAGGACATGATGGAAGAGATGGAGCGTCTGCGTCGTGAGCAGGCCAGCTCCATTCTGGTGCCCGGTCGCGGCGGACCGGCGCCGGGGGGCATGCCGCCGGGCGGAGGCGGTGGTGGTCGCATCCAGTTCTGATCGGCAGTGATGAAGATCTACCACAACCCGCGCTGCTCCAAGTCCCGTCAGACCTTGCAGCTGCTCACCGATCGCGGGCTCGCGCCTGAGGTGGTGCGCTACCTTGAAACACCGCCGGATGCGGCCGAGCTGGAGGGCCTGTGCGCGGCGCTCGGCATTGAGCCCACCGGCCTGGTGCGCTTCAAGGAAGACACCGCTAGGGCCCTGGGCCTGTCGCCCCGCGACGATCGACCCCGCGCGGAGTGGCTGCGGCTGCTGGCCGAGAACCCGGTGCTGATCGAGCGCCCCATCGTGGTGGTCGGCACGCGCGCCGCCATCGGCCGTCCCCCGGAAGCCGTGCTGCCCCTGCTGGACTAAGCACTTCGCCTTTTGCCGGCTGCTGCGTATAGGCTGAAGATGCGCATCGTCGTGGAGGAGACGCGATGGCCGAGCCACCCCGGGCCGACCTGCCCCCGGTCGACAGCACTGCAGCCGAAACGCCGCAGGCGCGCGAGCGCGCGCACGCCGCCGTGGTGGCGCAGCTGTTCCGGGAGCACAACAAGACCCTGGTGCGCTTCCTCACCACCCGTCTCAACTCCGTGGCCGAGGCCGCCGAGGTGGCGCAGGAGGCCTACGTGCGGGTGCTGCAGCTGGACAAGCCCGGCGCTGCCAACCTGCTGCGGGCCTACCTGTTCCGGGTGGCGCAGAACCTGGCCATCGACCGCCTGCGCCGGCGCTCGGTGCGAAATGAAACCACCGTCAGCGAGCCCGATCTCGTCGAGGCGGCGGAGGACCTCTGCGACCCCGAGCGCCACAACGTGGCCCAGGAGGAACTGCTGCTGATCGTCACCTGCATGAAAGAGCTGCCCGACAAATGCCGCAAGGCCTTCCTCATGTATCGCATGGAGGGGGTGCGTCAGGATGAGATCGCCCGCCAGCTGGGGGTGAGTGATCGCATGGTGAGCACCTATATCCGCCAGGCCATGCTCTATTGCCGCCTGCGCCTGGAAGGCCTGAGCCGCGACGACGCCCGCGGGAGGTTGCCGCGATGAGCGCCGACATGCCTTTCGATGCCCAACGCCAGCGGCGCGCCGAGGCTGCCACCGACTGGCTGCTGCGCCTGCGTGAAGCCCCCAACGATCACAGCCTGCTGGATCAGTGGCTGAAATGGTGTGCAGAGGATGTCGACAACCTCATCGAGTTTCGTCATGCCTGCGACCTGTGGAATGCCTTTGACGACCCCGCCCTGAAAGCGCTGCTGAGCCTGCCGCAGACCGGACCGCGCCGCGCCGCCCCAGTGCCCAGGCCGCGCCGCCGCCGCGCACGCGCCTGGGCCGCAGGCATGGCCGCGGTGCTGGTGGCCGGCGTCAGCGCCGCCGTGGTCGGGATGCAGTGGAATGCGGTGCCGCGGGTCGTTCACCGCACTGCGCCTGCCCAGCACCAGGTGGAACAACTGGTCGACGGTAGCCGGATCGAGCTCGGCGCCGGCAGCCGCGTCACCCATCGCTTCGAGCCCGACCTCCGCGAAGTGGAAGTGGTGCGTGGCGAAGCCTACTTTGACGTGGCCAAGGACCCTGAACGCCCCTTCGTGGTGAAGGCTGGCAAGCTGCGTGCGCGCGCTGTCGGCACCGCCTTCAACGTGCGCACCGGCCCCAGCCGCACCGTGGTCACCGTCACCGATGGTCTGGTGGAGGTCACCACCGAACGCTGGTTCGGCATTGCGCAGGACAACCGCCGCGCGCTGGCGGGGCCGGGCGAGCAGGTGGCCTACGACGATGTCCTCAACGCCCTGGTGCTGCACCAGGTGGACCCCGAAGTGGTCACCGCCTGGCGTGACGGCAACCTCACCTTCAAGTTCGTCAATGAACCGCTGGCCGATGTGGTTGAGTACCTCAACCGCTACAGCACCCGTCGCGTCGAAATCAGTGACCGCACCCTGGGCCGCCGTACCTTCACCGGCACCGTCCACCACGACCGCGGCAACGACTGGCTGCTGGCCCTGGAGCAGGCCTACCCCCTGCGCGTTGTCCCACAAGGTGATCACACCGTCCGCCTCGTGCCCAAGGACAACGCCGTCGCCGGCAGCCGGTAGCGGCGGCGTCGCCCCGACCCCACCCGTTGCCACCCCGCACCCTTCGCCCCCCGTCACCCCGCACTTGATGCGGGGTCCAGCTGCGACGGTGGGGTCTGGATGCCCGATCCAGTCGGGCATGACGGCAGAAGGGTAGGCGCCGTCATCCTGGCCTTGAGCCGGGGTCCAGCTGCGACGGTGGGGTTCTGGATGCCCGATCAAGTCGGGCATGACGGAAGATGGGTAGTAGACGTCACCCCGCACTTGATGCGGGGTCCACCCCCACGGTTGGCGCTGCCCGAGCCCATCGGGCATGACCGCCGATTTCCAGTGCCTGTCACGACAGCGCTTCGTCTTCTCCTCACTCGCGCGTATAGGCAACAAGGGATACAACGGACCTGTCCGTTGCATCAGAACAAAACGTGCGACGACTGAGGAGTCATCGATGAACAGGAAAGGACCGCACCTGTGGCTATGGTGTTGCGCGGCCGTGCTGATGCCGCTTGCCGGAGTGCAGGCACAGGGCAGCCCCACCGTGGTGGAAACCACCCCCCGAGCGGCTGAGTTGGAGCGGGAGGTGCGCTTCGATATTCCGGCCCAGTCATTGGCCACCGCGATGATCGCATTTGCAGAGCAGTCCGGTATTCAGGTGGTTACCGCCGGGGAGGCGGTGGAGCCGCTACAGACACCCGGCGTTCACGGCATTCGTTCCATTCGGGATGCGCTCGGCGAGCTGCTGTATGGCACGGGCATGGTGTTCGTGCCTGTGGGGAGCGCGACCATCGCGTTGACGACCCCGGATGCGGCCGAAACCGTGGGGGAGTCCCTCGCCGTCGACGGTAAGGGCGCGGCCGTCGCGATGGGATCGCTGTATGACCCCGATGTGGATGTGACGCCCGAGCCTGGCGGCACTGCCAGCATTGAGGTGGCCCGTCGCGCCGGTGTCGAAGAAATCATCGTGACGGGTCAGAAGCGGGAAGAGCGGCTTCAGGATGTGCCGATCGCGATTTCCGCATTCACCATGGAGGACCTCACCAAGAGCCAGATTGCCGGTGGTCCGGACCTGATCACGCAGGTCCCCAACATGACGTTCACCAAGACCAATTTTTCCGGATATTCGATCCAGATTCGCGGCATCGGGACACAGGCCATCTCCGCCACCACCGATCCTGCGGTGGCCGTGGCCTTCAACAACACCCCGTTCATCCGCAATCGCTTCTTCGAGCAGGAGTTCTACGATCTCGATCGTGTGGAAGTGCTGCGCGGGCCGCAGGGCACCCTGTACGGACGCAATGCGACCGCAGGGGTGGTCAATCTGATCGCTGCCAAGCCCAAGTTCCATACCGAATCGCGGCTGTCGGTGGACATGGGCAACTACAACAGTCACCGCATCGAGCAGATGATCAACCTTCCGCTGGTGGAAGACACCGTGGCCCTGCGTTTCGCGGGGGCCTGGACCAAGCGCGATGGCTATGCGGACAACGCCATTACCGACAGTCCGATTGATGGTCGCGACCTCTGGTCCACCCGCACGTCGCTGCGTTTCAAGCCCAACGACTTCGTTGAAGCCAACCTGATCTGGGAGCATTTCGAGGAGGACGATGACCGTTTGCGTTCCGGCAAGCAGCTCTGCGACAAGGATGTGGTGACCCGGGTGGCCGGCTATGACGTCGGATATTTCGACCGTCTCGCCAACGCCGGCCAGCCGGATGCGCTCTATTCGGGCGTGCAGGCCACCCTCAGCCAGGGCTGCAAGCGGGGCTCCCTGTATTCGGCCGATTCGCTGCAGACCCCCAACGGCCTGATGTTGCCCTACTACGTGCCGCTGGCGGGCATCGGCCTGCCGATCGCGCTGGATGATCCCTATCTGAGCACCACTCAGCAGCAGAGCCTGCGGACCATTGAGTCCACCATCGATCCCGAGTATCGCGCCAAGGCGGATGTCGGGCTACTGCAGATCAGCCTGGCGCTGACCGATGCGTTGACCTTGAGTTCGGAGACGGCCTATAGCGATGACTTCGTCTATTCGCTGCAGGACTTCAATCGCTTCAATACCGCGCCGGGGGCGTGGAAGAATGCAGCGGAGACCACCGGCTATCGCCAAGGCGTGTTGCTGGAGGGGGAGAGTGGCGGCATCTTCTGCGACCCGCAGCTGGGCTGTTCCGATCGGTTGGTGGCGGTGGACATATCCACGGCCGAGTCGCGCCAGTTCAGCCAGGAACTGCGCCTCGCCTCCGCGTTCGACGGGCCCTTCAATTTCAGCCTGGGGGCCAACTATCTACGCTATACCACGGAGGACAAGTACTACGTCTTCTTCAACTCCATCAGTCTGATCGCAGCATTGGGTAGTGGAACGTCCGGCGGTACGCGCCTACCGTATGTCGCGGGTCAGACCGACAATGGGGTCTGCCTGCCGAACGGGTACGCGCCCGGTGATCCGGCTGACGTGTATGGGGTCACTCAATGTGTGTACATGGACCCCAATCCCATCGGCAGTGTCAATGACAAGGGCCACAACTACTTCCTCAGTCGCAACCCCTACACCCTGCACTCGCATGCGCTGTTCGGCGAGGCCTACTACCAGCTCACCCCGAATCTGAAGCTGACGATGGGCGCGCGCTGGTCGGTCGATAAGAAGGACGCCCCTCGGATCCCGACCTGGACGCTGGCGTCGCTGACCGTGGGGTATCCCACCGCCGAGGTCATTTCGCAGAAGTGGCAGGAGCCCACCGGCCGCCTGGTGCTGGACTGGAAGCCGGATCTGGCCTTCACCGACGAAACCTTGGTGTACGGATCGTTCGGCAGGGGCTACAAGGCGGGCGGTGCCAATCCGCCGGGCTTTGTTTACACCTACTATGCCGATCCCATTCAGTCCCAGGGCCTGGGGGCCCAGTCGGCCACCCGGCCGCACACCTTCAAGCCGGAGTTCGTCAATGCCTGGGAAATCGGCAGCAAGAACACGCTGTTCGATGGGCGGCTGACCGCCAATCTGGCGGCGTTCTACTACAACTACCACGACTACCAGATCTCAGAGATCGTTGACCGCTCGGCGTTCAACCGCAACTTTGACGCCGAGATCTGGGGCTTTGAGCTGGAAACCGACTGGTACGCCCTGGAGCAGCTGCGACTGGGCTTCAAGGGGGGCTATCAGCGCACCCGTATCGGCGACGGTGAGCAGGCGGTGGACTTGATGGACCGCACCGCCGGCAACGAGGACTGGGTGGTGGTACGGCCATTCCCCACCTACGCGTCCAGCTGCATCCTGCCGGAATGGTTGTTCTCGGGGCTCATGTATCCGACGACCGATGGGGTCATGGGGCCAGTCGGGGTGGGGGGTGTCGGTGGGGGCAACTCCGGTGGCTGCGAAATCGCCTATCTGAATGGCAACGATCCGGTCACCAATCTGCCCTACGTACCCAATCCCACCGAACAGGGATCAGCGGGCACGTTGCAGTTCCACCCGAACTATCCGGGATGGGATCCGGCCACCGCGCCGAACAACGGCGAGGGCTTTGACAAGGACCTGTCCGGCAACGAACTGCCGAACGCCCCGAATTACACCCTTACCCTGACCGGCGACTACATCCAGCCGCTGGGCAACGCCTGGATGATGACCCTGCATGCCGATGTGCACTGGCAGTCGAAATCGTGGTGGCGCATCTTCAACGACCATGAGTTCAGCCGGCTGGACGACTACTACACCACCAACCTGGCGGCGATCTTCCTCCATGAAGCGTCCGGCTGGAATGTGATGGCCTATATCAAGAATGTGTTCGACGAGACCGCCATCTCCGGTGCGTTTCTCAACTCCGACGATACCGGCCTGACCACCAACATCTTCCTGACCGAACCGCGACTGTTTGGCCTGCGGGTGACCAAGACCTGGGATGGTGGGGCGACCCTGGGGAGCTTCGGGCGGCGTTTTGGTGCTGATCACGTGTGGCCGCTGACGCTGGAAGTGGGCGGGCAGGTGCAGCGGGTGGACGGCAACAACACGGCCGCGCTACCGACGTTTTACGATGCCTTCTCCGGGCCCTTGGACATCGCCGAGCGTGGGCAGCGTGCGGATCTGGGCTGGGGGCAGACACGGGAGGTCACGCTGGGTTGGCGGCCCAACGCGGGCCCGTGGCAGCTGTCGGTGGGGTATCGCCAGGGCAGCCTGCGGGACACGGTCAGCGGGCAGGCTTCCTGGGACACCGAGCCCTTCTGCCCGCTGGTGGGCGGGCCTTTCGCGGCACAGTGCACCAATCCGACGGCGCCACCGATCTTTGCGGATTTGCAATCGTATTCACAGACCAATCGGGTGGCGGCGGAAATGCAGGCGTCCGAGGCCTACCGGCTGTTTGACCTTACGATCCGCCGGGACCTGAATCTCGACGCCTTCTCACGGTCGAGTGTGGCGCTGGCGCTGCGGCGGGCGCGACTGAATGCCCGGACACAGGCCATGCTGGAAGGCGTGCCGGATTGGACGATTCCGGAGAACGTGGACGTCTTCGTGGTCGCTGATCGGCCGGTCACCCACACCGTGTACCAAGCGGACTTCGAGGCGCATCGCAGCTTTGATGGTACCGGCCCACTGCTGACCTGGAGTGCCGCATCACCGCTGTTTGGCAATCTGCAGTCGGGGGTGGTGGAGCTGGACTGGTCGCTGAGTGGGGGTGCCTTGTTTGGTCGTCAGAACACCCGGATTGCGGACAGCCAGGAGTCAGAGTGGTACTACGCATGGACGTCATCGCAGGCCAGCGGGTTCCAGCAGCCACCGCAGACACCGACCACCACCACCGAGCGGACCGTGCCGGGCGCGCGTCGCAGCACCTCGACCACGGTTCCGATGGTGGGGGGCACGCTGGGGCTGAGCTATCGGGTCAACAGCCTGAACCTGTCAGCCGGTTACCGATGGGAACGCTACATCGACGCCATCGACGGTGGGGTGGAAGATCGCCGGACCTACGACCGCACCATCCAGGGTCCGACGCTCAAGCTGGGGATCGGATTCGGGGGCTGATTGTCAGGCAGCCCGTTGCAAGGCGGCGAGCATGACTCGCCGCCTTTCTCGGGGCGGCGGCGGATAAGGGCTCGGCACGGCCAGTCAACGGGCGTATGCTGTTGTCACTCGCATCACGCCAACACCGGGCGCTGCTGCAGGGGCGCCAGGCAGCCGGGCCGTGAGACCCGGGTTGGGGATGCGGGCTTGATCCACACCCTGGAGGCGCGTCATGAATCCCGTAGACACCCTGACGTTTCTGAACCGTTTGATTGTCACCACCAAGAATGGCGAAAGCACGCTGGAGGCTGCTGCGCAGGAAGCCCATCATGCCGAGCTGAAATCGGCGCTGGAGGACTATGCGCAGTTCTTTCACAAGGCGGCCGAGGACCTCACGGCGGCGGCGCAGCGGCTGGGCGGTCATCCGCATCCGCGCGCCAGCTTCGACAACACGCTGCATCGTTTCATGATGCACCTGCGGGCCCTGGCCTATGGCCGCAACGAGACGACGATTCTCGAGGATGCCGAGCAGGAGGAGTCGCTGGCGGATGAGCTGTATGCCGACGTGCCCAACTGGGACCTGCCCGATGACATCCGGGCGCTGGTGATGCGCCAGGGCGAGATGGCGCGCAAGCTTCACGACAATGTCCACGCGCTACGGGCGCGTCTGCTGCATTGAGTACGTCTCCGACGTGGCCGTATGCCCATGGTGGTCCGCCACTGGCGGGGGTGATGCGGTCCACGCCGGAGGATTTCGTGGTGGAGGAGCTGCCGGCGCTCACGCCCGATGGCGAGGGTGAGCACGACTGGTTGTGGGTGCGCAAGCGCGGCGCCAACACGGAGTGGTTGGCGACGGCTCTGGCGCGGTTCGCCGGCGTGTCGGCGCGAGATGTCGGCTACGCCGGGCGCAAGGACCGGCATGCGCTGACCACCCAGGCCTTTACGGTCTATCTCCCCGGTCGGCCGTCGCCGGACTGGTCGCAGTTGGGGCTGCCCGGGGTGACGGTGCTGTCGCAGCAACGACACCGGCGCAAGCTCAAGCGCGGCGCCTTGAAGGGCAACCATTTTCAGCTGCGGCTGCGACAGGTCAGCGGCGACCCGGCCGCGTTTGCCGCCGTATTGGCGCAGGTGCAGCAGCGCGGGGTGCCCAACTATTTCGGGGAGCAGCGGTTCGGGCGGGGGGGAGACAATCTGGCGCGCGCCGAGATGATGTTCTCGGGACAGCGGATGCGGCGGCAGGAGCGCGAGTTGCTGATATCGGCGGCGCGTTCCGCAGTGTTCAACGCCGTACTGTCGGCGCGCGTGGCCCAGGCGAGCTGGGACCGTGGCCTGGCAGGCGAGGTCTGGTCACTGGAGGGTTCGCGCAGCTGGTTCGGTCCGGAAGCGGAGACACCGGAGCTCGCCGCGCGGCTGGCTGCGGCCGACATCCACCCCAGTGGGCCCCTGTGGGGCCGCGGGGCGCTGCCGTCGGTCGACGCGGCGGCGCAGTTGGAGGGTGAGGCCGTGGCAAGCCTGAAGACACTGCGGGACGGACTGGAGCGGGTCGGGTTGACCCAGGACCGGCGTGCCCTGCGGTTGATGCCGCAGGCGCTGCAAGCGGAATGGGAGGACGACGCGACCCTGTGCCTCCGTTTCAGTCTGCCACCGGGCACGTATGCCACGGTGGTGCTGCGCGAGCTGGTGTCGGCGCATTCGCCATCACCGATGGCCACTCCGGGGGCGAACCCGCCCCCGGAGTGATCGGGACAGGTCAGCCGCCCAGCAGGCCGCCGAAGAGGCCGCCGCCGCCCACGCAGTTCTCGGCGTCTTCGTAGTTCTCATCCACGACGTTGTTGATCCACTGGGTGATGAGATCGAAGGCCTCGGTGTGCACCGTGCTGCGGGCCAGTGGCGGCATGCGGGCCGCCAGCGTGGTGGCCTCGGGCCCGATGCGGTAGGGCAGGATGCTGTCCTCGGCGCTGCCGGGCACGATGTCGTGCTCACGGCCGCCACGACCTTCGGTGCCGCTCGCGGTCGGTCCCTTGCAGATGCCATAGGTGGCATTCACCGCCCGGAACACGTCGAGGTAATAGCCGGTGTTCTGGGCCAGGCCGCGCGGGTTGTGGCAGTGGGCGCAGTTGACTTCCAGATAGCTGCGCACGCGCGCCTCGATGTCGGCATCGGAGCCCGCCGGATAGCCGGAACTCCCGGGCACATTGAAGATGGCGTTGTGCTCGACGGTGGTGACGACGTGGCTGACCGGGTCCTCCACCATGCCTTCGGGGCACTGCGACAGCAGCCCGTTCTGACACCACCAGAGAATCTGGTTGGCGCCGGCCACGGGATGACTGGCCTGACCGGAGGGGAAGGGCGACTCGGTCGCGTAGGCGCGGTTCATGTTGCGCGGCTTCGGGCCGATCGGGGCGGTGCCGGTCTCGGCATCGTCATTGGCATGGCAGCTCAGGCACTGGTTGGCGTTGGGCAGCGTGTAGCTGTTGGTGCTGCCGGTATGCAGCACGTTGCTGTCCACGTCGTGGTAGTCCCAATGGACACTGGCGGTGCCGCCCTGCTGGGTGAGCCGGGCCACTTTGTGGCCGTTCTCTTCCGCCCAGACATACTCCAGGCCGTCCCAATAGACCTTGCCGTCGGCGCGCTGCCGCTTGATCAACAGGCGCGTTTCGGCAGGCGTTTCGGTGCCGGCGGTTTCGTCCGGGAAGGAGAAGGTCTTGGCGATGATGGTGCCCACCGGGAACAGGATGGCGGCGTTCTCGCCGTCGTTGCCGTCCTTGTAGATGGCCTGCTGTCCTTCGGGCAGGAAGGCCACCCGGTATTTCACCGAGTAGTCGGTGAACAACTTGCTGTTGAGGACGTACGGCACGCCACGGCCGTTGGGCGCGCTGGTCGGGTCTTCGGCATCGGCGAACAGGTGGTACTGGTCCAGCGTCGGGCAGTTCACCTTGTAGGCCGCTTCATTGATCTGGCCGGTCGGCGTGCTGGCTTCGCACAGCGCCTTCACTTCTTCGTCGGTCGGCGCGGGATCGATGTCGCCCGAGGGCGTGTACGGCGGGATCACCACGGGGGCCAGCGGCGGCATGTTGCGGCCATAGGCCTCGACGCACTGATGGGCGCTCATGTCGAGATCGGCCGGGAAGTTGCCGAGCCCGGCCACCTGCGCCAGCAGCACTTCCAGGCTGAGGTTGGGCAGGGCGAGCACCAGTTCCAGGCCGTCCAGACCATGGAAGTTGGAGAACGTCAGGCTGTCGTCGCTGAAGTGGTTGTCGGCGTCGATGCAGGAAAACCACCACTCCGGTTTGATGCGCTGGTGCTCGTCGTCGAACTTGTACTGGTTGTAGCGGCAGCTGGGGTTCGGGTACTGGTTGCCCTGGATCGGCTTGCCGTCGGCATCTGCGGGAATTGCCTGTCCGTTGGCATCGGTGGGATAGGGGCAGTCGGCGTCATACTCGTCGCTGTACCCGTCCCAGATGATGTGACCGCCGTTGTAGCCGCCGCCGCCCAGCAGGTTCTTGAGACCGACGATGAGCGGAAACACGGAAGTGATCTGCTCGCCGCCGGTGGCCAGGATGGTGGCCAGGTCCGGGGGGGGCAGTTTGTTGCCGTTGTTGCGGAAGGTGTTGTTCCAGATGTGCATGGCCTCGGTGTACATGTCGAGGCGGCGGTCACCGGGGTCGCCAAACAGCTCGTAGCTGGTGTGGATGATGCCGGCGGTACCGTTGTCTTCGAAGGTGTTGTCGAAGATGTCGATCTTGTCGTAGGCCAGGGTGATCATGCCCGAGCCGGCAGGCACGTTGCTGACGATGCTGCCCGGCTCCGCGAAGTTCGGCACGTTGTTGTTGCGCGAGAGGTTGCGGAACATGCGCGTCTCGCTGCCGTAGCGGGTCAGGCCATCGAGGTCGTAGATCAGGAAGCCGCCGGTGTTGCACTCGGCCAGGTTGTCCGAGTACTCGCCGCGACGCACGTTCTCGATCTCGAAGCCGAACACGTTGTAGGCGGCGCGGCTGGTGCGGATGATGGCGTTGTCGGTCTGACCGACGTAGATGCCGGCATCCGAGGCGCCGATGGATTCCGTGTCCTCGACCAGGATGTTCTGCGAGTTGACCGGGTAGATGCCATAGCGGCCGGAGGCGGTGCTGGTCTCGTAGTCATCCAGTTCCGCGTTGCAGCCCACCTGCATCTTGGTGGTGTAGTTGCTGGCGTTGATGGTGTCTTCGTTGTCGGTCTTGCGGCCGGAGGACCAGATTGCGCGCACGCGGCTCAGCGTGCCGAAGTTCACACCCTGCAGTTTGAAGGCATCGCCGGGCGGGTCGAGCACTGTCAGGTCCTCCACCCAGATGCCGCGCACGTTGGTGGCCAGCAATCCCTCCTGGGTGGTGCTGTTCTTGAACGACAGTACGGTCTTGTCCTTGCCGGCGCCGCGCACGCGAACATTCTCGGTGCTGGACAGCTGGATGCCCGAGGTCAGCTCGAAATAGCCTTCGGTGAACTCGATGACGTCACCCGGCTTGGCGTCGATCATCGCCAGCACCATTTCGGTGGTGGCGTCGGGGCCGGGCTCGATGATGAACAGGCGACCGGCTTTATCCGGGTCGGGTGTTCCCGGTGTGGAACTCAGGGAGTCTCCACCGCCACAGGCGGCGAGGAGCAGGGCTAGCGACAAGGCTGGCAGGAGGCGTGACATGGGAAACCCTCGTGAACTTCTTATGACGGAGGGTATTGGAGGCCATTCGCCTCGCGGGGGCAATGGTAATTTCGCGCTTGCCGGTAATCTGGCGCGCTTCTTGCAGCTTCAGCTCAGGCGTTGTTTGATGCGTCCGGACAGCGCGCCCATGTCGGCGCGGCCGGCCACTTTCGGCTTGAGCCAGCCGATCACCTTGCCCATGTCGCGGCCGCTTTCGGCGCCGGTGGCGCTGACGGCTTCTTCGATCAGCGCGGTGATTTCCGAGTCACTCAGCGGCTGGGGCAGGTAGTGCTGCAGCACGATGATCTCGGCCGCTTCCTTGTCAGCCAGCTCCGCGCGATCTCCCGCGCGATACTGCTGTTCGGAGTCACGCCGCTGCTTGATCATCTTCTCGATGGCGGCGATGACCACGGCATCGGTCAGCGTGATCGACTCCACCACCTCGCGCTGCTTGAGCTCGGCGCTGAGCATGCGCAACACGCTCAGGCGCGCCTTGTCGCCCGCCCGCATCGCGGTCTTGATGTCTTCGGTGATCCGGAGCGTCAGGTCGGTCATGGCGGTCAGTGGCGGTGGCAAACAAGAAACGACAACGGGCCCGTGGGGCCCGTCAGCGGATGCAGCAGTCGTGGCGGCGCGCGTGAGCGGCCGCTCACAGCCTCAGTAGAGGCGCGTACGACGGTTGGCTTCGCGGGAAACCTTCTTCGCCTGGCGCTTCACGGCGGCGGCACGCTTGCGCTTGCGCTCCATGCTGGGCTTTTCGAAGGCTTCCTTCTTGCGGACATCGGTCAGGACGCCGGCCTTCTCGCAGGTGCGCTTGAAGCGACGCAGCGCAACCTCGAACGGCTCATTTTCACGGACGCGAACACTGGGCATGCAATTTAGTCTCGATGTGACGGACGGGCAGGCGGGGTCAGTCCCGTCTGCATAAAGGGGCGCAGATTCTATGCGCAGGGCGGCTGTAATGCAAAATACGTTTCCATGACCGTTCTCGCCCTTGAATCTTCCTGCGATGAAACCGCCGTCGCGCTCTATGACGACGCTGCGGGTTTGCGCGCCCATCGCCTGCACTCGCAGGTGGCCCTGCATGCCGAATATGGTGGCGTGGTGCCCGAGCTGGCCTCGCGGGACCACCTGTCACGTGTGGTGCCGCTGGTCCGCGAAACGCTGGCCGCGTCGGGCCTGTCCGTTGCCGACCTGAGTGGTGTGGCCTACACCGCCGGCCCCGGGTTGATCGGGGCCCTGATGGTGGGCGGTGCGCTGGCTGCGGGCATGGCACTGGCGCTGGAGCTGCCGCTGATTCCGCTGCATCACATGGAGGGTCACCTGCTGGCGCCGATGCTGGAACCCTCGCCGCCGGCCTTCCCCTTCGTGGCGCTGCTGGTCTCCGGTGGCCATACCCTGCTGGTCGCGGTCGAAGGCCTTGGGCGCTACCGGTTGCTCGGCGAAAGTCTGGATGACGCCGTCGGTGAGGCGTTCGACAAGACGGCCAAGATGCTGGGGCTGCCCTATCCCGGTGGACCGCAACTGGCGGCGCTGGCGGCGCAGGGGCGTGCGGACCAGTACCGTTTCCCACGGCCGATGACGGACCGTCCCGGCATGGACTTCAGCTTTTCCGGGCTGAAGACCGCGGTGCGCAGCCGGCTGCCGCCGCCCGAGGACGCACAGGCACGCGCCGATCTGGCCCATGCGTTTCAGGAGGCGGTGACCGACACGCTCACCATCAAGTGTGCACGGGCCATCGAGGCCACGGGGTTCTCACGTCTGGTGGTGGCGGGCGGTGTTGGCGCCAACCTGCGGCTGCGCGAGCGTCTTGGTACCTGGTGCGCGGAGCAGGGGGTGGGGCTGTACTTCCCGCGTCAGGCATTCTGTACCGACAACGCTGCGATGATGGCGTACGTCGGGTGGCAGCGCCGTGCCGAGGGGCGCGCGGCTGCGGAGGGCATTTTTGCCACGCCTCGCTGGTCACTGATGGAGTTGGCGCCGCCATGTCCGACCTGATCGTGCTGGAAGGCCTGGAGGTGCAGGCCCTGATCGGCGTCTACGATTGGGAGCGGACGGCGCGTCGTCCGCTGGTGTTCGATTTGCGGTTGCGCGTCGACCTGCGTCGGGCCGGGCGCTCCGACGATGTCGCCGACACGGTCGACTATGCGGCTGTTGCCGAGCAGGTGTCGGCGCTGGTTGCGCAGTCGACGCCGCAGTTGCTGGAGACCCTGGCAGAAAGCCTGTGCGCCCACCTGTTTGCACGGTTCATGGCGATCGAGGCGATCGAGCTGGTCGTGCACAAGCCCGGCATCCTGCCGCAGGTGCGGGATGTGCGGATCGAGATCTGTCGTCAGCGCTGAGAGCATGTAAAAAATCGCCCGCCTGCTGCGTTCGATTTTTCACAAGCGCTGAGTGCGCCAGGGCCTGTTGGCGCATCGCGACGTCAGAACTCGCTTCGGCACATACAGTACAGCGCGCTCCTTCTTCCTTGCGCTACGCCAAAAACGACCGCCGTCGCGGCGGTTGCCATCGTGTCAACAGGCCCTAGCTGCCGAGCCGCGCCAGTGCGACTGCGGTCAGGTCGTCGAACACCTGCACGCCCTGCAGGTCCGTTTCCGCGGCGGTGACGGTGCCGCGGCCGCTACGCACCAGCACCGGGCGGGCGCCGGCAATCCGCGCCTGCTCCAGATCCTCTGCGCGATCGCTGATCACCCAGCAGTCGTCCAGGCCGGTTTGCACACGGCGCGCGGCATCCTTGATCAGCTCCGCAGTGGTTTGGTTGCGGCCGAACAGCACGGCCTCCAGGCGGCCGCCGAGCGCACCGAGTCGCTTCTGCAGGCGATCAGCGGCGGCCAGCTGGCGATCCCGCTCGGCCGGGCCTTCGGCAGCACCGGCCAGGGTCAGCACGCGGTACCCGGCCTGACACAGCCGGGCGATGGCCTCGAGGCTGCCGGGCAGGGGGCGGCGCTCCAGCGGGCTGCCGCCGTCGAGGTGTTCCTGGATGACACCATCGCAGGCCAGCACGATCAGTTTGAGCTTTTCGGCGCCGGGCATGGAGGGGACCTCAGGGCAGCAGGGAGATGTCGGCCACAGAACGGCACAGGCGATCGAGACGGGCCAGCAGGTTCAATCGATTGGCGCGGACGGCGGCATCGTCGGCATTGACCATCACGGCTTCGAAGAAGGCATCGACGGGTTCACGCAGGGTGGCCAGGTTGACCAGTTGCGCGGTGTAGTCGTCGAGGGCGGCGTTGCGTTCCTCCAGCGCGGTCAGTGTGGTCCACAGGGCGTGCTCGGCGGTGTTGTCGAAGCGTTTTGGGTCGACCGTGTCACTGACCGCCTCCGCCTGCCTGAGAAGGTTGCGGACCCGCTTGTGCGCGGCCGCCAGATTGGCTGCCGCCGGGAGGGCCGCAAAGTGATGCACGGCATTGAGTCGGGCGTCGAAGTCCAGGGGCTGGGTGACGCCCAGGGCGCGGACGGCCTCGAAGGCCTCCGCGGTGATGGCGCGGTCCTCGCGAACCTGGCCAACGCGATAGGCGCGCAGGCGTTCCAGCACGAAGGTCAGCAGGGCGTCCACCGTGGCCTCGTCGCGGTCACCTGCAGGTTGTGCGGCCACGGCCTGGCGCAACAGCGGTGCCAGATCGAGCGGCCGCTGCCCTTCGATGCAGATGCGCAGCACGCCGAGAGCGGCGCGACGCAGGGCAAAGGGATCCTTGCTGGCGGTGGGCTTCTGGCCGATGGCGAAGATGCCGGCGAGGCTGTCCAGTTTGTCCGCCAGGGCCACCGCCTGACCGCCCAGGGTGCGGGGGATCGGCGTGCCCTGCTGCGTCGGCAGGTAGTGTTCGCGCACTGCCTGGGCCACATCAGCGGGCTCACCGCCCGCGGTGGCGTAGTAGCCGCCCATGAGGCCCTGAAGCTCGGGAAACTCGAACACCATCTTGGTGACCAGGTCGCACTTGCTGAGCTGGGCGGCGCGCGCGACATCGGCGAGCGCGCGACTGTCGTCGGTGAGCTGGGCGGCAATCTCGGCGGCCAGTCCCTGAATGCGGTGGGCCTTGTCGGCCACGCTGCCGAGCGACTGCTGGAAGGTGACGGCGGCCAGCTGCTGGGCGTAGGCCTCGAGGGGCTGTTTGAGGTCCTGCTGATAGAAGAACAGGGCATCGCTCAGGCGCGGGCGCACCACGCGCTCGTTGCCGGTGATCACCTGCTGCACATCGCGGCTTTCGATGTTGGCCACGGTGATGAAGGCGTTGGTGAGGCGGGTCTGCTGCGGGTCCGAAAAGACAGTGAAATAGCGCTGGTTGGTTTCCACCGTGGCGACGATCACTTCGGGCGGCAGCTGCAGGTAGGCGTCTTCGAAATGGCCGGTAATGGCGACCGGCCACTCGACCAGCGCCGTGACCTCGTCCAGCAGGGATTCGGTGATGCGTGCGTGACCGCCGATCCGCTGCGCCTCGGCTTCGATCTGGCTGCGGATCCGGCTTTTGCGAGTGTCGACGTCGACCATCACCCGGGCATCGTGCAGCGCGTCGAGGTACTCGGCCGGCTGCCGTAGCGGGATCGCCGCCGGGGCGTGGAACCGATGTCCGAAGGTCTGTCGGTCGGCGGTCAGCCCGAAGGCCTGCAGCGGCACCACGGTTTCGCCCATGAGGCAGCACAGCCACTGCACCGGGCGCACGAAAGTGTCGTCTCCGCTGCCCCAGCGCATGCGTTTCGGCACCAGGGTGTCCATTTGCTTGAGGGCCTCATCAAGAAGGCCTTGCAGCAGTGAGACGGTCGTCGCGCCGGGCTCGGTGCGGCTGAAGAACAATTTGCCGTCGCGCTCCCCCAGCTCGGAGAACGCCACGCCACAGGAGCGGGCGAATCCCAGCGCCGCAGGGGTGGGCTGACCTTCCTTGAGGGCCGCCTTGAGCGCCGGGCCGCTGCGCTCGATGACCTGCTCGGATTGGGTTTCGGCGACGTCGGCGATGATCACGGCAAGGCGACGCGGGGTGGCCAGGCGGGTCATGGCCCCATGGGCGATGCCGCGACGGTCCAGGCCTTGCGCGAGGCTGTCCGACAAGGCGTCGGCGAGTGGGAGCATGTAACGGGCCGGCAGGTCTTCCGTGCCGATTTCGAGCAGCAGGTCCAGGGACATTGCGGTCAGGTCATTCGATCAGGGGGTGGCTGCGGCCGCGGCGCGCAGCATCGGGAAGCCCAGCGTTTCGCGGGCCTGGTAGTAGGCTTCGGCGCAGCCCCGCGCCAGGGTGCGAACGCGCAGGATGTAGGCCTGACGCTCGGTGACGCTGATGGCGCCCCGCGCGTCCAGCAGGTTGAAGGCATGACTGGCCTGGATGGCGCGCTCGTAGGCGGGCAGCGGCAGCGGCGTATCGAGGCCCAGCAGATGCTGGCACTCGGCTTCGGCCTTGCTGAAGCGTTCGAACAGGGTCGCAGTATCGGCGTGCTCGAAGTTGTAGGTGGATTGCTCCACCTCGTTCTGGTGGTAGACGTCGCCGTAGGTCACCACGCGGCCGCCGGTGTCCGACCACACCAGGTCGTAGACGGATTCCTTCTTCTGGATGTACATCGCCAGGCGTTCCAGGCCGTAGGTGATCTCGCCCGCCACCGGGCGGCACTCGATGCCCCCCACCTGCTGAAAATAGGTGAACTGGGTGACCTCCATGCCGTTGAGCCAGACCTCCCAGCCCAGCCCCCAGGCCCCGAGGGTGGGGGATTCCCAGTTGTCCTCGACGAAGCGGATGTCGTGGGTGAGCGGGTCGAAGCCCAGCATGCGCAGCGAATCCAGATACAGGTCCTGGATGTTGGCCGGGCTCGGCTTCATCAGCACCTGGAACTGGTAGTAGTGCTGCAGGCGGTTGGGGTTTTCGCCGTAGCGGCCGTCGGTAGGGCGGCGGCTCGGCTGTACGTAGGCGGTGTTCCAGGGCTCGGGGCCCAACGCGCGCAGGAAGGTGGCCCAGTGGAAGGTGCCGGCGCCCATTTCCATGTCCATGGGCTGGACCACCACGCAGCCGTGTCCGGCCCAGAAGGTCTGCAGCTTCAGAATCAGGTCCTGGAAGGTCATGTCGGTGCGGCAAAAATCGTTTGGGGGCGCGAGTATAGCGAAGCGGCGGCAGCGCCCGGCGCCCAGCGTCGGGTGTTTCGGCTAGCATGGTGCCGCCAAACGCGCCGCTCGCGCTGGACGGTCGGTTGACCGAGCGTGGCATGCTTCATGCTTCATTTTGGCGCACGCCCATTCAGGGCCACCGCATCTGTCATCCACCACTGACCAAGCAGGAGAACCCCATGTCGGGTCAAGACGTTCTGAACACCATCAAAGAGAAAGGCGTGAAGTTTGTCGACTTCCGCTTCTGCGACACCAAGGGCAAGGAGCAGCACGTCACCGTGCCGGCTCACACCATCGACGACAGCCTGTTCACGGAAGGCAAGATGTTCGACGGCTCTTCGATCGCCGGCTGGAAGGGCATCAACGAGTCCGACATGATCCTGATGCCGGACCCCGAGAGCGCCTTCCTGGATCCCTTCTATGAAGATCCGACTCTGGTCATCAGCTGCGATGTGCTGGAACCCGCCACCGGGCAGGGCTATGAGCGCGACCCGCGTTCGCTCGCCAAGCGCGCCGAGGCCTACCTGAAGAGCACCGGCATTGCCGACACCGCGTTCTTCGGCCCGGAGAACGAGTTCTTTGTGTTTGACTCGGTGCGCTGGGAAGCCGGCATGAAGGGCTGCTCGGTGGAGATCGACTCCGAAGAAGCGGCCTGGAACACCAACAAGGCCTACGAAGGCGGCAACATGGGGCACCGTCCCGGCGTCAAGGGCGGCTACTTCCCCGTGCCACCCGTCGACTCCCTGCACGATCTGCGTGCCGCCATGTGCGACACCCTGGATGCCATCGGCGTGCCGGTGGAAGTGCATCACCACGAAGTGGCCACCGCCGGCCAGTGCGAAATCGGCGTGCGCTTCGACACCCGCAAGGCCCTGTGGCGCGACAGCAATCTGCCGTTCGAAGTGCAGTTTCTGCACCCCGGCTTCAACTACGGCCGGGCGGTGGGCATCAACCTGATCACCTCCGACGGCGTGCGGCCCGTGTCGTTCGACCCCGACCTGTTCGATTACGGCCCCAACAACATCGATCGCGAGGCGGTGCGCAACGCCCAGCCCGCGCTGGGTTTCTCGGGCTTTCGCGTGCACTTTCCGGTCAACGACGCGGCGTACAAGGACGAAGTGCTGGTGTTTCAGGGCGCGAGCTACTTCCGCGCCCTGGGCGCCGGGCAGCGCTACGGCCTGTCGGCGCGCGGCGTGGCGCTGGACACCGGCGAGATGTCGGGCGAAGAGTTTCCCGAGTTCGTCGAATTCTGGATTGCCCGCCCCAGCGCGGACGATCGGCATCTGGTCATCTACGCGCTGATGGACTCGCCGCGTCTCACCGGCGCCTATCGCTTTGAGTTGCATCCCGACACGCGCACGCGCATGGCGGTTCGCGCCGAGATCTACGTGCGCGAGGAAGGCGGCAAACTGGGGCTCGCCCCGCTGACCAGCATGTATCTGTTCGGCCCTAACCAGCCGTCCAAAGTGCTCAACTACCGCCCAGCCCTGCACGACTCCGAAGGCCTGGCGATCCATGCAGCCAATGGTGAATGGCTGTGG
>ERZ1023282.59-NODE-59-length-65587-cov-9.512925_pt1 | contig 65587 bp, 65 predicted proteins | sample MGYA00521262_ERZ1023282 | MGnify/ENA primary metagenome ERZ1023282 (study PRJEB32759, sample SAMN07749867) | skin metagenome | biome: transportation; feature: city; material: polyester macromolecule | host: Homo sapiens | place: Hong Kong:KT line | collected... | reverse complement strand
GAAATGCCAGCCCCTTCGTCCAGATTTTCGACCTCGTCGGGATCCCGGGAGCGGCGGCCATCCTCAACCTCGTCGTCCTCACCGCAGCGATATCGGCGTATAACTCTGGTCTCTACGCCAACGGACGCATGCTCCACGCCTTGGCCCATCAGGGGGATGCTCCAGCCTTCCTCGGCAAGGTTAACAAGGTCGGGTCACCATGGGCCGGGGTGCTCCTATCTAGCGCAGTGACGGCCATCGCGGTGGTCGTCGTCGGGCTGCTGCCGGAGCAGGCGTTCATGTACATCATGTCGATCGCCATAATCGCCGCCATCATCAATTGGGCGACGATCATCATCACTCAGGTATTTTTCCATCGCCGACTCGACACCGAGTCCCGGGCTCACCTGCAGTTCACTATGCCCGGAGCCCCGGTGACCAACTGGATTGTGCTGGCCTTCCTGGTACTCATGGTCGTCGTCATGACGATCATGCCGCCCTACCGGATCGCGGTGGCTATCGGCCCCATCTGGCTAGCTGTCCTGACCCTCGGGTGGCGGCTCTCACGGCGCCGTCAGACCCCGTAACCCGGCACTAGGTCCGATCGACAACTCAGACCAGCACGATCACCTGCACTAGCAGAATCTTGACGATCGTGCCCAGCGCGAAGAGGGCACCGTAGGCCGACTCGATCCGTTCGTCGTTAACGAGGGAGTTAGCGTAGCTGAGAATGGCGGGCTGACCGACGAAGCCTGCGAAAGCTCCCGTGGCGCGCTGGGCCGACAGCTTCATAAACCAGGCCGCCACGATGACGATCGCGCCACCGAGGACCAAAGTCACTGCCGAGACGCCAATAACCGCCAACCCTGTCCAACTCGCCGCCTGGGACAGGAATGCCGGACCGGAGGCCAATCCGACACAGGCCAGGAAGATCATGAGACCGAGCTGACGCAGGATCGCGTTCGTAGCATGCGGCAACTGCCAGCGCAGCGGCCCCGTACGGTGGATCGAGCCCAAAATCATACCCATGACGAGCGGCCCGGCAGCGGTTCCCAACTCGAACTGCAACCCTCCAGGCAAAGCCACCATGAGAGCACCAAGCAGTAAACCGAGGGCAGCGCCCAGCCCCAAGGACAGGGCATCTACTTGGGAGACGCGAGCTTCAGAGTCACCAAAGAAGTCCGCAGCGTCGGAAAGGCGATGAGCTGGCACGACGCACAGCACCCGGTCGCCGGGCTGCAGGACGATGTCGTCGCGGGCCAACATATCGAGGTCACCGCGACGCACTCGCGTCACCTTGCCGCTGGTTCGCCCGCGCACATCGATGCTGCCCAGGGTATGACCCACCAAGGCGGGGTTAGACACCAGGAAGCGTCGGAAATCAATCTCGCGGCGCTCGTTGGTAAGGGTGCGCTCCGAGACGTGTCCGAGGTGCTTGACGGCGCGATCAACGTCGTCAGGGTTTCCGACCACCAGCACCTGGTCGCCGACATGAAGGTCGTCGTCAGGGGCGGCCAGCCGCATTTCACCGTCGCGCAGCAGATAGGACATCCGAATCTGATCGTCGTTGAAGCCTGGGGTCTCCCGGATCGACGTCTCCCGGTCAACGACTGTCGACACCGAGGTAAGTCCAGCCTCAGCCATCGAGGTGTTGTCCTTGGCGGCGGGCCAACGCCGCTTAGCAATGAATGCGACCATGATAAGCCCGACAACAACACCCACCGGATAGGACAACGCGTACCCTACAAGAGTGTTCCCAGCCCCGTGAGTAGCCGTCGACGCGGCGTCAATAGCCGGTGAGGTGAGGACGCCGGCGTACAAGCCCGCGACGTGGGCCGGAGTTAAGCCGAATAGTCGTCCCAGGCCGAGTCCGGCTACGGCCATCACTGCCAACCCGACAACACCGGCGAGCATGAGGCTCCACTGGCGTTTGAGGTCGGACAAGAAAGTCGATCCGGCAGCCAGACCGACGGTGTAGCAAAACAGCACCACGCCCAGGCCTTTGGTCATCCCGAGATTTTGGCCGAAGCGAGGGTCGAGGGCCCCGACAACCAATCCCATGAACAGGGCTCCAGCGGCACCGAATCTCAACGGGCCGAACTTGATTTGGCCTAGCAGGGCGCCGGAAGCCAGGACAATGAGGATCGTCAGCAGTTGATGCGTGGCGAGGAAGTCGGTCAGTACTGTCATGAGGCTCCTGACATCGTGCCGACGCTCCCGCCACGACGGCAGGATGCGTCGTCGCAGCAATCCCGGTGGTCCGGGGTCTAACTCATGAATTGTAGGACTTCACTCAGACACAGACGCCGCACACAGCCGCACAGATCGATTCCGCGCAACGCGAGGGGGTCACGACGGCACCCGTGATGCGCTGAGCAGGTGCAACGTCAGGGCTTGACGATGATGTGGATCGGGTTGCCCTGGTAGGCAATGGTCCGATCCGCGGCGTGAAAACATTCAGCAAGCATGGTTTGTGTCACCGTTGATCCTTTGTCAGCGGACCGACCTCATTGCCGACACTATTTGATAGGGGAATATGAACGGAGCTATTCCTCACCTAAAAGTCGGGTGAAGATTCGGCTACGGCACGGTGCCCGATGTGGGCGCAACACACTCCCTGAGCTAAGCTCCTGCCTGCGCTTCCCGGCTTCCCAGGCCACGGAACGGACGTCACTCCCCTGCCACATGCTCAGTTTTCGCAACCTGAGCGGCTAGGTTTTCCGGAGCTAACTCGGCGTGCTCAAACTCAGTACTGATCGGCAACCTCAACCGCAGATCCGTTCCGACGCACACCTCGACCAGACCGTGTCCCAACTGGAAATCCACGACGTGGCCGCCATGATCCCGAGAGTCCGTGACGAAGTGCACGTGACACCCCGGAACCGAAATACCCTGCTGATAAACCGGAGTGCGGAACCCAACGAACACCCCATTAACGTCCTCACTTCGCACAATCTCCTCGCCATTAGTAGCCTCCACCATCGGCCGATACGGCTTGGACTGTTGCACGACAGTGCGCGTCATCACCCAGTTGACGAACCCAGTAATCCGCAACGCATACATGTAATTCGCACTAGGTAGTACCTCATCAATAAGTTTGGAAATCTCGGCTCGCATCATCGGTGAGTGGACCTCGAGCCGATGGGACGGCACGAAATTCGTCACCATCGCGTACGGCGTCCTAGCCCCGAACGGCGCAGGACGACTCATTCCGTCCCCTCGCAACTGGTAGCAGTGCCCATCCAGGATAACCATCTCGCCGTCAAGGGCATTGAAAGTCCCCAATCCGAAAGAGCCGTGAGACAGCAATTCACCGATCGTCATTTCATCCTCATAGACCCCATCCATGAGAGAGGAGATGAGGCTGGTCTGAAAGAACTCGTGCCTGTTCACGCCGTCACCCTACGGGTTCACTACCCTCGTCAGGACAGCTCGGCCTCCACAGCCTCGGCCAGCACCTTATGCCCTTCCTCGGACGGGTGATCCCCGTCGTCCATAAGCAGTGCTGTGTCATCACGGTTACCATCTGCCCCCTTAAACGGAGTACGGACGTCGACGTATACCACTCCAACCTCGTTGGCGATCTTCTTGACGTTGGCGTTGAATGCCTCAGTGACCATATCGGCCACCTTGACGTAGTCGGGCCCCTTGTTACGTCCAGCTTTGCCGTCAAACCCTACATTCCAATACCCGGTGACGACAACAGTCGCCCCCGGCGTGCTCATGCCGGCCTTGACGCGTTCCAGGATCGTCCGCACTCGACCGGTCACATCGTTGACATCATCAGCTACACACGACACATCGGAATGGGCGCACTGACCCACGAGCGTGTCAAGATCAAAGTCGTTTGCCCCAATCGTCACGATGACTAGATCAGACGTTTCCAGCAGGGATTTCGTACTGTTGGACTCAAGCTGGGTCAACACATCAGCGGTCTTGTATCCCGCTACCGACTCGTTACGCACCGCAGCTTTCACCCCGGCTTTACGCGCCATATCGGTGCCGACCCTCTCAATGAACGTCGTGCAGTTGGTACATGGACCGCCCTGCGGCACCGAATCACCCAAGCCGAGGGTCGCCAACGTTCCCCCATGCCCTGTCACTTTCCGGGTGGCGTACGCTGCCGGAGTTGGGGCCGACGTCACCGCCGACGAGACAGCAGACGATGCGATCGTGCCCACTGCTAAGTTCGACACGCTCGCGGCATCGGATATATGGCGGCCCTGGAATACTGACCCGAAGGCATGGGAATTGGGTCGCAACCCGATCGCGATTCCTGCCACGACTACCACAGCGACCATAACGCTGAGAATCCTAAGAATTCTCTTCATACTCTCATCATGCCTTGCCCAACCCCACCTGTCTGCATCTGGGAGTGGGAATCCGATTTGCTTTTAGCGGATCCGCAGCAGGCCCACACCCGCCTATTGTGATCCGAGGTCAGCCGCGGTGGGCAGGCAGTGCCAGCTGGGCATGAACGACCGTTCGGCCCATATGCACGCGGCCGGTCGACTCTGCGGTGAAGACCCTCGGGTCCTCACTGCCCTTGTAACGCGCCGCTTGCATCCCTCGCACGGTGTCGGTGAGCTGATCCACCTGCTCCGACAGCTGCTCGATCCGACGCTCCATCTGGAGGATTCGTCGGATCCCGTTGAGGTTAATCCCCTCTTCCTGGGACAGGTGCTGGACCATCCGCAAGGCGGCAACGTCACGCATCGAGTATCGACGCCCCCGCCCGCTGGTGCGCTCGGGTACCACAAGTCCGAGCCGATCGTAGGTGCGTAGGGTCTGAGGGTGCATCCCGGCAAGCTCAGCAGCCACCGAGATGGCGAAGATGGCAGCGTCCTTGTCGATCACCGCAAGATCGACAGCGTCGGACAAGTTCCTGCTGCGCCGCACCATCTCACTTCACCTCCCATGGTCGCGGCGTGGCCTGCCGAATAGTGTCGCGAAGCCTCTCCACAGCCTGACGGGAGTTGTCGTCAAGATTTTCCGGCACAGCTATCTCAACGGTGGCTAGCAGGTCACCCTTGCTGCCATCGGAACGCGGCACACCGCGTCCTCGCACTCGGAAGGTGCGTCCATTCGGTGTCCCGGCGGGGATACGCAGTCGGACGGTCGCCCCCGTCAAAGTGGGCACCTCAACCTCGGCACCCAACGTAGCCTCCGGGAAAGTTACCGGCACGGTGACGGTGAGGTTGTGACCGTCGCGGCCAAAGACCTCGTGAGGACGCACCGCCACCTTGACGTACAGGTCACCGGCCCTCCCGCCGTTCTCGCCAGGGGATCCCTTGCCCTTGATACGGATACGCTGACCATCCTCCACCCCGGCAGGAATGCGGATCTGCATGGACTTAGTGGACTTAGCCCGTCCCGATCCATGGCAGACCTGGCAGGGGTCCTCAACAACCATGCCTCGTCCGTGGCAATCCGGGCAGGGTTCGGTCATCTCGAACACCCCGCCGGCCGAGCTGGCGTGCATGCCTGACCCTTGGCAAGTCGAGCATACCCGCGGTACGGTGCCAGCCCTGGCTCCGGTCCCCCGACATGCCTGACAGGGGGCTTGCGAGACCATGTCCATAGTGACGGTGGTCCCAGTCACGGCGTCGTCGAAGGAGATCGTCGTCTCCCCTTCAACGTCAGCTCCCCGACGTGGCGACCGGGATGCTGTGCGACGTCCTCCAGTAGCCCCAAAGAGATTGCCAAACAGGTCACCGAACCCGTCCCCGTTGGAGGCAGTACGCAGGAAGTCCTCCACGTTGACGTTGGTCTGGGTTCCACCTCGTGGGAACCGGAATCCACCTGCTGATCCGAACAGGCTACGAGCCTGGTCGTACTCCTTGCGCTTCTTGACGTTCGACAGCACGTCGTTGGCCTCCGAGGCCTCCTTGAAACGAGCCTCAGCGGCTTTATCACCAGGGTGGGAGTCGGGATGGTTGTCCCGGGCGATCTTGCGGAACGCTTTCTTAATCTCTTCGGGCTTCGCGTCCTTGGAGACACCGAGAATCTTGTAGTAGTCCTTCTCGGCCCAGTCCTTGGTACTCATCTAGTTCCTCCCTCCCTAGCCATCGTCGGGTTTGTCGTCATGGCCGCTTCATCGTTGTCGGCCTCGATCGCCGTCAGTCGTTATGCGGCGTCTCGTCGTCCTCGTCAGCCTGAGCGGACTCGCCATCCGCCTGGGCGGACTCATCGACCGGGGTGGCGTTGGGGTCGGGATCCGAAACGGCCACGCGGGCCGGGCGCAGGACGCGATCGCCGAGCTTATAACCGGGCTGCATCACCTGGCTGACGGAGGTGACGGAGACCCCCTCCATCGGCATCTGCATCAGTGCCTCGTGGAGGTTCGGGTCGAAGGCGTCACCCACTTCACCGAAACTGGTCAGCCCGTGATTATTGGCGACCTTCTCCAGTTCATCGACGACGAGCTTGAATCCGCCCTCAACCTCACCGTGCTGACGAGCCATGGCGATTGAGTCGAGCACCGGCATAAGGTCGGTGATGACCTTGTCCACACCGGACTGACGCGACAGCGCGCGGTCACGGTCAACACGCCTCTTGTAGTTGACGTATTCGGCCTGTAGACGCTGCAGGTCCTCGGTACGCTCGGCCAGCAGAGCCTCCAACTGGGACTCGCGGGACAGTTCTTCTGGAGCCTGCGAGTCAGTGGCCGACTGATCAGCGTCGATGTCGACGTCACCAACGATGTCGGCAAAGCGCTCGTCGACGTTATCGTCGCGGTTCTCGTCGGCCTGGTCATCGTCAGGATTGACGTTCTTATCAGTCATCTGTGCTCCTCCACGTGAGTGACGACCGCCGGGCCGTCGTTTTGGCGACCCGGCGGCAGGATTGGGGTCAGGCCGTGGCCCCGGTCACTTCTTCTCGTCCTCGTCGTCCACGATCTCGGCGTCCACGACGGTGTCATCGCCGGACTCCGAGTTGGCCGACTCGGAGTCCTGACCCTGCGGGTTCTCGGCCTGAGCCTGCTGAGCGGCAGCGTAGATCGCCTGACCCATGGCGGATGCCTTCTGGTTGAGGTCGTCCATGGCGGCCTTAACCTCGTCGTCGTTATCGGTGCCCTTCAGGGTCTCCTTCAACTTGGCGATGGCCTCGGTCACCGGGGCCTTAGTGTCCTCAGGAATCTTGTCGGAGTTCTCGTCAAGCAGCTTCTCGGTGCGGAAAGCTAAGGCGTCAGCCTCGTTACGCATCTCGACGGCCTCGCGACGCTTCTTGTCAGACTCGGCGTTAGCCTCGGCCTCTTTAACCATGCGGTCAATCTCGTCCTTGCCCAGGGCGGATCCGCCGGTAACAGTCATGGACTGCTCCTTGCCGGTGGCCATGTCCTTGGCGTGAACGTGGACGATACCGTTGGCGTCAATATCGAAGGACACCTCGATCTGCGGGATGCCGCGCGGGGCCGGCATCAGGCCGGTCAGCTCAAAATTGCCCAGCGACTTGTTGTCGCGGACGAACTCGCGCTCGCCCTGAAAGACCTGGATCATCACCGACGGCTGGTTGTCCTCAGCAGTAGTGAATACCTCCGAACGCTTGGTCGGGATGGTGGTGTTGCGCTCAATGATCTTGGTCATCACGCCGCCCTTGGTCTCGATGCCGAGGCTCAGCGGGGTGACGTCAAGCAGCAGCACATCCTTGACCTCACCCTTAAGGACACCGGCCTGCAGGGAAGCACCGAGGGCCACAACCTCATCAGGGTTAACGCCCTTGTGCGGCTCCTTGCCAGCAAGCTCCTTAACGAGCTCGGCGACGGCCGGCATACGGGTCGAGCCACCCACGAGGATGACCTCATCAATCTGAGAGACGTTGAGACCAGCATCTTTCATGACCGCGTTGAACGGGGTACGGCAACGCTCAAGAAGGTCAGAGGTCATGCGCTGGAACTCGGCGCGGGTCAGCTTTTCGTCAAGGTGGAGAGGTCCGGCGGCACCAGCAGTGATGTAAGGCAGATTGATGTGGGTCTCAGAAGCCTGCGACAGCTCAATCTTGGCGCGCTCGGCGGCCTCTTGCAGACGCTGCTTGGCCATCTTGTCAGCAGCCAGGTCGATGCCGTTGGCGTTCTTGAACTGGGTGACGAGCCAGTCGACGATGCGCTGGTCCCAATCATCACCGCCAAGGTGGTTATCGCCATTGGTGGCCTTCACCTCGAAGACGCCGTCGGAGATGTCGAGCAGGGAAACGTCAAAGGTGCCGCCGCCGAGGTCGAAGACCAGGACGGTCTGTTCCTTGTCAGCCTTATCGAGGCCATATGCCAAGGCGGCTGCGGTGGGCTCGTTGACGATGCGGTCAACAGTCAGACCGGCGATCTCACCGGCTTCCTTGGTGGCCTGACGCTGAGCATCAGAGAAGTAAGCCGGGACGGTGATGACGGCGTTGGTAACCGGCTCGCCGAGGTAAGCCTCAGCATCTCTCTTGAGCTTCTGCAGGATGAACGCACTGATCTGCTGGGGCTTGTAGGTCTTATCGTCAACGCCCATCGTCCACGTCTCACCCATGTGGCGCTTGACGGAGCGAACGGTGCGGTCAACGTTGGTAACGGCCTGCCGCTTGGCGACCTCGCCGACGAGAGTCTCACCGGAGTTAGTGAAAGCGACCACCGACGGGGTGGTACGGGCACCCTCAGCGTTCGGGATGACGGTGGGCTCGCCGCCCTCGAGGACAGCGACGCACGAGTTGGTGGTTCCGAGGTCGATACCGACTGAACGGGCCATGGTTGATTTCCTCCTGATGGACGAATGTTCTTGGGAGTACATTCCCTTGAGCGACTTCGACTCAACCTTAGAATCTGAGTCGCTAACACTCAAGTCGACGTTGGCTGATTTTTCATGAAGTTGAGTTCGCCAGGCTCAACTGATGGGCTGTCGGATGTATTCCAGGCCCCTCGACGCTCGCGTCAGGGCCCACCTCGTCAGACATTCAGAGCCCACTTTGTCAGACCACAAAAATGCCGGACGACAAATCCGTCCGGCAGTTCATATCTACACCTCAGTGAAAGTACGGGATGAGCAGGTATAACCCATACAAGACGATGAGGCCTGCGACGCCAATAGCAGTCCAGCCCAAAGCCACCAACCCAGCGGCTCCGTCGCTGCCAGCTTCCGTGCGCGCATGTGCCCGGTCCAGCATCACTGCCCCACCCGAAACGATGGAGACGATAAGAACAGTAGCCGCAATGGTGACGATGGACACCAGTCCTAAGGAAGTCCAATCGATATTCATGCTGCAGTCCCTCCGGCAACGGCGGAGCCCTTACGGACGCCCACCTGGGTGGAGTCGTTAACGTTCCTATGGTCAACCTTGTGCTGATTGGCCTGACGGACGATGAGTGCGGCCATGATAGCCAGCAAGGCCAGATCGACAATGACGCCCCAGGCACCGACACCGGCAATAGCTGAGGTGACAGCGCCAACAAGGGCAGCAGCGGGCAGGGTAACGAGCCACGCGATGACCATCTTTCCAGCGGTAGCCCAGCGAACCTCAGTGCGACGACCGATTCCCGAACCCAGGATCGAACCCGAGCAGACGTGGGTCGTCGATAGGGCAAAACCCAGGTGCGAGGAGGCCAAGATGGCAGCCGTGGAGGCCGTCTCGGCGGCGAAACCCTGCGGAGACTCGATATCACATAGCCCCTTGCCCATGGTCCGCATGATGCGCCAGCCACCCGAGTAAGTGCCTAATCCAATGGCACAGCCGGCAGCCAGGATCACCCACCATTCTGGGCCAGTGCCAGAGACCTGATAGCCAGCGGAAATGAGAATCAGAGTAATGACGCCCATCGTCTTTTGACCATCAGAGGTGCCGTGAGCGAGGGCAACCATGGAGGCCGAGACTCGCTGACCGTTGAGGAATATTGGCGAGGAGTGGTCGGTGATGCGGTAGGCCAGCCAGGTGGCAAACAAGGCCGCAACACCAGCAACGAACGGGGCAACCAAGGCTGGCAGGATGATCTTGCTCATGACCTTGCCAGCATTGATGCCGCTCATGCCAGCCTCAACCAGCACAGCACCGATAAGGCCACCAAAGAGGGCGTGGGAGGAGCTGGATGGCAAACCGAACAACCACGTCGCTAGGTTCCAAATGATGGCGCCGATAAGGCCAGCGAGGACCATGGGAGCGGTAACCAGGTGGTCGTTAACAATACCGCCTGAGATCGTCTTGGCAACCTCAGTCGACAGGCAGGCACCAATGACATTGAGCACCGCCGCGATCATGACGGCCACCCTAGGCTTGAGTGCTCCGGTTGCCACCGACGTCGCCATGGCGTTGGCCGAGTCGTGGAAACCGTTAGTGAAGTCGAATGCCAACGCCGTCACAACGACGATAACCACGATTAACAGAGTCGAACTCATGCAAGATCCTTCGTGCGGGCCGTAACGCCCCCGGACGGCAAGCTGGGATCCCCCGCCCCTCACCGGGGCGGAGAGGACGGTCGACCAGAACCCGGGAGCAGTTCCAGCCAGCTGACACGTTACCGCGCCCGGGGCATCACTCATTCCCCAACCCCATCACCACTGTGGGCACAATGGCGGTTCCGCCCCCACACTGTTGCCAGGGGTCGGGTAAGCACGCACCGAGACGGTCAACCCTAAGACCACAATTCATGACGCACTTCGGCTTCACAGCTATGCTCGTGCGTTATGTATTCGGTACATTAAAGTAGTCTTTCACCAACGAAAGACAACCAAGAAACTACAAATTCTAATTACACCTCTTCTTTTTTACGGCGGCGTCATTCTCAGGTATAGGAGTTCCCTCATCCCCCGCAGAGCACCTCCGGAACAATACGACATTTTTAACCCATCGAATACCTCCACAATCTCCAAAATACATCGGAATAGTCAGCGTCAAAGCCTGGATAATACCCAATTCCATCGACACCGTTTAGCCCATGCCAGCGGAATCCAAACCAGTGACTATTCAGCCTTCATGATCTCAACCAATCATAACCAGAACGCCGCGGCAACCCCCACCAACAATGGTAGTCAAATATCGCTCATCTCTTCCTCGGATCACGTTGATTATCACACCACCATACCCGATGGCGATCTGATAAAACTTCGCATAGATGGTTTTACATTACTGGCCTACATCGAGACCCCGTAGGAACGATAGCTACATCATGGGCGGTCGACACATCGGGACACCAACTGCCCACCCGGTGATACGAGGTTCTCCCAGATGACATCACCCGCCAATATGTCGACTTGCGCGGAGCGTCCTTTCCAATCGTGGTTGACCCAACATGATGGCAGTGGACCAAGACCGCTCCAACAATCCCCCACGACAAGCTTCCATCCTCCACAAAACGCAAATTCATCCAATTTAGCCCGGAAAAGACAAGAAAGAAGTGACAGTACTGTTGAGATTCTCCCGAAACCAAATATGAGACGTTTCGGAAGGTGCGAGCCGTGGGCAAATCTTCAAGGAAACTAACCAGACAAAAACATCAAAAGCTAATTCCACATTGACATCCAGCGAATCCCATGATGTCGGTGGCCACCTTAACGACGATCATGTCAGCACTTTAGATCGTCACGAAAAAGCCAAATCTCTTCCTCATACACAAAGACCATGGTGATTGTTCACCTGTAGAATATTGATTCTTTCGGAAACCTTGACCGATGAAAAAGACGGCAAAGAAAAAGATAGAAAACGGGAATAAGTATCATCGACCTCGTCAAAGGTTGCAGCCATCGAACCAAGCCAACCGTGTGGGGCTGATCGCATGTGTGCAATCAGCCCCTTCCCTGGCAGGAACGCAACCGGGCCCGAGCGTGCATGGCAATCCTGGTCACAACCGCCCCGCCTGCCACCCCAGGTAGCACGTGGCTGGATTCTGGACATAACCGCCACAAACTCGATCAGCCCCCTCGCGTCCACCATGAGGCATTAGCCACAGGTAGAGTGAACCTGCCCCCAACCGAAGGAGATTGGCATGTCCCCCAGCCCGTCGGCCACCGACTTGGCCCACCTGATCGATCACACCTTGCTAACCCCCGAGGCCACCCACGACGACGTCACCAAACTGGTCGCTGATGCGAAAGAGTACGGAACGTGGTCGGTGTGCGTGTCGCCGTCGATGCTGCCGCTGGACCTCAACATGGGTGACGTCCACCTAGCCGTCGTGTGCGGGTTTCCGTCGGGCAAACACACCAGCGCAGTAAAGGCTGCTGAGGCTCGCGAAGCCGTCACCGCTGGGGCTGACGAGGTCGACATGGTGATCAATCTTGGGCTGGTAAAGGAGGGGCGTTGGGAGGACGTCACCGCCGACATCGCTGCTGTCAAGCAAGCTGTTCCGGATCCAAAGATCCTCAAGGTCATCATCGAGTCGGCCGTACTGACCAGCGACGAGATCGTGCGGGCGTGCCAGGCCGCCGAAAAGGCCGGTGCCGACTTCGTCAAGACCTCAACGGGCTTCCACCCGAGCGGCGGCGCAAGCGTTGAGGCCGTCAAAATCATGGCCGACACAGTCGGTGGGCGACTGGGTGTCAAAGCGTCAGGTGGCATCCGCGATTACCAGACGGCATGCGCAATGGTCGAGGCCGGGGCGACGCGTCTAGGAGTTTCCTCGACCGCCAAGATCCTTGCCGGAGCTCCCAAGGTGTGACACTGTACGCGGTATCCGCACTGTCAACGCCCAGGCTGGGTCGACTCCGGGGAGACCTGAGCCGGCCCCTCGGCAGCAGCCTCGCGACGCTTCCAATTGAGCAACCACGAGACCTCGTTGCACAACAGTTGGCGCCGCGACGCTGAATAGTACGAGCGCGGTGAATGACCCAGACCGTCATATACAACACTATTGCCCATCACCCAGCACATTGGGTGGAATTCCTCGCCGGTCTCATGGAAAAGCAGCGGGGTCGCGAGTGGATTGACGTCTAAGTCAGAGTAGCGCTCGTCATAGACCACTACCTGCTCAACACCGCGCAGAATCGGGTGATCCGCCGCTTCGGGCATGGGCTCAAAAACCGCATAGGATCTCTCGGGATGTCCGCTCACCCCCAGTACCCACTTACCGCCAAGGATGGACGGCCACAAGTCCCAGTCACAGAAGGTGTTACACGCGGTATGTAGCCCGAGGACCGGTTTGCCGGCCTCGTGATGTTCCAAGATCTCGTTATGAGCACGCGACCATTCCGGAATGTAGTCCCATCCTTCTTCCGGATCGCCACCCCCAGTATTGACGATGAGCAGGTCCGCGCCTGCGAGGTGATCCAAAGCCTCCGGCTCCGAACGCCTCACCTCCACCTGATGACCCCGCTCAGTCAAGATCTGGGAGACCGCCTCAGAGGTCGCGTCGAAATCGTGGATGCCGTCCCCATAACGCCCAGCCCCCGACAAAACGAGAATGTGCCCCATCAGACTTCCTTCCTGATCCTGGGTGAGCCAAAGGATCACACTAGGAGGCTCACCCGCAAAGGGCGAACCAGGTGACGCATAGCTTGTTGACATCTCCTCCTGAGGCCAGAACAACGATATTCCGGGACATTCGCGTCCTGAAGGCGTCGTCAGCCTTGATAAGCCTCAATAGTGATGACAACTCCGTCACCGAGATCGACCGAATCACCGATGGACAAATCGATGGTCTGACCGCTCTCCAACCGCAGCGGATCCTGACCGATGCGGTGAACGACGGTCCCGTTTGTCGAGTGCATATCCGTGACTTCGATACCCCACTGGCCGGGAGCAACCCTGACGTGAGTACGGCTGATGTCTTGCCCTGGCGACGGCACCCGCATGACGTCCTCGCCATTCTCGCCGCGCGGAGCGCGCCCAATGAGAACGGGACGGTTAAGGTGGGTCACCTCTCCGGTGCTCGAGACAAGGGTGGCAGCCGCAGCATCCGGCCGCGAGGACAACTGGCTGATCGTCGATCCCGACGCGATGCGCCAATCGCCGTTGTCGTGGGAATCGCCCTGAGGGTGGTCGAACTGCCGCGGACTGTCGGGCTGCCTCGCAGCAATATCTGGAGCAAAGGCTGCGACGACGTCCAACGACTCCGGTTGCACACCCACCGGCTGGGTGCCGGCATGAACTTCACCGTCAGCGTGTACCGATTCGTCCTGGGACTGATCGTCGCCGGCATTACCGGCCTCGTCCCGCGCGCGAGCCGAAGCAACAGCATCACCAGCAGCGGCATCCTCACCGCCAGGCTCCCAGGTTCCACCAGTTGTAGCGGGAACGGACGGCTCAGAAACCTCGCCCGGGGCCGGAACCGCCACGAATCCGGGAGCACGCTCCTCATCGTCGGGGGCCCCGCCTGATTCGGCAACCTCGCCAGTCCCGGCGGAGCCCTCAGACTCGTCAGCCTTCTGCGCCTCTTCCAGCTCGGAGGTCCACGGTTTGGGCGCTCCGTCGGTCAACACGCGAGGCCGATGGACCTCGTCGGTCTCCGGCACGACGAGGGGTTCAACGTTGCCAGTGGCATCGATGACGAGTTTGCTCGCCTGGGCGACACCCAGCAACAGTGGCATCGACAGCCCCTGCTCAGCCTGCTCCATCTCGACGACGACGGTAGCCGGGTTTAGCTTCTTCTCACTCCACGTCAACAGCCCATCACCATGATTGACGATCTCGCCAGTGGATGCATCCTTGACGACGATCTGGCCACGCGCCAGGGAATGCATCTCCCCGCCCACCCAAAAGAACAGCCCCAAGCTTGGCATCTTCGCCAGCCCGATCATCGAAAGGGTTTTAACAAGCGATTCGGGATCCTCGGCCTGTGCTACCTGTCGCCAGATGGACGACACCAGGCCTGAGTGGCGTGGGGCGGCCGGCTGCATGACGACGAGGCTGCTCGGCCCGGCTAGCACCACCCAGGAACCAGGGGTGTAGGTGGCACGCCAAGCACCGAAAGTCTGGGACATTGATCCTCCAGAAGTCGAGGCACGGTTGGGGCCATTATTCCGCGACCGCGGGTCCCGAGTCGACAAAACCGTCCAATCGGACGCGAATTGACCGGCATATATAGACGCGGTGCGGCCTCTCCACCGCGATGGAAAGGCCGCACCGTTGTAATTCAGGCGCAATCGCATCAGTGATGCGATGCCCTCAGATCACTTCTCCTGCTGGGAAATGACAGCCTGAGCCGCAGCGAACCGAGCGATCGGCACACGGAACGGCGAGCAGGAGACGTAATCGAGCCCCGTCTTATTGAAGAAGTGGATCGAGTCCGGATCACCACCGTGCTCACCACAGATCCCCAGGGATAGCTCCGGATTAGCCTTGCGGCCCTTCTCAACGGCCCCGGCGACGAGCTGGCCGACGCCCTCTTGATCGATCGAAGCGAACGGGTTGTCCTTGAGGACCTTCGTGCGCAAGTACTCGGTGAGGAAGCCGTTCTCGGCGTCGTCACGGCTGATACCCAGGGTGGTCTGGGTCAGATCGTTGGTACCAAAGCTGAAGAAGTCGGCAACCTCGGCGAGCTTGCCAGCGATCAGGGCGGCACGTGGCAATTCGATCATGGTGCCGATCTTGACGTCGACCTTAGTACCGGCGGCCTCGAACTCCTCGTCGATAGCCTGCTGGACGATCCGGCGATGGGTCTCGAGCTCAGTTGGAGTGAAGACCAACGGGATCATGATGTGGATCTGGACGGTCTCCCCCTCCTTCTGAAGCACCGACAGGACGGCGCGAATGATCGCGCGAGCCTGCATATCGGGGATCTCTGGATAGAGCATGCCGAGACGGCAGCCACGGGTACCGAGCATTGGGTTCTGCTCGTGCAGCTTCTTGACCTGGGCCAGCAGGCGACGCTCCTTGTCGAGCTCGCCGGCGTCAGCACCCTGGTTCTCCATCTTCTGAACCTTGAGGGACTGCTCGACGAGGTTCGGCAGGAACTCATGGAGCGGCGGGTCAAGCAGCCGGACGGTGACAGGCAGGCCCTTCATCGCGGTGAAGATGCCCTCGAAGTCGTCCTGCTGCATGGGCAGGATCTTGTCGACGGCGGCCTGACGCTCCTCCGGGGTGTCCGCGGTGATCATCTCGTGCATGGCCGGTAGACGATCAGCACCGAAGAACATGTGCTCGGTGCGGCACAGACCGATGCCCTCGGCACCCAACTCGCGAGCTTTGGCCGCGTCGGTGGCGTTGTCGGCGTTGGCCTCGACACCCAAATGACGGATCTCGTCGGCCCAGGAAAGCACCTCCTGGAAGTCCGCGTTGATCTGCGGGGGGATGAGCTTGAGACCGCTGGCGAAGACTTCACCGGTGGAACCATCGAGAGTGATCATGTCCCCCTCGTGAATGACGGTGTCACCAATGGTCAGGGTGGCGACCTTGGCGTCAATCCTGATGCCACGGGCACCGGCGACGCAGGGCTTGCCCATGCCACGGGCGACAACGGCGGCGTGGGAAGTCATGCCACCGTGGGCGGTCAGAACGCCCTGACTGACGATGACGCCGTGAATGTCGTCAGGGGTGGTTTCGAAACGGATGAGGACAACCTTCTCGCCCTTGGCACCACGCTCAGCAGCAACGTCAGCGTCGAAGACAGCCTCACCAACGGCAGCGCCCGGAGAGGCCGGTAGGCCCTCGGCAACTGGCTGCTCGGTGTGGTCCGGGTCGATGGCCTCGTGCAAGAGCTGATCAAGCTGAGCCGGCTCAATCCGCGTGAGTGCCTCTTCCTTAGTGATGACTCCCTCGTCGACAAGGTCGCGAGCCACCTTGAGGGCCGCAGCGGCAGTGCGCTTACCATTACGAGTCTGCAGCAAATAGAGCTTCCCGTTCTCGACGGTGAACTCCATGTCCTGCATGTCGCGGTAGTGCGACTCCATCTTCTTCATGGTGTCGATGAGGTCATGGTAGGCCTCCGGCAGCACTTCCTCCATCTCTGCGAGGGAGCGCGGGGTGCGAATACCGGCGACAACGTCCTCGCCCTGGGCATTGACGAGGAACTCACCATAGAGCTCCTTGACACCAGTGGCGGGGTTACGGGTAAAGCAGACGCCCGTAGCGGAGGTGTCGCCACGGTTACCGAACACCATCTGCATGACGTTAACGGCAGTGCCCAAATCGTCAGGAATCTTATTGGCCTTGCGGTAAACAAAGGCGCGCGGATTGAGCCAGGAACGGAAGACGGCATCGACGGCACGCATCAGCTGCTCACGCGGGTCAGTTGTCCAGTTGCCACCGAGCTGCTCGTTCGACAGCTTCTTGAAAGTGTCAACGAGGCCCTTGAGATCGTCGGCGCTCAAATCTGTGTCGGACTCGACACCCTTTTGCTCCTTGAGGGCCGTCAGGGCGTCCTCGTAGATGTGAGCGTCGATCCCCTCGACGACCTCGCCGTACATCTGGATAAAGCGGCGGTAGCAATCCCACGCGAACCGCTCATTGCCGGCCTCTTTGGCGATGGCCTCGACGGTGTCGTCGGAGATACCGAGGTTAAGGATGGTGTCCATCATGCCGGGCATCGAGATCACGGCGCCGGATCGCACAGAGACCAGCAGCGGTTTCTTGCCATCACCGAGGACACGGCCGGTACGCTCCTCGAGTCGCTTGAGACCGTCCCACACCTGGGAATCCAGATCCTCGGGCCATTCACCCTTCCTCGTCATGGTGTCCACGCAGGCTTCGGTGGTGACGGTGAATCCGTCGGGCACCGAGACGCCGAGACGCTTCATCTCAGCAACTCCTGCGCCCTTGCCGCCGAGCAGCGGTTTCATTTCCGCACTGCCCTCGGACAAGTCGTACACGTAACGATCAGTCATGAATGATCTCCTTCGATCTGTGCCAGCCTGTTCATCGATTCACGGCGTTCGGACCCGTACGACTGCACAGCGAGCCCGAGGCCCGGCCCGCTATTGGACCGGATGGGGCTATTCTTTCACGCTCGCGGCGCATTTTCACTAGCAGTGACAACCAAGAATGCCAAATAGCACCGAAGTCATCTTGGCACCGCAAAATCCCGCCATGGTAGGGCATCTGCTCAGAAGATCATCACCTGCCCCACAGCATGCCCTGCATCCAGTTCGTCCATGGCTTCGTTGATGTCCGCAAGGCGGATGCGCGAGGAGATGAGCTTGTCGACGGCCAGGTTTCCGTCCAAGTACATCTGCGCATAGATAGGTATGTCACGCGAAGGCACCGCCGATCCTCGGTAGCAGCCTTTGATGGTGCGAGCCTTGCCCGTAAGTGCGGCCGGGGAGATCCGCGCCCAAGCTTCCGGGTGGGGAAGACCGACGGTAACTGTCGTGCCGCCCATTGCGGTGAGGTTGACGGCGGTCTCAAAGGCTTTCTCATGTCCCGCAGCCTCAACGACAACTGGAGCACGCAGCTTGTCGGCCTCGGTGTCCTCGGGAGTGTTGACAACGTCGGCCCCAAGCTCCTTAGCCATCGTCAGCTTGTCTTCGTTAACGTCGACGGCGATAACGCGACCGCCTTTGCGGGATCCAGCAGCGGTAAGCACGGCTGCCATCCCCACCCCTCCCAGTCCGACGCCTACCACATCGTCCTCGGGCGCGGGCTGTCCGGCGTTGATAACGGCACCACCGCCGGTGAGCACCGCGCATCCGAGCACAGCGGCAATTTCGGCCGGAACCTCATCGGGTACCGGAACCAGGGACTCCCGCCTCACAACGGCATGGGTGGCGAATCCAGAAACGCCAAGATGATGGCGGATTGCCTCGTCATCCCGGTGCAGTCTGATGCCACCACCGAGCAACGTGCCGGCAATATTGGCCTCACTTCCAGGGATGCACGGTAATTTGCCGTCGGTCCGGCAGGCTGAACAAGTTCCGCAACGCGGAAGGCTAGCGTGACGTGCTGACGAACCTTGACATCATCAACCCCTTCACCGAGTTCCTCGATGACTCCGGCAGACTCATGACCTAGCAGCATCGGCATGGGACGCGGTCACGATCCGTTGACTACCGACAGATCGGAATGGCAGATACCGGCAGCTGCAATCTTCACGAGCACCTCACCTGGGTCAGGTGGGTCCAGTTCAAGTTCTTCGACTGTGATGGGCTTCGAGGTGCGGTATGGCACGTCCCGGCCCATCTCCTCTAAAACTGCTCCGACGATCTTCATGCCCGGCCTCCTTGCCTGACGTCGATCTGTGCTGTGCAGTTTTCATTCTTGCTTGCGCGGGTTCGTGAAAGGAGGGACCCCAACCTGGGAGCGCTACGACGGATGCGGCCGAGCAGTCATGAGTCCTTCCGGTCGGGTTGGCTCTTCGTGGTCAGGGACGTGTGCGATACGACCCGGCAGGCCTGCGAAGCCGAGTGCCCGCCGTCTTAGCTCGCTGATCAACAACGTCAATAATCTTCGTTGCAGACTCCTCCAACGCCAGGCCAGTCGTGTCAATGATGGGGCACCCCAGCCGGCGCTGAACTTTGCCAACCTCGTCTAACTCGTCATAGATCGCGGCGAGATCGGCGTACCCGTCCTCATTACCGAAACCGCCCAGTCCGCGCACCCGACGTCCTCGGATTTCCAGCAGCCGCTGCGCGTCGATTGTTAAGCCGACAATGCGCCACCGATCCACCGCAGCGAGCTCGGCTGGCGGTGCGATGCCAGGAACCAGCGGGACGTTGACCGTCTTGTAGCCCAAGTACCCCAGGTAGATCGACAATGGGGTCTTTCCTGAACGGCTCACACCCACCAGGCAAATATCTGCCTCGGTCAGGCGATCGGGAATAGCGCCGTCGTCGTTACGAACCGCGAATTCCATCGCCGAGATCCGGGTGAAGTAATCAGCCTCAACACCCACTGGACGGCGCGGGACCGCGTCAGCATCCAAGCCAGATGCCTCCTCCATCGCGTCGAGCATCGGGCCCATGAGGCTGACCTCACGGATGCCCATCTCCTCACACGCGTCGGAGACCATTCGACGCATATCGGGCAACACCAAGGTATGCACAACGCACACCCACTGCCCTGCCTCGTGGGCCTCCGAGACAGCCTCCAAGGCCGAAACCATTTCCGGTACGGCGCCGATCATGGGATGGCGCACGATGTGCCAATGGACCCCCTCGAACTGACTGCGGGCAGCCCGAGCCAGACGAACGGCGGTCTCACCCGTCGAATCAGCTATGACATGTATTTCCAGGGGCGACTCTGCCATGGCGTCATGATATCGGGGGCCATGACGCCATGGCATTACACCTTGTCGACGAGGCTTTGTCGGTGTCAGGTCGCGCTTGCGACCCTGGTGACGAACCTAACGAGCTTGGCCTCAACGTCAGCCCGGGACTTCGACTCGTTGTGAACTTCGTGGCGCAAGCCCGGGTAGATGCGGATCTCGACGTCGTGCCCGGCGCGGGAGAGTTCGTCGGCGACTTGCTGGGCACCGTCACCAAAATTAGCGACCGGATCGTCGCCGCCGCTGAAAATAAGAACCGGCATCGGTGGCAAGTCACGGTAGAAAGACTCACTGTTGGCGCGCTGGTAAATCTCCAGGAAGCTCCAGGCGAACCGATTGCTCATAGGAGCACCGAAGTTGTTGAACTTGTCCTTGGCGTGATCGCGGACAATAAACGGGTCTGTAGCAACCCAGTCGGTGGGGCCAGGGTTGGGTCCACAGCGGTCGAGAAAACCGTCGAACATTTGCTCGACGAACACCGGCTCGGCGCGCCCGGCGGGATCGGCGTTGACGGCAGCGCGCAAACCTTCCCGGTCTAAGCTGTGCTCCAGACCCTTGAGCTGGGCTGCGACGCCGCACAGGGCCAGACCATTGAGCCGCGCTCTGGGATCGACGGCCATCGCGCGGGCAATCATGGAACCCCAGCTGTGGCCAAAGACAAGGTAAGGCAAGTCGGGGAACTGTTCGCGCACCAGGCCCTGCAAAGTCAGCTCATCCTCAACGACGACTTTCGCACCGTCATCTCCCGCGTCTGTCCACACCCCTGACAGCATCGCAGTTCGTCCGTGACCAGCGTGGTCATCGGCCACGACGATGCAGCGAGCGTCGAGCAGCGTGGTGATCATGTGTAGATAGCGGCGGGAATGCTCACCCAACCCGTGAACAAGCTGCACTACTGCCACCGGATCAGCGGCGGGCTCGTAGATCCATGCCTGGATATGGTCGCGACCATTGTGCGAAGTGAATGCGATTTCCTGTAGGGCCACGATGCCTCCTATCACAGAATTAGCGGGTGTTACGTTACGGTGCGGAAATGCACACCACACTCAGCGTGCACACTCGTGCAGGAGCGAGTTACCACTGTGGATATTCCGTCACGCTCGCCGGTACACCGCCGCTGACGTCCCACTTCACAGAAGGTGCAACGACCTGTCCTTCGCCGTGCCGATCTCTATTTCCATAGTCTTCCATAATCGGCCCCGAGACACCGCGGTGATACCGGTTGTGATCAATGTGGGAAAAGTTTCCCGGATGTAATCCTCATTCACGCCCCAGGAGATGCGTGCGCCCGGGACCCTGTGAATCCGGCACAACTTAATGTGAGCGTAATGTGAGCGGTGGCTGCGTAACGCTACTCGTCATGATCCCACCCTCAATCAGCACGATGAGCGCGAATACGTTCTCGGGGATCAACTCACGGTATCCGCGACGAGGGGTTGAGGCAACGGCGACCGCCATCTTTGTCCTACCGGATTCGACCGCATATGCATATATCGAAGGCAGGAGCTTGGCCTGCCAAAGGTGGTCAGCATTCCCGACATCGTGCCGTCCTTCATTTGTCATGAGGGTTGAGGGATGCATCTTCAACATCTCTGGAGGCCAATTGCCGTAGAGCGGGGAGACGGGCCTCTGGGGACATGACAAATGGCCTGCTGCTTGCCGAGACGGCAGCTCGGATTTACCCGACTTCGACACCAGGTCGGTAAAACAACCTGTGCCACCCCGTTGAGGTTCTTGCCGCTATGGTGATCCCGCTCACATTTGCGTCTGGTGTCGTTTGTCATGGCATCAGGCGCGAGCACAGACGGTTCCGCCACGATCTGAGAGACTGCCGCCATGGACGCTGTAGACGAACTGATCGTCGCCGAATCACCACAGACCGACTCGGTGTGGGTGTTGGGGCGCCCGTCTCTGCTGCCGGTGGCTGGGGACAACGTCATGGCGTGGGCTGACGACTGCCGCGATCTCACCGCCATCCCCCCAGGCCATTCGCCTCAACCCCTTGGCCGCAGGCGCTGTGTCCACTAACCCCGTGGTGTGGATGGGCCTGCCGACGGGTCTCGACGAGCTCGACGAACTGTTCGGAAACCTCTGGCGCACTCTTGGACCTGAGGCCCACATCGTCGCCGGTGGACGCATCAAGCACATGAGCCGGTCCATGAATGACGTCGCAGCCCGCTGGTTTAACGACGTCCATGCCAGCCTCGGCGTGCGCAAAGCCCGGGTCCTGCACTTCTCATCGCCTCGAGAGCGCCCCGCCATCACTGGGGAATGGCCGCGCACTAATACCGTGAACGGATTGACGATTCGAGCCCACGGTGGCGTTTTCCATACCGCCGGACTCGACGCTGGAACGTCCCTGCTCCTCGATCATCTCGACGACGTTGCTGCCGACGTCGACTCCGACGTCGTCGATCTTGGCTGCGGGAATGGTGTCATCTCCGCCCATTTGGCACAACGACTTCCCCATGCCCGTGTTCACGCCACCGACGTGTCGTGGCAAGCCGTCGATTCCACTCGTCTGACTGCTGACGCGAACGGGCTTAGCATCGTCACTCATTGGTGTGACGGGCTCGCCGATCTCCCCGACGACAGCGTCGGCGTCGTCGTTACTAACCCGCCCTTTCACCGGGGCACAGCCCAAGACCATGCCCCAACAGTTGCCATGCTGACCGATGCTGCTCGGGCGTTGCACCCCGGCGGAACCCTGTGGTGTGTCTTCAACAACCACCTGCCGTGGGCGTCTCATGTCAAGCGCCTCATAGGACCCACCCGACAAGTCGCACGGAATCGTCAGTACACCGTCATCAGGGCAGTACGCCGATAAGCCACATACCCAGTTTTCACAGCGTGCAGTGTGCTGAGGCGCGGGAACTCACCGAACTCGAGCAAAACCCACCTACCGTGGTCTCATGAACTCTCGCGTCATCCTCATCAGCGACAATCGCACCAGCCTTCGCGCCCCCGGCACCCTGCTGTGGTCTGATGCCGCCTGCATGCGCGGCATTCACACCGGCGAATGGACCGCACATATTTTCGAGTACGCCATGTCTTTTGAGGGCAATTTGGCGCAGGTTCGCGAGCTAGCTGCCGCCAACAGTGTCGGCGTACTACATCCCCACGGCGCCTTGGCCACCGAACCTCCTGGTCTCATCGTTTGTGATGTCGACTCGACCGTCACACGCACCGAGGCCATCGACCTGCTTGCTGAGTGTGCCGGGAAAGCCGATGAGGTCCGTGAAGTCACCGCCCGCACCATGGCCGGAGAACTGGACTTCGTCGAGTCCCTGTACGCCCGAGTGAAATGTCTGGAGGGGTTGCATATCGGAACCTTAGAGGAGGCGCGGAAGGCCACCGTCGTCACCCCTGGGGCAGCCGAGTTGGTGGCCAGCGCCCATGAGATTGGGGCTGCCGTCGGATTGGTGTCCGGCGGGTTCACGGCCCTGGTCGATCCGTTAGCCAAACAGATCGGGGCTGATTTCGCGACATCCAACGAACTCGAGGTCGTCGACGATCACCTCACTGGACGAGTGGTTGGTGACGTCGTCGACCGTGTCGCAAAGGCAACCTGGCTGCGTCGCTGGGCCTCGGAATGCGGGACCGGTCTTGAGCGAACGATCGCCGTAGGTGATGGAGCTAATGACCTTGACATGTTCGCGGTCGCTGGGCTGCCAGTTGCTTTCTGTGCTAAGCCGGTCGCCGCCGAGGCTGCACGAAACACCATCAGGTGTGAGCGGATAGACGCCCTGCGCGCCGTGTGGGCGCACTGACCATGATCATAAGAGCATGAGTACCCTTCCTGGAACCCTTCATTCGGCCCATGATGGCGCTTGGCAAGTAGCAGAACATGGCTGCCAAGTGTTGGCCTGGAAGGCCGACGGCAAGCCCGTCATCTGGTTCGACGCCGAGCACGCTCACGAGTCCGAGGCTGTGATCCGGGGAGGAATCCCGCTGTGTGCCCCATGGTTCGGTCACGGGCCCAATAACGACCAGAACCCCCAGCATGGTCTAGCCCGTCGCAGCGACTTCGCGGTGACGGTCGCCGATCCCTTCCGCGTCATAGGAACTGCCGAGACAGCGTTGATCGGAATTCGTCACGAGGTCGTCATGGCCGACGCGGCTCTAGAAATGACGCTCTCCCTCACCAACCATGATCACAAACCGCGCACCGTTGAGGGGATGTGGCACACCTACCTGCGCGTCGGGGACGCTGGGCAGGCGCGGGTCAGGGGTATCCAGGGCGCCGACTGGCACAACTTTGCCACCGGGGAGAAAGGGGGTTTCAACGCTGACGAACTCGTCCTGGCTCCCGATACCGACACCGTCATCCAAGGAGTCGGACCGGCCCTAACCCTTGTCGATCCGGCGTGGGGACGCCAGATCCGCCTAGAGACAACGGGGTGCCCCAGCGCCGTAATCTGGAATCCACGCTCCTCGTCAGCGACTGGTGATAACCCGACCGCCCAGGCGTGGCGCGACTTTGTATGCGTCGAGACTGGGGTGTGCAAGGACAACGCGGTCGTTCTCGCCCCAGACAGGGGCCTCACCATGTCCATGCGGATCAGCGTCAAGACGTTGTGATCACGGTCGGGTTCGGACGTCATTGAGGTCGTACCCAGCCAGGCGGCGGTATGAACAACCGTGCGAGCGTCGTGCTTTAGCTACGAACAACAGTGCTCTCTCGACCCCAAATAGCAGGGGTGGCCCATCTCGCCCCAGCGGACGCCATATAAAGTGATGTCATGGTTTCGGACCGCCTGCAACGGGAACGAAACAGTGTTTCTTCGACGGCTCACGGATAGCGCTGTGTGCCGTCACCGACAACCAGCCGCACGGCGGCAGGAGGACAGATGTCAGAGCGGATTGCCAACGCAGCCCTGCGTCAGAAAGTGATGAGCGCGGACGACGCAGCTGCCTTCATCCATGACGGTGACCAGATCGGCTTCGGTGGATTCACTGGGTCGGGCTACCCGAAGGCGCTTCCGGGCGCACTGGCCAAGCGCATCCAAGAATCCCACGATCGCGGTGAGAAGTTCACCGTCAACGTCTTCACCGGAGCCTCGACCGCTCCTGAGCTCGACGGCGCCCTCGCCTCCGTCGACGGCGTCGGCTGGCGCATGCCGTACCAGTCCGATCCCCAGATGCGGAGCAAGATTAACGACGGCACCTCCTTCTACACCGATATCCATCTGTCAGAGTCGGGCATGATGGTGCGTCAAGGCTTCTTCGGCAAGGTTGACTTCGCCGTCATTGAGGCCACCCGGATCACTGAAGACGGGGACGTCGTCCTCACCTCATCAGTCGGCAACAACGCGGTGTACTGCGATGTCGCCGAGAAGGTCATTATTGAGGTGAACTCGTGGCAGTCCGAAGACCTGGAAGGAATGCACGACATTTACGGTGGGTTCGCGCTTCCTCCGAATCGGGTGCCCATCCCGATCACTCATCCCGGTGACCGGGTCGGTGACAAATTCCTCCACATCCCCCAGCACAAGGTTGCAGCGATCATCGAGACCGGTGGCCCCGATCGCAACACCCCGTTCAAGCCGATCGACGATGACTCTCGCAAGATCGCCGGATTCCTGCTTGACTTCTATGACAACGAAGTCAAGCAGGGACGCATCCCCAAGAACCTGCTTCCGCTGCAGTCGGGTGTCGGCAACATCCCGAACGCCGTCCTTGACGGCCTGCTCCACTCCGACCTAGAGCACCTGACCTCCTACACCGAGGTCATCCAGGACGGCATGATCGACCTCATCGACGCCGGCAAGCTCGACGTCGCCTCCGCTACCGCCTTCTCGCTGTCTCCTGACTATGCGCACAAGATGAACGAGAACGCGGCCTTCTACCGCGATCACATCATCTTGCGCCCGCAGGAGATTTCAAATCACCCGGAGATCATTCGCCGCCTCGGTGTCATCGGTGCCAACGGCATGATTGAGGCCGACATCTATGGCAACGTCAACTCGACCCACGTCATGGGCTCGCGGATGATGAACGGCATCGGCGGATCCGGCGACTTCACCCGCAATGCCTACATCTCGGCCTTCGTGTCCCCATCGACAGCCAAGGGGGGCGCCATTTCGGCGATCGTCCCGATGGTCTCCCACGTCGACCACACCGAGCACGACGGCATGGTTATCATCACCGAGCAAGGCATCGCTGATCTGCGTGGCCTGGCCCCACGCCAGCGCGCCCCGAAGATCATCGAGAACTGTGCCCACCCGGACTACCGTCCGATGCTGCTCGACTACTACGAGCGTGCGCTGCGCGACTGCAAGTTCAAGCACACCCCGCATCTGCTGGGTGAAGCATATTCATGGCACACCCGGTTCCTCGAGACCGGCACCATGAAGCAGAACTAAAGTCACCCCGCCACTGACCCTACGATCGCCCCAGGATCGTGTTGGTTTTGGGGCGATCATTTTGTGCGGTACGACGATTCTCGTCTCCTGCCGTCAGCCACGCCACTGTGCACAGCCGCAAACAGTGGCTCCATGCTGGTCGATTGTAAAAACTCCCGTCACGTCCGGTAAGCAGACACGTCGGTGCTGCCGGCATGGGTGAGGCGGGGTTTTGGTCACCGAGGTTCACGGTTCCGAGCATTTTCGAGGGCACGTCCGAGTGCCAGCAGGGTGGCTTCGTCGTACATTCGACCGCCGATCATGATGCCGACCGGCAGCTCGACGCCGCCGACTCTCGTAGTGTGCAGCGGCAGGCTCATCGCCGGGCGTCCGGTGATGTTCCACAGGCTGGTCCACGGGGTGAAACGGCATTGCGCGTCAAAATCTGCCGCCGGATCGCCGTCATTGCGCAATGCTCCGACCGGCAGGGGAGGTTGGGCCAAGGTAGGGCTGACGATGACGTCGAATCGTTGCCAGTGCTGCCCGACTTGACGCGCCACCATCTGGATACCGGCCAAGGCTTCGGCTAGTTCAACTCCGCTGCGGCGTCGGCCCTGGGCGCGCAACCACCTGGACATTGGTGTGCAAAATTCCTCGCGCTCAGGTGGCACCGGGATAGCGGCTGCCCCCACCTCCCACACGCATCGGAAGGAATCCCACTCGGACGGGCCGAAGGGGGCACTCGTCTGCTCGACCAGGTGGCCCATCGACTCCAGAGTGACGGCGGTCCGCTCCAGTGCCGCCAGGATGTCCGGGTGGACCTGAGCGTCGGCGATGACCGGTTCGCGCAGGATTCCGATACGTAGCCGTCTCGGATCGCGATCGCAGGCCGACAGAAAGGGCTCGGTCGAAGCTGAGGCATAGTAAGGATCTCCCGGCCACGGTCCAGACAGCGCGTCGAGGGCAGCAGCGGTGTCGCGCACCGTACGGGACAGAACCCCGCCGCAGACCAGCCCGGGACCGTCGATCCCGCAGGGCCCCGCAGAGACCCGACCTCGGCTGGGTTTGAGGCCGACGACCCCACAGCAGGAGGCCGGGACACGTATCGATCCGCCACCGTCGGAGCCTTGAGCGATCGGCACCTGGCCAGCCCCGACTACAGCAGCAGCGCCCCCGGAGGAGCCCCCCGCCATTCGGGTGTAGTCCCATGGAGTGACGGTAGGTTCGCGACCGTCTGGTTCGGTGTAGCAAGGAAGCCCGAACTCGGGAGCAGCCGTCGTACCGATCGGGATGACACCGGCGGCCTTAAGCCGGGTAACGATGCCGTCGTCATGGTCCGACAGCATCCCGCCCACGGCCCGGCTCCCGACGGCTCGGGGTGCTCCGGCCAAGGCGTTAAGGTCCTTGATCGGGCAGGGGACGCCGAAGAGCGGGCCGGGGCAAACCTGCCCGGCATCGAGTTGGTGTTGGAGCTCGCGGGCAGTGTTCCGGGCCCCGTCATCGTCGATCCAGGTCCAGGCGTGACATTCGTCGGCATGTGCTGCTTCTAGGGCAGCGTCGAGGACCTCAAGGATGCCGACGTCACCAGCGGCGATGCGGGTGGAGGTTTCCAGGGCGGTCAGTGGGTTCATGGTCATGACACCATCATGCCGACGTCAAAGGTTGGCGCAGCCATCAAGTATCCACCGGAAGGCACGCTGAGGCCCGCATTATAAGAGCGGTGGGAATCTGGACGACCCTCGAGTCGTCGACTCCAAGGGCAAGACGAGCCGCCGCCTCTCCCACAGCGGCAAAATCGAGCCGCACCGTCGTGAGCGCTGGCCGAGTAGCTACCGAATGGGGGTGATCATCCATACCAACAACCGAGACATCCTCGGGGACTCTTAGCCCCAGCTTGTCAAGCCCTGTCATGAGGCCGAGGGCCACGTCGTCGTTTCCGCACAGGACTGCGGTCACCCGGTGCGCTCGTACCGCACGTGCAACGTGCATGCCCGTCTCGACCGACCACCCAGTCGCCAACGGTTCGAGCGACGGGAGACCCCGGGCAGCCATAACCTCGCGCCATCCCGCGCATCGTGGATCAGGATGCCCTGCAGGCGGTACTCCGACATAGGCGATGCGACGGTGGCCGAGGTCCGCTAAGTATTCGGTGGCTATGAGGGCACCTGCCCGATCGTCGATCCATGCCCGCGGCCAGGGCTCGCCGCCCTCAGGCCTCCCTCCGGCAATAGCGACCGGCAGGTCGACGGGCAACCTAGGCAGGAGGGCAACGCTAGGAGAATCAAATTCCAGGACGACGACCCCGTCAGCTCGAGCGTCCAAGGCACATTGCACGGTGGAACGACATCGCACCGGCGAACCTGCCAACACATGTAAAGAGGTTTCGACGTCAAGGTCGAGGGCCGCGGTGAGTACCCCCGAGAGCGTCGCCCAATAACCGGTGCGACCGATGTCGGAGACGAGGACATGCAACCGGGCGACATCGGGGTCGGCGCGCCGATACCCCAGTTCAGCTGCCGCGGTGAGGATCTCCTCGGTGGCCTGCGGGAGGGTACCTTCAGTGCCGTACTGACTTGCCAGGGCACGCGAGGCTGTCGCCAAGGAGACGCCGGAACGCTCGGCGACATCAGCCAGCCGTGGGGGCCACCACGGCCGCCTCACTATGGCCGGGTCACGTTCCATGCATCGGACGATACCGGATTCATGCCCCCGTCCTCGGCAATCGCGTCCACGAGGGGCCGGGGCGCGAGGGGATTACACTCGAGGCCGCCAGGGTAGAGGGGGCCGGGGTCGACGGGCCGGGAGTCGGCAGGGGAGCCGCCGCAGTGAGCGTCCAGACCGCTGCGATAGCCGAATTCGAGCCCTCGACCAGCTGACCGTCGACTAGGACGACCGGCATGCCGGTGAACTTGGAATGCAAGGTTCGCCCGTCCCCATCTGCCAGCAAGTGCCAGCGGTTGAGGCTGCCCGCAGCGTCGAAGGTCGTCCGGCGGCCAGCACCGGCGACAACCTCGTGTCTCCCGGCCTCGATGTCGACGCCAAGCACCACGCCGTCAGGGGTAGAGAGGCTGTATGTGCAGTCGTCATGTGGGACCACACGCCAGGTCTGTGGCTGCGCCAGCAGGGCAGGGACACCGTCATGGAGCGCCAAGAATCGTCCGTCTGCGCTAGTCAGCCGGTAATCTCCGGGCTCCAGCGCCGGGTTGGGAGCGTACCAGACGCGCACATAGTCGACGTCGAAACTAGCCGGGAGTTGACTGGCGACTGGGGTGCCCAGATGGCCCTCAAGACTAAGGACCATGTGCCGCGACATTCGCCATAGGGCGGGGTCGCCGGGCTTCGTTTCCCAAGCTAAGTGACGGTCAAAGTAGAACCGGAGTCGACCGTCGCGGCGCTCGACGCCGTAGGTGTGATAACCCTGCGAGATGTCGACGCCGACTGGGTAAGCGTGGCCGCCGAGACTCTGATGCGTAGCCTCCGTGTTGCCGGGCCATACGTGGGTTGCGATGTTCATTTTCGTGTGGTCAAAGGTCTCTTCGATGTCGAGTTCTGGGTTCGGCTCGGCGCCAGTAAGCAGGGAGGGACCGCCGTTGAGGTTGGACGACTGCATCCAGATGGCCGACAGTACCCGGGCGGCCGAGGGTAAGGCCTTGGCGCGCACTTCGACGTAGGTGCATAAGCCTGGCAAGTCGAAAAACGACTCGACGGCGCCGAAGGTGTACGAAAAACTGTCGTACCGGTCGGCACGAGCGGTCAGGTGAAGCTGGCCATCGGAGACGGACACATTCGCGTCTTGGAAAAGCCCGCTTCCCGAGTGGGGATACCACAGCCGCGATGCCACTGGGCCGAGCTGTGAGCGGGATCGGTGAACTCATCTCCAACGCCCAGGAGAGTCCAGCCGGCAAGGTCGATATCGGCGTCAGCGGCGACGGCCCGATCGTGGCTGGCGACTACTGGAACAACCGCCGTAAAAACGGCGGCGCCGAGGACTGATCTACGTGTGATCTGTGTCATGTGTCCTCCCTTGCAACAACGTCACCTCTGGCTGGAGTTCCACGCAGCCTACGACGAATGATCGAGGCTGCCACGAGCGCGTGAAAACGGCCTTTCATGTACTGTGGACGGCCCCTTCCTCAGCTCCTAGGGTGAACGGCATCACGAACGACGGCCAATGCCAGCCAGCCAGGAGTTCACCACCATGCATGATGTCACCCATGTCGTCCAGCCGTTCCGGCTCGCGACGGCCCCCGACCAACCTGTCGGCTTGGCAGCCGGAACTCTTGACGACGCGCTGGCGCTCCCCCTCGTCGAGTGCCTCACCCTCGAACACGGCCGGTGCTTCGTCGACCATCGCCTTACCCAAACTGCGGTCGGATCCGGTCTCCGTCCCATCCGCCGCGAGCCGCTCACCTCGCCATGGCCCGGAACCCGAGTCATCCAACATGATCCAGGCTCTAAACTCACCGTCACCGTCGATCTGTGGCACCCCACCCCAGGACCCTGCATGGGCAAACAACCGTCCACAATGACGGCACGCATCCGGTCCACCTCACAGCCGTCTCCGTGATGTGCGCAAGCCTGCTATCTGGAGCCGAACTTGATGACCTTGACCTGCTCATCGCACCCAGTGCGTGGATGGCCGAGCAACGGTGGACCCATCGCCGCCTGTCCGATCTTTTGGTAGCCGTCGGCACCGAATTGCACGGAGAATCCCCGCGCGACCGCCTCGTCCTATCCTCAGAGTCCGGCTGGTCATCAGGCCGCTGGGAACCGGTCGGCTTCATCACTGACCAGGCCTCCGGACACGCCGTGGGCTGGCAGATCGAACACAACGGTGGCTGGACCGTCGAGTTAGCTCGGTGCTCGTCAACCCTCGGCCTCTGCCTCTTCGGGCCAACCGACCTTCAGCACCACTGGATGCACCAGCTCAACCCAGGCGAGAATTTCACTACCCCCACAGTGACTTTAGCGGTATCTGATGACAACTGGCAGGGCGCGGCAGCCGAACTGACCACTTACCGGCGAGTTTTACGACGCATTGACGGTCACGATGCAGCAGCTGCTCCGATCGTCTTCAACGACTACATGAACACACTCATGGCCGACCCCACCGAGGAGAAACAGGCAACCCTCATCCCTGCTGCGGCTGCCGCCGGGGCCGAGGTGTACTGTATCGACGCTGGTTGGCACTCCGACAACGCAGACTGGTGGGACGACGTCGGCCGCTGGGAGCCCTCGCCACGCCGTTTCCCCGGCGGACTGCGCCATACCCTCGATCTCATTGTCGCCTACGGCATGACACCCGGCCTGTGGATTGAGCCGCTGGCGGTCGGTTTACACAGTCCTCTCGTCAATGATCTGCCCCCAGAGGCTTTCATGCGCCGCGCCGGGGTTCCGATCGTCGAACAGAACCGGCTACGTCTGGATATGCGCAATCCGCAAGCTCGCGCTCATCTGAATGCCGTCATCGACCGGATGATCGGTTACGGCATCGGTTACCTTAAGATCGATGACAATTTCTCTGTCGGTTCTGGCCCCGATGAGGATGCGGATTCTCCCGGGGACGGCTTGCTGGGGCACTGCCGCATCTGGGCCTCCTGGCTCGCTGACCTTCCTCTTCGTCACCGTGGACTCATCGTCGAAAACTGTGCATCTGGGGGCATGACCACCGATTACGCCCTGTTGGCACGGGCGGCCATCCAGTCAACATCAGACCTACAGGATCCGGTGCGCTACCCGCCCATCGCAGCCAATTCACCGATGACAGTTTTACCCGAACAAGCCGCCAATTGGGCTTATCCGCAGCCGGACATGGACGACGAACAAATCGTCTTTACCGTAACAACCTCCTTGGCCGGCACCTTTTACCTATCTGGTCATGTCGACCACATGAACGCCCACCAGATGGCTCTCGTGAAATCCGGCGTGGAGGTAGCCAAGGCCTTGCGGTCAGATCTGACCAGCCAACTACCGTGGTGGCCGAACGGCCTTGCCAGCTGGGACGACGAGTGGATCGTCACTGGGCGTCGAAAAAATCGTCTCGCGACGGGGAGATCATCGTTTGGCACCGCCCCAGCAACGAATCCACGATTCTCGACCTGTCAACCCTCGCTGGAACCCGACTTGAACAGATCTACCCACCAACCTCGTTGGTCCCCGATCTAGGAATCCGCATTGATTACTCATCAGGTTCACCTCAGCTGACTTGCCCGTCTCCCAAACCGACCGGCCGGGTCTACCGCGTCCGGGATCTTCACGATCGCGTCACCGATGTCGCAGAAATGGAGAAAAAATGAAACGCATCCTCAAAGCTGCTGTGGTAGGAACTATCACGGCGTTAGCCCTGACGGCCTGCTCAGACCCGGGCTCTGGCTCTTCGGAGTCCTCGTCCCCCAAGTCGTGGTCATCAGCGAGCGCCAAGCTTGACGGTGTCGAGTTGACGATGTGGGCTGCCCAGTCATCAGCTTCAATTCCCAAGCAGGTCGCAGCCGATTTCAGCAAAGCGACCGGGGCTAAAGTCAATATTGTCACGATCCCAGCCCCCTATGAGCAGGGGGGCCAGACGAAAGTCGCTACCGGGGATATTCCTGACCTGGCGATGTGGCAGCCGACAACGTCGATGCTTACCAGTCTCGGAGCCAAGGAGCGTCTTCAAACCCTCGACGGGGCCCCATGGGAATCCAAGACCGACAAAAACGTCCTGGCGGCCGGCGGAACTCTTGACGGGCATCGGTACGCCGCCTTCATTTCAGCTCCGTCAGTCATGGGAGTGTGGTACAACAAAGAAGTTTTTACAGCCAAAAGCGTCCACGTGCCTAAAAACTTCAACGAAATGCTGACCGCCGCCAGGAAGCTCAAAGCTGCCGGACAGACTCCTTTCTACGAGATGGGCGGTGAATGGTGGGCCTCCCAGTGGGCGGTCCAGGTACAGCTGGCCGACGCCGCCAAGGCCGGTCTGTGGGACAAGGTCAACAAGAACGAGGACAAGTTCACCGGCACTGAAATCCAGGATGCCATCAACACCTACGACACAATGATCAAGGAGGGTTTGTTCAACTCGGATATCAAGACCGGAACCTTTAACGACCAAGCCAAAGCGCTGCTCGGCGGGAAAGCAGCCATGGCCATCCAGGTGACGAGCCTATTGGGCAACATGGCCGCCCATGCCGGCACCGCCACCCTTAACAAGAAGATCGGGTTCTTCCCGATCTCCAAGTCGGGCACCGTGGCGACGTCGATCCCCGACCAGACCAACGCCGTGGTCGCCTTCAAGTCGAACGACGCCAAGAAGGAGGCTGCGTCACGTCAGTTCATCACCTACTGGTTGTCCAACGACTATGCGTCCTTCATCAAGGCGCAGAACACTGTTTCCATCATTGATGATGTCAAGACTCCCGATTCCGTGCCCAAGGCCCTCATAGACTCGAATGCCACCCTCAAGGACTCGGTCGGCTCGATGCAGTCTCTGGCCGTCGCCAACCCTGACTTAGCTAAGAATCTCGGCGACATGATCGCCGGCACGAAAACCCCAGCGCAGGTGGGTTCAGAGATCCAGGCCCAGTTCGCCCAGCTCGCCAAGGCGATCGGCGCAAAGGGATTCTGATCCTCATGCCCTCGCTGGAAGCCGCACCGCGACACGGCCGTGTAAAACAATCGCACCCCTGGGAATTCGTCGTACCCGCGTTCGCTGTGCTCGCGGTGTTCTTCCTCACACCAACGATCTACAACTTCATCTACGCCTTCACCGACTGGTCGAGCTTCAAAACAGCCATCAATCCGGTCGGATGGGGCAATTTCTCCGATCTCATCGAATCAGGAAGCTTGCGGAAATCCCTGATCATCACCCTCATCTACGCTGCTGGTGTGGCCGCATTGCAGAATCTGTTCGGGTTGATGCTGGCCATATTGTTGGAGCGCGACACCCTCGTCAACAAGATCGTCCGAGTGATCTTTTTTATCCCTGTCATCCTCTCGGCACTGGCAACTGGTTACATCTTCCAAGCGTTGCTGCGACCCGACGGCGGGCTCAACCAGATACTGGGAATACTCACGGGGGCGCCGGTGAAAGTCGCCTGGCTGGGATCTACCACGTGGACTTTGCTCGTATGCATTGTCATCCACTCATGGAAGTGGATGGGCATGTCGATGCTCGTGTACCTGGCGGGACTCAAGACGATCGATGCCCAAGTGCTCGAGGCAGCACGTATTGACGGGGCGTCGCGATGGGCAACATTCCACCAGATCCGCCTGCCTCTCATCGCCCCGGCGGTGACGTTTAACGTTGCCACCGCCTTGCTGGGGTCGATGAACTCCTTCGATATCATCCAGGCGACGACGGGCGGAGGACCCGGCGGCTCTACCGAGCTGCTTAACCTCTTCATCTTCCGAACTTTTGGTCAGGGTCTCTACGCTCAGGCGACAACGATGAGCCTGATGCTCTTCCTGGCCGTCGTCATCTTGGCATTCCCCGTAATCGGGATGCTTCGTCGCCGTGAAGGAAGGATGTCATGATCAAGCGCATCATTCAGCCAATTGGCGCGGTACTGCTGGCTTTGGTCATCGTTGGGATACCGCTGTGGACAGTCCTCGTCACCGCGGGAAAGTCGCAGGCCGAGGCGCTCACCCCGGACATATCGCTGCCGCACCATTGGCAGCTGTGGACCAACATCTCCACTGTCATCAGCCAGACACGGATCGGTTGGGCATATCTGGGCTCGCTATTCCTGTTGGTGCCCTCGGTGGTTATCGTCTTGATCATCGGGTCGATGGCATCGTGGGTGTTGGCCCGACGCAAAGGCAAGCTCGTCTCCGTGATCTACGCGCTGGGAATCTCGGGCATCATCCTGCCACCAGCGGTCGTTACTTTGGTGCTACTGCTGCGTCAGCTGGGATTGGCTGGCCGTCCCATTGGAATGATCTGTGCCTATGTGGGGATGTACCTGTCGACGGTGATCTTCTTCGTCACTGGATTCGTCCGCACCGTCCCCGAATCACTCGAGGAAGCAGCGCGCATCGATGGGGCCGGACCGATGCGGGTCTTCCTGAAAGTCATCCTTCCCCTACTTCGGCCGGTGCTCGCCACTGCGACAATCCTCATCAGCCTCTACGTGTGGAATGACGTCTTCTATGCCTTTTTCGTCGTAGGAGGCCGGATGGACACCCTACCGCTGAACTTGTTCACCGTCGCCAGTGCCGGGGTGCACCTCAATAACTGGCATCTCATCTTCACCTACGTGCTGCTCATGAGCGTGCCGATCGTGGTGCTGTTCATTGTGTTCCAGCGCAGCATCATTTCCGGTATTACTTCGGGTGCGGTCAAGTAACCCCTCTTATCGCCTGAGGCCTTCGACCATCCTTGGCTGATGGTGGAAGGCCCAAGCGTCGGTGGTGACAATCCCGCAAGCAGGAGCACGTTGTGCCACCGACCGTGGTAATGGGGTCGAAAATCTTCAAGGTAACCATAGCAAGCTACCCAGGCCAGGATCCGTTCGCTTGGTCGGCCACTACGTCTAGGCTGGAGCAACACGTCGCCAGGAGGATCGTGATCGAACAGCCCACTTACCCACAGCCCCGCCATGCAGAAACAGAAAGCGTCTCACCGAGTACACCACCACATGCCAGCGCCGACACAATCGCCACTTTCCCCCCATCCGAGAACCCCCAGACCCAAGCCGCATCGTCAGCGAGAGTCGGAAGGATCGCTGCCGGACTTTACCTCGTTGCAGCAATCACTGCCGCCGCAGCGCTACTGATTACATGGTGGCAGTCCATCCACATGCGGACGTTCATCCAGGCTACGAACCTCATGACCTGGGCCCACCCACGCCCTGGATCCTTAGCGTCGGTCCTTCTGGCCACCACTATGATGTGCATCGCTGCCGCGATGGTGGCCATGCCCGGGATCCTTGCTGTCAACACGTGGCTAGGCCGCCGGTGGGTGCGCTGGGGTGCCATCGGCGGAATCGCAGTCGGATGCACAGCTGTAACCCTCAATTGGGTGTCGTGGGTTGGAATGCCGTTCCTGGTTGCCGCCGGCGTCATGGTCTGGCTGCCACCGGTAAGACGCTGGATGGATTCGCTTCATCCGGTCCTTGAGCAGGGACCGTGTTCCGTCGGCCCGGTGAAATATGGGCGAGTCCCCCAGCATTACTGAAATCTGTTGGGTTCGCACAACTCCGATATAGTGCGCTAAACTATCCAAAGTCTTTGGACGTTGCGGGCGTAGCTCAATGGTAGAGCGCCAGCTTCCCAAGCTGGATACGCGGGTTCGATTCCCGTCGCCCGCTCCACACGAACGGCCTTGTCAATCTATGCTTGGCGAGGCCCTTCGCCCTTCCCGCGCAGACGTGGTAGTGACCGCTTACTCACTGCACGGGCTCTCACTCGACGCACGGCTGCCGGACACTTTCGAACGCAAGCCGCACTACCCGACGACGAAGGACATCGATCTGGTCCAAATGCGAGCCGACCTCGATCGAGTGATCGCGTCACTCCACCCCAATTCCAATAACGGGCCATAGAGGGGTCCATGCAGGACGTGGTGGGCCTACCCCAGCAGAGCTGACACCTTAGCCGATCGGTCACTTGTGCAACTGATCGCGCCTGCAGATCGGCTGGGCCTGGTCGGCATCAGCCTCAACATGCTGTACCAGGACATTTCGAATGCTCTGCTGGTCGAGCTCGTCGAGAACGGCTTACACACCTACCAGCGCTCTCCCTTGATCCAGACTACGACGCCACATACCAGCAGGATGTCAAAGAAGGCTTAGTACCCGAGACTCTGCGGGACCTCACTCGCAACAACATTGCAATACTCGGCTACGTGCGAGATCGCTTGAGTACCCACGCCCAGCCGCGCCTAGAGATGTACCTATGCTCGGACACCGGATGCGAACCTCACGATCATCGATGACCGTCGCGCCTGTGCGCAGTTCTATCTCTCGCAGACTCGTCGGAATGCCGCTCCCAGGATCGCGTACGAGAGCAGCAAGCATTTCCCCGGGGCTCTTCCCTATGAAGGGCAGCACGATAACTGATTGCGAATCCGCTGCGCTCACCGAGGCCGTCGACATGACGGTCAACTTGCTGAAGACCGGCAAGCCCGACCCCCCACCTACAAGACAGATCGCGACCTCGCGAACGAACTGGACGAGCGCACCGAGCGCGAAGTCAAGAAGCTGTTTGCTAGGCGCACACCAGACATCCCCTTCTTGGGCAAGGAATCCAGCAGCGTCGGCCCCTCGGGCACCTACTGGTGTCTCGACCCCATCGGCAGAACCCTCAACTTCACCCAAGGAATCCCGATGTACGCCACGCCATTGGCCCTGGTGAGGGATGGTGTTCCGAATATCGGCAGATAACCATGCCCGCGCTCCACGAACGTTATTCCACGAACGTTATGAGGTGACGCGCACCAGTGCCCTGCTCAACGGCCACCCCAGCAGGCCGAACAAAAATATGACTGTACGCGACGCCGTGGTCTCGGTAGGCAACTTCGCGACAGGCGAAGGGGCTGAGGTCAAGAACGTGCCCGCGTCAACGTAGTGCCGAACCTGGCAAACCAAGTCCAGCGTGTCCGAATGCTCGGGTCCGCGGCTATGGATCTTGCGTGGTTCGCCACCGGACGTCTTAACGCATCGTCATTTTAGGCGGACATCCTTGGGACATTTCCGCAGGAATTGCCTTGTGCAGGCAAGCAAATGTTCAATTATCTACCGCCCATGGAAATTCCTATCACCTCAACGCCGAAATCCTATTGGTCCAGACACGCTCCCTGCCTACGAACCTCTTTGAGTTCCCGCTTCCTTGAGCATCCGTACAGAACCAAGATCCAGCCAATACACGGAAACGTTCCCAGCTACACAGAAGGCGGTCAATAAAGAAACTTCCTTTTACAATACAATGAAAAAATCCATCAGATACTGTTCACAGATGAAGGTGCAGTTTACGCGTGAATACCCATCCTCAAGTATGGACCTCGAGATGTAGCGGGTGGAGCCCCAGAAGCCGAAAACAATCCCGCACAGATGTTCGAAGCAGCCATTACTCACCCATGTCGGTCCGCTACTAAAATGAGTGGTTGCCGAACGCGAGAATGTCATTTCGCCACAACTTTGCCGGGATCTTGAAGGCACCCTTAATGGAGGCCAACCTCCAGCACTTGGTCACAGCACTCCAAAACAGAGTTGCTATGCGACGCGACAACCACCATGGATCCCTGCTTAGCAAATGACCGAAGATGCTTCAACACCATCTCCTCATTCAACGCGTCGAGAGAACCAGTCGGCTCATCCGCAAGCACTAGGGACGGGCTCTTGAGCATAAGACGAGCAAGAGCAACACGCTGCTGCTCACCCCCTGAAAGCTGATAGGTAGGGTTCACCCCACATCCTGGCAGCCCCACACCCGCCAGCGCTGAGCTGATTCCATCATCCAAGCCTCGTCTACCTATCAAATGGGGAACACCCATAGAAACATTCGAACGGACGTTCATGCGATCTACCAGGGCGTAGTCCTGAAATAGAAAACCGATGTCTTTAGCCCAAAGCCTTCTGGATTTACGCACACTCAAACCCGATATACGCCTGCCATTCAGAAAAATATTCCCGCTCGTAGGTTTTTCTAGTGCTCCGAGACAGTTCAGGAGCGTGGTCTTCCCACCTCCACTCGGGCCAGTGATCCCAAAAATCTTCCCTCGAGAGACTTCAAAGGATATTCCCCGCCACAGCTCCCTCGAGCCAAAACTCTTACTTAGATTTTCGACGCCAAGACTCATAGAATTCCCTCTCTCTACCTCAAAGACAACCAATAAACATCGGGCTTCTCAGAACTTATTGCGCAGAATGCGCCGAGTTCCAAGCACTAAGGCACCCCCAGCACCCAGAAGGGAGATAAGCGAGACAGCAACAGCTCCAGGTACAGCCCACCTACTCACCGCAAGGCTTGCCTTGAAATAGGCAAATGATGTCGATTGTGGATTAGCTAAAATCACCCCATAAGAGTGCTGTCGATAATATTGCCAATAAATCACAGCACTCACCAAGAGCAACTCAGTGCATTCAAATAGCCAGTGCATTCTTATACTGAACCAGCCATTCATCAGCTGCGCCTTAATACGTTGCCTGGAAATTTTGAAATACACGATGTCGTTGGCCAGGGACATACCCAGCAGGGCTGAAATCGATAAGAGTAGCGCCGCGAGCAGTTGAGAGTTCGAATTCAACAGATCCTCCTCCTTCTTGAGAGCAACACTCTGCAGCGGAGTTACTGAGGAAACATATCTCGTCAAGCCAGCATCCTGAGACACGTCATCAACCACCTTGCGTGCGCTCGTAAACAAGATTGATCCGTTACTAATCATTGCCATCACATCATTAGGCGAGAGTTTTCCAAATTTCTCAGGTAGCACCGCGATGATGGTCCGCGCGTAACGAGATGACGACTCTCCGACAGAGCCGATAGGGGGAACCGCGCCGATAGTCACTGCACTAAACGCTCGGGTAGACCGTACAACATGGACACCCAAACGACTCGGGCTATTTTTCACCAACGGCAGAAGTGGCCGTACCACGCGGTCAATTTTCGCTATCAGTTCCCAAGAAACCTCTCGGAGTAAGCACTTGAACGTCGGAACTATCTTCGTCTACACCCCACCCCTTGGACATTCCGCTCACACGCAGGTAAGTGTCGTTCACCACGAGCACCTTCCATCCGGAAAAGCTCGAGGGTACCTCACCTAAGCTGGCCTGGGGGTCAGAGTTGAGCGCGAGAACGGCTCGCCCAGACGTCAGCTCACGAGCGCCATAAGACCCCACCTGTACCGGCATGTCACCATCAACAGACTGTGCCGTCTTCAGCCCAACTACCGCTAGGTGAGCAAATCTTTCCCAGTCAGCGTTTGATCTTGCAATCGAGTTAGCCTGAGCAACTCCGGCAGCTAGACTATTACTCAACGAAATGGCTATACAGATACATAAGACTTGGATGCCCCTCAAAAGTATTACCAGGTACTTTGAATTAACCCCGCCCTTAAGTAGGGTCCCGATACTGTCAGAAAAGATAATTCCTAGGGAAACTCTCTCCAAGACAAGTAGGAGAAGGGCCCCGGGAATAAACATTCCCAACCAGAGGAATACCAAGATCGTTGCCGCAGTGACACCACTAAAAATCACCAGGCCCCCGAATGAAATGGCACCTAGCACCAACAGCCAAAGTAGGCAAACCCTCGCAATACAAATGCCATCGGAGGCGACAATATTACCAATGCTCCATCCGTTGAGCACTTGAGTCGTATAGCGTCGCAGATCTAAAATTAGGGCCCCGAGAAGAAAGATCGCAGAGCATACAGCAATTGTTGCAATCAAAATCGCAAAGGGACCGCTGTGGAAATAAAATCCCACAATTCTTTGAACCGATCGTTCATTTTCGACTTGGACGCCCAGTCCAGCTTCTTGAAAAATGGAGGCAATCTCTTCCGTCTGTACTCTACTCGCCGTCGTCAGATAGATCCCACGGGGATCCAATACGGCTACATCGGCAATCGGTTTAACCACTGTGGTCAGATCGGTGTTCACACTGGGATAACCCTCCCCCAGCCACTCGCGTCCCAAAGAGGACCCCGAAGTCACGTAAACCACTCTGGCAGCCTGAGTCTCATCCAGTCCAATGTCACGCTTCGCAATCATTACGGAATGATTCTCCGAAAAGGATTGCAGCTTTGATACAAGGCCCTTAAAGGAATCCTCAACCCTCTTCAACGGCCCATCTACAATCAGGGAGTAATGGCATCCGGTGAGAGTCTGACCGTCATAGTCTCGCAACACTGCGAATGCCATACCCAAGGTAAGAATGAGCATGAATACGAAGCTGAATTTCAGGACCCGGGATGGCATTTTTCTCGCTTACATAGAAAGTTAACAACGATACAATAGAAAGTCACCCCGCCATGGTTATCCAATTCTCGACGGGGCGACACATACGTCTCTGGCACCAAACAGCCGAGCGCCGGATCAGCTGTAAATCAGCCTCTCAGCAGTGACTATACCGTCTTGTACCAGGAGAGCGGCGCCGATGCATGCGACGTCACCGTGGGGCGCTTACATCCGGAGTACTTGACCTCGTTGCCCGCTGCCGTGGATCCATGGTTAGAGGTCCGGTGATAATAATTAGACCAGACGCTCGACATATCCGATCCATGATCCCACAACCCTCCACCAGCGTTGTCCCAAGCCAATGCCGGAAGCGTACCCACTCCAACGAAGACCGCCACCGCTGCAGCAATCCCTAGCACCTTACGCGTGTCTTTCTCCTCACTGAGATAATATCGAGGAATCTTCCAATTGTGATTCCCTTGCAGGGGGCTACTGAACATCTGAGAGCTCGTCAATGTTAGGCCCAAAAGTGTAGCCGAAAGTTACCATTGGACTGTTCGTAAGGCTCGGTTGGATAGGCGCAGGGCTTCGGCAAAGTCGTGGCTCGGTGGTCTGGTTCCCCGATGTCGTTGCAGGTAGGCGTCAGTCCATTTCACAGAGAGTGCTGCTCGTTGTTGAGATAGTCCGGATAACGGTCGGGGTGGTGCGAGCTTGTCACGACCTGAAATTATTCGAACAGCAGCCGTCGCGCCGTGCCCAATCGCGCCTAATCCATCGGTTGTAGCCGGCCATCAACGGTCACGTCACCGCTCCCATAAGCTCGTCGGCACGCCTGAATCCAACCGTGGATCGGATTCCCGAGCTGGATATGCGGGTTCGATTCCCGTCACCCGCTCGCCCTTCGGGATGATCACGCTGACGGAGTACTTGGGCTTTCCGCCCTGGATACTCTTCGCCTCGAAGATGTTGGTGTAGGACAGGCGGACTTCGCCGGTGACCACACGGGTCGGATTAGTTGTAGACATCTCGTCTTACCTTTTTTCTGTTGTTATTTGATTGCAGTGAATTCGTTACTGGTTGGTGCGGAATCCGACGCCCTCGGCGCCGGAACTCTGCGAACGGTAGGACGTGATGGCAGAACTGGCCTTGACCAGACCACAAGGCACTGTAGACATGACCGCCGGTTGTCGCCCTTCAGGCCTAACGCTTCGAACCCTAGCAGGAAACCGGCTCAGTACCCGGGGGTCTTGACCAGTCCAGAATGATATGTGCATAGTTATGTTCATGCCTACTCGAAACGTGTACGTGTCTGACAAAGACCAGGCTTTGTTCCGCGAGGCGGCCGAGATAGCGGGAGGATTGTCGCCGGCGGTCAGTGAGGCCTTGCATGAGTACGTCCAACGCCGTCGGCTTGTGGCGGCGAGTCTCAAGCAGATCGAGGTGGACCTGCGCAGTGAGGGTGTTGATCGCCGTGTCTCTTTCATGGGTAGACGACTGGCGCGGGTGCAACGGGACCACAAACAGGGCCACCGTGTCGACACCGTGTACGTAACGGCCAAGAGCCAGATCGCCGTTGTGTCCAAGGTTCAGCGTTCCCTGCCTGGTTGGGCCGAGGGGAGAGAGAATCTCTGGTCTCATCCGGAGACCTGGGACAGGAACTTCTGGACGGCTGGGGACCGCACCCTCGCCGTCTTCGCAGACTTGGACGAGCTGCGCACCGCCGATACCGACCTTGCTGATCGGGTGGAGTCGGCAATGCGAGTCGTGCCCTACCAGGTTCTGGACATCTGAGGGGGGACGGTGGACGCGAACGCCTCCTCGCCTGTTCCCACGACCCTGTCCATCAGGAATCTCGTCAAGAAGTACAAGGTCCGGGGCGGGTACCAGGTCCCCGCTCTCAACGGGGTCTCGCTTGAGCTCGGTCGCGGTGAGATGCTCAGTCTGTTCGGTCCCAACGGTGCAGGAAAGACCACCTTGGTCAGGATCATTGCAGGGCTCCTGTCGGCAGACTCTGGGACGATCGAATGGCCCGGCAACGAGAGTCGGAACCCGAGGTCGTTGCTGGGGTACGTTTCGCAGAAGGGCGGCCTGCAGTACGGACTGACGTGCCGCGAAGAGATGACCTTTCATGTCCGTTGCTTCGGTCTGGGGGACCGCGAGGCTGCGCGGCGCGTTGAAAGAGTCACCGAGATGCTCCATTGTGGCTACCTGCTCGACTGGAACGTAGACCGCCTGTCCGGTGGGCAACGACGTGTCGTCGAAGTGGGTATGGCACTGCTGCACGAGCCGGCGGTGATCCTCCTGGACGAACCGACTCTCGGGCTCGACCCGGCCACGCGTCTATCCCTGTGGGAGACGGTGGGCTCGGCTAGGCGGGAGTCCGATGCAGCCTTCCTTGTGACCACGCATTACATCGACGAAGTCGCGCAGCAGCTCTCCAATGTGAGCGTCATCAACCATGGCACGGTCATCGCGTCAGGCACCCCGGAAGAGCTGCAATCCACGTACTCCACCGGCAGTGTCTCGATCATGGTTCCAAGGGAGCGACTAAGTGAGGCGACCCAAGCACTGCAACCAATCTCCCCAGACGTCTATGCGGTGTCCGGCAAGGTCGTAGTGCCGGCCCCGTCGCCGGATCGAGTGGTCACGGCGGCACTGCAGGCTTTGGAGGGCCATGGCATCCGTGCGTTGGCGGTCGCCGTTCGCAAACCATCCCTCAATGAGGCATTCCTGGCGCTGACCTCGACCCCGTCCGCATCAGAAGGAGAATGGACCGCATGACGGCATGCTTCCGCAGGTATCTGACGTTGGCGGCGCGCAATCGCCGTGATTTCGCGTTGTCATTCGTTCAACCGCTCGTGTACATCGTGTTGTTCGGGCCACTCTTCGTCGCCTCGGTGAACATGGCGCAACACTTGACACAGGGCCGCTCGTATGCGCTGTACGTGAGTGGACTCTGCCTCCAGATCGCCATGACCATCGGCGCGTTCTCGGGGCTGTCGATCATCTTGGAGTATCGACTCGGAATCTTGGAACGCATATGGAGCACCCCCTCACTGGCCGCGCAGCGATCGGGGGGCGGATCGGCAGCGACGTGGTGCTCATGAGTGCGCCAATCCTGCTGGTGGTACTGCTCGGGGTCGTTCTCGGTGCTAGGCCCAGTCTTCCACCCTCATCATCACGGTCACCGGAACCGGGGCCACGTTCTCTGGCATGTCCTACGCTCTGGCGCTGCGGACTAAGAGCGAAGCAGCCTTGTCCGCGATCTTCAATGTCGCCCTGCTGCCCCTCCTCCTGCTATCGGGGATCATGCTGCCGCTGTCCTTCGCCCCGCGCTGGATCGGAGCCGTCGCTCGCTTCAATCCGCTCTGGTACCTCGTGTCAGGCACGCGTGATCAGTTCGAGCGAGGTGATCTCACCGGCTCAGCTGTCATCGCATGGGCTATCGCCTTTGGCGGGATGGTCGTGGCATATCTCTGGGGCTCCCACGAGTTTGGGAAGCGTCGCTGAAGAGAGCTGTGGCCAACCACTCCAAGGAGAGCGGTCGGCCACAGCGGCAGGACGGGTTCGGGGACGTGTCTCAGTGTTCGACCACGCTGATCACAGCGCACGTCGAGCAGGACGACGAGAGCCAGCGCTGGAGCAAGTCGAGCCACCCGGGGCCAAGAGGTCGACGGTGACCGAGGCGCCGCCGAAGGCCGAGGTGATCGGGCTCTGAACGCTGCGGGTGCGATGCTCAAGGGTGGTGGTGAGCTTCATGGCATCTCCTGTGAGTGTTGAGATGCTGACGATATTGGACTTAAAACTAGCATGTCCTGACTGTTGCCGTAGCGGGGTTGATCCGTTTTGGTGGACTTCGGTTAAGCAGTTTTGCGGCTGTGAGTCTCGGTGTTTTCGAAGTTTACGAGGCTGAGATGTCGATTTCGTTGTCAGTGGTGTGGTTTGGGGTGAGGTGAGTGTAGACGCCGACGGTATACATGGTTTCGACGAGGGCGGCCGAGTAGCCCTGTTCCAGCACTAGTTGTTGAGGAAGGCGAGGCATTCGCCGTCGGAGTCGATCTACCACATGGAGGCCCGGATCGTTGATACGGCTCTCTAGGTGACGGATCGGGCGTTGGAGGCCGGAAATGTGGAGTTGGCCCGGTGGGCCCTGACCCAAGGACTCCTCGTATCACCCGATCATGAGGACCTGGTCGCCGGATGCCTACGCACCGAGTACCAGGCCGGGAACATGGACAAAGTCTGCGAACTCGTCGATCACCTGTCGGCCACCGCCCGCCGGCTGGGCGTCGACCTGGGCGAAGACACCACCCGCATCATCGATACGGTCACCGATACACACACAAGAGCGTCATGACCGGCCCCGCTCTACCCCCCATTCAAGGAGGATCCTCATGCACCATCGTGGCGCATCCCTGACCGCAGCTGTTATCACGATCGCAGCCCTGGCCAGTGGCTGCCAATCCAACAGTTCAGCATCCGCACCCTCACCCACGCCGACCCCGACTGTTACCTCGGCTACCCCCAGCCCGACCCCGTCAGCCGGAGCGGTCTACACCAGCAGCGTGGCCACCTGGACGCTCCACCCAAGTGGGCAAGGACGGACGGCTGCGCCTCACGGGTGTCATGGAGGGCCCCTAGAGGCGTCCCAAACCAGATCGGAACGGGCCGCTTTGTCAGAGCAGGCCGAGCAAGCAAGACTTCCCGAGGAGGCGCCCAGTGACTGAGCAGGACAGTCAGGCTCAGGACCTAGTGCGCACCTTGTTGGCCGAGGGGTGGAGCCAAAAGAGATCGCCCGACGAATCGACCGAGACCCCCGTCCGGTGAGGTCCGTCCTCAAGGGCGAACGGCCCAGCACAGCCCTGGGCTTCAGACGATGGTCACGCGTCAACAGACACGCACCCAACAGACGCGCCAGCACCACGTACAGCGCATCATAAGCAGACACGTTGTGCCGCATCTCCCACGCATCCACCATCAGTGGTTCCACCGGATACAACTCCACCTTGAATGCTCGGAAGTCCGACAATATCTGCATTGCCTCCGCATCGGTGATGAGTTGCCCCAAGGAGAGGTTTCGTACGACATGGGCAATCTCTGCAGACAGATGCTGGGGGGCAATGAACTCCTCGCCGCCCCATTGCTGCCATGCCGCACACCCAACCGTGCTACCAACGAGCATTTCAGCGAGCACGGACACTTCGACGACAAGTGTCATCGTCCTTCCCGGCCTTCTTGCAACACCTCGACCATCGGCGGCAAATCCGTCCTAGCAATCTGCACCATGATGCGCTGCATCAACTGCTCGCGTGAGGGATTCTTGAGTGTGTTCTGTAAGCACTTCCAGGGTGTATTCACTCAACGATTTTCCCTGCAAAGCCGCTCGCGCCTTGAGTTCCCTGCTGGTCTCCTCGGGAACGTTGCGGATCTGAATGGTCTTCATGTACGAAGCACAGTATCCATGCAACTCACATGCGCCCTCACGCCAATCCAATCAGGGCCTAGGACCGCCCCCTATGGACACTGGTTGCAGGTCAAGGCGCAACCCCTCCCAATGGTCGATCAGCCAGCGATCATGACTCGCCACCACAAGCGTGCCATTCCACTTTTCCAATGTGTTCTCTAGTTCCTCTATCGTGGCCAAATCCAGATAGTTCGTCGGCTCATCCATGATGAGCATCTGCGGCGCCTGAGAGACCGCGAGTGCAATCTGCACTCGACGCTGGTTACCGTCCGACAACTCGGATATGGGTGTGTTCCACATGGACGGATGGAGTACTCCAGCACCACGCTCGCCGATGCCTGCCTTCCAGCCGATACCGAGAGTGTCAATCGTGGGCAAATGCTGAGACACGAAGCCGAGTCGCGCATGGACGCCAATCTCCCCGACGCCATCACGTGGTGGCTGACCAGTAGCCATCCATTGCAGCAATGTGCTCTTCCCTGCGCCGTTGGGGCCGGTGAGAAGCAGGTGCTCCCCAACTGCAAGGTCGAACGTCACGGGAGCGAGCCTGCCGCTAACGGCTGTGCTTCGCACCGTAACGGCAAGACCACTGCTCAAAGACACCTCGGGTAAGTTAAGCTTGAGGGAGTGGTCATGGGGCTTGCGTACTTCACGACGGGCAAGATCCTCGAAACGTCGATCATCGTTACGAGTACGGCGCACCGAGGTTGCCGCAGCTCGATCGGCAAAGAACTTGCGGGCCATACCCTCGGCCCTCGCTAATTTCACCCCACCACGAGCAATGTCCTCACTACAACGGCGATGAGCCTTGAGGTGCCGTTTTACATCTTGCTGGGCGGCATGGACCCTATGGTGCTCGGCCTGCGCACGCTGCTTAGCAGCAAGGTAATCATTGTAGTTTCCCGCGCACCGGTAGATCCCCGGCAGGTTGGTGCCTCCCCCTGCAGTCACCAGGGCTTGCCATGACGCGGTATCGAGGTCATAAATAACGGAGGACACGGCTTCGATAAAGGCCCTGTCATGGCTCGCCATTAACACGGGGCCTTTCCACTTGCGGAGCTCGGAAATCAGATAATCCACCGCATCGTCGTCAAGATGGTTGGTTGGCTCGTCGAGGATCAAGATCGCCGGTCGTGACACCACGATTCCCGCCAGTTCGAGTCTGACCTTCTGTCCCAAAGACAATGTGCCCACCTCGCGGTCTTCTTCGTTACCCACCAGTTGGGACAACCCCAAACCGGCGAGGGTCTCATGAACACGAATGGACATCATCCACGCATCGACGGCGTCCAGCTTGGACAACAGATAGTCATATTCACCAGCTAGTCGCGCAGAGGTGGGATTTTGCGCCAACCTGTCGGTGACATCGTCAAATCGGGCGATCAGTTCGTGTACATCTGACAACACATTGTCGAGATAGTCCTGCACGGTGACACGGCGCTTAAGGGCCCCACACACTTCCAACACCGACGGCACTCGAAGCCGATTGGACGCCCCCGCACGGTGACCGAACCACTGTCTGGGACGATCTCACCCCTAATAAGACGCAACAGGGTTGTCTTTCCCGAGCCATTGGGCCCGACGAGCACGGCACGTTCACCGTCACCCACACTGAGGGAAATCCTGCTCAAAAGCGGTTGGGTAGAAAACGAGAAGGAAAGGTCGTTCACATCGATACTGGGCATAGCTGATCTCCAAAAGTTCGCCGCATGGGTCGATCCCGGCCGACCTCAATCGGACGGGGCTTCTCGGCTAGACCGAGTGGAGATCACAAGGCCATCGGAACGAACACACTCCCAAAGGTTTCAACGGACACGCCGCATCAAAGACGGTGGGAAACTCCGAACTGTGACACACGGGCTCGAAGTGCATCCTCGTGTCAGGCACATTAGCAACACAACTGCCACAAACGCAAGACGGTCGCGATGACCGACCGATGTCCTCAACCCAACCCTCCCCGCAGCGTCGCCATGAGATGCTCAATGAACCCTCGCGCGTCAACATCGCACAACAGGTCGACGTTGGGCTTCTTGCCCCAACGCCCCAACTCGTCGCCGACGGTCTGACCACGGGTGAGGGTCCCGGCCAACTCAACGTCGACAGCCAACGGGCGCGTGCTGGCAAATTTCCCCGTCACCGCGTTAGCCACCACCAAGGGATCGTGCAGATAGGCGCACCACCCCAGGCCGTCAGCCTGATGGAACTCAAAGTAAAACTTCAGCGCGTCAGCCAAGACCCTCACAACCGGGTGGCTTCCCAACCCCTCTATAGCCCGACGATCCTCCTCATCAAAACGGATCACCTCAGTAGCCTGCAACGCCCCCAACACGACCCGCCTCGACGCCTTCCCCCACGCCTCGAACACCTCATGGGCAGCCTCCGGATCCACGGCGATATTCCACTCGCTCGTCGGGCCGGTATTACCACGGTAATTAATCGCCCCACCCATCACATGCAATTCCTTGAGCAGTCGCGGCAGTTCAGGCTCCTCCCGCAAAGCCAGCGCGAGATTCGTCAGCGGACCAGTGGTAATACCCACCAACTCCCCCGCGTAGCGATGCGCGAGATCAACCCACAATTGCGCACCACTACGCACGTCCGAGCGACGCCCACACTCCCCCAACTGGGCATGACCCAAACCATGAGGTCCGTGAGTCTCCTCGGCAGTCATCATCGGCTCGACGAGGGGCACGTCAGCTCCGCGCGCCACCGGCACGTCCATTCCCAACAACTCGGTCAAACCCAACGCATTGCGCAGCACGTCGTCCTGGCCGACATTGCCAGCAGTCGTCACCACCCCGACGGTCTCAACGTCGTGGCGACAGGCCAGGTAAGCCAGCGCAAAAGCGTCATCGATTCCAGGGTCACAATCCAGCAAGACGGGCAGGGAGCGTATCGAAATCGTCATGTTGGAAGAATAAGACCCCATCCCCCACCGCTAGAAAACATGACGAATGACGGCACCCTCGGAAAAATTCTCGAATATTGCGTATTGACGTCATCGGAGCACATGTCTTCAGCTCGCCGTACCACAATCTGTAGGAACGGCTCTCCAGAGACTCGCTAAGACAGCACGGTTCTGAGATAGGCGAGAGGTTTTCCTCATGGTCCATTCATGGTGCGAACTGGTCGATGACACGAAAGTATGAACCCAAGCTGGTCATACCAGTCCATCGGTAATGCTCCTTCGTGAACAGTTCCTCATTGCCGAAACTCCCGATGGGTTCGACGACCTCTCAGGCGACACTTGAGGCACGATGGAAGATGTGAAGTATTTCCCGACGATGACGCGAGAGGCGACGAACAAGGGCGAACGCATGACCGACGAGGAGCAGATCCCATCTCGCGGGGCGAGGATTCTTGCGAGTATCGTCATCCTCACAATCTGCGTGGCCGTGGTGTTAGGCCTCCTAGCCGTTGCCGTCGGCCGTAAGTATGCGTTACGGATGTTCATCGGGGTAATGATCATCGGGATCCCCGGGGAGGTCATCGTGGAGTTCTTCGGGGGCGGGGGCGCTGGGGTTCGCTCTGGCGGAAAACCGGCCCGGTCGCGTGGTACACGGCTGTTCATCTCGGCGCTGGTTCTCGTCGCTTGGGCCTTGGCCGTGTTCGTCCTCACCACCCTCGTCAAGCCGTGGCGCGGAGCGTCCGGGGACATGGCCTGGATGATGGCCCTCGGGATCCTGGTGGTACTCGTCGGCGAGTTCATGGACACCCGGAGGAAGAAGTAGATCTAACGCGCCGGTCTCCTCCCCGCGGACGGAATTGCATGATCGCGGTCGGTACTCTCGCTTGACCCATCGCAGTGGATAATGACCGTTGTCGGAGCAAGATCGTCGGTGACCTATGCCACATTCATGCCGACGCAATGGATCGGGGGGGGACGAAGATGACCACCGCACATCAAAGGAATCTCTTCACCGCGCGCATAAGGAGGAACGCCGTCATGGCAGTCGTGTTCACGCTGCTGGCAATTGCCGTCGGGTGAATATCGACGCTGAGAATGTTCATTGGCGCGCTCATCGTCGGGATCCCCGCAGAGATCATCGTGGAGTTCTTCGAGCACTGGTCCACAGAGGTACGGGCCAACAAGGCGCCGATCCGAGCGCGCGGCTTGCTATCACCCATGTGCGCACTGTTCCTCATCGTGTGAACTGTCACCGTGTTCACCCTGACCGCACTCATCGAGCCACGGCCCGGAGCGCTCGGGAGCATGGGTTGGGTGACGTTCCTCGCACTCCTGGCCGTTCTCGTCCAGAAATTCCTGCGCACCGTGGGGAAAGCTAGTCACGAATGATGTGGGCGGCGGGGGCGTGAACGATACGACGGTTCGAGCGCTGGAGCCCCACGAGCGGAGCGGACCGTGAAGTTGTCAAACGCATCACCGCTTTGCCAATTGATTGCAGTTCCATTGATCTGACGTGCATCACCGACCCTCGACGGGCGGTGGCGCGGGATGAGGGCGCGGAAACCCGAGATCAGGAAAGCGATCGCCCCTGAGAAGGGGTGCCGGGAAACAGCCCACGCTCCATGCCGGCGATGATGAACTCCACCTTGAGGTCGAGGTTCCCGCGCTCTCCCAAATCCTGCATCCCGAACAGGTCAGGCCGACCACCCAGGATCTGCGTCAATCGGTCCAACCCGGTACGACCATTCGCGTCGGGAGTTAGATACGGCTGGATCGACACGTACGTCTCCAAGGTCATGTCCACGACGAAGTCCAAGGCGAAGGCTGCTCCATCCGTCCCCGCAGGGATACCGAGTTCGGCCAGTCTCTCAACGATCGCAGCGATCCGTGGCAGGGCCATGCCGAACGCCTCTGGCTGGGTGAGTATGACGGTCGCTGCCTCCGGGTACCTCGAGCACATGTCCCAATAACGGTTTACGACGTCGCGCAGCGCCTCCTGCCAGGTACGCAACCGTGGGTCCGGCTCAATATCGCGAGATATCGCGTTCATCGCAGCCAGTTGCAGCTCCTGGCGGGAACTGAACACCCGGTATAACGCGGTGGCCTTCACCCCAAGGCGCTCAGCGACCGCCCTCAGGGTGAAAGACCCGATCCCCTCGGCCAGCGCAGCGTCGATAACCTGTCGTCGCGTAAACACTGGCTTGCGCCCCGGCCGCTTACGCATCACCGCTGGCCCATGATCGACCACCCCTCGGCCCGTTCCCAGGCACGCCACAAATCGGCGTACAGACCGCCGCCGGTGATGAGGTCATCATGGGTTCCCACTTGGCAGATCCTACCGGTGCGATCGACGACGATCCGGTCCGCTGAGCGAATGGTGTCGAGCTTGTGCGCAATGACCAGGATCGTTGAGGTCTGCCGCATCTGGGACACGGCAGCCTCGATCTGTGCCTCATTTTCCGGGTCCAAGGCTGAGGTGGCCTCGTCGAACAACAGGATCGGGGCGCGTTTGAGCAGGGCTCGAGCCACCGACACCCGCTGGCGTTCACCGCCCGAAAGGCGACGGCCGCCCTCCCCGACACTGGCGTCCCAACCGCCTGGAAGACGAGCAGCGATCTTGTCGACCCCGGCCAGGGTACCGGCCTGACGCACCCGCTCGTCAGAGGCATCCGGACAACCGAGGCGAATGTTCTCGGCCAAGGTGGAGTCATGGAGGTAGACGTCCTGGAACACCATGGCGAGCTGACTCATAAGCTGCTCGGTGGTCTGGCTTCGGACATCGGCCCCGCCAACTCGCACCGTCCCGGAATCGACATCCCAGAATCTCGCGATGAGCCGGAACAAGGTGCTCTTACCCGCCCCCGTGGGCCCGACGATGGCCGTCAGGCCGCCGGCCGGGGCGGTGAATGAGATATCATGCACGACCGGGCGCGCCTGGTCGTAGCCGAAGGTGACACCCTCGAAACTCACTTCGCCGGGAGCAGAAAGCTCCACTGAGTTGTCCGGTTCGGGAAGCACTGTGGCCGAGAGGATCTCGTTGACTTCGGCTATTGGTTCACGGACCGTCTCGATGGCCAAAGTTGCCGCGCAGACGTCCTCCAACACCTTGGTGTAGCGCAGCGAGATTCCGACGAAGGCAACCGCCACGACCGGGCTCAACCGTCCCGATCCACCCAGGTTCGCCGCCAACATGACAAGGGTCACCGCGATACCTTGAGCCGCCAATCCGGAGAGGAAATTTGCCAACACTGCCAGCCATAAATCTTTGCGGGCGGCTCGCCCACTCGCCGCTTGGGCGTCGTGGAGGGGTTGGTAGCCACTGGCCCGTCCAGCTGCCCGAAGCGCAGGCTGGGACTCGCAGAACTCGACGATTCGAGCCGCCACTTCTTGTCCAGCAGGGTACGTCAGTGCCTCACCGCGAAGCTTGAGGGCGCGCGAGGCGATTGTGAGTAGGTAAATGATCGGAATGGCGAGGAGCAAAGCCAATCCCAACTGCCACGACCATGCCCAAGCCAGGATCATCATGACCAGTGTGGTGGTCATGCCCCTCACCAGCGGAGCCGTGAAGTGCCCCAGACTCTCACCCAGTGACATAAGTCCCCGCGTCAACAGACGCGAAAGCCGGGCGGGGAAATCGGACCGGAACCATCCCAGGGGCAAGCGGGCGACGTGGTCACCGATACGGGTACTGAGGTGACTCAAGACGTCCATCGCGCACAAATATCCAGCACTCGATTGAACGTACGACACCGCACCCCCAGCAACGGCCAGGACGGCAAGCACCCATATCCAGCCCCACCAGGGCAGACCCAGCGACGGCCGCCCCTCAACGAAGGCGGTGCATGCTGGGATGACGGCAAACAGACCGACTCCCTCGATCATCCCCAACACGCCAGCCCACACCAAGGAACCGTGGAACCGCCGAGTACCCTCGTCGGTCAGCAATGGTCGGAAGGCCCGTAGCAGGAAGATGTCCCCGGCCCACCCGAGACGTGACGAAATGACACTCATCGGTTCGATCCCTCCACCGACTCGGCGTGATGACCAATGACCAACACAGTTCGACCTCGAGCCAGGGCGGCTAAGGCCTGCTGGATCTCGGCCTCGCAGTCAGGATCGACGGCAGCGGTCGCCTCGTCTAGGACGAGGATCGGGGTGTCGGCCAACACGGCCCGTGCGATGGACATCAAGTGGTGGCGGTCGACCCCTGAGGTGGGTTCATCAAAGATGACGACGTCCTTGTCCTGCGCGATGGTAGCCGCGACGACGAGGCGTTGGGCTTGTCCGCCCGACAATGACAGGGGGTGACGGTCACGTTCGTCGGCCAGGTCAAGGCGGCCTAGAAGCCCCGAGACGTCGGCCGCGGCACGCTGCGGAGCGCCCAAGCCGAGAGTGACCTCGCATTCCACCGACTCGCTGAAAAATCCTGCATCACCATCCCACACCATTTCTGACGCTTGCCGGGGGGACCAAGGCTCCCCCATGCCGATACGGGCCTCGGGCGGGGCTTTTTCGAGTCCACAGATGAGTCGAGCCAGAGTCGACTTTCCTCCTCCATTCGCACCGGTCAGGATCGTCACCACTCCAGCAGGCAAAAACAGGGAGTCGATGTCGAGAACTACCGGGCGATGGGGGTAGGAAAAAGTGAGGTGCTCGATAGTCAGCCCTGCCGACGGTTTTCCTCGGTTGCCCGAGGTGGAACCGGAGCGCGTGGACCTGCCCCGAAGCACCGGAGAACGACCGACCCGAGCATGTGGTGGTGTAGGAAGATCGACCGGTTTGACGTCGATGCTGCGTAGGCCCCGCCCCAGCAGATCGTCTTCCGACAGAGCGAAGAAGTCGTCGCCACTCATCCGCTCAACGATCTGACCATCGGAAATCCGATTGACGACGTTGGCTAGCCCGCGGAACAGGTGCAGACGGTGCTCGGCGATCACGAGTGTCTTGCCGGCATCCATGAGCTCCATGACAAGGGTACGAAAATCGTCGATACCTTCCGCCGAAAGGTTCGAAGTTGGTTCATCGAAAAGCAGCAGGTCGACATCGGCTGCCAAGGCGCAGGCACAGGCAACCCGCTGCAACTCTCCCCCTGAAAGGGTGTCGAGTTGCCGGTCGAGTAGATGGGAGATGCCGGTTCGAGCAACGGCACGAGTGACGGCTTCGCGGATATCGGCGGCGTCCACACCGTAGTTCTCCAGCCCAAACGCCAACTCGGTGCGCACGCTGGAGGTGAAGAACTGGGTATGGGGATTCTGAAAAATCATCGCAGAGGTACGGCCGACGTCGTGTAGCTCGACATCAGCGAGATCGATGCCATGAACCGTGACCCGGCCCCGCAACGTTCCCCCATAGAACTTGGGGACGAGTCCGTTCATCGTCCTCAACAAGGTGGACTTCCCCGATCCCGACGCCCCCACCAGCAGGGTGAGGGTGCCCGGTTCAATTGTCATCGTGATGCCGCGAAGCTGCTCTGCGGTCTGCCGGTCGGGAGCCGGACCGTCAGAGAACGGTGAGGAGTTGAGGTCGGGTGGCAAGTAGCCGTAACTAACGTCGTCGACGCTGACAAGGCTCATGCGATCACCTCGCCGGCACGCCAGGTGACCAAGGCCGCCAGCACCGTCAGTACAACGGCGTCCCCGATACCAAAGTGACTCGGTTGGGTGTTCGACCGGGTTTTCTGCGCGCCGAGCCCCTTGATGATAGCGGCTGCGGAAAGCTCATCGGCAATGCGAGCTGCCGAGGCCAGGAAGGGAATGACAACGTATTCTCCCGTACGCATCGGGTGACGCATCGCCGACCACGCCCCAGGTTTGAGGCCACGCAGGGTCATGGCCTGAATGATCGCCCGCAATTCACGTACTGCCATCGGGAAGAACCGCACCACCACCATGACGGGCACGTAGATGACCCGAGGAGCATGCATCTGAGTGAGGACCGCACCCACCCGAGCGACGTCGAGAACCTTGATCGCTGCCACCGCCGCGCCGAAGACCCCCGCGAATCAGAACATCCAGAAGGCAATGAAGACCAAGAACGCCGATACCGTCGAGCGCCACAGCAGCGGGAGCAGGAAGCAGCAAAAACCCCACACCAGCACGAATGCCGTCCAGCTGACCCATATCTTCGGCCGAGTAGTCAGAACCAAAGACATCGCAACGACCCCAAGGCTGGCCATCACGAGGGCTGTCGACCCGGCCCTCATGAGCAGGAGGTTGAGAACAATGACGTAAAGGGCAAGGGTACGCGGATCCACCACGCCGAACGGCCGCCAGGTTCGACAGACGTGGACCTTCGAAGCGGCGCCGAGACCTACTGCGATAGGTGAGCGACCATCGGCGAAACAGGGGGTGTCACTGAGCACCGCCGCGGTCACCTCATCAGAATTCATGAGGTGAGCCTACCCTATAACTTATGGCTGTCAACAAATACTCTGCCTCGGGTCTTGCATGGAACGCCACGGCGAGAACTGACCTCCACCGCTAGCCGCAACACCATGAAGACCGAGCAGAGGCCGACTTTGGTGCCCCCCGGCCAACGACGGACGAAAGCGCGTTCTTCTAGTGGATGTGGCTATCGACTACCGAGCGACAGTGGGACCGGATCGCAACCCATCATCGAAGCGAGCTCCTCCCCCAGCTACTCTGGGAGTCGATAAAGTGAGAGGAGACCCGCGTGGGCATCGGAAGCAATATCGGCAAAGCACTGCTGGCTCAAGCCCCCAACATGGCACCCGGGGCAGCCGTCTCACTACTCCGCAGCATCGTCGGATTCGCCATTGACGGCGTCTCGGGGCTACCGGGAGCGCGTCAGGCCGCCGGTAAGACCCTCACCAAGCACGACGGCGATGTCGAGCAGGCGATCAACTCCTTAGTTAATCAGCACATTGTGATGGCCGGGGCCCAAGGATTCGCCTCCAACCTCGGTGGCGTCGTCACCCTGGCCGTGACCATCCCTGCCAATATCTCCGGCGTCGCGATCGTGCAGGCCCGCATGGTGGCTACCATCGCCCACTTGCGCGGTTACGATCTCGACGACCAGCGGGTCCGGACCGCCATCCTCGCCACGCTCATGGGCCAGCGCGAAGTCGATAGCCTCATACATGAGAAGAAGCTACCGACGACACCGATGGGCATCGCTACCGCTCCGGTCGGTGACGCCGATCTCGAAAAGGTCGTCGCCCGGAACCTTATCAATGTCCTCATGGGACAAGTCGCGGGCAAGAAGCTTCCGGTGTTTGTCTCCAAGCGCGTTCCTGTGCTGGGCGGCGGAGTCGGCGCGACTACCGACGGGTTCACCACGTGGAACGTCGCCCGCTACGCCCGCAAGCAATTCCCCACCCGCCGCCCACGCAACTAAGACCCACACACTCGGGATACGGCCAGGATGATTCGGGGGCAGGAATAGTGGCGTCCGACCACAGTGAAGGATGTGGCCGGGATTCAGCGACGCAAGGATTTCACCCCGCCCAGCCCCCATGCGTACCCGACAACCCCTAGGAAGGCACAAACGACGGCACACACCATGGCCATGGTAGACACTGTCGGCGCACTCCCCTCGACGGCGGCCGTTTTTCCTGGATAGCCGCCGGGGAGGAATCGCAGGAGGGTCTTCGACTGTGCGACGACCACAACCAGGTAGATCAGGGGACCGCACAATGGCCCGACTCGCCGCGACACCATTCCCGTGACGAACAATGCGATACCGGTACACAGCACGCAAGTCACCGAGAACCCTATGAATGGCGGCCACGGCAGCTGAAACCGTGCGGGAATTTGCGGTACCAGGACGGAATCACCATCAGGTATCAACTCAACGGGCAACGATCGCAGTACCCATCCTATGAGCAATGGAAGACCAGCTGCACAGCCGCATATCCACAGCCCCATCCACGCATATCCAACCGTGAGGGACCGAACCGATGTCCTCTCGACCCAATCCATGGCCGATGAGACGCACCACATGATGGTGGCACAACCCACCAGAATGATCAGCTCAGGACCAGTCACAGGGCGATCCCACACGTCTCCCGGCGCCACCGACAGTCTCGTCTTCCACAGGAAAAAGGCCACGAACAAGACCACAAGCGGCACAATGACAAGGGCAATAGCATGACGCCCCCTCAGGAAAGTCGCTACGCCTCTCATCGGTGAAGATCACTGGAGGCCAATGAACACGTGCTCACCGCATGATGATGCGCCGTATACCAATGACGGAATGCGGTTACATCCATGCCGTCAAGGCCATTTCGTTCCGAACTCGTCACATCATCATGCTGAAATCCAGCCAGCCGAAGAATGGTACGTTCCACGGAATCGACACCATTGAGGGCCCCCATCTGCTGAGATGTCAACTCCGACCCTCCGGTCTCACGCATAAAAGCACATGCGTCCCGGCCTGAAAATGATTGAGCCAGCCCCTCACCCGTCAGATCCGACATTTGTTGTCTAGAGCCATATGAGGTCGGTCGGCCGAGATCAACCACAAGTTGCCCCTTGTATGCTTGGTACCCAGACTCAGCAAGCAGGACGTCACGAGAAACCACCGTATGCGGCAGGACAGACAAGACGCGCTGAGCGGGTTTCGCGTAGGACGACGCGAGACTCCGATGTGCTGGCGTGACGCATACCCGTACGCCTTCGTGCGACGAACACTCAAAGGCTAGTGGCGCATCACGAAACAACGGCACTAGCAAGACGACGCCCACGGCAGCAATGATGAGCGGTGGGGCGATCAAGGCCACACAGGGCATCACTCGACGCCAGCAGAACCTGTCGGCACGGACCCTGGACCAACGACTGGCGGTGAGGATGCAGGACAAGGTGACGATGCAGAAGAAGATGGCGCGCATGACCACGGCCGTGGCCGTGACGGTGTGGGTGCCACCCGGTTCCGACATTCCCAAAGACCATGCAAAGGCCACCGAGCCACGCCCCGTGTTGGCAAGAAGATTTCCATTAACGACGATCGGCATTTCGACCAGGATGATGCACACAACAGGTGCCACCAGCCACACGATGGGGTGGGACACCATCGCGGCCACGAGGTGAGCAACGGCCACCAAAGCCGCGAATGACAGCAGGACGACGATTAAGTCGGAGGCTTCGGCGACGGTCGGAGTCGCATTGAGCCACGTCTTAGCGACCAGCGGGGCCGCCACGATGACCGTCCCGATGAGGAGGGCAGTCGTCTGCCGCCAGAACCAGTGCCAGTGGATGCCAAGAATGGACCGCGCCGGAGCAACCCCCACAACCATGTCCGAAGGTGCCGTGCGTGCCGCTAGGCCCGCCCCCATGAGGCCAGCCACGATGCCCCACAGCATACTGGACTCCCGGAGCGTGACGGCGACATCCTGCACTTGCCACAACCCCCAAGCCCATCGGCCTCGCAACGCAATGAAGCTGCACATGGCTCCTCCGACCGTCACGAGGACCATGTGCCATGACGTGAAGGGGAATACCATGCGGTGAAGACCGCGCAGCGGACGTATACCCTGAAGCGAAGTGAGCATCACACTGCACCCCCGAGGAGAGTGAGGTATCCAGCCTCAGCATCGTTGGTATTACGGACTGGATGCCCTCGGCCAACAGATTCCAATTCGGAATACGAGCCCTCGAAGACCAGCTTTCCCTCGGACAGGACGACGAGTTGCGACACGAAGCTCTGGAGATCCTCAAGCAGGTGAGTCGACACAATGACCGTCCGATCCTCGGCGAGCTCACCGAAGAGGGATCGCACTCCAATCCTTGATGCCGGGTCGAGGCCTACCGTCGGCTCATCAAGCAGTAGTACAGCCGGATCGCCGACAATCGCACACGCGATTCCAAGTCGTTGACGCATTCCACCCGAAAGAGACTGGACGCGCTCATCGGCGCGGTCAAGAAGCCCAACACGATCGAGGGCTGCACGTGCCCTCGCACGGCATTCGCTCGGTTCAACGCCTCGCGCCCAGGCCGCGTATTCCACGGCCCGCCGCATGCGGAAGTGCGACGGGAGGGAAAACCGCTGGGGCAGGAATCCGACCAAACCACGGATGGTGTCGACGTCATCGCTGACATCGACACCATTCACCCGAAAGTGGCCGGACTCCGGTTCACGGAGTGTCGCGAGGATACTGAGAAGTGTCGACTTTCCGGCCCCATTCGGACCGAGCAGCCCCCACAAACCAGAGCCAAACTCACAGGAAATATCAACCAGGCTACGCCGATGGCGGTAACGGTGTGATACGTGCTTGAGTTCAATCATTCACTTGACCGTAACGTAACCCGATTTCGCTGATGCCATATGACGTCCTTTCTGAAGCAGAAACATCTCTAATGGAAATCTCGCCACCGCACCCAGATTTTCATCTAAAGTAGGGCAGTATCAACCTTGTGGCAAATTCTGCGGTACATATCGCGCTCCCACAATTCTTCTCAGAATCGAGTCAGTACAGCATTGCCGACGCCGGATCCGAGAGGATCTCCGCAACATCGTGGAGAAATGTCGAACCCTGCTCACCGTCAATAAGACGATGATCGAACCCGAGGCTCATCGTCGTGACCCACCTGGGCACAACGCGCTCGTCGCCACCAGTCCCGACGACCCACGGCCTCCGGGCGATAGCTCCGAGTACGAGGATCGCCGACTCTGTCCGGTTGACGACCGGGGTGCCGGCGTCGAGCCCGAACACCCCGACGTTCGTGATCGAGAAGGTACCGTCGGCATAGTCGGGCGGTTGCAGTTTGTCTTCCTTGGCGATCGCAACGATCCGGGTGATCTCCGTCGCCAACTCAAGCATCGTCATGTCCTGGGCGTCGCGCACCACCGGTACCATAAGGCCGCGCGGCGTAGCGGCGGCAATGCCGAGGTTGATGTGGTCACGGAAGACGATCTGGTCAGCGGCGTCATCCCATGCGGCGTTGATGACGGGGGTGCGCCCCATCGCCAGGCACACCGCCTTGCACCACACCGTCAGCGGGGAGACACGCAGACCCTTGAAACGACGGTCGGCACGCAGCCGGTTGACCAGCTCCATCGTCGGGGTGACGTCGCAGGTAAGGAAGGCCGTCACGAGGGCCTTAGTATCCAAGGAATCCTTTACGGCCTTCGCTGTGACCTTACGCACCCCACCCACTGGCACCTTGCGGGTGTGGCCGTCGGGCTCGATCGGGGCGCCACCGAGGAGACGTCGAGACATCACCGACAGGTCCGCGAACTCGGCGTCGTCACTAGAACCACCGGTATTCCGAGCGGCACCATGCTGTCCCACCTCGGCCGCCGCTTTGACGTCACTCCTCGTCACTGCACCCTGCGGACCGGTGCCGGTCACCTGGAATAGGTCGACGCCGAGGTCTGCTGCCAATCGTCGGGCCGGCGGCTTGGCAAGGATGTGCGCGGTGCGGTCCATGCGCGGTGGGTCTTGACGAGGAGCCGACTCGGTCAGACGCTGCTTCGGTTTCGCCTCAGCGTCGTGTCGAGGTTCCGAAACCGATTGCTCAGGATGAGTGTCTGCATCCTCCTCGCGCGCCCGCTCAGTCGACACCGCAGCACATTTGCGGCGACGACGTCGACGTCCGGACTCCGCCGGGACGTGGCCAACGAGGAACTCCGGCTCGTCCTGCGAACCGTCGTCAATCGTCACCAAGGGCGCTCCAACGGCCACCGTCTCACCAGGCTCAGCACACAGTTTTGCCACAGTTCCGGCAAACGGGCTGGGAAGCTCGACGATCGATTTAGCGGTCTCGACCTCGCACAGCACATCGTTGATCTTGACGGTGTCGCCGGGAGACACCTGCCAGGAGACAACTTCTCCCTCAGTAAGTCCTTCGCCCGGGTCGGGCATGCAGTAATTTTTCATGTGAATGCCTCTCAGACGGTGATCAGAAGGCCAGGGAACGGTCGACGGCGTCGAGAATGCGGTCGACGTCCGGGATGTGCTCCCCCTCAGCCTTGGCCGGCGGGTATGGGGTCGACCATCCGGCGACCCGCAATACCGGGGCTTCCATAACGTAATACAGCTCCTCACCCAACCGAGCCGCGATCTCCGCACCAATGCCCTGGGTGCGCGGCGCCTCCTGGACGACGATCGCCCGCGTCGTACGACCAACCGACTCGTAGACGGTCGCCATGTCGAGCGGGGAAAGACTACGCAGATCAATAACGTCGAGCTCTCGCCCTTCCCGGGACACCTCCTTTGCCACATCCAGGCAAGTATCGACCATCGGGCCGTAGCAGATCAGGGTAGCGTCCTTACCGGAGCGCGCGATCCGAGCTTGGTGCAAGCCCAGCTCGGGTGTCTGCCCAACCTCGCCTCGGGTGTAATACCGACGCTTCGGCTCGAAGAAAATCACCGGGTCGGGGCTCTCGATGGACTGACGCAGCAACCAGTAGGCGTCATCAGGGTTGGAACAGGTGACGACCTTAAGACCCGGCGTGTTTGCGTAGAACCCTTCCGGCGACTCGGAGTGGTGCTCCGGCGAGCCGACGCCGCCACCGAAGGGAATGCGAATCGTCACCGGCAAGGACCACCGGCCACCGACACGAGCCCGGTATCGAGCCAGCTGGGAGACAATCTGGTCAAAGGCCGGGGCACTAAAGCCGTCGAACTGGATTTCCACACACGGGCGATACCCGCGCATGGCCATGCCAATCGCTGTTCCGACGATGCCCGACTCTGCCAGCGGCGAATCGATGACTCGACGGCCACCAAACTGGGCTTTGAGCCCGTCAGTGATCCGGAAAACGCCACCGAGGGTGCCGACATCCTCTCCCATGAGGACGACGTGGTCGTCAGCAGCCAGAGCATCGGCCAGGCCAGCGTTAAGAGCCTTGGCAAGGGTGACCTCCCCCTGCGGACGCGCATTCTGCGATGAATTCTCGCCCATCACTTATCTTCCTCCCATGAGGCGATCTCCTCAGCATCGGCTAGCACGTCGGGGGTCGGCTCAGCGTACACGTCCGACATGAGCTCAGCCATCACCGGCGCGGCATTCTCGTGAACAGCTGCGCGAACCTCAGCGCCGAAAGCCTCCTCACGCTCAGCGAGGCCGTCAAGCCACGCCTGATCAATGACCCCGCGATCCTGCAAGTAGATGCGCAGGCGGATGATGGGGTCGGTCTTGCCCCAGGTCGACTCTTCTTCTGCGGTGCGATAACGGGCGGGGTCGTCGGTGGTGGTGTGAGCGCCCATCCGGAAGGTCCACGCTTCGACGAAGACTGGCCCTTTTCCGCTGCGGGCATGGTCGAGGGCCGATCGCAGCACGGCCGTCATGGCCATGACGTCGTTGCCGTCGACTTGCACGGCAGGGATGCCGAACCCGATAGCGCGACGGAAAAGGGACGACGGCGACTGCACCTTGGTCGGCTCTGAAATCGCCCACTGGTTGTTAACACAGACAAACACCACGGGGGCGTTCATCGAAGCCGCAAAGACGTAGGCCTCGTTCGTGTCTCCTTCACTCATGGCGCCGTCACCGTGGAAATCCAGCACGGCAGCCGGAGCACCCCCAGCTTCGACATCACGTTGGATACCCATGGCATAGCCGACGGCATGCAAGGTTCCCGACCCGATCATCACCGGGTAGGCGCTGAAGTGAGTGGTGACGGTGTCCCAACCGCAATGGGAGGTGCCGTCCCACGCCCCAAGGATGTCAGCCAAACTCACGCCCATGGCGTGGGCCAGGCCCTGCTCCCGGTAGGTGGGAAACACCTGATCTTCCCCTCCCAGGGCAAGCCAAGCGCCAGCCTGAGTGGCCTCCTGGCCCAGCAGCGGCGGCCACAGACCTAGCTCACCGTGACGCTGCAAGGCGGTGGCCTCAACGTCGAGACGTCGCGTCATGACCATCATCTCGAGGGCTTTAACGAGGTCGTCGTCGCTCAGGTCAACGGGAAAGCTGGGGTGCTCGGTTAAATGTCCCTGCTCGTCGAGGATCCGCACCATTGCAGGATCGGGACGATCAACGGGATGTTGCCTCGCTGGGAGGACGAACGGATCCGCGTCCCCTTCGTCGGCACACTTGTTCTCGGTCACATCTTCCTCCTGGTCAAATGCTCCGTCCCTCAATTCTGGACGCCAACAAGTCCAGTTCCAAACGGGATCTATCGTTCCGTAAAAAGCCACCAAAGATGAGGTTACCGTTCCGTAGGTTATCCACGGTCCCCACCCCGGACTTCAGTTGCTGAGACAATGTGCGTACCCTCAAACGGTGAGCAAAACAGTGGCGGTCATCGGTGCCGGAATGACGGGTCTGACAGCCGCACACCACCTGCAGAACCACGGCTGTCGACCCGTCGTCCTCGAGGCGGGGCAGCGCGTCGGCGGCCAGGTCAGGTCCCGTCGTCTGGGTTCCGATGTGGTCGAGATGGGAGCCGAGGCCGTACCCCTTCGCGCCCCAGGAGTTGCTGCACTCGTTACGGAGCTGGGGTTGACGGACTCCATGCGTCATCCAGCCCCTGGACGCACCTTATTATCGAGCCGGCGCGGGATCGTCGAGCTGCCAGCCGGGGTGACGCCAGTAGGACCCACGAGGTTCCTCCCCACTATCGCCTCACGCATCCTCTCCCCTGCCGGTCTGCTACGAGCCGGGCTCGAACCTTTCAACGCTCGCCCACACCCTGACGACGTCAGCGTAGGCCAGTTCATCTCCGAGAGATTTGGTGACGAGGTGGGTCGCGCTGTCGTCGACCCGATGCTGGGCGGTATACATGCCGCTGACCTCAACACGTTTTCGCTAGCGGTCGCCGCACCCGCCTTGGGGCAGGCAGTGAAGAAAGGCGACTCCATCGTCGCCGGAACTCTCAAGCGCAATGCTGCCGGATGGTGGTCGCGGATTCGCCATCGTTCACAGCGCTCTGGTCCCCGTACCCCTGCCACGGCCACCTGGAGGCACGGCCTAGTGACGTTGCCCGACGCGCTGGCGGAAGGACTCACCATTCACACGAATACCCGTGCCACGGGAATCCGTCAGGTTGGTCACGAATGGGTAGTCGAAGTCACCGGCCCGCGTGGCATCGGATCGGTTGCTGTTGATGACGTCATCATTGCTACCCCCGCCAAGGTTGCGGCAGCCCTGCTCGCTACAGCATGCCCGCAGGCTTCCGAACTGCTGTTGCAGTGCGACAGCACCACAGTCGCCACGCTAGTTATGCGAGCCGAACCCACTGGCCACCCGATCGCCACGGCCCAAACATGGTTTATCGGTTCAGCGTGGTCTCCCCTGGTACGCCAAGTCACCAACCTCTCGACGAAGTGGTACCTCGCCAAGCCCACCTTCCGGATCGCCATAGGTCGGCAGGGTGGAATGCCCATCGACAACCTATCCGACGATGACCTCGTCGCCATGACCATGGCAGAACTGAAACGTCTCGGACTGGCTCTCGACCTTCGCAACTACGTCGTTGAGCGCCACCGCGGCGCCATGCCGCAACCGGCTCCCAGCCACCGGAAACGCATGGCCCAACTCACCACGATCCTCGACGGCACCGGCCTCCACGTTGGAGGTGCCGGTATCGATGGTGCTGGAGTCGGCACTGCAATCGTTGCCGGACACCGTCTCGCACGCCACATCACCTCGAAGGAGGAGAACTCGTGACTATCACTGAGCACCCCAACCACCTGGCCCGGCCTAGCAGTGCGCCCACAAGGCACCCTGGTGGCCATCCGGGAGGCCATCCTGGCCACAGCCCACTCGTCCGCGAGATCAGGCACGACCTCAACGACAAGCCCTTCATCGTTATTTGGGAGGTCACCCGCGCCTGCGCGCTGGTCTGTCAACATTGCCGCGCCGAGGCCCAGCATCATGCCGCCCCCGGTCAGCTCACCAACGCCCAGGGCCACGAACTCATCGATCAGCTCACCAGCTACGAGAAGCCCTACCCGATGCTCATCCTCACCGGCGGTGACTGCTTCGAGCGCCCTGATCTCGTCGACCTGATTGAGTATGGGGTCAG
>ERZ1023282.57-NODE-57-length-65835-cov-4.685284_pt1 | contig 65835 bp, 58 predicted proteins | sample MGYA00521262_ERZ1023282 | MGnify/ENA primary metagenome ERZ1023282 (study PRJEB32759, sample SAMN07749867) | skin metagenome | biome: transportation; feature: city; material: polyester macromolecule | host: Homo sapiens | place: Hong Kong:KT line | collected... | reverse complement strand
CGAGGTCTCGCGCGCGTTGTCCTCGCCCTCGGCCATGTTGGCGGTCGTGGGGAACGATGCGACGCGGTTGAACACCGGGTCGGCAAGCGCGGGCGTCGCGGCGACGAGCGCCAGGACGGAGCAAAGGGAGAGGGGCAGTTTCATCGGATTACCTCGCGGGGGACGGACGGAAGCGTTGTCCGCGTCTGCTGCGAAGGTGCCGTGAAGAAATTGCGACCGTTGCGTAACAACGATGATCGCAGAGATGTGGCGCGGTCAGGCGATCCGCCCGCGCGGCATATTCTCCGGTGAATTCGATTTCCACGTCCCAATCGCCCGGAGGCATGTCTCCGGTATACTGAAAGAGATTTTCCGGGTTTTCTGCATCGAACCCGCCGAAATTCGTCGACAAGACGGTCAGGACACCACCCTCGACGATGTAATTGTCGGGGTTTTCGTTGTCGATTGTAAAGTTTTCGCCAAGAGCTTCGCCATCAAAATCCGCCCGGAAAAACTCGGTGATCACGGGGCCTGTTGGTGCCGGCTCCGGTTCCGGTGCGCTTACCGCAACCGGCTCTGGCGCCGGCTCGGCGGCTTGAGCCACCTGAACCACCTGTGCCATGGCTGACTGGAACCCGTCCGTGTCCGCAGCGTCGAAATACTGTCCGCGGCCCGCCTTTGCGATGCATTGCAACTGGTCCTTGGCCTCTTTGTCGACATCAAAGCCAACAACATGGACCTTCATATCCACCCCCAAGTATTGGGACAGGGCAGCATTTGAACAGGGATCTGCGTCGCACGTCTCGATACCATCGGATATCAGAACCACAGCTTTTTGACGGTCTGTCGGTTCTGTTTTGGAAAGTTTTGTGATGGCCAGGGTCAAGGACAAGGCCATCGGGGTTTTGCCCAGCGGGGTGATGCCGGCGATCGATGTTTTTATGTCCTGCCGTGTGGACCCAACCTCGTTCAGCGTTATGAAGTCGCTGCAGCTTTCCTTGCTTTGGGTTCCGTAGGTCATCAGCCCGACCCGTGCCCCTTCTGGAACATCATCAACCAGACGGCTGAGCGTATCCTTGGCGGTTGTTATCTTGGCGACCTTGTCGATCTGGCCCCACATCGAGCCGGAGCCATCCAGAATAAATAGAATATCTGTCGAACTTGCCTGTGCTGTTGCGCTCATGCAGCCGATTGCCGTCGAGGTAATCAATGCTTTTTTTATTGCTCTGAAAGTACTGGCGATTCTCATTCCGATCTCCAAGCTTTTTAAATTAGAAACATCTATTCCAAGACCTGAGTGTACTTAAATTCGCGGATGTTTTTGTGTCAATTGTCACATTAATGTCTGAGGATTTGTTCGCCGGCGTGCTTCTTACACGTTGAAAAAGGAGGGCAGGGTCTCAGGACAGCCGGATCTTGTCTGTTTGATCACGGCGGGCCCGGTGGCACGGTCTCACCGTGCCTGGTGGTGGGGCGTGTTTCGGGGAACGCATGGGAAAAAAGCCTTTCTTAACGCAGAGGCAGCAGACTTGCGCCAAGCGCAACGAGGACAGCGGCACCGATGTCCTTGTGCCGCGCAGCTTGGTGCCGGTGGCCAGGGGCGGACCCAGATCTGACTTGAGCGCCAGCGACACAGGACGAGGAGAACCAGAACGTGACGTGGATGTGTGATCAGGTCTTGGAAACCATCAAACGCCACGGGCTGGAGTGTGATCCGAAAGCCTTTCACGTGCTCTTCCTTGGTTTGACCGAACCGGAGACCGACATTGCCCGGGAGCTGCGCCGGCTCGAGGGCGCCGGTGCGCCGTTGACCACGCGCACCGTCGCGTTTTTGTATGAGACCTACATCCAGGGCAGCGTGGAGGCTGATCGTCACAAATCCGTTGTGCACAGCTCCCAGGCCCGGACACGGGCGATTTCCCAATCGGCCGGGACTACCAGCGATTTGATCACGCATCTGATGACTTGCGCGGAGGCCCAGCCGGACGACACTGCGCTGCGGCACACCACCTTGCAGTTGCGGTCGGAGCTTGAGCAGCATCTCGGCAACATTCTGGCCCAAGCGGACGCGCTGGATGGCGAGTTGCGTGCCTATCAGGCCGAGCTTTTTACCGATGCGCTCACCGGGGTGCCCAACCGGCGGTTTCTGGAAGCCGAGCTGCCGGCGCGGCTGAGCGCGGCGGACCTGTCCCTGCACATTGCGCTCATTGACATCGACCACTTCAAGAAAATCAATGACGCACATGGTCATGTGATCGGGGACCACGCCATTCGCGTTGTCGCCCGCCTGATACAGACCCATTTGCGTCCGCAAGACGTTCTGTGCCGATATGGCGGCGAGGAATTCTGCGTCCTGTTTTACAACACGGAGCCGGCCGAGTGCCTGTCTCTTTTGGAAACCATCCGGTCGGATATTGCCCGCCGGACGATCTATCACAACCGGACCGGTCAATCCTTTGGTCCGATGACCATCTCCGCGGGCCTTGCCCGAAGCCAGCCGGGCGATGATCTGGAAACGGCCCTGCAAAGGGCCGATGCCCAAATGTATGCCGCCAAGTCAACCGGCCGCAACCGCATCAGCGCCTGAGTTGAGTGCCAACCGGCGTCTTGGTCCGGTGCGCTCATCGGTGTCCCAGGTCGCCGTATCTGATCGTCTTATCTGGCCGTCGTTCCAAGCCGGTGCACCAGCGGTCCCGCGACCGGGCGACCACAAAGCTTTACAGGTCCCTTGGACCGGAGAACTCAGCCGACTGTTGGCGATTTTCAGGTCCAACTGCGTGTTGTGGCGCCTGGAGGCCCTTGGCCGGGTGCCAGCGCGGTCAATGCTCACAGGCCTCCTCGCAAGGCTGTCATTGAAAGAATTGCGTAGGCATAAACCCGTAGTGCAGCCGGTGGCCGAGATGCTCAGAATTTGTGCAATTCTTTGATGAATTTTTCTTATTTGCCTTATTCTGGGTTGTGATTTGTTAACCGTGATTGCGCACCTTTCTTCCGTAACGTCATTTTTTTGCGGAGTGGTGGCATGACGCTGTGGGCAGCCCTGAAGATAAGTCAGAAACTGAAGATCTGTTTCGGCGCCGCCGTGCTTGCGCTCGCCGGCATTGCCGGGTTCAGCATCTGGTCGTCCATCGCAGGCGGGTCGGACTTTGCCGAGTATCGCGGGCAAGCCCGGCAAAGCGTTCTTCTGGGGGATATGACAGAAGATATCTTGAGTGCCCGCCTTGAAGTGATGAAATACCGGGCCCTGGACAACAGCGGGGCCGAAGCGGTTGTTAGCGCCGAGATCGCGTCCTTCATTGAAGAGAAGGGCATCTTGCGGGATCTCAGCAATGACAAGGCTCTCACGTCCCAGATCGATCAGATCGCCGGTGACGCGCAGCTCTATGCCGACCGGTTTGCAGACGTTGTCGCCCTTGACCAGACCCGGCATGAGATCGTGCGCTCGATCCTCGATGTCAAAGGCCCCGAGATGCGCAGTCAGTTGTCTGATGTCATGGAAACCGCCTACAAAGACGGGGATCCGGCCGCCGCCTTTTATGCCGCCCAGGTTCAGCAACATTTGATGCTGGGCCGCCTTTATGCGCAGAAGTTCCTGTTGCGCGGGGCCCCGGCGGACAAGGACCGCGCACTCACAGAAATCGGCGTTGCCCTGACAGATGTCGACACACTGCTGTCAGAGCTTCAGGATCCGGGACGGCGGACGCTGACGCTGGAGGTAAAGAGTGGACTGGCCGCGTACAGGGATGCGTTTTCCAAGGTTGCAACCCTTTATTATCAGCGTCAGGCCATATTGATCGAGGACCTGGATGTGGTCGGACCGCGGATCCTGTCGGATGCGGACGCCCTTCTTGAAACGGCTGTGGCCGTTCAAGATACAATCGGCCCTCAGATTGCCCGGTCCTTTTCCAACCAGCCGCTGATTTTGGGTGTCGCGGCTCTTATCAGCATGCTTGCCGCCGCAGGCGCGGCGGTGTTGCTGATCCGGTCGATCGTCGGCCCGATTTCCGAGATCACATCGATCCTGAACCGCCTCAAAGACGGCCAGACCGACATGGAGATTGCCGCCGGCGGGCGCAGCGATGAAATCGGCACCATGCTGGAGGCCGCGGCCGCGCTGCGGCAGAGCGTCCGGGCGGCCTTCACGCGGTCTCAAATGATCGACCAGATGCCAACGCCGCTCATGATGGCGGACGCCGGCAACGATTTCAAAATCGATTTCATGAACCCGGTGATGATGGACACCATGAAGCAGGTTGGCGATGAGTTGCCCGTGGCCGTTTCGGAGCTGATCGGCACCTCGATCGATGTGTTTCACAAACACCCCGAGCATCAGCGCAAGGTGCTGTCGGATCCCAAAAACCTGCCCTGGTCGGGCCGTGTGACTTATGGCGGGCGGCGGTATTCCCTGATGGTCTCCGCCATCATGGACAATGACGGCCGGTATGTGGGGCCGATGGTGGCCTGGGATGATGTGACCGAGCGGGAGCGCCTTGCTGAAACGGTTGGTGATGCGGTCAAGCGGGTGACCGCATCGGTCAGCGATGCGGGGACCTTTACCGAGCGGCTGTCGATGGTTTCAACACAGGCCCAGGAAAAATCAACGTCGGTCTCCGCCGCCGCCGAGGAAGCGACCCAAAACGTGCAGTCGGTTGCCAGCGCCGCGGAACAACTGGCCACCTCCATCAGCGAGATCACCCATCAGGTGGCCAATTCCAGCGGTATGGCAACGGAAGCCACCAGCATTGCGGAGGAAACCAAAACCAGTGCCTCTGCTTTGTCGGAAAGTTCCCAAAAGATCGGCGATATCGTCAAGGTGATCTCCGAAATTGCGGAACAAACCAATCTCCTTGCGCTCAACGCGACCATCGAGGCGGCCCGGGCAGGCGATGCCGGCAAGGGGTTTGCGGTTGTTGCCAATGAGGTGAAGGCCCTTGCCGAACAGACGGCGAAGGCAACGGTGGAGATCGGTCAGCAGATCACGTCGATGCAGAGCATCACGGATCAGTCCGTCCGGCAAATCGACACCGTTACGGCACGCATCAGCGAAATTGCCGAAACCCTGGCAACGGTGGCAGCTGCGGCGGAAGAGCAAGGGTCCGCGACGCAGGAGATCAGCCGCAGCGTTCAGGAGGCGGCCACGGGCACCCAGCAGGTGTCGCATGACATCACCGGTGTGCGCGATGCAAACGTGGAAACGGATGAAGCGGCGGTGCAGCTTCAGGACATCACGCACAAACTCTCCGGGATTTCCTCGGAGCTGGGCGAGGCGGCTGACCAGTTCCTCGCTGACATGGGGGCGGGGTGAGGCGAGGGACTTCTCCCTGCGGTCCGGCGGGGACATTGGTTCCGGCGCTAGCGGGCGGCCCGGCCAAAGGGCGGTACGCCCCGCGGCCCGGGCGTGTCAATGGACTGTGCGCGGGCAGGCGTCCCCTTTGTCTTCTCATAGTTCAGTCTGCGCCATAGCGCGCCTCCCTCCGGCCCCCTGGCATTCACACCCATCGCGTCAGCAGACGGGGATTCATTTTGCCGCACCCTGGACACAAAACTGCGGCCCGGGGCCAGACGTAGGCTCTCGAACTGAACGCAAGTCTTCCGCACATCTGCGGTCGGACCGTGTTTGATAAGAGCATTTGGGCGATCTGGCATTGGGCTTTGGTACAGCGGCCGGGAAAACAGGCCTAATTACAGCCACTTTCTCGGAGCTTCCCGGCGCTGCCTTTGTCCAAATCCATTTGATCGAGGGGCATTCATGATCTTGGTACTTGGCGCTTTTCTGGGGTTCTTCTCCGTGGCGTTTGGCGCTTACGCCGAACACGGATTGCGGCCTGTCATCACAGAGGAGCAGTTCCGCTATTTGATGACGGCAATACGCTACAACCAGGTCAACGCAGCTGTCACTATCGCGATCGGTTTAACACTTCTCAACGGTGCCAGTCCCTCACACCCACGCGTACTTCAATGGAGCGGCGTGCTGTTCGTCGGTGGGACGATGCTGTTCAGCTTCAGCATCTATCTTTCGGTCTTTCTGGGCGTTCCGGAGCTGACCTACCTTACGCCGGTGGGCGGGGTCACCCTCATGGCTGCCTGGACAACTTTAGCACTTGCGGGTGTTCGGATGATGAAAAACAGACCCGCGTGACGGGCCCCACCTGAACATCCCGATTTGGGTGTCCGAGCTCGGTTTGGCCGCGGTCTAACCGGCGGTCGGTGCAGCCGCCGGCTTTTGAAGTATCCCGCGACCGTTTGGCCAGTGGCGGTCGCACACAGGCCCTGAAGGTGATGCTGGGCCATGGCACAGGCATCGGCCAACTGGTTAGTCCGCCAAGGTCTGCTCAAGTCACTTTCGATCAGGGCACAGATACGGGCTATGCGGTGCTGCGGCGAGACGGCGGTCATGTTTCCTGTCCTTGGAAATCCATACATCTGTTCAAAGCGTTTTGCGGAAAAATTGCCGTCTGGATTGGCCGATCCTCCGAACCGATTGTCAAAGCTCCACAACAGTTACGTTCCGGCCAAACTTAAAGCGATGATTTCGCACACGGTGGGTTTCTGCTCACCGGGTTGCTTCTTCGGCGAGGTTGCTACCGGTCCGGTGACGTGATCACGATACCGAGGCCGCGGTCGATCAACGGTTCGAGCGGCCGCGATCGGCCATTTGACAGGTCGAATTGCAGTCCAACCGTTTCAATGCCGCGCTCCTCTAGCATGTCGCGGACCAGTGGTGCGAAATCTCCCGCATCGGCATAGCGTCCGTGACGGGCAGGGTCATTTGCCGACAATTCCGTCACGTCCACGACGATTGCACCCAGTTCCGACAACTCCTCGTCGTTTTCATAAGCGCCGACCCGGCTGACGCCACCGGCTATCTTGCGAGATAAACGCAACGCAACATCATCCCGCGCGACGAGGATGATGAACGGGCGGTCCGGTTTGCCGATCCGCCGCATCTGCGCCTTGAAAAGATCCACATCTATGTCCGGCGCGGCAATGATGACTTGGGAGAATTTAGTTGTGTCGCTGATGATGTTCTCAAGATGCGCCTGCCGGATGCCTTCCATGAGCAAAAGGCTGCCCATCGAGTGTGACATAAGGACGATCTCGCGCGCCGACGTCTCGTTGAGCATTGCCAGCGTTTCCACCAAACCATCCCGCGCAATCATTGTGCTGTTCATGTCAAAGAGGTATTCAAGCGAGTTCCCGCTGGAGCCCCAGGTCACCAAAACCGGCACACCCTTGTAGCCGGTATCATGGGCCAGTTGGGTCAGCCTGTAGGTGGCTTCGGCAAAGCTTGTGTTGTAGCCGTGAATGAAAACAAAGACATTGCGTTGATCGGGCGCGCGCCGGCTGAGTTCCTGCTCAATCGCTTGCCTGAATGCGGCGTTGCCGGAAAGCCGGGCGGTCTTGCGAACAGTGAAGTGGCGTTCTGGATCGCCCGGAAATGTTCTGGGCCACTCGATTTCTCCGGGCTTGTGGCCCGGCGGCACCGAAAGGGTCACGGATGCGTAGGAGATCCGATCGCTGCGGTCTCCTTCAAAGAGAGTGCCGAATGTCTCGGCCTCTGCCCGGGCACTCGCCACAAGGATGGTGTGCGGCGAGCCTGCCGATTGTGCCGTTTCGTTCGTCAAAAATGCATCCACAGAGTACCGGGCGGCGCAGCCGGACGTTCCGGCGATTAGAAACAGAAAGCCGAATCCCACCAACGCGTGACGGATAAATTGGTGTACTCGACACCAGCTCAGTTGACTTCTTGTTGCACTTCCCGTCGCCATACCAGCCACATACGCCTACCCAACTCTTTGGAGACAAGGATGTCGTTTTAGGGGAAAACTTGCACGGCTTTTTTCAAGAAGATGCCAATGAGGACCGCAGGAGGGTTTGAGACGGCAGCTCTTGAAACCAGCGCTTATAGTCGGTGGCAAATTGCCCGACGTGAAGAAATCCCTGTTCCGCCATAACGTCTGCAACGGTGATTTTGCCCGGTTCCGCCTCCAAAAGTTGACGGCGCGTCTGGGCGAGCCTCCATGACTTGATAAAGGCAGCCGGCCCGACCCCAAATCTGTCCTTGAAAGCAATTTCCAGTGCGCGGCGGGACAGGCCGGCTTCGGCGCACAACTCGGGAAGACGCACGTCTTCGATCTCACCTGCATCGACCATTTCCAGGATCCGGGTCAGCACCCGCTGTGATGTATGCAGTCCAGCCGCACGGGGATGAAGGCCCGCCTGGGCCAGCCAGCACCCAATCAAGTCTTCTACCAGACAATCGAGCGTCAGGGTATCGAACTGCGGCGCTGGGGAGTTGAGGGAGCACAGCACGTTCTGCGCCCGACTCAACAGGGCGTCAGGTACCTTGAATATGGTCTGTAAACGGTAGGGATTTAAATCCGGTGCGCCGAACCGAGCTGCATAACGCGCAAAATCGGCCAGGTTTATCGAGAGGAGATATACTTCAAAGTCACTGCCTGAGATCGACCGCCACTCAACGCCCGGGTAATATACCAGGACAGAGTCGGAGGCCGTCTCTTTGCCACACCACCACAACCTCGACATGGTCGGGCCCGGGATCGTGAAAGTGAGTTTCCCCGGGGGAGGGGCGCCGCGCTGATCCAGATTTTGATGGAAGCGCGCATAACTCAGCTCGAAGGACGCGAACGTCCCTTGAAGGATGTGGGCAACACGGCCGTCGTCTGACTGTGCTGTCAAAGGCTGGAACTGAATATCCCAATACTGAACCTCGTGGCAAAGTTGATCCACGTGGCAGAAGTCCGCGACCAATGTCGCCTGAAACGACGGTTGATACAGGGGTCTGTTCAAAAGAGCGGCTTTCCGTTTCGCAATTTCGATCACTCCAGACTGCATCATAAACTACACTTTTTTCAACTCTGCCCGAGGGAACAAAATCTTAGGCTATTATGGTCTTGTCAAAATTGACGTTTGGGCAGTGGGAGCGCGATGCAGATGGCAGTCATTGGAAATATTGCTTTTTATCTTGGTCTTATGACAAGCGTTGGGATTGGAGCCGTCTATTTTCGAGACCTCGGGGATGTCAGTCAGATGGTCCTCAAGGTCAAGCGGGCCAACATGGTCCGTTTCATCCGCAATGAGGGCCGATTTGTTGCCGCAGGTCTGAGCGGGGCGGCGATCATGACCATTGCCCATTTTGCTTTGGGTGGTGGGCCATTTTGGCTGTGGTTGATCGCCAGCCTCGTTTGTGCCGTTCTCTATGGGTTTCCAGCCGTTTGGGTGCACATTGGCCTGCGAAACCAGAAAAACAGCGCCAAATACTATTCGATCGCAGACGCCCAAGAGTGGGTTAGCCCGTCCAGTCCAGTCATCGTTATTGAAAACAAGGGAGTGGCCCGTGCGCATCCTGATGCGCAGATCATGCGGCCGCATCTTGCGGGCAATGATGACGGCCTCGCCGGCGAAAACGTCGTCATGACCTATTGTGCGATGGCCAATCTCGGCATTGGCTACACGCCGGAAGTTGAAGGCCAGCCATTGGACCTCAAGGTTCTTGCCCAGCATGGCAACAATCTGATCCTGCGCGATAATACGACGGGTGAACCAATCCAACAGATCTATGGGTTCCGAGAAAAGGATGTCGATCCATCAGCCGATGGCCCTGTCTGCCCGGCGCGTCCGGGCCTGCGCATGAAATCCTGGCCAACATTCCGTATGACATTCCGAGGATTTCAAAAGGCGTATCCGAGCGGGACTGTTTTCATCAACAAACCTCCGTCGAATCCGCTGCTGGCGCTCTTCGACATGGTTCTGGAGACCGTCTTTTCATCAGAAATCGCAAAACAGCATCGGATTGCCAAGCCGGTGATGGACAACATGACCCGGCGCGACACCCGGCTCCACAACAAGACGTATGTCTGGGGTGTCGACATCAACGGTGATGCAGCCTGCTGGACAGACGATTTCGTGGTCGAGAACGGCAATCTCGTCAACGCGACCGTCGGTGGGCAGAATCTCGTAATCGCCTGGGATCCGAAGTTTGAAAGCCTGGGGGTGTGGATCAACGACACTGGCAGCCCGATCGACGAAATCGACTTCTTTGGCAACACGAACAAAGGGCCGCTCAAACGGGCTCCAATGTTGAAACCTGGCATGTTCTGGCACGTATGGGCCGAATATTACCCGCATACCGATATCAACCGCACCGGACACGCTGCGGAGGCCGCCGCATAAGACATTAAAAGGCCAGAGGGACATCCAAGTCCGTTCGAAAATGGCTGGAGGGGACGAAGGAATGACAAGAAGATCACTTGCAACGGTTCTCATCGGATTGATGTCGATGGGGACCGCGTCAGCGCAAGACACAGATATCATTCACGATGCCGAGTACTACATTCTCCAGGCTCAAAACGGCGCCCAATGGGCCGAGGATGATGCGGCGGTTGACCGGTTGCTCGAACAATTCCGCGCCGGCAATGGCGGCAAATCTCCCAACATCGTGTCCATACTGGTCGATGATCTCGGGTTCGGCGACATGGGAATTCCCGAGCTGAATGCGGTTCGTGGAATAGAAACGCCAAATATCAACCGGTTCTCGGACGAAGGCATGCGCATGGTCCGCATGTATACCGAACCGTCCTGTACGCCAACGCGGGTTGCACAAATGACCGGCCGACTGCCGGTCCGTATGGGAATGGGGGATACCACGGTCGACATCGCAGGGTTTGGCCTGCCTGGAAACGAAGTGACGCTCGCCGAGGTTCTCAAGGAGGCGGGCTACGCAACGAGCCATGTCGGGAAGTGGCATATGGGCGATATCGCCGAAAGCTGGGCCATGAACCAGGGATTTGATTACGCCCAGCACGCGGTGCACCAGCAAGGACAGCTGACCATCTTCAACGACGATGCCATTCGCGAACAGGTGTCCGTCGGCATCAAGGACTTTGAAGATGACTACATAGTCGACAATTGGTTCCGTCCTGATCCAGCGGCGATGATGACCGTGATCGCCGGTGAAGCCGGCGGTCCGATCCGAGAGATCCGTATGGCCCCGGGCGAGCGCTGGAATGCCGAAAAATATGATGCCATGAACGAAGCGTTTCAGCTGAAAACGATCTCCGAGCTGAAACGACTCTCTGAGGGAGACGCGCCGTTCTTTCTGCAATACTGGCCCATGATCCCGCTCGATAACACCCGTGCCGGACGGGACGGGCCGGAAAGCGTGAATGGCGGTCTCTACGCCGACAAACTCCAGCTCCTGGACAGCTATCTTGGAGACCTGTTTGCCGAAATGGAAGCGGTCGGCGTGGCAGACACCACGATCGTGGTCCTAATGGGCGACAATGGCCATTTCACGAAGTACTCGCCGCAATCCGGTTTCACACCCATGATCTACCGTGGGGGCAAGGGCGACACGACCGAGGGCGGTGTCCGGGTCGATGCCTTTATCCGCTGGCCGGGCATGATTGAGGCAGATTCCATGGTGAACAACATCATCCATGTATCTGATCTCTATACGACCTTGTCGAGGTTCGCAGGCGCCGAAGGCTTTATACCGCGCGACAGGCTTGTTGATGGGGTCGACCAGTCGGCCGCCCTGCTTTTTGCCGATGAATCCAAAACCCGCCGCGATCACGTGATCATCTACTCGGTTGCAACGCCGAAAGCGCTTGTAAAGGACCACTTGCGCCTGAACCTTCCGGGGCCCGGTGAAAGCGCAATCCTTGCCAACTTCTATGACATCTACCGGGATACCCACGAGAAATATCCGGTGTCGACAGAGGTCGGGGCATGGGGCGGGCAAGAGTTCGTCCGGATCCTCGGACGGCATTTGGCGCGCAAGGAGAAGTATCCGGACACCGGACCGGCTCGCGGAGTTCCCTATGAAGGGATCGAAAACATCCGCCCTGAAACCCAAGCGGCCGTTGAGGCCTTTCTCGTGAAACAGGCATCCGTTCAAAAGTGAGGAACAGCAGTCCAAAGACCCGACGTCCGGGATGAAGAAGGATCCAGGAGAAAAACATGCGCATCAAACTTGTATTGGCGACACTTTTGACGGCTTGCGCATTCTGGCTGGCAGACATCCGGCTTGAAGAGGACACGGTCGAAAGCGGTTTTGTGGCTGGTATCGCGATTGGCGCGAAGAAAGCCTTGTCGCAGCGCGGCCCCGGCACGGTGCATGGGACAGCCAGGCGAACCTCCCGCCGCACGACCCGGCGGGTCGCCCGCCGTACGTCAGTCGCGGGCTGCACACCATACCGCGCCTATTACAACTGCGGCGGGGTTTATTACCAGGCCGTTCAGGAAGGCGGCACCACGGTCTATGTTGTGGTCAATCCGTAAGCGGAGATGATATATGTTGAATGCAGTGAAGCGCTCGTCCGCTATCGGCCTCGTACTCGGTTTGGGTCTCATTTCTCCAACCCATGCACAAGGGGTACTGGAGGCCTGCGAAACTGAAATTGTCGAGTTCTGTTCAGCCGTAGAACCTGGCAACGGACGCGTCTTGTCGTGTCTTTATGCACATGAGACCAAGATCAGCACGGAATGTGGCGTTGCATTTGAAGACATTGCCGATGTCATAGATGGCCTGTTCTTTACCATCGGCTCCACGCTCGCGATATGCGACGCAGACTTGCAAAAACACTGCGCGGACACGCGCTTCGGTCAGGGGCGCCTGTTGAGTTGCCTTGCCGAAGTGCAGGCAGATCTGGAACCGGCCTGCAGCGGTGTGGTTGCAGAGTTGTCCGGCGAACTGGCCAATTGACGTTGCGGCACATAAGCTGAAAGTCACACCAAGGACTTCAACGAGAGACACATGACATTCCACAACCTGAAATCAAAAACTGCAAAACTGTGCATTGGAACGCTGGTCTCGTGCGTTCTCCCTGTAACCGTTCTTGCAGCGGATCTTCCGCAAGCTCCAGTTCCAGAACCCGTTCCGGTGAATGAGCGCGTCAACAAGACGTGGGAATTTGTGCTGGCACCCTATTTCGTCGGGGCGAATATCGTCGGGACATCCCAGATCGGCCGCCTGCCATCCACGGACATCGATGTCGGTACCTCAGACATCCTTTCGAACCTTCGTTTTGGTTTCATGGGCCGGGCAGAAGCGGTCTATCAGCAGCGGTTCGGCGCGATGGTGGATGTGGCTTACATGAACCTTGCGAACTCGACCGACGCGCTCTTGCCGGGCGGGCGCATCCGTGTTGGCGGTGATCAGCTTATCGTTGAGGGCATGCTGTTCTACCGGGCCTACTCAACACCGCAATCGTATGTCGACCTCATTGCGGGCGCGCGGTACTGGGACATTAATCTCGATTTCAATCGCACGGGTACCGTTGCCGGCAATTTCGACATTTCCCGTGGCGCCGACTGGATCGATCCGGTGATCGGGGTTCGTGGATTTCACAAGCTAAATGAAAAATGGTCCGTCAGTGGCCGCGGAGACATCGGCGGTTTTGGAGCCGCGTCCGACTTCACCTGGAACGTGCAGGCTGGCATCGGGTACCACTTCAACCAGATCTGGTCGACGCATCTTCAGTACAAGGCATTGGGCGTTGATTACAGCAACGGCAAGTCCGGCATCGACAGCTTTGCCTACGACACCGTTACGCACGGACCGCTGCTCGGCGTTGTGGCGCGGTTCTAGGGGTTTGGGGGCTGGTTAAAACCGAGCCGGGCAAGAACGAACAAAGACTGGTCCAATCTTACTGAGTAATTTTTTGGGAGGGATATACTATGCATTGGTTACGAAGCTGCCGAAACGGCGGTGCACTTGCAGCACTTCTTGCAGGATCGGCGTTGATCCTGCCCCAGAGTGCTGCGGCCCAGGATGGGACAGAAATCATACATGATGCCGAGTTTTATGTGCTGAAAGCCCAGAACGGCGATCGTTGGGCGGAAGAGGACGAAGGGCTTCAGGCGAAGATTGCGGAACTGCGCGAGACGCACGGAACCCCGCCCAATCTGATCCACATCATGTGGGATGATACGGCGTACGGCGATCTTGGCATGCCGGGTATTCAGGCGGTCCGCGGTCTTGAAACGCCAAACATCAATGCGCTTGCAGAAGAAGGCATGATGTTCACGCGCATGTACACGGAAGTCGGCTGTACGCCGAGCCGGGCAGCAGCAGCGACGGGCCGGATGGCGGTTCGATCCGGAATGTACAATATCGGCATGCTGCAAGAGAGCCACGGCCTCGATGCCGAGGAAGTCACCCTTGCTGAAGTGCTGGGCGATGCGGGCTATGCGACTGCCTTTTACGGCAAGTGGCACCTTGGCGACATTGAAGAGAGCTACCCGCACAACCAGGGTTTCGACGAAGCTCTGTTCACCGGGTACAACCAGATCCTGTCTCTCAACACGCGCGAAGCGGAACAGGGCAATGCCTCGATCGGCCTGTTCGAGGACATGCTGCCTGCAAATCCCTACAAGCTCGATGACACCTTCGTCACCAAAGATTGGGTGATGGTGGCCGAAGGGACCAAGGGCGGTGAAACACTGCAATGGCGTGACAATACGACCGAGACTTATGAGACCATCGACGCTGAAGGGCTCGATCGGATGTTTGCGTTCATGGAGCGCAACGTTGCGGAAGGCAAACCCTTTTACGTTGCGAACTGGCCGATCATGGCAAACTTCATGCCGATCCGCGAGAAATGCACCCGCGCGCGCGCTTTGTTGCAAAACGGACTTCAGTGCACGATCGACCCGATGATCAAGGCGGTCCGGGACAAACTTGCTGAGCTCGGCGTTGCAGAGAACACGCTGATTGTTGCCATGGCTGACAATGGTCCGATGTCCCACAACCCGCCCCCGGGAACCGGGTTTGCGGAAACGATCTTCCGGGGCGGCAAAGGCGATTTCCTTGAGGGCGGCGTGCGCGTTCCGGCTTTTGCCGTGTGGCCGGGCATGATCGAAGCCGGCTCGATGCCCGGGGATATGATCCATATCACCGATCTGTTCACCACCTTTGCCAGCCTCGGTGGTGCGCTTGAAAACATCCCGACCGATCGCGTGATCGATGGCATTGATCAGACAGCACTTTTGCTCAACGGTGACACGCATGGGCGCCGCGACTACACCTTCACCTATGCGGGGCCGACGCTCGGTGCCGTAGTGAAGGGTGATTACAAGCGGCACATGATCTCACCCGACCCGGTTGGTGAAGCCAGCGGCATTCCGGCAGCGTTCTATTTCCTGCCATCGGACCCGCGGGAAGTGCAGCCGATGCTGACGAACCTGATCCATCTGAAGCGTCCCTTTAACCGGATGGTCTTGCGCCACAACCTCTGGAAAGAAAAGTACCCGGACCGTCCGGAAAAGCACGGCATTCCGTGGACTGGCATTGCCAACGCTTCCGAGGCACTGAAGCGTGAGCAAAACCCTCAGCTGGTGCTAAAGGACCTGCCCTTCGATCCGCTGGAGTATGTCGAGCATCTGGACGAGCTGCCGTTTGATCCGGCAGGTGATCCAAGCATCGGCCAATAAGATCATGTCCCCGCTGCCTGTGCAGCGGGGACATTCCATGGGGACGTCTGATGGACCGACGATTGTTTTTGCAGACCGTGGCCGCAGGTCTTTATGCGCCAACCTTGGCATCCGCTCAATCTGGCGAGCTTCCAATCACGGTGTCGAGTTATCTCTTGGATCGCACCCAGGCTCTATTTGATGGGAGCGTTGCAATCGAAGGGACAGACGCTGAGTTCGTTCAGGGGGCAATCGGGGACATGAACACGGCTGCGTTTACCGGAACCGGTCGCAACGAGGTCTTCGAACTTGGCCTCCATCCGTTCATGCTGGCCCATGCCAATGAAGGGTTTCGCGACTACGCCCTTCTTCCGATTTTTCTGTTGCGTCAGTTCCGGCACAAGAGCGTTTTCGTGCGTGCCGGTGCCGGGATCGAGAAGCCACAAGACCTGGCGGGCAAACGGATCGGAACAGCCGGTTATTCGTCGACATCCTTGACCTGGATCCGCGGCATCTTCGAAGAGGAATACGGCCTCCGTCCGCAGGATGTGGAATGGGTGATTTCGAACGCTGACAGCTCGGCAGCCGTTGCGGGTGCCGTATCAGCACAAGAAAGCCAGATCCCCGCCGGTATCACCGTCACACAGGGAAAACCCGGGCTCGATGAGTCCGAGCTCCTGTTATCCGGCGAGGTTGATGCCCTTTTTCATGCGGCAACACCGGCGGCCTTTGTTGAGGGGGATACCCGCATCGCCCGTTTGTTCCCGGATTTCAGGTCTGTTGAGCAAGCGTATTTCGAAAAAACAGGCGTGTTTCCGATCATGCATGTCCTTGCGATCCGGCGGGACACGGCAGCCGAGCACCCGTGGCTCGCCAAAGCCGTTTTCGATGCCTATTCAGAGGCCAAGTTTAAAGCGTACAGGACCAAGGATCGTCTGACCTGGGCAACGGACATGCTGCCCTGGTACAGTCAGGAACTCGACAACACCCGCCAGTTAATGGGGCGCAATTTTTACCCCTACGGGATCGAACCGAACCGGACAACGCTTGAAACACTTTTCCGCTATTCGCACGAACAGGGCCTTGCGGACCGACTCCTGACAGTTGAGGAGACTTTCCTGCCAGAAAGTCTTGAGTTTACGGAAGTGACCCGGCCGTGAAGGCTGAAACAAGGCCAGCGTATCCGTTACCTGAAAAAGGAGACTGCAGATGATGACTTTAAAGCGTGCATGGTCGGCTTTTCCTGTCGTGTTGCTTGTTGCTTGCGGCGTCGCATCAGCTGAACCTGCTCTCAAGCACGGCCTTGAAGGTCAGCCGAACTTCCGAGATCTTGGAGGATATCAAACGTCCGATGGACAGACCCTTCGTACCGGTCTGGTTTTTCGGTCAGGTGAGCTGCCACGCATAACCGATGCCGATCTTGAGACCCTCAAGGACCTTGGCGTGAAAACCGTCGTCAACTTCCTGACGGAAGGTGAGATCGAATATCGTGGACCCGACCGGTTGCCCGCTGGCGTTCGGGAGATCAGTCTGCCGATCACTGGAGATATCGGCGGTAATCCAGATGCAGCGAACATGCTGATTGAGGCGCGAAAGACCGGAGACTTCAGGCGGTTTCCGCCCGAGTTCAATCCGCAGATACACGAAGAGCTCGTGAATGGGCTGGCCGATGACCAATATGCTGCCCTTTTTGACATCCTCGCTGACGAAGCGAATTACCCGGTGGTCTTTCACTGCTCTCATGGGGTCCATCGGACGGGCACCGCGGCTGCTTTGATCCTGACCGCGCTCGGTGTTCCCTGGGAAACGGTCCAAGAAGACTACCTGCGGTCCAACGAAACCCGAGCGGTCGAAGTCATCCCGCGCATCGAACATTTGAAATCGCTTGCGATGGACATCGAGATGCCGACAAGTGAAAGAGCCAAGAACGATGCCGCAATCGAGGCATTTTATGTCCTGGAGCCGTCCTACATTGATGCGTCGCGCAAGGAGGCCGAAAAAAGTTATGGCAGCCTCAACGCCTACATTGGAAAAGGTCTCAATCAATCGGACGATGACCTGGACCACTTGCGGTCGTTGCTCCTGGATTAAGAAGGGATCTTATGTTCCGGATTGAAACGCATACCATTCCTTTGGTTCGTCTTGGCCTTATGGCTGCTCTGATTTTTGCGGCTCATGTTCCTACTGGAGTAACGGTTGCGCTTGCCGAAAGTCATGGATTTGCGGGCCTTGAAGGGGGAACCTTCGCCATGGGGTCGGGCAAGCACTACCGGGAAGAGGCGCCGGTCCGCCAGGTCACCTTGCGGCCGTATTCCATTCAAAAGACGGAAGTGACAAACGCCGAGTTCGCAGCGTTTGTGGAAGCGACCGGTTATGTAACGACGGCCGAGAAGGACCTGGATCCGGCGAACTACCCGGATCTTCCCCCGGACCTTCTGAAAGCAGGGTCTATGGTGTTCGCCCAGCCAAAAGAAGCTGTTGCGCTGAATGACATCAATTTGTGGTGGCGCTATGTGCCAGGTGCTCAATGGCGGCATCCCCGTGGCCCCGAAAGCTCGATAGAAGGCCTTGAAAACCATCCCGTCGTTCAGGTGTCGATCGAGGATGCAAAGGCTTATGCGGACTGGGTAGGCGGCCGCCTTCCGACAGAAGCCGAGTGGGAGTTTGCGGCACGCGGCGGGCTGGATGGTGCCCAGTTCTCGTGGGGCGAGGATTACGATCCATCAGAAGGCTGGAAGGCAAACACCTGGCAGGGCGTCTTTCCAAGTGTTGATACCGCAGAAGACGGTCATAATGGCAGTGCGCCCGTCGGTTCCTACGCGCCCAACGGGTATGGATTGTACGACATGGCCGGAAATGTCTGGGAATACGTGTCCGACTGGTGGATCCCTGGCCATCCGACCAAGGATCAAACCAACCCGGGCGGCCCGTCCAAGACGCTCGCAGAGCAGTTTGCCAATTCAGCTGTTGGCGCCCGGCATGTGGTCAAGGGCGGTTCCTGGCTCTGCGCACCCTCGTACTGTTTTCGGTATCGACCCTCAGCGCGTCAACCGGCGGAGCGGAGCCTCGGCTCCAATCACATCGGCTTTCGGATCGCGCGTGATGATGTGAACTAACTAACTGGAGGCAGTTTTGGATCCTCTCATGATTTTCGCGCTGATCGTGCTGCTGGTGTTGCTGGCAACACTCATCGGCGGGTGGCTGTTTCTCGCTGTCTGGCCCGGAAAAATCGCAAAACGGCGTGGGCACCGGCGCGCGGAGGCCGTGGCGATGTGCGGCTATTGGGGCGCGCTTACCCTTGGCCTTTTGATGCCTATTGCCTTCATCTGGGCTTATACAGACGGTGAGGAACCAGTCCGGAACAGCGGTGCGGGGGGTGACAGATGATTGTTTTCCTGACCCTTTGTTATTGCGCTGTTCTGTTCGGTCTCATCAAGGCCGGTGTCATCCGGCTCACCACTTTCTGGAAGATCTCGCCTGTTCTGTGGCTGGTTTTGCTGCTGGTGGTGCTGTTCATTCCCATGCAATGGGGGGCCCCCAGCGGGCCCATCCGCTCCTATACGTCGGTCATCGAAATTGTGCCCAACGTCTCCGGGGAAGTGACCGAGGTGCCAGTTCAGCCGCTGATGCTGGTGGAAGAAGGAACGGTCCTATTCAAGATTGATCCAGAACCGTTCGAAGCGGCGGTTTCCCGCAGCCGGGCTGCGCTTGCAGAAGCGGAACAAGCAGTTCCGCAACTTGAGGCAAATTTCAGGGCTGCCGAAGCGTCGGTGTTAGAGGCCGTGGCAAATCGGGATCGGGCCAAGGACGAGTTCGATAGGCTGCGCACGGCCAACGAGAATGCGGCAGCTTTGGGCCGCCAGAGTACGCCGTTTTCGGAAAGCGACGTGGAACAGCTTCGGCTTACCTATCTTGCGTCCGAAGCCTCGCTGACCCGCGCCGAAGCGACAGCGGAGCAGGCGCGTCTCGCCTTTGCCTCTGAAATTGATGGTGTGAATACAACCGTTGCGCGCCTGGAAGCAGATCTACGCCGGGCGGAATTCGATTTGCGCGAAACTGTCATCAGAGCGCCGGCAGATGGGTATGTCCTCGCGTTGACCTTGCGTCCGGGTCAAAGGGTCAGCAACCTGCCGCTCCGGTCCTGGATGGCATTTGCACCGGTGGCGACTGGCCGGGTTGTTGCTTCCATTCCGCAGACGCGTGTCCGGTTCATTGAACCGAACCAACCAGCTGAAGTCACGTTTGCCTACCTTCCTGGCAAAGTGTTTACGGCGCAGGTGGAGTCACTTGTGAGGATCACTGCAGCGGGCCAGTTGCCGCCAAACGGGATCCTGCCATCCCTTGCGCCCCATCACGGACCGAACGAAACATTGGGCGTGGTGCTTCAAATTGACGACAGTGACGGTGGCTTTGCAGAGATGCCCAGCGGGATTGGCGGGACCGCAGCGATCTATACACAAACGGCGGGCGCAACACATTTGATCCGCAAGGTGATGATCCGAATGGATGCCTGGTTGAATTATCTGCGTCCGAATTAGATGACTGCCAGTTGCGGGAAAGCACTGGAGAGAAGCGAACTCTCAAAACCGAGACCGATGAGGCAATAATTGGTGACTACCCGGACGTTCGCTTATACCGCAGCGAACATCCGTCTCCCGCCTAATGCATCCACCAACGTCCTGAAGGGGTTCGGATTTGAACTGCGTCCGCGTTTTAGGCAACGCTTTGTGATCACCGGTGCATCAGTATTTTTTTTACACCCGCAGGCGGGCGTTTTCGCTGGGTTTGGGATGAGTAGGTACGGGTTTCCAGGAGGAGGACAACCGGCAGGTCATCGGCACCGAATTTCTGTACCAGCAGGGCCGTACTTTTAGCGGATAGTACCGGCGTAGCTCGCAAATGAAGGATGCAGGCCGCTTCTTTAGGGCGTCACAAAAAGGTACAATTGCGATTTCAGCCCGAAGCCGACATTAAAAGATTGGAGAGGAGTGGGCACTCCGACTGGCCCCAACTTCAGAGTGTTCTGGAAGCAGACGTTAAACTCCAAAGCAGTAAAATCTTGAAAGCGTCAGCAATCCGTAATTCGAGCGTCTGTCTAAAGCTCTGCTTACGACCCTAGAGGAAGCCAGTTAATCCAATGCCGGCGCACTGGTATGCGCGGGGTTATCCTCCAGGCGTATACCAGATCGGGGACGAGTAAGCCCGTTCCTGGTGCGTCAGCCTCGCATCCTGTGGCAAGTCAATGCCGAAGCGGACCTTGTCATAGACCACCCACCGCGGGGTCGGAATTTCCAGAACACGGACGTAATAGAACGCGCGCTCCGCAGGATTGAAATCCGGGTCGGTCCAGACCGTCGCGAGTTCCGAAGCCCCGATTGTGTTTGTCCAGCTCGCGGTCTCCAGATCTACTGTCGTCCCAACGACAGGAACATTCCCGTCTGCATCGGCATCCCGCTCGCCCGACCAAGCTACGTCGTAGACCTTTTCCTGAAGTGATCCGTCGCTGTCAAGCCATCCCTTGACCACCTGAAGCCGGTCAAGATTGGCACCGACCGGATCGCGCAACGCATAGATCATGAAACTCGGCGCGCCATCCCCGGTTCGAGGGCGCAAATCGCCGCCCATCGGAACCCCCTTGGCGTATCCTGCCTCGGCCGGCATGCGCGTGCGCAAGTCGTCATTGGTGTACTCCCAGCCCCCAAAAAACCGCAGACCGATCCGCGGCCCGGTCGTAGCATAGGTTTCGCGGCGTTTGAATGCGTCGAAAATCGCCGCCCGGGTGTTTTCAGTCGCCCAGACTGCCGTGTATCCCGATGCCACCATAAGATGCCCCGGAATCTCCCCCAGATCGCTCTTGACGAAGGGGTGTTGGATCCGGGTTGGCGACGGTTCCACGCTGACCGATTTGCTGAAGAAATTCTCTTCTTCGGCCGTTGCCAGGGCCGTGTGACTGTCTGTGGCACCGCCCATGCCGAACTTGTAGGGGTTTACGCCGAATTTCTTTTCCAGCATCAAACCGCGTTTCAGCGCCTCGCGGGCATATTCACCGGACAGCATGTCTTCAGTTTTTAGTTGGGTCAGATCGAGGTTGCCGACATCCCAGTTTTCGTAATCAGCGAATGTGTCCTCCGGGCTCAGCGCCGGATGGGTTTCGCCATCTCCCTTGATCTGCGTGACTTCGTAGTGGGGCTCCCACTTCGCGCGCCGCTCGACATAATCCTGATCAACTGTTCCACCATGGTAGGTATCTTCTGTCGGGAACATCCAGCCATTTGACAGGTTGCCATTGTGGGCAAAGGCAACGGCCCGTCCGCCGGTTTTTTCCTGATACATCTCCAGCCATTCGTAAAGGCTTTCCGGATTCGTATCGCCATAAGGAGGTTGCGTGACCGGAGGCACGACCTGTTTGGCCCGCACCGGTCCATCGCGCAGCATCACGTTGCGGTGCAGGTTGAAACCCTTGGGAACAGATGTCCATTCAAAGCCGATGAAGGCCGTGAAGGTGCCCGGATCGTTATGCCGCTCCGCCGCATCGACAATGTGTTCCCAGGTGAAGGCAAAGGCATCCGCGCCCGGACTGTAGGATTCCAGCAAAAGTTCCGGCAATGTCATCTGCGAGAAGTTGGTAATCAGGTCAAAAGCGGCCTTTCCAGCCGCTGCTCCGCCTTGCGAATAGCCTTCATACCATTCGCGACCTTTGGGATCGGCAAGCACTCCGGGTTTGCCGGCCTGCAGGTCCGGTGCAAATCCCATCAGATCCGTGTGGTCGGTCAGAACCATCCAGTCGAGCGGACGCGCCAGCCGAACCGGCTGACCTGTCGATGAGATCACCTGTTCGCCCTTGGCAAACCGCCAGGCCGTATCGGGCAGCAACGTGTTGCCAAATGCGCCTGCATCGAGCGAAAGACCGGTATGGAGATGCGTGTCGCCCCAAAGAGGCCGTTCCGGGATGGTGCGGTTGGCGTAAGGCGAAAATGGCGGCGCCTTGAAGGTTCCTTCCGCGGCCTCTTCGCTCGGCACGCCGTCTGTTGCCCAAGCGGCCCCGGCAAGGAAAACCAAGGAAACGGTCGCATACAGTGTGGCCTTCATAACGGTCTCCTCCCGGAAGCTTTCTCATGAACAGAAATCGTACCACAGACTGGGTATTGGTCTAGGGTTTTTGGACCAGGGCGCCGGCTAAGACGTCAGGCCTCCAATGACTTCCGGTTTTGAAGAGCGCGTTCAAATTTCGTTTGGCAACATGGATGTCTCTAGCATTTTTGCCTTCCATGCCAAATCCTAGAGAGTGCTCGGGTCTTTCGGCGATAAGGCAATACTGGGGGGCTCAAACCCAGCCGAACGAAAAACTCGCCACTGAGCCGGCAAGTGTTTTGCCTGTATTCCTTGTGGTTCAAGAAATGACCGGTCGATTGGTACGAGCCGACTGGTCCGGGTTTGCTTGGACGATCCGCGGTTGGCGTAGTACCATTTCAAAGCGGTTTTATCTTGGCACTCAAAATGAACACCAGAGGCACATCTCGAGTGAAGGCTGTTAAAAGACCGAAGGCGTATGTGAAGTCGCTCAGAGCTGGGTCTCTTGCGGTCATGGCTTTGTTCGCCGGGATCCTTTCAAATTCGGCGGCCGCATGTTCCTTCCATACCTATAAGCCTGTCAGAACCCTGGTGGACAAAATACTGGAGAGCGAGACGCTGGTTCTTGCCCGGCAGAGCCAGAACAACGCACTTCGTTTCAAAATCGCTAACGTGCTCCAGGGAACGGCACATTCAGAGCCAATCCCGTTTCTGGTTGATACGGCCACACGGCGGCGGCTCTCGACCAACGCACATGATGGTGTCTTGCTCTCACTCGATGGACAGGGGACTTGGCGGTATTTGTCTTATGTCGATCAGAATTGGCAGGATCTCCTTAAAATGGTGATGCGCCAAGCACCGATGTGGCGCGAAGAGGCACATCACCCGAATCGGTTCGAGGCCCTTTCCACGTATTTGAACCACAAAGATCCAAGACTTCACTATCTGGCGCTCCAGGAGATCGACCGTGTTCCCTATGAGACGCTCAGAACCCTCCGTGTCTCGGTTCCCGCAGAAACACTGCTGGAGGCTCTTGGGTCCTGGAGAGACGCGCAATATGTGCCAATAAACTTGTTGCTCTTGGGGTTGAGCAACGCTCCGGAGGCTGGCCCTTTTCTGCGTCAACAGGTCGATCGACTGCACCAGTCTTCAACACCAGGCAGTCTGGGCGCTGCTGCAACGGCTCTCATTGAAGTTGACGGTGAAAACGGGATCAAACACCTCAGCAGGCTCTTTCTTTCCGGCCAAGACCAACCGATAGCCAAGGTGGCGGCGGTTGTGGAGGCCATGGCCATCCACAGCAATTTGGGATCCGATCACCTTCAGCGGACGATTGAAGAAACATTGGTTGGATTTGTCCGGAACCGTCCTGCAGGCGCGGCCACGGTTGCACGCCAGTTCTCACTCCAACGCAATTGGAGCATCGGTCCGCACCTAGAAGCCATGATGGAGGATGCCTTGCACATAACACCTGCCGCTCGATTGCAAGTCGCCATCTACGTTGCCCAGTCAAAAGCCGGTTCCAGATAAACTTCAGACCAACCACATATCCGCGCAGTCATGATTTTGAAAAGTTTTGCCAAGCAGCCCCTCGTTCATTTTATCCTGATCGGAGGGGGCGTATTCGGGCTTTATTCGCTCGTATCGGACAAACGTCCGGACGTTCCGGCTGCAACAATCGTGGTTGACGACACCGATCTGGACCGCTTGTCTTTGGGCTTCCAGACAGTCTGGCAGCGCGCGCCGACCGAGACCGAGTTGAAGCAACTGATCGATGCGCACATCAGGGAGGAGGTTCTCGTCCGCGAGGCCCTGGCACTGTCTCTCGATCGCGATGACACGGTTATCCGCCGGAGGCTGCGGCAGAAGATCGACTTTTTGACCAGGTCGGCGGCCGCAGGTCTCGAGCCGTCTGACCAGCAACTCATGGGCTATCTGGACGCCAACGCCGAGCGGTACAGGACGGAACCGTCCTTGGGTTTCCAACAGGTCTATCTCGGCGAAACAGCGGGCAATGACGCGATCCAGGCGGCGCGAGACGCGCTGAACAATGGCGCTGCTTCTCAGTCTGAAGGCAAGGCCATCATGCTTCCAAGGCGATTGCCACTCACACAGCGGGCCGCCGTGGACCGGATGTTTGGGGACGGCTTTTTTGACCGGATCGAAATGCAGGATCATGGCTCTTGGAGCGGGCCGGTTCAATCGGCGTATGGTATTCATCTGGTCAAGGTTTTCGAACACGAACCAGCTGCAACGCCCGGCTACGAAGTTGTCCGCGAACGCCTGATACAGGACTGGAAAGAAGAGCAAGCGGATGCCTTCGTCGAAGCGCACTATCAACGCTTGCTGGCGCAATACTCAATTGCTTATCCAGATGACATCAGGGCGCGAGCCGTACCGAAATGAGGGCCGTGCTGTGTTGTCTCTTTCTGTTGCTGGTTGGAGCGCTGGAAAGCGGGCCGGCGCAAGGGCATGCTCTTCAACCCGGTTATCTCGAACTCCAACACCAGGGCGGTGACAGCTGGCGCGTGCTGTGGCGGAAACCGGATGTGGGCGGACGCCCAATGGAAATTAGCGTTACGCTTCCAGACACCTGCGAACACAACACGGCACCGGACGCAGTGTTCGATGGCGCAGCATGGATCGCGCAGTGGGTAACGCTGTGCCCGGGGGGGCTTGCCGGCGGCAAAGTGGCGATACCGGGCCTTGAAGCGACCCAGACAGATGTGCTTGTCCGTTATGAGATTTCATCGGGCAAAAGCGCGGCGCAACGCCTGACGGCCGGCGCACCAGCTTTTTTCATTCCTGCCGATCCAGGTGCCCTCGACATACTGGTCAGCTATTTCAACCTTGGCGTGGATCACATACTGGAGGGGATCGACCACCTTCTGTTCGTCTTTGCGCTTCTTCTCCTCATTGAGGGTAAGTGGAAACTGCTCGGGGCGGTGACCGCCTTCACGGTCGCGCACAGCATGACAATGGCGATATCCACGTTTGGCGTTGTCGCGTTGCCCGGGCCACCGGTGGAGGCGGTCATCGCCCTTTCAATCATGTTTCTGGCATCAGAGCTTTTGCAGCGGAACAGCAGCGAGAACCGTCTCACTGAACGGTTTCCCTGGCTCGTGTCGTTTACCTTTGGATTGCTGCACGGCTTTGGCTTTGCCGGCGCGCTTGCGGAAATCGGACTGCCGGAAGGCGATGTCCCATTGGCGCTCTTGTCCTTCAACCTCGGTGTAGAAGCGGGGCAAATCCTGTTTATCGCGGTTGTCCTGGTGACCGCGGCATTCTTGAAACTGTTTGCGCCGGCCTTGGTCAAGGCGATCCGCACGCCGGGACATATCGGCTCTGTTGGCGCCGCTTACTTGATCGGGAGTATTTCCGCGGTCTGGTTCATCGACTGCATTGCAGCCTTCTAGGCATCTTGCAAGATCTATGGCTGGGGAACCTGGATTCGAACCAGGACTAACAGAGTCAGAGTCTGCGGGTCTACCGTTAACCTATTCCCCAATCCGGGCCACGCATGTTGGTGCGGGCGGAGGCGCACGATGAGCACCTTAATTGGTGAGGGGCGAATACATCCAACTGTCCCCCGAATGCAAGAGCAAGTTTCAGCTTTTTTGATCACAAAAGTCCGCGGACCTTGCACACCTGCAGAACAGCCTGCCGTCTCTTAGAGAATTTGCCAAGCGGGGTTCTTTTCGAGCGGCGGTCAACCTGATACAGTTTTCCCAACTAAAGGACTTGCTCCGGGTGCGTGGCGCGCTGAAACGCGCATATACCTGAGGCATCGAAAGGCAAAAACGTGACTCATTCAGGTCAGGAACCGCCCGAATCCGGGCGACGTGCCCCTGATGTGTCCGGACAAAACGCAGCGCTCAACGAGCGCAAGGGACGAAACCGACGGCGCCGGAAAAACCGGTCCGGTCAGGGTTCAGGAGCACAGGGTCGGGAGGGCAACAGGCCCGACGGCCAAGCTCCTTCGAGTGGATCTGACGCCACAAGTGTCTCTCAAGCGGCCGGGCAGACCAGACAAGCTGACGCCAACGCGGCGAACGGCATCAAAGATGCTGGGACGGTGACCCCTTCCAATCGGAAGAAAAAGCGGCGCGGCCGCCGACGGCCGGCGCAGAGCGGGACTGCGAATCCGGAAGCGCAAACAAACGCACATATGAATGCAGCCATCGCTGGGAAAGATGCGCCGCTGTCCGAGGGGGCTCCCTCTGCGAAGGGCAAAAAAGCTGCCAACCGGCGGGGCCGCAAACGTTGGCAGGCTAAAAAGAATCGTGGCCAAGCTGCGCACACCGACCAGGAAACACCGGCTGTTGAAACTGAGACCGGAGCGGATCCGCAGCTTTCCAGACCTTTGAATGGCGTGCCCAAGCCGGACGGAGGACCGCGTCCGCCAGAACCGTCCGGACGTGAGCAGCAACCTATTCGCCGCCCGCGCACGCGCGGTCCGGAAGGCCTTCGGAACGGACATCGCCGTCATCCAGTGCACGCATCCGGCAATGCGCCTCTTTATGCTGCACTCGATCTTGGAACGAACAATTGCCGGTTGCTGATCGCGCGTCCCGAAGAACGTGGTTTTCGCGTCGTCGATGCCTATTCCCGGATCGTGCGGCTCGGGGAAGGGGTCGGCGCACACCGGCGGCTTGGCGATGCGGCCATGGACCGCGCCATTGATGCGTTGGCCCAGTGCCATCGCAAGCTGGCGGAACGCGGCGTCGAACGGTCCCGTCTGATCGCAACGGAGGCCTGTCGGGCGGCCGAAAACGGGGCAGACTTCATTTCGCGTGTTCAGGCTGAAACCGGCCTCGCGCTGGAAATCGTCAATCGTGAAACCGAAGCACGGCTTGCTGTGGCAGGATGTGCATCCTTGGTTGATCATGATGCCGACGGTGTCATTTTGTTTGATATCGGCGGTGGCTCTTCTGAAATCGTCTGGCTCGATCTGCGCAACAGATGCGGCGCGCGCGGATATGCACTGACGCGGTTCATCCGGTCCTGGATCTCCTTGCCGGTTGGTGTTGTCAATCTGGCCGAGCGGCACGGCGGCGTTCATGTCACACCGGACATCTTTGAGGCGATGGTGGACGATGCGGCCGATCATCTGGCCGAGTTCAACCTTGCAGATGATCTTTCCGAAGCGATCTCCAGCGGCAAGGTTCATATGCTCGGTACCTCGGGCACGGTAACAACTCTGGCCGGGGTTCATCTTGGGCTCCGGCGCTACGATCGCCGGCGCGTCGACGGCACCTGGCTGGAAGACACGCAAGTCGGCGGTATGATTGATCAGCTGCGCGACATGCCGTATGAGGCGCGCGTCAGCAATCCTTGCATCGGCGAAGACCGGGCCGACCTGGTGCTGGCCGGCTGTGCGATTTTGGAGGCCATCCGGCGGCGCTGGAGTTGTCCGAGATTGCGCGTTGCGGACCGCGGGTTGCGCGAAGGCATCTTGACCGAGTTGATGGCGGCCGACGGTGTATGGGCGCGCAAGAAAAACGGGCCGCGGCAAGGACGTGGCCGTCCGAGGAACAGATAATGAGTGGATCGAAAAAACGGGGATCTGGTGACCGCGGTATGCACGTCAAGGTCAAGACGGCGGCCGGGCGGCGGGAATCGTCGACCCGCTGGCTCTCGCGGCAATTGAACGATCCGTATGTCCGGCGCGCCAAAATTGACGGCTACCGGTCCCGCGCCGCTTACAAGCTGATCGAGATTGACGACAAACACAAGCTCTTGAAACCCGGCTACCGGGTGGTGGACTTGGGCTGTGCGCCGGGCGGCTGGTGTCAGATTGCAGTCGACCGGGTCAAGTCGACGGTCGACTCTCCCAAGGTCGTTGGGATCGACTATCTGGACATGGATCACGTGCGCGGCGCGGTGTTCCTCAAAAAAGACTTTCTGGATGACGACGCACCGGCAGCGTTGATGCAAGCACTCGGCGGACACAAACCGGATGTTGTCCTGTCGGATATGGCGGCGCCGACAACGGGGCATAAACAAACTGACCATTTGCGCACCACGCATCTCTTTGAGATCGCGATTGACTTTGCGCGCCGAAATCTTGTTCCCGGCGGGTCTTTCTTGGCCAAAGTGTTCCGTGGTGGGACCGAGAACGCCATGCTTCAGGAGTTGAAGCGGGAGTTCAAATCCGTTGCGCACCTGAAACCTCCGGCAAGCCGGAAAGAAAGCCCGGAACTCTATGTGATTGCCAAGGGTTTTCGCGGCAGCGACCTGCCAGAAGACTGAACTCAAAGCCAGAGGTTTGAAACAACGGCGATGGAAAGTGCAGGGCCTGTTCGAACAGGCCCTTTTCATTCTGTCACCTGCATGTTATTCACCCGCGCCAACTTCTCCGGCACAGCCGAAGCGACTCGACAAGATGCAGGCTCTCCTAAAAGCCTGCGTCTCAATTTGTATTTATAGGGGAATTGGCAATGGCATCTTTCTTTGTCCCATCGACCGGGCAACAAGCCCTGACCTTCGACGATGTGCTGCTGATCCCCGGCCACTCGGAAGTTATGCCGGGTGAGGTCGATCTGCGCACGAAAGTCACGCGTGAGCTTGAGCTGAACATTCCTATCCTGTCGTCGGCCATGGACACGGTGACAGAAGGCCGTCTGGCGATTGCCATGGCTCAGGCCGGTGGCATCGGGGTCATTCACCGGAACCTTTCCCTTGATCAACAGGCCGAAGAAGTCCGCATGGTCAAGAAGTTCGAATCCGGCATGGTTGTGAACCCGCTGGTGATCGGACCGGATGCCAGCCTGCAAGACGCACTTGATCTGATGAAACGGTTCGGGATTTCCGGCGTTCCTGTGGTTGAGAACGGCGGGACCGGCGGCCAGGTGACCGGAAAGCTCGTTGGCATTCTGACCAACCGCGATGTGCGCTTTGCATCCAATCCGGACCAGAAAATCCGCGAGCTGATGACCAGCTCCAATCTGGTTACGGTCAATGACAACGTCAAACAAGACGAAGCCAAACGCCTGCTCCACCAAAACCGCATTGAAAAATTGCTGGTGGTTGATGACGCCGGCAATTGTACCGGCCTGATCACAGTCAAGGATATGGAAAAGGCGCAGCTCAACCCGAACGCGTCCAAGGATGCCCAAGGGCGTTTGCGCGTCGCTGCAGCGACCAGCGTTGGTGAAGAGGGATTTGCCCGCGCCGAGCGGCTGATCGACGCCGGGGTCGACATGGTGGTGGTCGACACGGCCCATGGTCATTCCCAAAAGGTTCTTGACCAAGTCAACCGGGTCAAAAAACTCTCCAACTCGGTGCAGGTTCTAGCCGGTAACGTGGCCACAGCTGAAGCAACAAAAGCGCTGATCGATGCCGGTGCGGATGCCGTGAAGGTCGGGATTGGTCCGGGCTCCATCTGCACAACGCGGATCGTGGCGGGTGTCGGCGTCCCGCAGCTGACAGCGATCATTGAGTCGGTCAACGAGGCCAACAAACAGGGCGTTCCTGTCGTCGCCGATGGCGGCATCAAGTTTTCGGGCGACCTTGCGAAGGCAATCGCAGCCGGTGCTGCTTCCGTAATGGTTGGGTCACTGCTTGCCGGAACAGAAGAGAGCCCCGGCGAGGTCTACCTGCATCAGGGTCGATCCTACAAATCCTATCGCGGCATGGGCTCCGTTGGCGCCATGGCGCGCGGTTCGGCCGACCGTTATTTCCAGGCCGAAGTCCGCGACAGCCTGAAGCTGGTTCCTGAAGGCATTGAAGGGCAGGTTCCCTACAAGGGCATGCTTGGCAGTGTCCTGCACCAATTGGCCGGGGGACTACGTGCAGCAATGGGTTATGTCGGTGGCAAGACCATTGAAGACTTCCAGGAAAAAGCGCGCTTTGTCCAAATTTCCGGCGCGGGTTTGCGGGAAAGTCATGCGCATGACGTGACCATCACGCGCGAGAGCCCGAATTATCCATCAAACGTTTGATCGACTGTACATATCGAAGGAGCCGGTCTGATGTCGGCTCTTTTCAAAGGGTAAGCAATGAAAGACGGCGGACGCCTCGCGGCGGCAATTGAAGTCCTGGACGAAGTGGAACGCCGTCATCGGCCGGTCCAGGTGGTCTTGAAAGAGTGGGGATCTGCGCACCGGTTCGCCGGGTCGGGAGATCGCACCGTCATTGGCAATCTCGTCTTTGACGCCCTTCGCAACCGGGCCTCTTTGTCAGCTCAAATGCAGGACGACAGTCCGCGCGCACTGGCGCTCGCGACCTATGTGCTGACTTGGGACAAAGGTCTTGAGGCGCTGACCACCGTATTGAGTGAAGACCGGCATGCGCCCGAGCCATTGACCGAATCTGAGGCAGACCGCCTTGCCGCTCTTGTGCCGAACGATTTGCAGCCGTGGCAGGCGGCCGATGTGCCCGAATGGCTGTGGCCTACATTCTCCGCGGTTTTTGGCGACAATGCGGTCGCCGAGGGACGGGCCCTTGCCGAGCGCGCACCGGTCGACATGCGGGTGAACACCCTGAAGTCGGATCGCGCAAAACTCTTGAAAAAACTCAACCATGCAGGCGCCCAAGAGACCGGTCTGTCGCCGCTTGGAATGCGGATTGAAGCAAAACCGGGTCTTGGCCGGATGCCGCATGTTCAAGCCGAAGAGGGCTACCGCAAAGGCTGGTTCGATCTTCAGGATGAGGCAAGTCAGCTTGCAGCCTTGCTGGCGGGGGCGCAGCCGGGACAACAGGTTCTGGATTATTGTGCAGGCGGTGGTGGCAAGACGTTAGCGCTGGCTGCTGCCATGGAGAACAAGGGGCAGCTCTACGCCTATGACGCAGATCGTTTGCGTTTGGCTCCGATCCATGAACGGCTGCAGCGGGCCGGTGTCCGCAACATACAGGTTCGTGATCCCGCGAGCTCCACGCTGGACGATCTGAACGGGCAGATGGATCTTGTCTTCATTGATGCGCCATGCACGGGCACCGGTGTCTGGCGCCGCCGGCCGGACTCAAAATGGAAACTGACGGATAAAGCGCTTAAGGATCGCATGAACGATCAGGTGCATGTCCTTGATAACGCGAAAGAGTATGTAAAGGTCGGTGGGCGTTTGGTCTACGCAACTTGTTCGTTGCTCCCAGAAGAAAATGCCGACCAAATCAGCCGGTTTCTCTCCGAAAATCCGGACTTCGCATCTGTCTCTGCATTGGATGTCTGGACCGCAATGCTGCCGGGCAAGCCGGTTCCAGCCTATGTTACCGAGCGCGGTGACCTGACATTGACCCCTGCGTCCACCAGGACGGATGGCTTCTTCATCGCGATCCTGGAGCGTACTGCCTAGCGTCCTTTAGGACAGGTCTCTTCGGCTGAGCCCGAGCACATTCGGCAAAGGTTCATCCGGGCCTGCGCCGAATTTCGGTTTTTCACCGTCTCCTGAAGACTGAATTGCTTCGGTCTTGTGTCCGGCTTCCGGTTGTTTTGCTTCCGTACCATCGACGGAAACGCTGTTCGCGGTCGTCTCTGTTGCGTTGTTGATTTCCGCTGTTTCTTGATCTGGTTCCGGGCTCTGCGCTGCATTATGGCCGAAATTGCCGACACCAGTCGAAGTGCTCTTCGGTGTTTTTGCGGCTCCCTCTGACGCCTTGATCAGCTTTTCAACCAGCATGCGAATTTCCGGATCCAGGTCTTTGCCGTTGCCTGAAGTCAGAACCACGCGGGCTTGGTTCGGGAATTTCATTGCGGCAAGCGCCGCGCCAAGCGCATTTGCCGGGCCGCGGCTTTCCGGATTTGCGTCAACCGCCTGCAGAGCGTAACGAAGCGCTGCGCCGAACTTACCGAGCTTGCGGCAAATGACGCTCAAACGGGTCAGTAGATCTGTATTATCTGGTGCGAGGCGAAGTGCTTCCGAAGCGGCCTCAAGAGCATCTTCCAAATCGCCGCGGCCTTCCAAGGCCTGGCTCAGCATGTCAAACGCTTCGGAGTTGTCTGCGTCTTTCTCGGCAGCCCGGACCGCCAAAGATATGACGTCATCGTAGCGCTTCGATTTTAACAACGTTCGGGCAAGGCCAAGCAGCGCGGGAATATGATTTGGTGCACTCTTTAGGAGTTTCCGATACGCAGCCACTGCCTGCGGTGCCTGTCCGCCCTTCTCCAAAACCTCAGCCACAACGGTCTGCGCTGCGGGGCTGTTGGGCAACAGTGCTGACAACCGCTGCACATAGGGTGCTGCAAGCCGCGCCTGTTCACGTTTTAAAAGAAGATTGGACAGTCCGAACAACGCGTTCTTATGGTCCGGATCCCGGTCCAGAACCTCCCGGAAGTTGCTTTCGGCCAACTCCAAATCGTTCATAAGCAACTGGCAGTTGGCGAGGCTGGACCGGGCATTGATATGGCTGGGGTCGGCAAAGATGAGCCGGCGCAAACGGGATTGCGCTTCTTCAAGCTCGCCGGTCCGCAGCAATGCAGAGGCCGCCCGATAGGCAATCTCGGTGTCATGCGGAAGCATGTCACTGGCGCGCAAATAGCCGGTCTTGGCTCTTAAGAGATCGCCATTTGCTTCAAAGCCAAGGGCCTGATCGTAAATTTCGCGGGCAGCTGCGGTCATGGTGCTCGGTTGGGCTTGTTATTGATTCATTAACCTAGGGCAGGCTGGGAGTCTGGAGCAAACCCCAAATCCAACCGTACACAGCTTCTCCCGGACCGGTGAGCAGTACAGTCAGACGCAAAATGTTGTGCGAGAGCGTTTGCGGCGTAAGAATCCGGTTCAATTTCGGCGAAAAGGCGGGTAGAAGCGCGCCATGACACATCATCACGACCGCCTCCTTATCATCGACTTCGGTTCGCAGGTGACCCAGCTGATCGCCCGCCGTTTGCGCGAGCTGAATGTCTACTGCGAAATCCACCCTTATCAGAACGTCACCGACGCGTTTTTGGCCGAGTTCGCGCCAAAGGCAGTGATCTTCTCCGGCGGTCCGGATTCCGTGACGCGGGCAGGCTCACCGCGGCCACCGGAGAGCGTTTACAGCATCGGTGTTCCGATCCTTGGCATCTGCTATGGCCAGCAAGTGATGATGCAGCAGCTGGGCGGTGAAGTGCATGGGGGCAAGATATCCGGCGGTGGCGGCACCGCGGAATTCGGCCGCGCCTTCGTCACGCCTGCCGGTACAGATCTGTCGATCCTGAACGGCTGGTTTTCCGGGGGCAAGGAGCAGGTCTGGATGAGCCATGGTGATCACGTCGCCAAGCTCTCGCCAGGTTTCGAGGTATTCGGCACCTCGCCGAACGCGCCTTACGCGATCACCGCTGACACGGACCGGAACTTTTACGCCGTTCAGTTCCACCCGGAAGTGCATCACACACCGAACGGCAAGACGCTTTACGAGAATTTCGTCAAGCTCGCCGGGTTCACCGGTGACTGGACCATGGGCGCCTACAAGGACGACGCGATCGAAAAGATCCGTCAGCAGGTCGGCGACAAGAAAGTCATCTGCGGTTTGTCGGGTGGCGTCGACAGCTCCGTTGCCGCTGTCCTGATCCATGAGGCCATCGGCGACCAGCTGACATGCGTCTTCGTCGACCACGGTCTGTTGCGGCTGAATGAGGCGGAAGAAGTGGTCTCGATGTTCCGGGACAACTATAACATTCCGCTGATCCACGCTGACGAGAGCGGTCTGTTCCTTGGCGAACTGGACGGCCAGTCCGATCCGGAAACAAAACGCAAGATCATTGGCAAGCTGTTCATCGACGTGTTCCAGAAACACGCCAATGAGATCGAAGGTGCTGAATTCCTGGCTCAGGGCACGCTCTATCCGGACGTGATTGAAAGCGTCAGCTTCTCCGGCGGGCCGTCGGTAACGATCAAATCGCACCACAATGTCGGTGGCCTCCCGGAAAAGATGGGCCTGAAACTGGTCGAGCCACTGCGCGAGTTGTTCAAGGACGAGGTGAGGGCGCTTGGCCGCGAACTCGGTCTGCCGGAAAGCTTCATCGGCCGTCACCCGTTCCCGGGACCGGGCCTTGCTATCCGCTGCCCGGGTGAAATCACCCGCGATAAGCTGGACATCCTGCGCAAGGCGGATGCGGTTTACATCGATCAAATCCGCAAGCACGGCCTGTACGACGAGATCTGGCAAGCGTTCGTCGCGATCCTGCCGGTGCGCACGGTCGGCGTGATGGGCGATGGCCGGACTTACGATTACGCCTGTGCGCTGCGCGCTGTGACCTCCGTCGATGGCATGACCGCTGACTATTATCCGTTCAGCCACGAGTTTCTCGGTGAAACCGCGACCCGGATTATCAACGAGGTTGAAGGCATCAACCGCGTAACCTACGACATCACGTCAAAACCTCCGGGCACGATCGAGTGGGAGTGATCTTGGCAGACCGCGGTTTGGAAACAAGCTGCGGTCGATTTGTTTCTAGCTGAAGTAAAGGGCTTTTGTGCCAGTGGCGCCCATCGACCTTGAACCGGATTGCACAAATTGCGCCGCGTTATGCTGCGTCGTGTTTGCGTTCGATAAGTCCGAGTCATTTGGTCTGGACAAGGCGGCCGGTGAGGAATGCCCGAACCTCAAAACCGACAACACTTGCAAGATCTTTGAGGAACGGGTTGAGCGCGGATTTCCAGGCTGTGTGAGCTACACGTGTTTCGGAGCAGGGCAACGGGTTACTCAAGAGGTATTTGGCGGCGCAAGTTGGCGGGACGAACCGGCGCTGAAAGCCAGAATGGGCGCGGCGCTCTCTGTTTTGCGGCGGATCCATGAACAACTGGTTCTCTTTAAAGCTGCTCGGCAACTGCCGCTGACGCCGGAACAATGTGCGCAAATACAAACCTTCGAAGCAACACTGTGTTCAAATGACACGTGGAGCGAAGAGGCGCTTTCCCGGTTTCCGATCGATAGAGTTGCCAGCGATATCAGCAACTGGATGCGGCAACTGCGCGGACTTGTGTCCTGACGCGCTATTTCGCGCAGCGGATACAAAAGGCCGCAGCCGGATCGACCTCAAGACGTTTTGCAGCAATGTCTTCACCGCAGTCGACACAGTAACCGTAATCTCCGTCATCAAGGCGCTTTAGCGCAGCCTCAATCCGTTGAATATCGGCGCGGCGCTGACGCTCGGAGGCTTGCGCCATGGCTTGTCCCTGGAGAGCGTCCATGCGGGAGAGCCGTCCAACGGACTGTTGGTCAAGCATGACGGTCGCGCGCGCGTCCTCGGAGATCTCGCTGAAGCTCTCAAGTTCCGCCTTCAGCCTGACCAGTGTTTCTCGAACCGCCGCATCGCTCATAGAAGCAACCTCCTGTTCTGGCGGTCAGTTTGACAGATCAGGACTGGACATCACAAGGCCGAGTAAAATTTGGGGGTGTTGCCGATCGGACAAAGTGGGCCCGGATTATCAAATTAGGCGCCGTGCGGTTTTTGCGCTACGACAAAAATGTTTTTGCCCAGCAAGTGCCGCGCTCCAACAGCGTCGATTTTCTTGCTGAGGGGAAAGACGTACTTGTTGTAAAACTCATAGGAAGACGCTGAGCCGAGACCGCCCTCGACATCATAGCCGACAAGCTTCACCACGAGGCTGGCAAAGAACCCCAAGCTTTCAACATAGTGGCAGTCTTTGATGGCGAAGCCGGAAGATTGGAGTTTGTGGATGAGGTCCCGCTTCGAATACCGGCGATAATGTCCGACAGACCTGTCCAATCCAGAGAACAGCAATTGAAACGCAGGAAGGTAGAGGACCAAGGTTCCGCCTGGCTGCAAAGCCTCAAAACAGTCTCTGATAGCTCCACGGTCATCTTCGATATGTTCGAGAACGTTTGAACTGTAAATGCCGCCAACCTGTTCCGGAAGATCGAGAAGACTATTTGAGACCTGATACCCTCGATGGCGAAGAATTGACTGTGCAGTTTCGTCGATTTCGATGCACCGCGGCCGCACAGCTGTCTGCTTGTGTACAACGTCCGCCAATGTTCCGATGCCTGCACCGAAGTCTACGATAGATTCGCAATCATAAAGTGCTCCGGAAATGAGTTTCACGATATGCTCATTGTATTCCGGCATGGATTCTTCGACAAACGCGAGTTCTTGAAGACCAGAATATGTCGTGTTGGCAACGGACTGCATGGCATGCTCGCAAGAATAAATCAGCTGGAGCTCAGTAGAGCGCGAGAGTTCTAAATAAATACTAAAGTCTGGGCTGTTCGGCGGGATCCAAAAATGAACCCGAACGGTTCAAGGGTTTCGTGGTTCCAGCAGTAAGATTGCGCTTCAAAAACGTGCTGAAGAGCTAGACGGGGTTTGTAAACCCTTCAACTCAGCCTTTCCGCAACACACGCCTGTCATTAAGTTAACTCCCGGTGACGCAAGTTTGACTGTTTGTGCTCTCGATTTCCCGGCAAACTGGCCGCATTGAATAAAATCATTGGAGCAATCGAATGCTGGGAAGAAGAGCCATTTGTATCGCCGCAACCTTCAGCGTGCTCATCTCTGGCGCAAGTGTCGCTGGTGACGTTGAGATCGTTGATGCAGCGGCAAAAGAGGGTGCCGGCGGGTGGACGTTTTCTGTCACCCTCAAGCACGGTGATACCGGCTGGGACCACTATGCGGATCTTTGGGAGGTCTACACGCCGGAGGGAGATCTTCTCGGCAAACGGGTCCTGGCGCATCCGCATGTGAACGAACAGCCATTTACCCGGTCCTTGTCGGGCGTTCAGATCCCCGAGGATGTCACAACTGTGATTATCCGCGCGAGCGACAGCGTGCACGGTGTCTCGCCGCAGGAATTCCGTTTGGAGCTTCCGTAACCGGTTACGCGAGGAACGCCAGAATCCCGTCGGCGACAAATTGCACCGAAAGCGCTGCAAGTAGGACGCCCAGCAGGCGCGTAATGACCAGCTGCGCCGTGTCCCCCAACGCGCGCTCAATGCGTTCTGCCAGCAAGAAGGCGCCGAGACAACTGACCAGGATGATCAAGATCACGCCGCCAAGACCGGCATAGGTCAGGGTGTCCGGGGCCTGGCTGGACAGGAGAATGATTGCAGAAATGGCAGCCGGGCCGGAAATCAATGGAATGGCCAGGGGAAAGATGGCGAGTTCGTTGATGGTCGCATGATGGGCCTCAGCGGATTCCATCGCCTTTTCAGCTGTTTCGCTTTTGCGTTCCTGGCGTTTGCCGAAAATCATCTCGATGGCGATCAGGAACAACAAAATGCCGCCCGCGACCCGGAAGGCGGACACCGAGATGCCAAGGACATTTAGGACTGTCTGTCCGGTGAAATAAAACAAGCCGAGAATACCTGCCGCGGTGATGGTGGCCCGGACGGCAACCCGGCGCCGGTCGGCAGAACTCATACCGGCCGTAATCGCCAGAAACATCGGCGCCAATCCGACGGGATCGATGGTCACAAACAGCGTGGCGAAGGCATTGATGTAAAAGTCGATCATCGCGTGTCTCCGACAGGCTGATAGGGCGTTTGACGTGCGTTTTACAGGGCTTTTGGCCCTTGCGCGACCAAGCCTTGTGAAATGTTTCTGTGTGCCTGTGTATATGATTTATAAGGCATTGAAATTACGAGATTATTAGCAAGCTTAAAAACGCCCGCAAATTTGGTCCCGCGAATTGAATCGGATATAAAGACACCAGCAATAACAAACAAATGAGTGTCTCCTTGGCTGACCAGGACAACAGCACCCCTTCAGGCGGGCTTCCGTCGGACATCAAGCCGGTCTCCATCGTCGATGAAATGAAGCGCAGCTACCTCGATTACGCCATGAGCGTGATCGTATCCCGTGCGCTACCGGACGTCCGGGACGGCTTGAAGCCGGTGCACCGGCGCATCCTCTATTCGATGCATGAAAATGGCTATGAGTGGAACAAGCCTTACCGCAAGTCGGCCCGTGTGGTCGGCGATGTTATGGGTAAGTACCACCCTCATGGTGACAGCGCGATCTATGATGCCCTTGTCCGCATGGCGCAGGATTTCTCCCTTCGCTTGCCGCTGATCGACGGGCAGGGCAACTTCGGCTCCATCGATGGCGATCCGGCCGCGGCGATGCGTTACACCGAGTGCCGTCTGGAAAAGGTCGCGCACCGGCTACTCGATGACATCGACAAGGAAACGGTCGATTTCCAGGAGAACTACGACAACTCTGAATCCGAGCCGGTCGTCCTTCCTGCAAAATTCCCGAACCTTCTGGTCAATGGTGCTGGCGGTATCGCGGTCGGCATGGCGACAAACATCCCACCGCACAATCTGGGCGAAGTGATCGACGCCTCCATCGCGATCATGGAAAACCCGGCGATGACGCTGGAAGAGCTCATGCAGATCGTGCCCGGACCGGACTTCCCAACTGGTGGCATGATCCTCGGCCGCTCCGGAATCCGAAGTGCCTATGAGACCGGCCGCGGGTCCGTGCCGATGCGGGCGAAGGTGGATACGGAAGAAATCCGCAAGGATCGCTGGGCCTTGATCGTTTCGGAAATACCGTATCAGGTCAACAAGTCCACGATGATCGAAAAGATCGCCGAGATGGTGCGCGACAAGCGCGTTGAAGGCATCTCCGACATTCGCGATGAAAGTGATCGCTCCGGTATGCGGGTGGTGATTGAGCTCAAGCGCGATGCCGTGCCGGATGTGGTTTTGAACCAGCTTTACCGGTTCAGCCAGCTTCAAACGTCCTTCGGGGCGAACATGGTGGCACTTAACGGCGGCAAGCCGGAACAAATGAACCTCACCGACATGCTGAAGGCTTTTGTCGCCTTCCGCGAAGAGGTCATCCAGCGTCGAACCCGATACTTGCTGAAAAAGTGCCGTGACCGGGCCCATATCTTGGTCGGTCTGGGTATTGCTGTCGCCAATATTGATGAGGTGATCAAACTCATTCGGGCCGCCCCGGATCCGGCGACTGCGCGCGCGCAATTGATGGAACGCAACTGGCCGGCCAGGGACGTGGAAGATCTGATCCGTTTGATCGACGATCCGCGTCACATGGTTCAAGAGGACGGCACTTACAAGCTGTCCGAAGAACAGGCTCGCGCGATTCTCGATCTCCGGCTGCAGCGCCTGACGGCCATGGGCCGGGACGAGATTGAAGAAGAGCTCAACAAGATCGGCGCCGAAATCAGCGACTATCTCGACATTCTTCGCTCCCGGGCCCGGATCCAGGAGATCGTCCGCAACGAGATGCTGGAGATCAAGGAAGAATTCGCAACCCCGCGCAGGACCGAGATCATCGAGGGCGGAGCGGACTTTGACGAAGAAGACCTGATCCAGCGCGAAGACATGGTCGTGACCGTGTCTCACGGCGGCTACATCAAGCGTGTCCCGCTTGCGACTTACCGCGCGCAACGCCGCGGCGGTAAGGGCCGTTCGGGCATGGCGACCAAGGATGAGGATTTCGTCACCCGTCTCTTTGTTGCCAACACGCATACCCCGGTTCTGTTCTTCTCCTCCCGAGGCATTTGCTACAAGATGAAGGTCTGGCGTCTGCCGCTCGGCGGCCCGACCTCGCGCGGCAAAGCCCTGGTCAACATGCTGCCGTTGGAGCAAGGCGAACAGATCACCTCAATTCTGCCTTTGCCGGAAGACGAGGACACATGGGCAAACCTCGACGTGATGTTTGCAACGGTGCGCGGCACCGTGCGCCGGAACAAGCTCTCCGATTTCGTCAACATCAACCGGAACGGCAAGATTGCCATGAAGCTGGAAGATGGCGACGGCATTGTCGGGGTCGACACATGTTCTGAGCATTCGGATGTCATGCTGACCACGAATTCCGGCCAGTGCATCCGCTTCCCTGTGACAGACGTTCGTGTTTTTGCCGGACGGAACTCAGTAGGTGTTCGCGGCATCCGGCTTGCGGACGGCGATCGCGTTATCTCCATGCAAATCCTGCATCATATCGATGTCGATGCTGAGGAGCGCGCCGCATATCTGAAGCTTTCCCGGGCCATGCGTGGCGAAGCGGATGAAAACGGCGGGGCTGCAGACGAGGATGGTGTTGTTGCCGGCGAGTTGTCTCAGGAACGCTATGCGGAAATGAGCGCTGCGGAACAGATCATCCTGACCATTTCTGAAAACGGATATGGCAAACGGACGTCGTCTTTCGAATACCGTGTCACCGGCCGCGGCGGTAAAGGCATTACGGCAATGGCCGTCAACAACCGGAATGGCGGCTTGATAGCCTCGTTCCCGGTTGAAGACAGTCATCAAATCATGCTGGTGACGGATGGCGGTCAGTTGATCCGCTGCCCGGTCGATGGAATCCGCATTGCCGGCCGCGCGACCCAAGGGGTGATCATATTCAAGACGGCCGAAGACGAGAAGGTCGTCGCCGTTGAAGGGATCTCCGAGGTTGATGAGGATGAAGAGCTCGTCGAAGGTGAACTGCCAGAAGGTGGCGCAGCCGAGGGCGACGCTGGATCAGGCGAGGGGGGCGTTGGTGATGCACCGGACAGCTCCTCAGGTTCAGATGAGTAACACTTAGAATTCGGGCGGCATTTCAGAGATGGATTTGCCGCCCTCTTCTTTGTCAGATTCAGGGTGTTCTGTTGCCAGCTCAACTCTCTGCAACGCCTGCAAGAATGCCGGACATGTTCGGGGCGCCATGCCAAGTCGAGGCTAGATTGGCGGCTTGTGCCGGTGAACAAAAATTCTTGCATACCAGCGCCGCATGCAACGCGGCGATACCTAGACCCTCATAGTGTTTGATTTGTGCAGTCCGGGCCCATGTAGTGGCACGAGGGCGGCGTGTTGCGTGGGTCTTCGTCATCATTCTGCTCCCTGTGATGGTGCGCTAAAGCGCTGATATGGCTGATGGAGCAAACTCTTTGCCAAAGCTTCCTGATCTGAAATAAGTCAATTAAAACAGACGCGATGATGTATCTGTTGCTGATCCTGTACGGTCAGGATTTGCCGGATTTGGAGAGTTTCTTCGCAATTTGGGAAACCGAAAACGACAACAGCGGCCAGGGTGGAACCTGAGCCGCTGTTTGCCGTTGGGGATATTTGGTTTTGGAGGTTGTAGATCAGTTGTTCGATGGGTAACGGGCCAAAATGGTCTGGTTGACGGTGTTCGGCTGTTTTTCGATCGTTACGTAGGAAACGGTGCGAACCTTGGAGGCACCGGTCAGCTCTGCGGCACATTCAGCGCTCCAAGCGCCCCATGTCTGGCTTTCACAGTTGGCAGCCTTAGCCGGGATGACAGCGCGGTCAGTCTTGGTCGCCATCATGCCCTGCGGTGCTGTCTGACCAACTTCTTGTGCCTGTGAAGCGTTGCTCGCGTTCATGCTGATGATGCCTGCGATCAGGACAGTCAGCAGGGCCAGGATGAAGATCGAGGCCAGTTTGAAATTTGCAATCGGGTCCATGGCTTTGGTTTTCGCTGTAAAGGGACGGGCAACCTGGTGATGACCGGTTGTTTTGTAAAAACTGCTGCTCCTCATCGTCTTGGCTCCTGCTCACGCCGTTTGTTGATGAGGCCACCTTGGCCCATGTCCGGCAAGAAACCTGTGACCGCCATCACACAATGTCGCATGGCGGAAATTGTCTTTCACGGGCTCGGATGCCTTGTGATGCGGCGAGCGCCAGAGTAAGGATGAGCCCATGACACGTATCGCGCTTTACCCGGGCTCTTTTGACCCGGTAACAAACGGCCATATGGACATCTTGAGACAGTCGCTTGCACTGGCGGACAAGGTCGTCGTGGCCATCGGCATTCATCCGGGAAAGAAACCGCTGTTTTCGTTCGAAGAACGGGTTGAGCTGATTCACACATCCGCGGTTGCCGAATTCTCCGAGGCTGAAGCGAGCCGGATCGAGGTAATCGCGTTCTCCGATCTCGTGATCAACACAGCACGCACCCAAAAGGCCGATTATCTGGTGCGCGGGCTGCGCGATGGAACCGATCTTGATTACGAGATGCAGATGGCCGGAATGAACGGAACCTTGGAGCCGGACATAAAAACCGTGTTCCTCCCGGCATCTCCGGCAGTGCGGCACATTACGGCCACTTTGGTACGTCAAATCGCGCAAATGGGCGGGGAAATCTCCGCTTTTGTTCCCGAGCCGGTTGCAGACCCCTTGCGCCGGCGTGCAAGACCGGACTGATACCGTTCTGAGCTAATCCCAACTCACCCCATGTCAACGACGTGAACTGCGGGAGTAACCAATGTCACGAATTTTCACAGCCCTGGCTGTCCTGGCGTCCCTGATCTTCATGCCGGCTATGGCCGCTGCACAGCAGGATCTGGAAAACACGCTTTATCTGGATCTGAAAGATGGCCGCGTGGTCATCGAGCTGCGCCCGGATCTCGCTCCGAACCATGTTGCGCGCATCAAGGAACTGACGCGTGAAGGTTTTTATGACGGCATCGTCTTTCATCGTGTCATTGATGGGTTCATGGCGCAAACAGGTGATCCGACCGGAACCGGCCGCGGTGGATCTGACAAGCCGGACGTGAACGCCGAATTTTCATCTGAGCCGTTCCAGCGTGGAACGCTTGGCATGGCCCGGGCCCAGAATCCGAACAGCGCCAATTCCCAGTTTTTCATCATGTTCAATGATGGTGACTGGCTGAACGGTCAATACACCGTATTTGGCAAGGTCGTCGAAGGCATGGACCTCGTCGACAACATCACAAAGGGTGAGCCACCTGCAAACCCGGATAAAATCATCAAGATGCAAGTTGCTGCGGACGCCGGTTAACCGGTGCTGCACCAACTGGCCCCTGAATACCCAAGGAGAAAACCATGGCTGACATCAAAGACGCCGAAAACACATTGATCATGGACACCACTCAAGGCGAGGTCGTGATCGAAATGCGCCCGGACCTTGCGCCCAATCACGTTGCGCGCATCAAGGAATTGGTTCGTGAAGGTTTTTATGACGGAATCGTCTTTCACCGCGTAATCGAAGGTTTCATGGCCCAGACCGGGTGCCCGAATGGCACAGGTACCGGCGGTTCCGGCACTAAATTGAAGGCGGAATTCAACGCCGAACCGCATGTGCGCGGCGTTTGTTCCATGGCGCGTGCTCAGGATCCGAATTCCGGTGATAGCCAGTTCTTCATCTGCTTCGACGATGCCACCTTCCTTGACCGCCAATACACGGCCTGGGGCAAGGTGATCGAAGGCATGGAAAATGTCGACAAGATCAAACGCGGTGAGCCTGTCCAAAATCCGGACAAGATCAATTCAATGAAGGTTGCCGCAGACGCTTAAGTCTCGACTTCAGCTCTGACTTTTACAGCGCGGGTGGCAACATCCGCGCTGTGTTTGTTTTCACCTCCGGTTGACCTGATGCCAAACCGGCATTATCAGCCCCAACCGAACACCCCGAAAACCGGATCAGTTAGCCTTCACCATGCGTGTCGATCAGTTTGACTTTGAGCTTCCCAATGAACGAATTGCCTTGCGGCCTGCGCGGCCACGCGATGCCGCGCGCATGCTTGTTGTGCGCCCTGGTGAAACACCTGAGCTGAGCGACAAGGGCGTGCGCGATCTTCCTGCTCTTTTGGAGCCGGGCGACGCGCTGGTGTTCAACGATACAAAGGTCATTCCGGCGCAGCTGGAGGGCAAACGGCGGCGCGGCGACATTGAAGCAGGGATCAGTGTCACCCTGCACCTGAGATCTGCGGCTGACCGGTGGAAGGCCTTTGTCCGCCCGGCCAAAAAACTCCAGGTCGATGATCTTGTTGTGTTCGAAGGCAACGGCGCCCGGTTGACGGCGACGGTGACGGAAAAATCCGACGGCGGCGAGGTTCTGTTGGTGTTCGACTGTTCCGGACCGGAGCTGGATGTCGCCATTGCACAGGTCGGTCACATTCCGCTGCCACCTTATATCGCGCAAAAGCGCGGCGAGGACGAGCAGGATCGGCAAGACTATCAGACGATCTTTGCGGAAAAGGACGGCGCGGTCGCAGCACCGACGGCCGGCCTCCATTTTACTCCTGAGTTGCTCGCGGCCATCGAGGACCGCGGGATCGAGATGCACCGGGTGACGCTGCATGTCGGGGCAGGGACGTTCCTTCCGGTCAAAGCCGACGATACAGATGATCACAAGATGCATGCCGAATGGGGAGAAGTGTCGGAGGAAACCGCTGCAGCTCTTCAAGCTGTCAAGGCGCGGGGCAACAAGGTGGTCAGCATTGGAACTACGTCCTTGCGTATTCTTGAAAGCGCGGCCCAGGCAACCGGGACGATCATCCCGTTTGCAGATGAGACGTCGATCTTCATCACGCCTGGTTACAAATTCAAGGCCATCGATGCGCTGATGACCAATTTCCATCTACCACGGTCGACCCTTTTCATGCTTGTTTCGGCGCTTTCAGGCCTTGAGACCATGCGGGCTGCTTATCAGCATGCCATCGATACCGAGTACAGATTTTACAGCTATGGCGATGCGTCTCTGCTGTTTCCAGACGCAAGCCAGGACGCATCCTCATGACCGACCCCAAGAAATTCGGCTTTAAACTGATCACCACGGACGGTATGGCCCGCCGCGGTGAAATCACGACACCGCATGGTGTTGTTCGCACGCCGGCCTTTATGCCTGTCGGGACACAGGCAACGGTGAAAGCCATGTTCACCGATCATGTCCGTGAAACCGGCGCGGATGTGGTTTTGGGAAACACCTATCACTTGATGCTGCGACCGACCGCCGAACGGGTCGATCGGCTCGGCGGCTTGCACAAATTGATGAGCTGGCCGCATACGATCCTGACTGACAGTGGCGGATTTCAGGTGATGTCTCTGGCTCAGCTGCGCAAGCTGGATGAGGATGGGGTCCGGTTCCAAAGCCATATCGACGGCAGCAAGCATCATCTGACACCGGAGCGGTCTGTCGAAATACAGGGGCTGCTCGGCTCCGATATTCAAATGCAGCTTGATGAGTGCATCAAGTTGCCGAGCCCGCGCGAGGAAGTTCAGCGGGCCATGGAATTGTCGCTGAGGTGGGCAGAACGCTCGCGGACCCAATTTGAAAAGATGGGCGGCCCGGGCAAGGGGCAGGGGCTCTACGGTATTGTTCAGGGCGGTGATGTTCCCGAACTCCGCATTCGCTCAGCCGAGGAGCTCGGCAAACTGCCGATGGAAGGCTATTCCGTTGGCGGCCTTGCGGTTGGAGAGCCGCAAGAAGTGATGTTGAAAATGCTCGACATCACCACCCCTGTCATGCCGGTCGACAAGCCGCGTTATCTCATGGGCGTCGGCACGCCAGACGATCTTTTGGAGAGCGTGAAACGCGGGATCGATCAGTTTGATTGTGTCATGCCAACCCGGGCCGGACGGCATGGATTGGCTTACACTCGGTTTGGCAAGGTCAACCTGAAGAACGCCCGCCACCAGGACGACCCACGCCCCTTGGACGAAGAGAGCGCATGTCCGGCGACAAGCAAGTACAGCCGCGCTTACCTTCACCACCTGTTTCGCGCAGGAGAAGCGCTCTCCGGAATGCTGCTGACTTGGAACAACATCGCCTACTATCAAACGCTCATGCAGGGCATGCGGGACGCGATTGAAGAGAGCCGGTTCGAGGATTTCTACGCCAAGACCAAGGAAGACTGGGCGCGCGGCGACATTGCCGCGCTGTGATGTCCTTCAAACTTGCCCTGGTCTTCTAAGCTGCGAACCCGTCCGACTTTGTCAGATAGCATCCTGAGATCCGCCACGACCCATCTTCTTGCTCTTCAAAACTGTAGAGGGCAAGCCAATTCTGGCCTTTGGGGCCGGTAACGTAGACTTCCTGGGTCGGGCCGAATTTGGTCATTTTGGACTGCCCAAATGTCACGTCTTTCGGCCGGTAGACCGGCTGATACCCGCTTTTGACCATCTGCATGAAGAATTCAGGGGTCTGGAACCGCTGCTGCAGAGACCTTGTTGCAAAGGAGAATGCCGTTTTGGCATCGTCCGCAGCAAATGCGCTCATCTGGTTCTTGATGATGGACTGAAACACGCTGGTATCTGCGGCAAGGCTTGGTGAAACCGTGCCAATAGCCAGGGCTGCGCCAAGGACGGCGCCGGCCGCGTATTTCCGGAAATAAGAGGCTGCCATAGTCGGTGTCTCCTTTCTCGAACACTCCAACTATACGCCGGTATTTCCTTTTCAGTTCTTAAATAGCTAAGAATCCCCTGCGGAATGCACCCGGTGGGGATAAGTCTGCTTCTTGCCGCCACTTCGGAAGGGGCGTTATGGCGTGAAACATAAAACCCGCCACGGTTCGTGACGGGTTTTGATCAGACTGCAGTTTTGGACAGTTACTCAGCTGCCGCCGGTTGGTCGATCATCTCACGCATGAACGGTAGGATTTCACTGGCGAGTTTCGGATCATCAAGACCGAACGCAATGTTGGCGCTCAAGAACCCCGCCTTGGAGCCACAGTCGAAACTCCGGCCTTCGAACTTGATCGACGAGAACGGCTGAGTTTCCATCAGCTTCAACATGCTATCCGTCAGCTGGATCTCGCCGCCCGCACCGGTATCTTGTTTTGACAACAGCTCGAAAATCTGCGGCTGCAGAATATAGCGTCCCGTGATCATCAAATTGGACGGGGCGGTTCCAGGGGCCGGCTTTTCGACCATGTTGGAAATGTGCGCTGCGTTTTCGTTTATCTTTTCAGCGAGCTCCACAATGCCGTAGTTCTGGGTCTGATCTTCGGGCACTTCTTCCACCGCAATGATGTTGCCGCCGGTATCGTCGTAAAGGTCGACCATCTGTTTCAGGCAGCTGACTTTCGACTTGATAATCACGTCCGGCAAAAGAATGGCAAATGGTTCGTCGCCGATGATGTCGCGCGCGCACCAGATGGCATGGCCAAGCCCTAGCGGGGCTTGCTGGCGGGTAAAGCTGGTTGATCCGGGTATCGGGCGATGCTTTTCAAGAAGATCCAGAGCCGCTGTCTTGTTGCGGGCTTTCAAGGTGTCTTCAAGCTCATATGCCACGTCGAAGTGATCCTCGATCACCTGTTTGTTGCGGCCGGTAACGAAAACGATGTGCTCAATGCCGGCGGCCCGTGCTTCATCCACTACATATTGGATTATCGGCCGATCGACGATCGTCAGCATTTCCTTCGGCACAGCTTTGGTTGCCGGCAAAAAGCGGGTGCCAAGACCGGCAACGGGAAGGATGGCTTTGCGGATCGGTTTCGTCATGCCTGAAATTCCAACTCTTGCAAATTCCGCCACGCAGGTGGCTCTTATCAACGTGTACTCACATCCGACCGCGCATTACCGCAACACGCTCCCGGACGTAACGTTTCTTTTGTATGGGCAATACCCCGGAGAGTATTAACACTGAATGTATCTCTTATCTGCGTGAAACGGATGTGGCGTAAATCACACGTCTGGAGCTGTCTGCTTTTTAAATCGATTAAAATGAATTCCGTGTTCCGAGCCGCCTGATATTGCAGGTTCTGGAAAAGAAGGTTATTGAACACGCGAATTCACATCACCCCCATTTACTCGCTCAATTGAGCGGGCCGCTGTTACCCAGCAGACAAAGGATCCTTGATGACTGAAGCCAACCGCACTGTGAACGTGGGGAGCGTTTCCTTCAACAATTCCGCGCCCTTCAGCTTGATTGCCGGGCCATGCCAATTGGAAAGCCGCGACCATGCGCTGGAATGTGCTGCAGCGGTGAAGGAAATTGCGGGCGGTCTTGGAATTCCGGTTGTCTACAAGAGTTCGTTCGACAAGGCGAACCGGACGTCTCTTTCAGCTACCCGCGGCATCGGCCTGAACGAAGCCTTGCCAATTTTTGCTGAGATCAAAGAGACATTTGGTCTTCCGGTCCTGACAGACATTCATAACTCAGAGCAATGTGCTCCTGTCGCAGACGTGGTCGACGTCCTCCAGATCCCGGCCTTTTTATGCCGGCAGACAGACCTTCTGGTCGCGGCTGCTGAAACCGGTGCTGTGATCAACGTGAAGAAGGGGCAGTTCCTGGCCCCTTGGGACATGAAAAACGTCCTCCGGAAAATAACGGATTCCGGCAATCCGAATGTACTCCTGACCGAGCGTGGCGCGAGCTTTGGCTACAATACGCTGGTGAGCGACATGCGCGCGTTGCCGATCATGGCGCAAACCGGAGCACCGGTGGTCTTTGATGCTACTCACTCAGTCCAACAACCGGGCGGTCTTGGTGGATCTTCCGGCGGTGACCGGGAAATGGTTGCTGTGCTGGCGCGCGCAGCCGTTGCTGTCGGTGTTGGCGGGGTCTTTATCGAAACTCATCCAGATCCTGAGAACACGACATCATCAGATGGCCCGAACATGATCGCGCTGCGGAACCTTGGGGCTCTCCTGGCTGAACTGAAAGCCATTGATGCTGTTGTAAAGAAATCTGCCGGTCCGCCGGCTTGATCGATTGGGCCGCGAGTTTGCGGCCCGTTTTGCTTGGGGGAGGCGGTGTTTGAAATCGCTGCCCCGGACTTATCGCGGCGGTTCTTCAAAATGCTGGGAACCGATGAGCGCAAACGAGGAGTAATTCATGACCGCCATTATCGACATCACCGGCCGTCAGATTTTTGATAGCCGTGGCAACCCGACCGTGGAAGTCGACGTCTTTCTTGAAGACGGATCTTTCGGCCGCGCGGCTGTACCGTCCGGTGCATCCACCGGCGCTCACGAAGCTGTCGAACTGCGGGACGGCGGCGACCGCTACATGGGCAAGGGTGTCCAGAACGCCGTTGATGCCGTGAATGGCGAAATTTTTGAAACGATAGGTGGCCTAGAAGCCGAAGACCAGCTTCAAATCGACCGCGCAATGATCGATCTGGATGGAACCCCGAACAAGGCACGCCTTGGTGCAAACGCGATCCTCGGTGTTTCACTTGCTGTCTCACGCGCTGCAGCCCAGGCAACCGGTTTGCCGCTCTACCGCTATGTCGGCGGAACCTCGGCCCGCACCCTGCCTGTTCCAATGATGAACATCATCAACGGCGGTGAACATGCCGATAACCCGATCGATTTCCAGGAATTCATGATCATGCCGGTTGGCGCGGAAACCCTCAGCGAAGCTGTCCGCATGGGTTCAGAAGTCTTTCATACACTGAAAAAGGCCCTTTCTTCCGCTGGTTACAACACCAATGTCGGCGATGAAGGCGGCTTTGCCCCGAACCTGGCATCAACCGATGACGCGATCGGGTTCGTCATGAAGGCGATCGAGAGCGCTGGCTACAAGCCGGGTGAAGACATGTTCCTGGCACTTGATGCTGCGTCGACCGAATTCTTCAAGGATGGAAAATACGTTCTGGAAGGTGAGGGCAAGACCCTGAATCCTGAGGAAATGGCGAAGTATCTGGAAGACTTGGTCAACCGCTACCCGATCATTTCCATCGAAGATGGTCTTGCGGAAGACGACTGGGATGGCTGGAAGGCTGCGACCGATCTTTTCGGCAGCAAATGTCAGCTGGTTGGCGATGATCTCTTCGTGACCAACTCAGCGCGTCTGCGTCAGGGTATTGAGAAGGGCGTAGCCAATTCCATCCTGGTGAAAGTCAACCAGATTGGCACATTGTCTGAAACACTCGATGCCGTTGAGACGGCGCACAAGGCGTCTTACACGGCCGTGATGTCGCACCGTTCTGGCGAGACCGAAGATGCAACAATTGCAGATCTTGCGGTGGCAACCAATTGCGGTCAGATCAAAACCGGTTCCTTGGCGCGCTCTGACCGGCTTGCCAAGTACAATCAATTGATCCGCATCGAGGAAGAACTCGGTCCGCAAGCTTTCTACGCCGGACGGTCCATTCTTAAAGGCTGATCGTTGTATTCACGCTATTCAATACCCCGCAAAATTCTGCGGGGTATTTTTTTACCGTTGAGATAACGGTGTTTTGTTGTTTCGATTGGTAAATCACCGGACTAATGGTTAATGCATTAACCACGAGTGCAGCGTCAATATTTACAATATATTGAAGTTGTTCTTATACATAGTCAGCGTTCAACTCTGGATGATTGGCTGCGTTATGAATGCGATTTCCCAAACACAAGATGTCATTGCCAATTGGCAAGATCAACACAGTGCGCTGTTTGACCGTCAGAACATCAAGCTGAAACATCGGCTCGCGGAAACTGGATTGTTTTCCGAGGAAGCTCTTGGAAAGCTGATCGACAAGCTTGAGCCGCATCAATACACCTTGAACACCATGGGCCACGACAAGAATGTCAAAGAGTGGCGCCATGGGGAAATCGGCAGCACCAGCGGGACCGAAGTGATCAAATGCATTCGTAACGGCCGTTTGTGGATGAACGTATTCCGGATCATGGACATCGATCCGCAATATGATCGCGTACTCAACCAGATTTTCTCAGAGTTCGAGGGCCGTGTTCCGCACTTGAAGACCACAATGCGCAACATGTCCCTTCTGGTGTCCTCGCCGAAGATCCAAGTTTATTACCATGCTGATGTGCAGGGGCAGAGCCTCTGGCAATTGCAGGGAAAAAAACGGGTCTACGTATACCCGGTCAATCAGGCGTTCTTGACCGACGAGTCGCTTGAAAAGATCTTGATGCAGGAAACGGAAGAGGAAGTTCCGTATCAGCCGTGGTTTGACGAGTATGCCGAGGTGCACGACCTGGAGGCCGGCGAGATGATGCACTGGCCGCTCTATGGCCCGCACCGGGTCGAAAACCATGAATGCCTGAACATCTCCGTCACCACGGAACATTGGACGCGTGACATCCGCCACGAATTTGCTGTTCGCTATGGCAATGGTGTCTTGCGCCGGACACTGGGTCTTCAGAACTTGTCGACGGCACCGCGAGGCTTCCACGTTTATCCGAAGGCCGCTGCCGCATTGGCTTGGAAGCGCTTGAAGATGGAAAAGAAACGGCAGGTCCGGCGGATCGTCGACTTCCGTCTTGACCCAACGACTGAACTCGGATTCGTCGATATCGCGCCTTACGAAAAGTAAGCCAAATCAATCATGACGCGGTTTCAGCTTCCACGTCGGTGCGTGTCGCATCGGCGTGCATGATACCGGCTGCGATGGTTTCGGCTTTTTCTGCGCCTGCCAGCACAAATCGGCCGTCAATGATAAAGCACGGAACACCGGTCACGCCTGATTCCTGGGCTTTGCCAATCTGAGTAATGATTTTGTCGAGGTCGGTCTCGGTCTCGAGCAGTTGTTCGACGAGATCCGATTGCATCCCCGCTTCTTCTGAAATGCGCACCAGAAGTTCGGACTTAGTCAGGTCTTCGCCATCGACAAAATAAGCTTTGAACAGGCGCTCCACCACATCATCTTGCACATCGTCGGCTCGAGACCACAGAATGAGCCGATGGCAATCGAGAGTGTTCGGCGACAGCTTGATGGCGTCAAAGTCGAACGGGATACCTTCTTCCGTGCCGGCTGCTTTGATTTGGGAATAGAAGGCATTCGCCCGTTCCATTCCTCCAAACTTGTCGCTCAGATATTGCTTCCGGTCCTTACCGGTTTTGGGAAGCGTTGCATCGAGCTGAAACGGGTGCCAGCGGACTTCGGCCGGAATGTCAGGCACTTGTTTAAGCGCAGCTTCGAGTCGGCGTTTGCCGATATAGCACCAGGGGCACATCACATCTGAGACGATATCGATGGTGATTGCTGGGGTGCTGCTCATTCGGGAGACCTTGGGTTTGTTGCAGTTTTTGTACTCTCACTGCCAGACTAGCAGGATGAGTGCGCCGGGGAAATGCCCCGACGTCCGATCTACACATTGTGAACTGGGTTCAGGGCGCCATCACCGTGTGAGCGAGAATGGAGTTTATCCGTTTTTGAAGGCGCAAAGTTCCGGCTTCATTCTTCAAGACAGCCACAGGGCCAAGACCTCGGACCAGGCAAACCAGATCTTCATCCCGGCTTGTGGCATCCGCAACGGACAGCAAAGTGCCGTTCAGTTCCGCGAGATCCTCTTCGGTTGAAGCCGGGATATTGAAGTTCTCCGGAGACAGGCGCATCTCCCAAAGATCGAGCCCGCGGGCGGCCATCGCGTTGGCTGTCGTTTCCAGATAATGTTCATACCGATCTTGATCGAGGCCTCCGACGGTAATTTGTTGCTGAAGCCACATATGGCTTTCTGAGAGAATACGGTCGGCGAGACGGCGCCGTTTGCCAAGTCGAATGGCTGACGCCAGCCTCCGGTTGAGTGTTTCGGGGCTATTTCTTCCAAGAAGGACGTCTGAGGCTCCATTCCGGAACAAGGTAACGACATCTTCTGGGTCTTCACACACAGCCAACACCGGTAGGCTCGCAAAACGGGCGTCCCGCCTGATTTGCTGCATGTAGTCGATGGTGTCTTCGGACGTGCTGTCGATGACAACCGCGTCAAACGCTCGCTGCGCCATGAATTCGGTGGCCATACCCCCATCAAACGCGCCGACGACTTCCACATTGTGGCTACTTGCCGCCTGCCATTCCAGAAAACGCCCGCTCACCCCGACAACCATCAGGCCGCTGCCGCCGGTGTAGTGGGGTGCCGCACCAAACCCAGGGATCCTGCCGAAGATGCGCCGGCGGATCCGAGCTTCTTCCGAACGAAGTAGGGCCCGTTGATGAATACAAATCAGCATCACCAGGATGTCATCTGGAACTGACCGTTCCAGGATCGCCATCGGTCGGAGCCCGTCGACCGGCTCATCTTCGCTTCCAGTCAGAATGTAAAGCGGAACATCGCAGGGCAGAGTTCGGATCTCTGCTGCTAGCCAAAGAAAGAATGGGCGCCTTTTTTCGCTAGGGATGTCTTGGACGTCAACGATTACCGCCGCCGGCAGCTGCTGTGGTGGAGAGAGTAAACGGTCAAACAGCCCCATCAGAGAGACATCTTGATCGTTCTCAGCATGGGAAGACGCTGGACGGAGAGGGCACCGTCCCACATACCAGTAAGGTCCGCGCCAAGAGAGCGAGGTTTCTACGTCCATCCCGTTTCCCACCATCGACCTGCCTTCATCAGGCCCCTCTTATATTAAGCGACAGCCGCAGGCAGTCTTTGTGTGCGGAGTGTCAAACGGTCCCGGCACACTGTACCGTCGTCGTTCCGCGGCAACGATTGCAATATCAACACTCTGTGAGGGATTTTGGCAAGGTCAACTCCCTCAGCATCAAGATAGGCAAAAAACGCACCGGCATCGGGCACGTGACCCGGTTCTGGAACAAGGGCCGCGTACATGCGCGCACCAAGGACCGGGTCTTCGACAACGAACGCGGCCGCTTCCCGTATCCCGGGATAAGACGAATAGATAACGTCAATCGTCTCCAGGTTTCCGGTGCCCAAGGCATAAAGACCAGGCACGCCAAAACCATTCAGCCCTTCATCGGTGACAGAGACCTTGATATTTGTATTCAAATATCCGTTGCCTTCCCACCGCAGGCGGCGCTGATTGCCGTTTAGGGTCCGCCATCCGATATCGGGCACCATTGGACCACGCACCAGCAAGGTCGGCATTTGGTCTTCAAATGTCTCAGAGACGGCAATTTCGACTAGGGCTGGCCCGCTTTCACACCCCTCTGGCCCCTGATGCTTTCCCAGGGGTATGGGCCTTGATTTCGCACTCGGGCCCCGCGCATGGGCCGTCAGGGCAAATTCGTCGGCGATATTGAGATCAACCATTCGCCTGCGCGGTACGAACGTTGTCGGCTGCGGCGAGGAGATGTTCCAGGCAGCCAGGAGGGTCGTGTTCACATCGCCAAGCTTACGGTCCAGTGTCTGCGCAAGTGGCCCCGGTGCGAGAACAACATCCGCTTTAACGGCTTTGGCGTGGTCGGCAAGATTAGCAAGCGACGTCGGGTGATGAAGATGAAGCGTTCCTGCCGTCATCAGCCAGGGCACAAGCCCGCCGCCAAGACCTGTCAGCCCGCTGAGGGAATAGGGGAGGACAATATTGCCCGCTTCCTTGATATGCGCTTCGTTGATCACCAAAGTGCCGCAGGACGTCCAGTGATTGTGGCATCGGCTGACCGGCATGTTTTCTTCGCCGCTCCGGCTCCAGCAGATGGTCGCCGCATGATCCGCGGGATCCGGGCGCGGTTCACTCCGCTCGAACTGCAGCTCATCTCCCATTTCGGCAAGCATTGGCCCAAGTTCAATCAATCCGTCTGGGATGTCCTTTCCAAGACCGAAAACAAAGCGCAGCGAAAACAGTTCAGCAGCAACATCCCGCGCGGCTGTACCAACATCGCGCGTTTCAATCCTGTCTGCCGCAATCAGGCCCTTTGCACCGATCGAATTAAGCGCATCAAGAACGTTCTTTTGCCGCCAATGCAGGGGAAGCGGGGAAACGATCAAATCGGCACGTAAGGCGGCCAATATTGCAATGACGGTGTCTACGGTGTTGGGCGATTGGACACCAACCACATGATCTTGCGTGAGCCCGACTGCGCCATAAAACGCGGCAAGCTTGTCGATCTCGCGATCCGCTTCAGCGTAGGTCAGTCGGCGTGGTGCGCCGCCTGTCCAGGTTGCGCGATCCGGCGCATCGACAATGGCGACACGGTCGGGGTGGGTTTCGGCGGTTTGGTGGAAAATTTCATCAAGCGGCAAATCGGACCAGGCTCCGCTTTCATGATGTTCCTGCACCAGGCTTTCAGGCGTTACTTTCATTTTTCAAGTCGTCCGTAGGTCCGATCAGTTGAGTGAGGTTGACCACCACGTGTCCAGTTCATCCCCATAAAGAGAATGGTGGCTTGGCGGCGAAACGCGTTTCCAGTGTGCGGCCCAATAATCGGGCAAGTGATAAAGCGGTACCGAGTAGGCCCCTGAGATCAAAACCCGGTCAAAGGCGCGCACCGCATCGACAAAGTGTTCCCTGGACCGGGCACCGACGATTTCGTCGATCAAGGCGTCAATCGCCGGTTCGCTGGCCCCGACGAAGTTGAAGGATCCCTCAGTTTCAGCAGCTTGTGATGACCAGCGCCCGTATTGTTCCGCGCCCGGAGACAGCGAAGACGTCCAGGTGTTGAACACCATGTCGAAATCGCGCCGTGTGCGCCTATCTTCGAACTGGGACGGATCCACACTGCGAACCGTTGCCTCTATTCCAAGCAATTCGAGGGTCCGGATATAGGCAAGAGCCAGTTTTTCCTCGTCTTCGTTCTTGGACAGGATTTCGAAGCTGAGCGGCTCGCCTGTTTCCTGATGGATCAGCTTGCGGTCTTGAAGCGCGTATCCGGCTTTCTTGAATTCATTCAGGGCCGCACGGAGAACTTTCCTGTCCCTGCCGGAGCCATCCGCGTCTGCCGGCCGCCACGTGCCCTCCAGAACATCCGGGTCAACGGCATCGGGGAAGGGGGCAAGCAACGCGCGTTCTCGTGCACTCGCAGGCCGGCCGATCGACGACAGTTCGGAATTGTCCCAATAACCGGCTGTCCGCCTGTAGAGCCCATAGTAGAGATTGTCGTTCACCCATTTAAAGTCGAACAGCATCCTGAGCGCCTTTCGGGTCATCCGGTCGGAAAATTGGTCTCGCCGGGTGTTGAACGCCATCCCTTGCGTGGGCGCTGGAACACCACGTGGGATCTCCAGCTTGATGACATCGCCATCCTTGGCGGCAGGAAAGTCAAAGCCTGTGGCCCAGCGAACGGGATCGCCGAATTTCAGAAAGTCGATGAGGCCTTTCTTGAATGATTCCTGGAGCGTGGTCTCATCGCGGTAGTATTCGACACGGATCTCATCGAAATTGTCGAAACCCTTTTTGACCGGTAGGTCGTTCGCCCAGTAGTCCGGATTTTTCTCGTAAACCACCAGCCGGCCTGGTTCGATGGTCTTGAATGTGTAGGGGCCGGAGGCAACAAGCGGTGTGAGGGTCGAGCGGTCGAACGTCTCGGCATCTGTGTGTTTTTTGGAAAAGATCGGGGCAAGGGCAACCAGCAGGGGCAGTTCCCGGTTGTCGCCGTTTTCAAAGACCAGTTTCAGCCGGTTGGGTGCAGTGACACTCTTTTCCTTTATCTGCGCATACCAATTACGGAACGGCGGACGTCCCTTTTCTTCAATGATTTCGAGGGAAAAGATCACGTCTTCAACTGTAACCGGCGAACCATCTGAGAATTTGGCGTCCGGATTGAGCTCAAACTCGATCCATTCGCGGCTATCTGGCATTCGAACGCGCTGTGCGAGCAGCCCGTAAAGGGAAAACGGCTCTGCATAAGACCGAACCAGCAGGCTTTCAAAGATGTTGTTGCCGAACTGACGTTCCCGCATACCCCGGGCAGACGTCCAGCCGCCTTGAACGATGAAAGAATTCAGGCTGTTGAAAGTACCTTGAACACCCAAAGTGATTGAACCGCCTTTAGGTGCATTAGGATTTGCGTATGGAAAAGGCGTATCAGGTGGCAGGGCCGGTTCGCCATGCATCGCAATGCCATGAGACCATTTGACCGAGTCGTCGGCCGAATATGCAGCGGGAACTAAAAGTGTCGAAAGCACAGCGGCCATGCCGAGAGAAACGGCAAACAGCAACGCCTGTGAGGTTTTCGCACAGCTGCTTTTTTCTGAATGTCGCGGCCAGTTGAACATGACAAATACGGAAAACCGGTTGATTCTCATTTCAAAAGCGTACCACAAGGAAATAAAGGCAGCGCGCCGAACAAGCAGGAAACTGTTGGATATTCAGAATTGTTTCGCAGATCGGAAAGTGCGTTGCATATCGGTCACCCTCTTGCCCAAATTGGATGTCTTACCATGGAAAACCGACATGAAAGCGCGGCCGGGTCTTGCGGTTGTATGCGGAATGTCACAGAACAGCGCAAAGATTTGCACATCCATGATTGAGGACGTTTCGATGAAGAGTGTTTTGAAAAGAGGATTGATCGCTGGCGCCGCCGCCGCGCTCGTGACCCTGTCTTCTTTCGCAAGTGCTCCCGCAATTGCCCAGGAAGAAGAGAGCCCTTGGACAAAGGCGTGTAACAAGAACGAGCAGACCAACAACAAAGAAGTCTGCTTTATTTCTATTGAGTTGCGGACGAATACCGGTCAGTTCCTGAGCAACGTCGCCATCCAGGAAGTTGAGGGCGAAGCTCGGAAGAAGCTCCTGGTGGCCGTACCGACCGGGGTTTTAATTCAGCCAGGCGTCCGCATCCAGATCGATGACAGCAAGCCGGTGCAGGGCAAGTACAGCATCTGTGCGCCGAATGCGTGCTATGCAGAATTGGCAATCGACAACAACTTCGTCAACGCGATGAAGCAGGGCGGTGGCATGCGGGTTATCCCGTTCAACCAGCAGGGCAAGGAAATCGCTTTTGACGTCACGCTGATTGGCTTCACCAAGGTCTATGACGGCGCGCCGATGGACATTGCTGAGCTGCAAAAGCGTCAGGAAGAACTGCAGAACGAGTTGCAGAAACGGGCTGATGAGGCACGTCAGAAGCTGATCGACGCACAAAACGCAGCCAACCAGTAAGATCTCTTCTTAGTGATAATATCCGATCAGGCCGGAGCAAAAATGCTCCGGCCTTTTTGTTTGTGTCGGAAAAACAGGGGTGTGGCCAACACAAAAGCCGGATCTAATAACCCGGCTTTCAATCTTCGGAGCTGCTAGTCATGAAGATCTTCAGTGCATCTCCACAGACCGCGGCAGATAAGACCCATCTGACTGTTCTTCGAAGATCTCAGCAACCTGCGGATGGCGCACCGGCTCACCTGTCATGTCGGGAACAAGGTTTTGTTCGCTGACATAAGCGACGTACTCGGTTTCATCGTTTTCGGCGAGCAGATGATAAAACGGCTGGTCGCGTTTCGGACGAACGTCTTCTGGAATGGCATCCCACCATTCTTCGGTGTTGCTGAAGGTCGGGTCGACATCAAAGATTACCCCGCGAAAGGGGTACACCCGGTGCCGAACCACCTGACCTATTTTGAATTTCGCCGTACGCATGATTACTCAATCGCCAACTGCTTGCATGTGCAGGAAGTAGCTTTCCTATTGTGCACATGCAAGGGGTCTAAGTGTCAATATTACCTCGGCAAACTTGCCGAAATCTAAAGACCGTACACTTCTGCAAGGTCTGCATCCTTGGATGCGACAACTTTAGCCAGGTCAACAATCACCTTGGCCTGCTTCCAGGTGGCGTCATCCTGCATTTTTCCATCGATCATGACTGCGCCCGTTCCATCGGGCATGGCCTCCAGGATCTTCTTTGCAAAGGCCACTTCGCCGGGATCTGGCGAGAAGACGCGTTTGGCAATATCGATTTGTGTTGGATGCAGAGACCAGGCACCGAGGCAGCCCATCAGGAACGCATTGCGGAATTGGCTCTCGCACGCATCGGTATCGGAAAAATCGCCGAACGGCCCATAAAACGGCTTCAATCCATACGATAGGCAGGCATCCACCATCTTTGCTACCGTATAATGCCAAAGATCTTGCTGGTAAGCCGTTCGTGCCGCACCTTCGGTTGGGTCTGCAAGAACTGCATAATCTGGATGTCCGCCGCCAACCCGGGTGGTTTTCATGCCACGCGAGGCTGCAAGATCAGCCGGACCCAGGCTCATGCCGTGCATCCGCGGACTTGCAGCGGCAATCGCCTCAACATTCTTCACCCCTTCGGCGGTTTCAAGGATCGCGTGAATGAGGATCGGTTTTTGAATGCCCGCCTTCGCTTCAAGCTGCGCAAGCAGCTGGTCGAGATAGTGAATGTCCCAAGGACCCTCGACTTTCGGCAGCATGATGACATCGAGTTTTTCACCAACTGCCGGAACGATTTCCATCAGATCATCCAAAAACCACGGGCTGTTCAGGCAGTTGACCCGTGTCCAAAGGCCGGTCTGGCCGAAGTCGTTGTCTTGGGCCATCTGGATGAAGCCACGGCGCGCGTCCGTTTTGGCATCGGCGGGAATTGCGTCCTCGAGATTGCCGAGGACCACGTCTACCTTGGCAATGAGATCCGGCACCTTGGCGCGCATTTTCTCAACATGCGGCGGAACGAAATGGATCATCCGCTCAAGGGTCACGGGCAGTTCACGGAAGGGATCCGGCGCGCCAATCGCAAGGGGTTTGTAAAATGCGCTCGGGGTTTTGGTCAAAATGCTGTCCTCCACAATTGTGGCCCTAGCATATCTTCCAAATGTTGCACTGCAACTGCTCCGAAAGGCGGACAGGCGCGGCCTGCTTACGCGGCGTCCTTCGCCGGAGCGGCGCTTCCCGCTGCAGCCCATTTCTTATGGATCCACATCCATTGCTCAGGATGCTCGCGAATCCATTCTTCAAAAATCTCATGAATACGGACAGTCGCCGCTTCAATGTCTGCTTGCCGGTCTTCTGTGACAGGCACGGAGATTGCGCGCCCTTCTATGCGGAAGTTCACGCCGTTCTTGCGGATAACCCGTCCAAGGACAATCGGCACACCACAGGAGCGGGCCAAAGAGGCGGGAATTGGGTTTGCATAAGCCATCTGACCGAAAAACGGGACCTGAATTCCCCGGGTCTCGCGAAGATCGCCCATGATAGCGACAATCCCGCCAGCTTTCAGGGTCGACAAGATCTTCCGCGCTGTCTGGTGGCCTTTCGACAACAAACCTCCCTTATAGAGATCCTTGCGCAACGAACGGAGCGCCTTGTCCGCCTCCGGGTTTTTCAAAGCCTGATAGACCCCGGTAATCTCAAGGCCGCCCATCACCGCGGGTTGAACGCACATTTCCCAATTGCCACTGTGAAATGACACGAACAGAGCGGCCTGTTCGCCGCGGAGAACCGCCTGCGTAATCTCGTCGGCATCGGCCTCGAACCGATGATCTTCATGCAGGAGCCGGTCGATATGGAAGGTCTCTGCAGCGACCCGGCCGAGGTTGTCCCACATCCCCAGAACGATTTTTTCCCGCTCCTTGAGTGGCATGTCCGGATAAGCATTTTTCAGATGCGTCAGCGCCCGTTTGTGGCGCGCATTCAACGGAGCAATCCAGCGCCAGCAACGCCCCATCAACCAGGACGCAAAATCCACCGGGAACAACCGGAAAAGGCCAATCGCTGCGGAAAGCAGAAGGCTTTCAAGGTGGTTTCGAAACGTCATAAAAGCTGTGCTGGTCACTGATGGTGGACAGTCCCGGTCCACACGGCCTGAATTGGTCTCACCGTTCCGCCAAAAGCACACGGGACAAGCGGCATACGGAACGTTATGGCCTTGCGGTTCACCTCAAGACCTGTTTGGAATGCGATCCGGCGCGCCGTCTTGCATGTTGGGGTCCTTATCGAAGGCAGCACGATTATGCAAGCGCTCAGCCGCGTATCACCGCAACCGGCCTGCCAAACACAAGTATTTTGAACTCATTATGCAGAACGTCATCTCGCTTTCTCTACCGTTTTTCGGGCTGATTTTCCTGGGCTACGCGGCCGGCAAAATCAAACAGATCCCCGAAGCCGGTTTGAGCTGGATGAATTTCTTTGTCGTCTATCTGGCGCTGCCGGCATTGTTTTTCCGGCTGTTGTCCGGAACCCCATTTGAGGAACTGGCAAATTTCGCGTTCATCGCGGCGACGACATTCACCACGTACATCGTGTTCGCAGTGGCCTTCTGTATCGGGGTGGTCGCCACACGGGGCAGCATCGCCGAATCGACGATTCTGGGCATTGCAGGCGCGTATTCCAACGTCGGCTATATGGGGCCGGGTCTGACGCTCGCGGTCCTTGGAGAAGAGGCGACAGTGCCGACGGCTCTCATCCTTTCGTTCGATAATGCCCTGATGTTCATTCTGGCGCCAATGATGATGGCGGTTGCTGGCGCCGAAGATCAAAGCATCGCAGATACGATCAAAAGCATTCTTTGGCGGATCTTCAGCCATCCTTTTATTCTGGCGACCATCGCAGGAGTGTTGGCCGCTGCCTTTGAGTTGCAGCAGCCTCAGGCGTTTTCGACACTCCTGACCTACCTGAGCAACGCCGCAGCGCCGTGTGCGCTTTTTGCCATGGGAGTCAGCATAGCCATCCGCCCAATTGGCCGGATCCCGATCGAACTACCGATCGTACTGGCTGTGAAACTGATCGTGCACCCGTTGCTGATCTTTATGTTGTTGATGTGGCTTGGCAATATCGACCCGGTATGGATAGCGACGGCCGTGCTGATGGCATGTTTGCCACCGGCGACAAACGTGTTCGTCATCGCCCAGCATTACGGGACTTACGTGCAGCGGGCCTCGAGCTTTGTCCTGATAGGCACGCTTGTTTCAATTGTCACTGTGACCACCTTCATTTGGGCCATCACCACAGGCGCACTCCCGACCGGGTTCGCGGAAGTCATGCGGGGAGGGTGATGTGCCGGACAATGACGTATTGTCCATTATCGAGCGAGAGCCACCTGACATCCGTGCTGGATTGCTGGAGCTGCGCCGTTTGATCCTCGAGACGGCCGCTGAGACTGACGGCATCGGCAAAGTTGTCGAAACGCTCAAATGGGGGCAGCCGAGCTACCTGACGGAAAAACCCAAATCAGGTACGACAATCCGTATCGCGAGTGATGGTTCCGAGTTGGGCGACATTGCGCTTTATGTTTCCTGCAACACCAGTCTTGTATCGGAATGGCGCGGTCTCTTCCCAGACCTCATCTTTGGCGGTGACCGCAGCCTGCACCTTTCCCTCGCCAAACCCCTGCCTCTGCCGGAGTTGAGGCAGATGATCCGGATGGCCTTGACCTACCACAGCAGAAAGACGTCGCGCTGAAGCACCTATACTGAGGCAAGAATTATGGGCGCAGCTGAAACCCGGTTCCCGGCGCCATCCCTTCGCGCATGAGCAAACGCCGGAAGGGGCCAATCTTGCCCGCTAGATACATGCCCGCGCTACGGGCGGCCTGAACGGGAAGGAAATCTGTCAAAAGGGAGCGGTTCAGCATATCAACCGCATTGGTCCGAGACCGGATATCGGTCATTCGCTTGTGCTCAAAAGTTGTCAGGGCTTCCGGGCTACCGATGTCCTGTCCCTTCGCTTGAGCCGCTGCCACAGCCGATATCAAATCGGAGATATCCCGCATGGATAGGTTCAGTCCCTGCGCGCCAACTGGTGGGAAGACATGCGCTGTTTCCCCGACCAGAGCCAAACGATTTGAAATCACGGACTGGGCCGTCATGCCAGACAGTGGGAAGGTCTGCGGTTCGGAAATCACCGTGAACTTGCCGAGAATGGAGTGTGCCCGGTTTTCCAAATCCCGGGCGAGCAGATTCTTGTCCATGGTTTTCAACCGGTCCGCTGTTTCTGCCGTCTCAACACAGACTAAAGAGGACTGCCGGCCGGGCAGCGGAACCAGCGTGAACGGTCCGGTTGGTGTGTGGAATTCGGTTGAAATACCGCGGTGCGGCAGCGTGTGCTCGAGATTGAGAACAAGGGCGGTCTGTGGATAAGACCAGCGCTTGACCTCTATCCCGGCCGAAGTCCGCAGAAGCGAGTTACGGCCATCGGCTGCAACAGCGAGATCTGCAGAAACGGTTGTGCCGGTTTTTGTGGTGATAACGGCTCTTTTTTCGGAAAAAGCAGCGTTTTCAGCGAGGTCATCGACGCAAGTGAGGTTGTCCTCAGCGGAACAGGCGGCTGCCAGCACCTTGTTCAGTTCGGCGTTGATTATGTTGTAGCCAAACTCTTCAACGCCGAGTTCTGCGCTTTCAAAAAGGGTTTCGGGCGAGCGGATCAGCCGTTTGGATCCATCGATCATGCGCATCGTTTTCAAGGGTTCTGCCGTTGGCAGAATGTCGTCCCAGACGCCGAGGTCTTTGAGCAGATCGATCGATTTTTGCCAGAGGGCTGTCGTCCGAGCATCTTGAGGAGCGTCAGAAGGGGCGACCAAAGCCGTTTTGATGCCGGTCTTCGCCACCGCCAGCGCCGTAATCCGCCCAGACGGGCCACCACCGACAACAACTGCATCACACGTGATTTCTTTCTTCGCCCGGGCCATGATCGTTTCCGCACTTAAAGACTTGTTGCAACTTTTCCAAGGATGTTGGGCTATACCTCAGAAAGATCAACGGGACCAAATCACGCAGGTCGGCAATTGGATCGTCAATGCGCCGAGGGCGTGGTCGGCTCTATGAGAAATATCAATTCGTTGAGCTGAATTCCACGGTAGGTTCGGCTCGAAATTGGCAATGAGACCGGCCCAAGACAACACATATGACTGTTTTGCATTCTCCTGATGGCCTGAAACCGCAAATCGGCGAACCACAGCGTGGATGGCCGCTTGTTCTTTTGGTCGTCGCGGCACTGACAGTGAGCGGCTGGTCGTATCTGATTGTTATGGTCGCAGCCATGGTTCCAAGCATGGACATGGCTGAAGCCGGTCCAGGTATGATTCTGTTCAATCAGTTAAATTTCATGCGCGGTTTGCCGGAAGAGGCCAGGGCAGCACTTGCAGCCCTTTGTTTGCCGGCCGGCGCGACGTTCGGCATGCCCAGCGTTGCGTTGACGGGTGTCGACATTGCCAAGATTTTTATGATGTGGGCCATGATGACACTGGCCATGATGCTGCCGTCCGCGACGCCCATGGTGAAAGCCTTTCACCAGTATGTGTCTATTGAGGGCACTCAGACCAAATCAGTCTTTTCGGCAACAGTGGCAGTTGTGTTTGGATATCTCGCTGTCTGGATCGGTTATGCGGTTGTTGCGACTACCGCGCAGGTTGGTTTGTCCAAGCTTGGTGCATTGTCCGACATGATGGCGCCGGTCAGCATGGCGCTCACCACGTCTGTCTTGCTTGCCGCGGGCTTATATCAATTCACGCCGGCGAAGCGCGCCTGTCTAGAACGGTGCTGGTATCCCAGATGGTCCTTTGCCCGGAACCGAGGCGATTATAGCGCCCAGTCTGCCTTTCGTGAGGGGCTGGCACAGGGTTGGATCTGCCTTGGTTGCTGCTGGGCCGTCATGACAGTGATGTTCGCGGTCGGGTTGATGAACATCCTCTGGATTGCATTGCTTGGCGCGGTGATGGCTTTGGAAAAAACATTTCCTAGCCGGGCTTTCCCAATTGGGATCGGGATATTTTTGCTTGTGTGGGGCGGTGCGCTTGCTCTTGGAATGATTCTCGGCCAAGGCGCTACTTAGAAACATGGCAGTTTGAAGTGTTTCTCTCCTTTTGCGGTTCACACTGTCATCGATTTGCAATACAAGTAGAAGCTGTTGACTCCTTAGCACTCTTATCAGGGCGAAGAATTGGGAGCCGCCGCGTCACGGAAAAAGAAATGCAACTCCGCGCGGATCTTATTGTTTAAACGAGGACCTAGGCCCGTGACGGACGTAACGCCTGGCAAAGTCGCGCCGGAACCCGCGCTGTTTTTAATCCACATTCTGACAGCCTCCGGAGCCCCGATTGCGTTGATTGCGCTGCTTGCCGGTGCGCAGGGCAAATGGGACGAGATGTTTGCCTGGCTTGGACTGGCACTTTTCGTCGACGGCATTGATGGTCCACTTGCGCGCAAGTACAACATTGCGGAACGCCTGCCGCGATGGTCGGGCGCGTCCCTAGATTTTGTCATCGACTATGCCACTTATGTGTTCTTGCCGGCCTTTGCACTGTCCTGGAGCCTGATGCTCTCAAGCCCGTGGAACTGGATCTGCGGCGGCCTCGTTGTGTTCACCGGCGCGCTCTATTTTGCAGACAACGGCATGAAAACACCGGACGGATCCTTCAAGGGGTTCCCGGCAGGCTGGAATATGGTGGTATTCGGTCTCATGGTGCTGTCGCCCTCCGAAGCCTTCACGATTGCCGCTGTCATCGTATGCTGTGTTCTCACATTTGCGCCGATCCGGTTTGTCCATCCGGTCCGCGTCAAACGCTGGCGCTGGCTGACCCTTCCGGTCACGCTTGTCTGGATGGCGCTTGCTGCGCTCGCGATCTGGGATGGCATGGTATTGAGCACTTGGGCAGCTGTCCTGTTTACAGCTGCCAGCCTTTACCTCTTCTCAGTGTCCGCGGTTCAGCAGCTAATCGATCGAGTGGATTGATCGGTCACTCAACCGGAACCTGTCCCGGCTCTAGCTTCTAATGCACTGTAAACAGTGTGTTCTTCGTTTCGCACTGGCATCCCCGTGACGGGCTGGATATGGTCTTTGCAACGATCTGCACCAGGTATTTGCGTGCAATCATGATGAAAATCTGTGGGAGTTGATATGGTACAGGCAATCCGCGTGCATGAGACAGGCAGTGCCGATGTTTTAACCTGGGAGCATGTTGAGGTGGGCGAGCCGGGCCCCGGTGAAGCGCGCATCCGGCACACGGCGATTGGCCTCAATTTTATTGACACCTATTTCCGGTCCGGCCTTTATCCGGCCCCCGATGGGGTGCCATTCATTCCAGGAAATGAAGGCGCGGGTATTGTTCAGACAGTCGGTGAGGGGGTGTCCCACATAAAGCCGGGTGACCGTGTGGCCTATGTCGGCCCACTCGGCGCCTATTCTCAAGAGCGGATCATTCCGGCGGACCGCCTTGTGGTCATTCCTGACGGAATTGATGACGAGGCTGCGGC
>ERZ1023282.53-NODE-53-length-68059-cov-4.620522_pt1 | contig 68059 bp, 58 predicted proteins | sample MGYA00521262_ERZ1023282 | MGnify/ENA primary metagenome ERZ1023282 (study PRJEB32759, sample SAMN07749867) | skin metagenome | biome: transportation; feature: city; material: polyester macromolecule | host: Homo sapiens | place: Hong Kong:KT line | collected... | reverse complement strand
CGCGTGGTCAGCAAAGACCCAGCGCGGCGGCCGGCATCAGGACCGCCAGCGTCGTGAATACGATGCGTACGGGCAGCGCCAGGAGATCGAAACGCCAGGCGCCGTCCCCGGCGATCCCCGTCAGCCCGGCCCAGTAGACCAGGCCGGAGATCAGAGCGTAGAGCGCCAAAATGCGCAGGAAAAAGCCGAAGACGCGCTCGACCGCGCCCTTGCGCGGCTGCTGCAATCCCGTCTCGGCAATGACCATGGAGCGCCACCCGTTCGGCCCGACATCTGACGGACAATTGCCTAACGTAATGGTTTGCGAAAGGCAAAGCGGGTTGTAAACCGCGAACACGCCAGACGTCCAAACGGGGGAGTTGAACAGCGATGAGCGGAACCGGGCCCAAACGCAGCGTTGACGAGATCACCGGCGGCCGGCGCCTGCGCCGGATGCGCAAGGCCGACTGGGCGCGCCGGCTCGTTCGCGAGACCCGCCTTGGCGTCGACGATCTGATCTGGCCGATCTTCGTCGTGGATGGCGAAAACATCCGCCAGCCGGTTCCATCCATGCCGGGCGTGGAACGCCTTTCGGTCGACGAGGCTGTGCGCGATGCCAATCTTGCAGCAGAGCTCGGCATTCCGGCGATCGCGATCTTTCCCTATACCGACCCGGACCTGCGCGACGATACAGGTTCGGAAGCCCTCAACCCGGAAAACCTCACCTGTCAGGCATGCCGGGCGATCAAGCGCGAAGGTCTGAACCTTGGCCTGATGACGGATGTTGCGTTGGATCCCTATACAAGCCACGGCCATGACGGGCTGATGCACGGCGATAGCATCTTGAATGACGAGACGGTTGATCAACTCTGCCGCCAGGCGCTCAATCAGGCCGAGGCCGGGTCCGATGTCATTGCCCCGTCCGACATGATGGACGGTCGGATCGGTGCCATCCGGCAGGCGCTCGACACGCAGGAGTATCGCGGCACGCAGATCATGGCGTATTCCGCCAAATATGCCTCCGCATTCTACGGCCCGTTCCGCGATGCGGTCGGCTCATCCGGCACCTTGAAGGGCGACAAACGCACCTATCAGATGGATCCGGCCAACACCGACGAAGCCTTGCGCGAGGCAGAGCTCGACATTGCCGAAGGCGCCGACATGATCATGGTAAAACCCGGCATGCCGTATCTGGACATTGTTCGCAGGCTGAAAGACGAGTTCCAGGTGCCGACCTACGCTTATCAAGTGTCTGGCGAATTCGCGATGATCAAGGCGGCGAGCGGCAACGGCTGGCTCGACGGCGACCGTGCCATGATGGAGAGCCTTCTCGCCTTCAAACGCGCCGGCGCCGACGGCATTCTCACCTACTTCGCGCCCACCGTTGCCAAAATGCTGGCGGGCCGAGACTGAGATCTGCTAACAGCCAATTTCCGCCCCGGCCTTCGAGCCGGGGTCACTTTAGGAGAACAGTTTCAACACTAGCTAAGCGCCCCTAGATCAAATCCGGGATGATCTTAAAAATGAACAAAAGCCAGTCTCGGTTTGTTTTTGGATTTTTTGCACTTCTGCTTTTTTCAGTTTTCGCAGGATATCAATTATATGATTACTGGCAAGGGCATGCTTATTACAGATATGATGGCGCCTGTTTGAAAAACAAACGTGGTCACGTCGAATTCCCTAAGGGAAACTTCTTTGCTGCTCGAATGAACCCTCTGTTTTGGGTGCGGCTTCCAGACTCACCGCAACGCCCCGCAAAACAGGATAGGGAAGCTGGCGTAACGGTTCAGTTCAGTAAATACAACTCATCAGCACGCCAAGATATCATTGCGTATGGCGGGCAATCGCTCCAGTCCTGTGAAACCGTTCCATATAAGTTTGACCTCATCGAACTGGTCAAAACAGACGACAATAAATGTATTCTGGGCTCAGCCTTCCGACAGTTCAAGTCAACAGCTTCCGATGGTCCTTACGCAGCTGTGAGGGGGCACTGTTCTTTGAACCCGAAAGTCTTGAGATGTCGGTTTCGGAATTACCGGCCAGACGGGTGGGTTGCTGAATTCAGCCTTTCCAAAAATCGACTGAGTAGCTGGAAAGTCGCGTTGGATGCAACAGAACGCTTCTTTGACAACAAACTCATTGATTGTGGGGATGAGTGATAATTGCGAATTGCGCTCTCCGTCCCCATATCCAGCTCATCACGAATTGGAGAGCTTATTTCATGTCCGCCGAAACATTGTCCCGATCCTCCAGGCAAGACGCATTTGATCCGCTCCTGCAACCGGCGCTGTTTGAGGGCGTGCGCAGCCGCCGGATTTTCGCTTTCATTATCGATGCGTTCGTGATCACCCTGCTGACACTTGGCGCGGGCATTCTGGTGTTTATTCTCGGCGTCTTCACCCTGGGTCTTGGCTTTCTGCTTTACGCAATCCTGCCGGTGTCCGTCGCGCTGATTTATGTCGCGTTCACACTGGGCGGACCAAGCGCCTCCACAATCGGGATGCGCGCGATGGGTCTTGAGATGCGGCTTTGGTATGGCGCAAAACCTTACCCGCTGCTGGCCGCCGTGCACCTGTTGCTGTTCTGGTTTTCCATCTCCCTGCTCACGCCGTTCGTGCTGCTGGTATCCCTGTTCTCGGACCGCAAGCGCCTGTTGCATGACCTGATCCTGGGGACTGTGGTGATCAATTCGGCCTACCACCGGGCCTACACCCGCGAGCATTCCGCTGCTGCGTGATTTCTTGCTCAAAGAAAAAATGATCTTTTTTCAACGCTCTGCATGAAATATGAGCAGCGTTCAGGGTGTGAATTCGAAAGGTGAGCCCTTCCAAAGCCCAAAGCGGCTGGTCTAAACTGCCAGAAGAAATGGGCAGTTAGGATCTAGGCGGGTGAATGCTCTCAGTTGATATCGCGATGGCGTTGACCTTTGTGGTCCTGACCGCCACCGTCGTCTTGTATGCGCTTGAGCGTTACCCGATCGAAACGGTCGCGCTCGGATCCGTTACCAGCTTCATTGTAATATGTTCGCTGATACCGGTCTTTCACAGCGACGGATCGCGCGTTTCAACGGGTGATTTTCTGGAAGGGTTTGCCAATCCGGCCCTCATCACCGTCATCTGCCTGCTCGTGATCGGTCAGGGCCTGTTCCAGACAGATGCCCTGGAAGGCCCGGCCAAAGCGATCGTCCGCTGGACCCGGGGCCGGTCAAAATGGGCGACCGCCCCAATCCTGCTGGCCGTCGCCGTCCTCAGCGCGTTTTTGAACAACACGCCAGTGGTTGTGATGTTTCTGCCGATCCTGACAGCAGTCGCAGCCACAGCCGGGCAATCGGCCTCAAGGGTTTTGATGCCCCTCTCCTTCATCGCAATTCTCGGCGGCATGACCACCCTGATTGGCTCTTCCACCAACCTCTTGGTGGCCAATTACGCGGCACAGTCCTCGGATCTGAAGCTGACCTTCTTCAGCTTCACCCCAATCGGGATCATGGTGGCCGGTGCCGGGATCCTCTACGTTTTGTTCGTCATGCCGCACCTGATGCGCAATCGCAAAACAATGGCTGAAGAGTTTCAGGCAACGTCCGGCAAGCAGTTCATCGCCCAGATCGAAATCACCTATGAGCACCCGCTGGTCGGCACCGAAGCCGTCTCCGGCATGTTTCCAAGCCTCAAGGACATGACCGTCCGCCTGGTACAGCGTGGCCAGCAACCGCTTCTTCCGCCCTTTGAGAATGTCATCCTGTCTCCAGGCGACACGGTGATCGTGGCTGCAACCCGAACCGCACTTGCAAATGCTCTGGCACGGCGCCAGCCGTTGATGGAAACCGATGGGGGCGAGACCAATGTAACCGGCCGAGAGGCAACGCCAAACCAAGACGGTTCTCTCAGCCTTGCGGAAGCTGTCGTTGCCCCCGCTTCGCGCCTTATGGGCCGCACGCTGCCGCAATCCGGCTTCTATACAGAAACCGGCTGTCTTGTGATGGGCATTCAGCGCCGCAGCCGCATGCCGCGCATGGCCATGAATGATATCCGTTTGGAAGCCGGTGACGTTCTGCTAGTCGCAGGTTCTGAAGAAGATATCGCGCGGCTGCGCGGAAACCGGGACGTCCTGCTGCTTGATTGGTCGACGGCAGAAGTTCCACGCAAACGCTATGCGCCGAGAGCCTTGGCGATTTTTGCCTGCGTTGTCGCGCTCGCAGCTTCAGGCCTGGTACCGATTGTGTCCACGGCCGTTGCCGGGACCTTTGCCATGATCGCCTCCGGATGCCTCAACATCCGCCAGGCCATGCGGGCCATCGACAGCCGGATATTCATGCTGGTCGGCGCCTCGCTTGCCGGGGCGGTCGCCCTGGAATCCACCGGGGGCGCCTCGGCTATTGCCATGTCACTTGCCGACATCCTTCACGGCAGCCCGCCTGGCGTCGTCCTGTCCGCCTTGTTTTTCATGGTGATGATCCTGACGAACTTTCTATCGAACAACGCGGCCGCAGTGCTGTTCACGCCCATTGCGATTAATCTTGCTGATCAGATCGGCCAGCCGCCAGAAGCCTTTATTGTCTGCCTGATCATTGCCGCAAACACGTCGTTTGCCACGCCCGTCGGATATCAAACCAACCTGATTGTGATGGGACCCGGACATTACCGTTTTGCTGATTTCCTGCGTGCTGGCGTCCCGCTGGCGCTTGTTTTATGGTTGACCTTCTCACTGATCGCACCATGGTACTATGGGCTGTGAGGGACGACTTTTACGCCGTAGGAATTGCTGGTGACACGCCACCCGACCGACCATCCGCAGTTTTATCTGACTGCCCCCGCGCCCTGCCCCTATCTTGAGGGTTTGCAGGAGCGCAAGGTTTTCACGCATCTCGTCGGCCACGGCGCCCCCGCGCTCAACGAAGTGCTGACGCAGGGTGGGTTCCGGCGCAGTCAGAACATTGCATACCGCCCGGCCTGCGAGAACTGCCAAGCTTGTGTCTCCGTGCGTGTTCGCGTCGACGACTTCAAGTGGACCAAATCGCTCAAACGGGTTTGGAAATCCGGGGCGGATGTCATCGGAGCCCGCCTCCCGCCGAGCCCTTCGGCCGAACAATATGATCTTTTTCGCGATTACCTGCAGGCCCGCCATGAAGACGGCGGCATGACCGAGATGAGTATCCTCGACTACGCCATGATGGTGGAGGATACGCATGTCGAGACGATGGTGATCGAGTATCGCAAACGCGGACCGGATACATTCATAACAGGCGCCGGGACCGGGCCGCTGCTTGGCGTTGCCCTAAGCGACCAGCTCAGCGATGGCCTGTCGATGGTGTATTCCTTCTACGATCCCGCTTTCACTGACACCGCGCTCGGCACTTATATGATTCTCGATCACATCGAGCGCGCACGAAAACTCCGCCTGCCCTACATCTATCTCGGTTATTGGGTCGATGGCTCGGTCAAGATGGCGTACAAGGCGCGCTTCCGGCCACAAGAACATCTGGGGCCGGACGGCTGGACGACAGTCGACGCGCCGAGTGGGCCCGGCGACTCAACAAAAGACTGACGCTTCCTACGGAATGTGCTGACGGATCGACGTGAAGACATCGCGGAACATGTCTTCGGTCAAACGCCCCGTATTCGTGTTGTACCGGGAGCAGTGGTAACTGTCGAACAAGACAAGATCCGTTCCCGGAAGTTCATGACGCCCATTGTGTGAAAACGGGAATTGGGCCCGTTTCAATTCCAAAGCGGTCAAAAACGTCTCGTGTGCAATCCGGCCTAGTGCCAAGACCGCCCGGATAGACGGGTTGGCAGCAAGTGTCGACAACAAGTAAGGCCGGCAGGTCTTTATTTCGGGTCCAGTTGGTTTGTTCTGCGGAGGCAAACAGCGCACGGCGTTTGTAATCAGCGCGTCAACCAGCACCAACCCATCGTCCGGCCGCGCTTTGTACGTCCCCTCAGCGAAACCGAAATCCAACATGGTCTTGTAGAGGAGATCACCGGCATAGTCGCCGGTGAATGGGCGCCCGGTTGCATTGGCACCGCGCATGCCCGGGGCCAGTCCAATGACAAGCAGTCTCGGGTTTGGTGACGTGAAGGACGGCACCGGCGCATTGAACCATTCGGGATGCTCGGCCTGAAGACCTTCCCGAAATTCAACCAAACGAGGGCATGCCCGGCAATCCAGAGGCGGATCGACGGGCGTAGCCTGAACATCATGGACCGGCATCTAACCGCTCTTAGTAATCGTCGTCGTCATCCTCGTCATCGACCTCCGGCATTGGAGGACGCTGAGGACGTTCGGACGGATCCCGGCCGATTTTGTTGGCGAGACTTGCCAGATCGATGAAGTGATCGGCCTGGCGGCGCAGATCATCGGCAATCATCGGCGGCTGCGTTTTCAAGGTCGATACAACACTGACCTTGCGGCCTTTGCGCTGAAGCGCTTCGACCAGTGAGCGGAAATCGCCGTCACCGGAGAAGAGCACGATGTGATCCACGGATTCCACAAGTTCCATGGCATCAACAGCAAGCTCGATATCCATATTGCCTTTGACTTTGCGGCGTCCCGCACTGTCAACGAACTCCTTCACAGGCTTCGTGATGACCTTATAGCCATTGTAGTCGAGCCAATCGATCAACGGGCGGATGGAGGAATACTCCTGATCCTCAATCAGCGCCGTATAATAGTAGGCACGCAACAGATAGGCCTGGCCTTGAAATTCCTTCAGCAGACGCTTGTAATCAATGTCAAAGCCGATGGCCTTGGCAGTCGAATACAAGTTTGCACCGTCGATGAACAAGGCAACCTTTTCTCGTGCATCAAACATTTATATTGAAACCCTTCTAAGTGGTATGCGCATCCTGTTTGAGACCGCTGACCCGAGTTTCCTTCCCACCAAAGGAACCTCACGGAACAAAAACAAAATGACCGCATATAACTTCCGACCACTGGCTGCTTTTTCGCCATTCGCGTGATCAGATTATTTTTAGTTCTTCTAGAACGCCTTTTTAGTTATAGGGCGCTGAGGACTGGCGTACACTATCTCCTCTCCAAGCCGCAACGGCTATGGCGCGCAGGCTGTGAAAAAATAACCGGATTTTTGTATAATTTCCGCCGTATCCCCGGATTTTCGACAAGGGGTTGCTTTTTGCCAAGGGCATCACTATACGCTTGAAGTTCTTGTTCCTAAAGCTATGGAGACGTCGAATGGCGCGCGTGACCGTCGAGGATTGTATCGACAAGGTCGAAAACCGGTTTGAGCTGGTGCTGCTTGCTGCGCATCGCGCTCGCATGATTTCCAGTGGTTCTCCGTTGACGATCGATCGCGACAACGACAAGAATCCTGTTGTCGCTCTGCGTGAAATCGCCGAACAGACCGTCAGCCCTGAAGACATGAAAGAAGATCTGATTCACTCGCTTCAAAAATTCGTTGAAGTGGATGAGCCGGAAGCCGAATCTGTCCCTGTTGTGGCCGTTCCAGGTCAACAGCAGGTCACTCAGGTCAACACCGTTGACGACAGTGCCGTCGAGTTCGACCGCATGACAGAAGAAGATCTTCTGCGCGGCCTGGAAGGCCTTGTGCCGCCTGAGCGGACCGACGATATTTGATATCATTCTCATGGCTGGAGCGTTGCTGGACTGACCTGGCGCTCTGGCCGCAGCAAATCAGTTCCGCCTTGTATGTTGGCGGTTGCATGGGTCAGTCTCGACCATGATGCGTCAATATGAATTGGTTGAGCGTGTCACCCGCTACAACCCTGATGCCGACGAAGCCTTGCTCAACAAGGCTTACGTTTACGCCATGCAAAAACACGGCTCGCAAATGCGGGCCTCCGGTGACCCCTATTTTTCTCATCCTCTGGAAGTTGCTGCGATCCTTACGGATTTGCGCCTGGATGATGCCACGATTGCCGTTGCGCTGCTTCACGACACCATCGAAGATACGGACGCGACCCGCACTGAGATCGATTCTCTGTTCGGCGAAGAGATCGGCAAACTCGTCGATGGCCTGACCAAGATCAGCCGCCTGGATCTTGTGTCGCGAAAGGCGAAGCAGGCTGAGAATTTCCGTAAACTTCTTTTGGCAATCGCCGATGATGTCCGTGTCCTGTTGGTGAAGCTCGCCGACCGGCTGCACAACATGCGGACGCTCCAACACATGCCGGAGCACAAGCGCGGCCGGATCGCGGAAGAAACCATGGAAATCTATGCGCCCCTCGCCGGCCGCATGGGCATGCATGACATGCGGGAAGAGCTGGAGGACATTTCCTTCCATACGCTCAATCCGGAAGCTTATGAGACAATCAACGAACGTCTGGAAGACCTCAGGGAGCGCAACAAGGATCTGATTCTCGACATTGAGACGACCCTGACTGAGCGCCTGTCGGAAAGAGGTATGGCCGCGCTGGTCAAAGGCCGCGAAAAACGCCCCTACTCTATCTTCCGCAAGATGCAGCGCAAGGCGATCGGGTTTGAACAGCTTTCGGATATCTACGGATTCCGGGTGACCGTTGGCACCCTAGAAGCGTGTTACCGGGTACTCGGTGTCATTCACACGACCTGGCCGACGGTTCCGGGCCGGTTCAAGGATTACATCTCCACCCCGAAGCAAAACGACTACAAGTCGCTGCATACGACGATTGTGGGCCCCTCTCGCCAACGGGTCGAGCTTCAAATCCGTACAGTAAACATGGATCGGGTCGCCGAATACGGGATTGCCGCACACGCGCTCTACAAGGACGGTGAATTCGGTGGGCGGAACATTGCCAATCACACCGAGGATTGCCGCGCATTTGAATGGCTCCGCCGGACCACCGAGCTTCTGGCCCAAGGGGACACACCAGAAGAGTTTCTTGAAAACACGAAACTGGAACTCTTCCACGATCAGGTCTTCTGCTTCACTCCGAAAGGGCGTCTGATTGCCCTGCCGCGCGGCGCGACGCCGATCGATTTCGCTTATGCGGTGCACACGGATATCGGCAACACCTGCGTCGGCTGCAAGATCAACGGTAAGATTATGCCGCTGGTCACTGCGCTCCACAATGGCGATGAGGTTGAAGTCATCCGGTCGCAAGCGCAAACACCGCCGCCGGCCTGGGAAGCGATCGCCGTGACCGGAAAAGCGCGTGCCGCGATCCGCCGGGCAACACGGGAATCGGTGCGCAAGCAATACGGTGCGCTGGGCGAGCATATTCTCAAACGCGCCTTTGCACGTGCCGACAAGAGCTACTCGGAAGACCTTCTCGAGGCGGTCTTAGATACGCATCACCAAAACAGCGTTGCAGATCTCTTGGCCGCCGTAGGCCGGGGCGATCTCAGCGCCCAAACCGTATTGAAAACCGCCCATCCCGATTATCAGGATGAACGTGTCGCCATTTCCGGACCACCGTCCGGCGAAGGCTGGTTTGACCTTAAACAAGGCCATGGTCTTAAATTTCGCATCCCTCCAACAGGGCTTGCCGGTGCAATCGTTGAGGACGGCGATGATTGGTCAGATAACAACGCGCTGCCAATTCGGGGCTTGTCCGGCGACATCCCGGTGAGCTTTGCGCCAGATGGCGGCGCTGTGCCCGGTGATCGCATTGTCGGGATCTTGACCTCATCCGGCGGGCTGACCATCTATCCGATACAATCGCCTGCCCTGAAAGAATATGACGACGAGACTGAGCGCTGGGTTGATGTGCGCTGGGATATTGACGTCAACAATCCGGAGCGGTTTCCGGCGCGGCTTGATATCTCCGCTGCCAACGAGCCCGGATCACTGGCAACGATCGCGCAGGTTATTGGCGAGAACAGTGGCAACATCGATAACGTCAAAATGCTTCAACGCGCACCAGATTTTCATCAAATGTTGATTGATTTGGAAGTGTGGGATTTGAAACACTTGAACCGCATCATCAATCAACTCCGTTCCAAACCGAATGTCTCCAGTGTAAGCCGGGTGAACGGCTGACCGGACTGATCAAGTCAAAAGGACCCGCTTTATGACACGTGACGACGTGCTGTCCGTTTTCCGCGACGCCGGTGCCATCCTCGAAGGACATTTCATCCTGACTTCCGGCCTTCGCAGCCCGATCTTCCTGCAAAAGGCGCGGGTTTTCATGTACCCGGACAAGACGGAAATCCTATGCAAGGCGCTTGCTGAGAAGATCAAGGCATCGGATCTTGGGCCTCTGGATTTTGTTGTTTCCCCAGCCCTTGGCGGACTTATTCCGGGTTATGAAACTGCACGGCATCTTGATGTGCCGGCAATGTGGGTCGAGCGGGAAGACGGTGAGTTCCGTTTGCGCCGGTTTGAGATGCCGGAAGGCGCAAGGGTCATCATTGTTGAAGATATTGTCACAACCGGGCTCTCCAGCCGCGAAACGGTAACGTCTCTGAAAGCACTTGGTGCTGAAGTTCTTGCTGTTGCCTGCCTCATCGACCGGTCCGGCGGTGAGGCAGATGCAGGGGTTCCGGTGATCGCTCTGGCGGATTACAAGGTTCCGGCCTACGAACCGGACAACCTGCCGCCGGAACTCGCCGCGCTGCCGGCCGTCAAACCGGGCAGCAGAGGCCTCGCCTGAGCAAAAGTGTGATTGAGAGGATTTGACGCCGCCAAATGCTGTTCCGCCGCCGTAATAGACCAACACATGTCGAGCGCCTTCGTGTAGCTGTATGGCCGCGGCACAGCTGGGCCCGGTCGACACGTTATTTCGGCAAGCGTGTCCTGCGGTTGACAGCAACGCCTCATGCGATTGCCATTGGCTTTGCAGCCGGGGCATTTGCGTCGTGTACGCCTCTGATTGGCTTTCACTTTCTGACAGCCTTCGCACTGGCCTGGGTCCTTCGCGGTAACATGATTGCGGCGGCGCTGGGCACATCGATCGGCAACCCACTCACCTTTCCGTTCATTTGGGCGTTTACCTACAAGATCGGTCAGTGGGTGCTTTATGGTCAGGCCCCGGATGCTGACCCTCATGCGGTCCATGCGCAGTTCCAAAGCTCGCTCTTTGCCAAATCACTCGATTCGCTGTTGCCCATGGTCAAACCCATGTTCATCGGTGCGGTGCCCATGGGTTTGGTGCTTGGCACGGTTTCGTATTTTATCGTCTATAAAAGCGTTGAGGTGTATCAGCGGCGCCGGAAGGTCACACTTGATGCCCGGGCCAAGCGTCTGTTCCCGCCGCCGAACCGCTCCTTTGATGACGACCCTGGCAGCTGACGGGATCCCACCTTACATAAGCGGCCTGAACGGAACGAACGGAATTGACCAAACATGATTTTGGGCATTGGCAGTGACCTCATCGACATTCGCAGGATCGAAAAGACCCTGGACCGGTTTGGCGAGCGTTTCACCAATCGGGTCTTTACTGAAGTGGAACGGGCCAAGTCCGATCGTCGCGCACAAAGGGCTGCGTCCTACGCCAAGCGGTTTGCAGCCAAAGAGGCCTGCTCCAAGGCACTGGGCAGCGGAATTCGCATGGGTGTTGCTTGGCGGGAAATGGGCGTTGTGAATCTGCCTTCGGGAAAACCGACCATCAGCCTGACCGGGGGAGCCTCGGACCGCTTGAACGCCATGGTCCCGGAAGGTTTCAAGGCGACCATCGACCTGACCATCACCGACGATTTTCCTTTGGCGCAGGCCTTTGTTGTCATTTCTGCGTGGCCGGAAGACTGGCCGGAGCCCCCATCAACAACTTCCTCGTGAGCATAACAGCGAACCTTTGGCTATTGATTGCTTCACTGGCCGCAACCGGCTAAGAGTGGCCGATATCCGGGCACCGGCTCCGGCGGACTTTAGAGAACAACTTTAGGGACAGCATGAGCGTGACCGAAAACGGAAAAGATAAGGAAGGCGGCGTTTACGAGACCGTAAAAGTCATAATCCAGGCCCTTCTGATCGCCCTTGTCGTCCGGACTTTTCTCTTTCAGCCCTTCAATATCCCTTCCGGGTCGATGAAGGACACGTTGCTGATCGGCGATTACCTGTTCGTATCGAAGTTCAGCTACGGCTATTCGCGATATTCCTTCCCGTTTGGTCTTGCGCCGATTTCCGGCCGCGTCTGGGATGCGGAACCGGAGCGCGGCGATATCGCTGTTTTCAAACTGCCGACGGACACTTCCATTGATTATATCAAGCGGGTCATTGGCTTGCCGGGCGACACCGTTCAGATGATCAATGGCGTCGTTCATATCAACGGGGAAGCTGTCCCGCGGGTCAGGATCGACGATTACATCGAAGAGTCCTCCTCCGGCGCTGTGCGCCGGGTTCCGCGCTACCGCGAAACCCTTCCCAACGGCGTGAGCTACGACACACTGGACATCACGGACCGCGGCCAACTGGACAACACTCGTGAATACACGGTGCCGGAAGGGCATTATTTCATGATGGGTGACAACAGGGACAATTCGGTTGATAGCCGTGTCCTCAGCCGGGTTGGCTATGTTCCTTATGAAAACTTTATCGGCCGGGCAGAGATCCTGTTCTTCTCCATCGGTGACGGCACGCCGGCCTGGCAAATCTGGACATGGCCATGGACAGTCCGTTGGGACCGCATCGGCCGGGGCCTTTGAGGCTCTTCTTGAGTGGCAGTGTCCGGTGACCAGCACCGGACCAACGATATGACAAAAGACAAAAAACAAAACCCCATCGCAGCGCTGAAGGCCGCGCTGGTTTACGAGTTTAAAGATCTGGAGCTCCTCCGGGTCGCCCTGACCCATGCGAGCGCGCTTGATCCGGCCGATACAGTGGCGGGCAGTTACCAACGGCTTGAGTTTCTTGGTGACCGTGTGCTCGGATTGGTGGTCGCCTCCATGCTTCATCACCATTTCCCAAAGGCAGATGAAGGTGAACTGGCCCGCCGGTTCAATCACATGGTCAAACGCGAAACCTGCGCGGAGATCGCCAGCGAACTCGGTGTTGGCGATGCCATGCGGATCGGTCAGGCAGAGGCTCAGACCGGCGGGCGGAAAAAGACCGCTCTTCTTGCTGATATCTGCGAAGCGATCATTGCCGCAATCTATCTTGATGGCGGCTTTGACGCCGCAGATGCATTCGTCCGGCGCCTTTGGGAGCCGCGTATGTTATCCTGGACCGGCCCTTTAAGAGACGCAAAGACAACATTGCAGGAGTGGGCCCAATCCAAGAGCCTGCCAACGCCGCGCTACGAAGTTGCCAGCCGGGAAGGCCCGGACCACGCACCGAGTTTTACAGTGTCCGTCATTGTGCAGGGCCTGAAGAACGGTGAGGGAACAGGCGGGTCGAAACGGATTGCCGAACAACACGCCGCCGAGGCGGTGCTGCGCCGCGAAGGCGTGTGGAAGGACTGAACGACGTTGAGCGACGATACCTCGAACGAGCCAGAAGACTTTGAGACCGACGACGAAGGTACAGAGTTTGTCGCGCCGAAAGGCCGCTTCGATATTCCACTGCCCGATCCGCTGGGAGCAATGCCGTCTGACACGAAGGCCGGCTTTGTTGCCCTTATCGGCGCGCCGAATGCCGGAAAATCGACACTGATCAATCAGTTGGTCGGAACAAAGGTCTCGATCGTCACGCACAAGGTTCAAACCACCCGCTCCATCGTGCGCGGTGTGGCCATGAACGGCACTGCCCAGATTGTATTCATCGACACTCCTGGGATCTTCAAGCCTAAACGGCGGCTCGATCGGGCCATGGTCGACACGGCCTGGGGCGGTGCGCGCGATGCCGATGTTATCGCCCTTTTGATCGACGCCCGGAAGGGCATCGATGAGGAGGTGGAATCAATCCTCAAGCGCCTTAAGGGTCAGACTGCACCAAAGGTGCTGATCCTGAACAAGACCGATGTTGCCAATCGGGAGAAGCTGTTGAAGATTGCGCAAGCGGCCAATGAACACATCGAGTTTGAAGAAACTTTCATGATCTCCGCGCTGACCGGCGACGGCACGCAACAGATCCTGGACTACTTTTCCTCAAAGGTCCCGGATGGCCCTTGGCTGTATCCGGAAGACCAGCCGTCCGACCTGCCGCTTCGCATTCTTGCGGCGGAAATCACCCGCGAGAAGCTGTTTGAGCGCTTGCACCAGGAGCTGCCTTACATTTCTACGGTCGAGACCGAGCGCTGGGAGACCAAGAAAGACGGATCGGCCCGGATCGAACAGACCATCTATGTAGAGCGCGACAGCCAGAAGAGCATTGTGCTCGGCAAGAAGGGCCAAACGATCAAGCAGATCTCCCAGGCCTCGCGCAGCGAGATCTCGGACATCATCGAAGCACCCGTGCATTTGTTCCTGTTTGTTAAGGTGCGTGAAAACTGGGCCGATGATCCGGAGCGCTACCGGGAAATGGGGCTGGATTTTCCAAAGTAGTTGGCCTTCTGTACGCGAATCCGGCACGGTCTAGCGTCGGCCTGAGCGAGGGACAGTCGCGTTGGAATGGAGCGGACACGGTGTGGTGCTAACCACCCGCAAGCACGGCGAAAACGACGTCATACTGGAAGTGATGACCGCAGACCGCGGCCGTCACCTCGGCCTTGTTCGTGGTGGCCGGTCAAAGCGCCACCGCCCAGCATTGCAGCCCGGCAATGAACTGTCTCTCACCTGGAAAGCCCGGCTCTCCGATCACCTTGGGCAATTCCAAATAGAACCACACACGGCCCGTGCTGCTGATCTGATGAACAGCGGAATTGGATTGGCTGCCGTTCAACACCTTGCCGCGCTGGTCCGGCTTCTACCGGAACGCCATCCCTATCCGCGCATCTATGGCGCGCTGAATGTTGTGCTGGATCACCTTGATGCAAGCGATGCCGCTGCCGCTCTCATGATCCGCTTTGAGCTGGAAATGCTACAGGAACTGGGGGCCGGTCTGGATCTGACATCCTGTGCCGCGACCGGAACGACCGACGACCTTGCCTATGTCTCGCCGCGCTCTTCCCGCGCTGTAAGCCGGGAGGCCGGGCGGCCCTATCATGACAAGCTGCTCCCCCTGCCCTCGTTTTTGCTGGAGGGGCAGCGGCAAGCCGGGACCGAATTGACCTGGCAAGATGTCACCCAAGGATTTCAACTGACCGGCTTCTTTCTCGACCGGCAGCTTGGCGAGCGCAACATCACTGACAGCGGCACGCGTGCACTTCTGACGAATGCGCTGGAAAAACGCTACAGAACTGAATTCCCTTGGAATTTTTGACGCTGACCCCAGATCAGCTGGCTCTTGGAAGCCCGTCGATTGAAGTGGCTACGCGATCCGGTAAACCCGTTGCCAGAAGCTGTGCCAACTCCGGAGCATTGAGCGGTTTTGAGAAGAGATAGCCCTGGACGAATGATGCCCCGAGGTCTTTCAGAACAGACAGTTCTTCTTCCGTTTCAACGCCCTCGACCACACACGAGATTGCCATGTCCCGGCTGAGTGCCAGGAGTGATTTCACGATACCATAGCCGGTGCTTCCCGGACAAAGGTCAGACACAAAGCTGCGGTCGATCTTGATGCAGTCGAGCGGCAGGCGATGTACGTGGGAAAGGCTCGAGTACCCGGTTCCGAAATCATCCAGAGAAATCCGGACGCCGGCTTCCTTCAAGGTGTCCAGCGCGCGGCGTGTTTCCTTGAAGTCCCACATGACGGACGTTTCGGTCACTTCACAGCTCAGTCGCTGAGGGGCGATCCCGGATTGCTGGAGGATCCTCAAAAACTCAACGATGAAACCTCTTGAAGACAAGTTGGACGCAGACAGGTTGAACGACAGCCGAAGGCTTTCCGGCCATGTCTTGGCCTGAGACAAAGCCTTTTCGAACAGATCGAGACTGATCTGATTGATCACACCGGACCGTTCGGCGAGCGGGATGAAGTCGACCGGTTCGATGTGGCCAAGTTGAGGATGATGCCAACGCGCGAGGCACTCAACGCCGAGGATTGAATTGCTTCGAATGTCGATGATCGGCTGAAACGCCAGGTAGAGACCGTCTCTGGTCTCTTCATCGAGCAACGCTGACAGGATCTCGGTGTCCCGGGACCGGCGGGCATCAAGGCACGCATCATAGGAAACAGAGGTTTCCTTGCGGTTTTCACGAGCGGTGGAAAGGGCAAAATCAGCCCGTTCAAACAATTCCGTCGCACATGTCACAGCCCCATTGGAGTGGGCTATGCCGGCGGAATAGTTGGGCCGGAAACGGCCCTGTTTCGTTTCAACCGGTTGCTCGATCAGGCGCTCAAACGCCGCTTCCACCCTTTGATACTTTTCAGGATCGCAGGTCCCGAAGAGTCCAAATTCGTCGCCGCCGACCCGGCCAACAAACACCCCTTCACCTTCCATGCCGGCTAGGCGGCGGGCAACTTCCTTTAACACCTGGTCTCCGGCATCCAGTCCGTAAATCTCTGTGATCGATTTAAGGCCGCCGATGTCGAAGATGCACAGACCGAAACGCTCTCCCGATGCAGTCGCGGCTCGAAGCTGCCGGTCAAGTTCTTGCCGGAAAAACCGCTTGTTTGCGACACCGGTCAGATGATCAGTGGTGGCGAGCTGGTAATTCAGCGCATTCAGTTTTTTGGTTTCCCGATGTTTCTGCTCAAGATTATGGCTTTGCTCTTTAAAGCGCGTGCCGGTTTTGATGAGCGAAATGAAGTCCCGATAGGTGTTCATTTCTATGAGCGCCACGAAGAATGTAACCGCCACCCCAAAAAGCGCCATCAGTTGATAGGCCGGGTCTCCGTACCAGCTGAAGAAGAGTGTGTAGATGCCTGTGCTGGAAACAGCGTTGGTGACCGCGATTGAGCGCAGATGCGTCAGGCTGAACAAGGCACTCAGGTTGCCGACAAGGATCGCCAGGAAAATCTGAACCTGCGAAAACGCAGTTCCATAGGGAAACAGCACCAGAGCCCAGACTGTAAAAATGGAGGGGGCCAGGGCTGCAATGATCTGTGTTCTCTTCCGCCAGACGATCAAGGCCTCCAAAGTTCTCGGAGGTGATTTTGGTGCGGACCAAAGACGGCGAATACGGCAGTAGGACCAGACTGTCGTGCAAATTGGATAAATCAGGACCAGCCAAAGTGGCGCGTAATTGATTTGCGTGAACGCAATGGTCCAGGCGCAGATGAACCGAATAATGTAAAGGAAAGGGGCCTGGCGCCGTGTCGATTCATACTGCGCTTTAGCAACTTCAATGTCCTGGCTGTCATCCAGCAACCAAGTGGACAGTGCGGACTTCAAACCAGAAAAAGGGCTGGAAACTCTGTTCATACCGATGATCGTCGACAATCCTGCTCGTTACATTTCGGGCAACTTCTCAGACAGCCTCGATCCGAGGTGTTAAAAACACCATAATGCCTTTTTCATTGTTATTTTTACGGTAAAAAAACAACTAATGGTCGCATTTAGAACCGAAACACCCCTTCAAACTGACAGGGTTGCGATGTGCGCTCGAAATTGAACTCAAACCGCACCTGCTGCTGCCTGTGCATGATGCGGAAAACCGTTGAAAATCTGCGGTTTTGATCCTTATGTGCGCGCCGGTTGATTGAACTGCTTCGCGGAAGCCGGTAGGCAAACAACTATGGGACAAGAAGTGACACCGCCGCCAAGCGGCATTGAAGGCATCAACCTGAAGGACGCGCTGGAAGAGCGCTACCTGGCCTACGCATTGTCAACCATCATGCACCGGGCTCTGCCTGACGTTCGTGATGGCCTGAAGCCGGTGCACCGGCGCCTGCTCTACGCAATGCGGCTTTTGAAGCTGGATCCAGGCCAGGGTTTCAAGAAATGCGCCCGCGTCGTCGGCGATGTCATCGGTAAGTATCACCCCCACGGGGACCAGGCGGTCTATGATGCGCTTGTCCGCCTGGCCCAGGACTTTGCACAACGCTATCCGTTGATCGATGGTCAGGGCAACTTCGGCAATGTTGACGGCGATAACGCTGCAGCCATGCGGTACACCGAAGCCCGCATGACCGACACCGCCAAACGTCTTCTCGACGGTTTGGACGAGGATGCGGTCGATTGGCGCGAAACCTATGACGGCGAGGACAAGGAACCGATCGTCCTTCCAGGCGGGTTCCCGAACCTTCTCGGCAACGGTTCGTCCGGTATTGCGGTAGGCATGGCAACCTCGATCCCGCCACACAATGCCTTTGAACTCTGCAACGCTTGTCAGCTTCTGATCAAGAACCCGGATGCTGAAGTCGATGAGCTTCTCGAGCACATCAAAGGCCCGGACTTCCCGACCGGCGGTCTTCTTGTTTCCGATCAGGGCTCTATCCGCGAGGCCTACGCGACGGGGCGTGGCAGCTTCCGCGTGCGGGCCCGCTGGGAAGTGGAAGAGCTTGGCCGGGGACAATGGGCGATTGTCGTCACCGAGATCCCTTATCAGGTTCAAAAGTCACGCTTGATCGAAAAGATCGCCGAGCTGCTGACCGCCCGGAAGCTCCCGCTTTTGGACGATGTGCGCGACGAGTCCGCGGAGGACATCCGGATCGTTCTGGTGCCGCGCTCCAAGAACGTCGATGCCAACATCCTGATGGAATCCCTGTTCAAGCTGACGGACCTGGAAAACCGGTTCTCGCTGAACATGAACGTTCTTTCCATGGGCAAAGTCCCGATGGTGATGGGCCTCAAGCAGGTGCTGCGGGAGTGGCTGGACCACCGCAAGGTCGTCCTTGTTCGCCGCTCCGAACACCGGCTTGGCCAGATCAATCACCGGCTGGAGGTGTTGGCCGGCTATCTGATCGCTTATCTCAACCTTGACGAAGTCATTCGCATCATCCGCGAGGAAGACGACGCCAAAGCATCGCTGATCCGCACCTTCGAGCTGACCGACGTCCAGGCCGAAGCGATCCTCAACATGCGTTTGCGCTCCTTGCGCAAGCTGGAAGAGCTTGAGATCCGCAAGGAACACGACAAGCTGACAGATGAAAAGGATCAGCTGACCAAACTGCTTGGATCCGATGCGCGCCAGTGGACCAAGATCTCCAAGGAAATCGGCGAAATCGCCAAGGTTTATGGACCAGAGACAGAGATCGGAAAGCGCCGCACAGACAAGGCGGAAGCCCCGGAAGCGGATCTCGTCGACATCCAACAGGCGATGATCGAAAAGGAACCTATCACGGTCATCATCTCTGAAAAGGGCTGGATCCGGGCACTCAAGGGCCACCAGGCAGACCTATCCAGCCTCTCCTTTAAGCAAGGCGACAAGCTTAAGCTCTCCTTCCATGCGGAGACGACCGACAAGATCCTGGTCTTCTCCACCGGCGGCAAGTTCTTCACGCTCGGTGCGGACCGCCTGCCGGGCGGACGTGGCCATGGCGAGCCGATCCGTTTGATGGTGGAAATGGACGAGGCACAGGATGTCGTCAGCGCCTTCGTTCACAAACCCGGACGGAACCTTCTTCTCAGCAACAACGAAGCCCGCGGTTTTGTCGTCAGCGAAGATGATGTCGTTGCCAACACCCGGAAAGGCAAACAGGTCTTGAACCTCACAGCACCGGCTGAAGCGGCTTTGTGTGTCGATGCGACCGGCGATCATGTTGCGATCATTGGCGAGAACCGGAAGCTTCTGGTGTTCCCGCTCGCGCAAATCGCTCAGATGGGGCGCGGCCGCGGTGTCCGCCTGCAGCGCTACCGGGATGGCAATGTCTCTGACATCCGCGTGTTCAAAGGCGAAGACGGCCTTACCTGGACCGACAGTTCCGGGCGCAGCTTCACCCGCTCTCTTGAAGAGCTTTCCGAATGGCTCGGCGACCGCGGCCAGGCAGGCCGCCTGCCCCCGACCGGGTTCCCGCGCTCGAACAAGTTTGGGCCGAAGACGCTTTAAGCCAAGCTGGCGGCATTCAACTGCCGCCATTTTCCAGGTGACATGCCAAACGCACGTTTGAAATGACGGGACATGTGACTTTGGTCTGCAAAGCCACCGGCCGTGGCCGCTGCCGCAAGGCATTCGCCACCCGCAAGGCCGCTCTTCACCCGCTCCAAACGGCGCATGACCAGATACCGATGCGGGCTCGTTCCAAAAGCCGCCCGGAACTGGCGGGACAGCGCAAACCGGTCCAGACCTGAGACTGCTTCCAGATCACCCGAGTCAATCGGATCGGCCGCATGTTCTTTCAAACACTCGGCGCAGGCTTTCAGAACCGGCCAGTCGAGCGTCCGCCGGACGGGTCGTGCATCATCTGAGAAGCGGCTCAAACAACTGGCCAGATCTGCCAGAAGACCAGAAACTCTCAAATCCCCCATCTCACCGTCGAGATCCTGCAAGGCTTCGATCAGGCTCCTCTGAAACAGAGGATCTGTTAGAACGGGGGTTGAGACGTGGGGTAGCGCCTTCCCGCCAAGCGCCTCTGCAATCATTTCCGGCGGGATATACATCATCCTGTAGCGCAAGCCGGTCTCTGTCCCGGCCCCACCATCATGAACTTCATCCGGATGGATGACGATCACCTGACCGGGGCAGGACGCCCGCTCCGCACCGCGATATTTGAACCGCTGCACACCGTGGAGTGTCAGGCCGATGGCATAGGTATCATGCCGGTGAGGCGAGAAGCCGTTGCCCTGGAAATTGGCTTCGATCCGCTCAATCCCGGCTTCAGTCGGCGCTACGCGAATGCCGTCCCGATCGATTTTGCACAAACGTTCAAGACCGTTTCCGGCCACACCGCCTAGGCTGGCCGTCTCTCGCCTTTCCTCAAATCCCATTCTGGAATTTTCATTCATGTTCGATACCAAATTCGTCATCGTCGTCCGCGAAGACTTGGCCATGTGGCAGAAGCTGAACGTCACAGCATTCTTGTCCACCGGCGTCGCCGCCGCCAAGCCGGACATCATCGGAATGCCTTACCAAGATGCGGACGGCAATGTCTATCACCCGATGAGCGTGCAACCCGTGATCGTTTTGACCGCCAATGCGGATACGCTGAAGAAGATCCACCGGCGGGCACTTGAGCGGCAAGTCCAATCCAGCCTTTACATCGAAGAAATGTTTTCAACCGGCCACGACAGCGCCAACCGCGCGGTCTTTGCCGAGCACACTCCAGATGGCGCAAAGGTCGTCGGCATTGCTTTTCACGCGGACAAAAAGACCGCCGACAAGATTTCCAAAGGTGCGAAGATGCACGGATAAGCTCTTCGACCCGTGCGTTTCATGGTCCCGACCAATTGCCCCTCGACGCGACCGGTTTTGTTATGCACACTTGCAAAAAATCGGGAGGGAATATGGTCGCGGCGTTTACTTTTCATACCAGCGAACGGATTGTTTTTGAAAATGGTGCCGCAGCTGCGCTTGACCGGCATGCGGCGGATTTTCTGGGTGACCGGCCCTTTCTGGTCACCGATCCGGGAATCGTTTCCCTCGGATTGCAAGAAGCGTGTGAAGCAAGCCTGACCGCCGCCGGATATCAGATTGGCCGCTTTTCCGAGGTCGTTGCAGATCCACCGCAGAAACTGGTCGAAGAGGCTGTTGCGGCGGCCAAGGACCATGGCGCGACCTCAATCATAGGGTTCGGCGGAGGGTCCTCTCTGGATGTCGCCAAATTGGTCGCCCTGTTGCTCGGAAGTGGCGAAGATCTGAATGATGCCTGGGGCATCGGCAACGCCAAAGGGCCGCGCCTTCCCCTCATTTTGATCCCGACCACCGCGGGTACCGGATCTGAAGTCACGCCGATCTCGATCATCACGGTTGGGGCAGATGAAAAACGCGGCGTTGTTTCCCCACACCTTTTGCCGGATTTGGCCGTTCTCGATCCACTTTTGACCCTTGGGCTGCCGGCCCATGTGACTGCTGCCACCGGCGTTGATGCCATGGTGCATGCGATCGAAGCCTATGCTTCAAAGTCCGCCAACAACAATCCGTTGTCGCGCACGCTTGCGGTCGAGGCACTGAAGCTGCTCGGTGCCAATATTGAAACTGCCGTGTTTGATCCCACCGATGTGAGCGCCCGTGGCGGCATGTTGCTCGGCTCGAAACTCGCCGGAATGGCGTTTGCCAATTCCCCGGTTGCGGCTGTGCATGCCCTCGCCTACCCGATTGGAGGCACATTCCATGTGCCGCATGGGCTTTCGAACGCGCTGGTCCTGCCGCATGTACTTGCATTCAACAATGCGGTTGCAGCACCGACCTACGCAGACCTTGCCCCGGCACTGTTTCCGGATCTGAGTGATCTTCCAAGCGCCAACGAGCGTGCGGACGCCTTTGCAAAGCGTCTCGCCGCGCTTGCGGAAAAACTCGGCCTGCAGACCCGCTTGAGTGAAGTTGGTATCTCTGAAAAGGATCTGCCGAAAATGGCGAGTGATGCCATGAAACAAACCCGTCTTCTGGTGAATAATCCGCGTGAAGTGACCGAGACGGATGCCTTCAACATCTACGCGGCGGCCCTATGACGGCAAACAAAACTTCAGCGCCTGAGCGCGCAGAACCACTGCAACGGTCAGATTTCGGAAGTTTTTTGGAAATCCCCACCCGGTGGATGGATGTGGACATGTATGGTCATGTCAACAATGTCCAGTACCTGAGTTACTTCGATACCGCCGTGAACAGCTGGTATATCGAAAATGGTCTGCTGGATCCGGTGCGCGGAGAAACCGTGTTTCTTGTTGCTGAAACGGGCTGCAACTATTTCGCGGAGCTGTTGTTCCCGAGCCTTGTTTCAGCGGGTCTCAGAATAGAACAAATCGGCAAGAGCTCAGTGGTTTTCCGGGTCGGTCTCTTTTCCGGCGAAGACCTTCTGACTGCCGCACACGGCCGCTTTGTTCATATCCATGTTGACAGACGAACCCGGCGCCCGCTTCCAATCCCGGACGAAACCCGCAAGGTTCTGGAAACACTTTGTTAGAGAACTAGATGCCAGCAAAGTTGCTATTCGCTAGAGCAGAATTCTCCACAACTCTGCAAGCTGCGCACAGGTGATCAACAGTGGTCTACCCACAGCTTATCCACACGCTAGCAACAGGTTATAGACAGGCCGTTCCACACGCCGTGGCGGAGAGCCAACTCGATTTATCAACGAGCGGCTTTAGGAAAAATTCTTCATCAAACGAGACTTCTCACGCTGCCAGTCGCGTTTTTTCTCCGTCTCACGCTTGTCATGAAGCTTCTTGCCGCGCGCCAGGGCCAGTTCAAGTTTCGCCCGCCCCTGTTCATTGAAATAGAGCTTGAGCGGAACAATCGTCTTGCCGTCTTTTTGAACGGCTCCAGCCAGCTTGCCGATTTCGCGCTTGTGCAGAAGCAGCTTCCGCGGACGGCGCGGTTCATGGTTGAACCGGTTCCCCTGCAGATACTCCGGGATATAGACGTTGTAGATCCAGATCTCGCCCTTGTGCTCGGCAGCGTAAGACTCGCCGATATTCGCCTTGCCAGTGCGAAGGGATTTGACTTCCGTCCCCTTCAGCTCGATGCCGGCTTCCAGCGTGTCTTCGATCTCGTAATTGAACCGGGCCTTCCGGTTGTCGGAGATGATGGTCCGGCCCGGATGCCCCCCTTTTTTCGGAGCCATAAGCGTATTCCCGGGGCGTGCCGCGGCACGCCCATCTTTGTATTAGTTGATCAGACCTGCATGCGACAACGCGCTGCGGATCTCTGCCTGCGTGCTTTCGGAAATCGGAACGAGCGGCAACCGCAGCTCTTCGTCGATCTTACCCAAAAGCGACAAGGCATATTTGGCCCCTGTTGGGTTCGGTTCAAGGAACAAGGCCCGGTGAAGCGGTGCGAGGCGGTCCTGATACTCAAGCGCTTTCGTGTAGTCACCAGCAAGCGTCGCAGCCTGAAATTCCGAACACAGCCGCGGTGCGACATTCGCCGTTACCGAAATGCAGCCCACCCCGCCATGTGCATTGAAAGCCAACGCAGAAATGTCTTCACCGGAGAGCTGGATGAAATCCGGCCCGCAAAGCTGGCGCTGCCGCGAAACCTTTGCCATGTCGGCAGTCGCGTCCTTGACACCTTTGATGTTATCGCAGGTCTCGAAGAGCTCGGCCATGGTTTCCGGTGTCATATCGATGACCGACCGTCCCGGAATGTTGTAAATGATGATGGGGATCCCGACCGCGTCATTGATGGCCTTGTAGTGCGCTTTCAGGCCTGCCTGGTTCGGTTTGTTATAGTAGGGTGTCACCACGAGCAGCGCATCCGCGCCCGCCTTTTCAGCGTGCTGCGCGAAATCAATGGCTTCGATCGTGTTATTGGACCCTGCGCCGGCGATGACCGGAACCCGGCCGTTGGCGGTTTCTATGCAGAGCTCGATGACACGCTTGTGCTCATCATGGCCGAGCGTCGGGCTTTCACCTGTGGTTCCGACCGGAACGAGGCCAGTGGAGCCTTCCTTAATCTGCCAATCCACGAACTCCTGAAACCGTTTCTCATCAAGCGCACCGTCCTTGAAGGGCGTGATAAGCGCTGGGATGGAGCCTTTAAACATCTCGGTTTCCTTTTGGATCGGCAGTACGTGGCTAAGCTTGGGACGAATGCCCAAAGAGTTCTAACGGAGGCGCAACATACTCACCCGGCCCGCTTCCGGCAATCCTGCAACTGCTGTTTAGAAGGCTCAATTTCGCTTTTCTTGCGGCTGTTGCACCATTGGTTCGGATTTCCCGCACCTGGTGGGTGTGTCGTTTAAGCAATCTTCCTATGGCAGCCGCCGCGCGCTCCAGTTATCTTTCAAAAAAACACAACATATCCTAGGGAGAACCGCCTTGACGCTTGCACCAGAGGAAACGCCGCACGCTGTCCCATCCAGCGCTCCGGTCAGCTTGACTTATCAGAGCCCGGACGGACTGACGCTGGCTGCTAAAGAATGGCCCGTCCCACAGTCCGCGCAGGAAGACGAAAAAGTCACCGTCCTGTGCCTTCCCGGCCTTTCGAGAAACACGCGGGATTTCAACGAGGTCGCAGCTTTTCTTCAAGGCCAAGGTCACCGCGTTATCGCCTTGGACTATCGCGGACGCGGCGACAGTGACTGGGACCCGGAGTGGCAGAACTATGCGCTTCCCGTTGAGGAAAAGGACATCGATGCCGCGATCGAGGCGTTCAAACTCGATCGTTTTGCGATTTTGGGCACATCCCGGGGCGGCCTGCATGCGCTCGCAATGGCCCACCGGTACCCACCCGACCGGCTGGCCGCCGTGATTTTCAATGACATCGGGCCGCATATCGAGATGCGGGCCATCCATCGGATTGCAGCAACACTTGGCCGCAACATGTCCTACGCGTCCCTTGATGAGGTCGCTGGCTCGCTCCGGCACATGCTCGGAATGCAGTTTCCGGTGTTTTCAGCTGACGATTGGCTAAAAATGGCGGGCCAGGTTGCCTCTGAGAAGGATGGCAAGGTTATGCTCGACTACGATCCCGCGCTTGGGCATCAATTTGCAAGTCTTGATGACGGCGCTCCGGTTCCCGATCTTTGGCCACTTTATGAATTCTTGAAAGACAGGCCCGTCATGGTCATTCGCGGTGAAAAATCGGACCTTTTGGGAGAAGACACTGCACAAAGGATGGTGGATAGCCACTTGAACGCTGTGCTTCACACGGTTGAGGGCCAGGGTCATGCGCCTGTTTTGTGGGACAGCGAGACGCATCAGCGTATCGGAGAATTTTTGAGCAAGGTCTGACAATCCCTGTATTTGTTCGGCCGTTGCGCCAAACAAAGAGAGAAAAAGCCGGGACCCTTTTGGGTTCCGGCTTTTTTCTTTGCCGCAGGTCGTGCTGGACAAAAAGAAAACCCGGCGTTTCCGCCGGGTTTTCCATCAAACCTTAAGATAAGGATTGATTAGAACGTGCGCTGTACGCGGAAGGTAACAGTCATGTCCTGGTTGTCGGTAGCGCCGCCACCGAAGTCTTCGTCACGGTATTCGAATTCAGTACCGATTACGAGACCGGAGACCGGTGTCCAGCCGAGGGTCGCGTGTGCGGACCAAGCGGACAGGTCGTTGACGTTGTTCAGAGCGTCGATATCCCAGTACTGACCTTGAACCGCGGTGTAGATGGTCGGGGTCCAGTAGTGAGTGATACCAGCTGCAACGCCCCAACCGGTGGAGTTGGACAGGCCAGTGCCAGCAGCATTGAGGGTCGCGTCGTAGGAACCGTATGCTTCGTGGATGTAGCCGATTGCACCGTCAGCGTAGACAGCGCGCAGGCCGAGGCCAGTGTTAGAGCCGAGCATCGGCAGGTTGAAGCGTGCAGATGCACCGATCGCCCAACCGGTCTCAGAGTCAACCGGAGCTGTGGAAGCACGGTTAGCTTTAACAACACCCATCAACTGAGCGCCGCCCCAACCCTGAACTACGTTCACGTTGGCTACGAGAGCCGGGTAGCGGAAGCCACCGCGGGAGTAACCGCCGATGTAAGTGCTCGGGGAGCGCTCACCGGTGTTGGACTCGAGAGAGACGCTTGCAGACAGGCCGTTACCGAAGGTAGCGGTGTAAGCTGCGAGGTTTGCACGGGAGTCAAGACCCTGACCGATGCGGGAACCCCAGGATTCACCAGTCCAGTAGTCGAAGAAAGAACCGGTACGACCGAAGGTGAAGCCGCCGAGCTGAACGAATGCGTCCCACAGCTCAGTGTTGCCGCCAGCGGAACCGAAGTTGGAGTTGTTGGAAGTGAACCAAACGTCGGTGTAGGTGCGCAGCAGGCCGAATTCGGTCTGTGTACGAGCGTCGAGGCGGATGTAACCACGAGCACGGAAACGCAGGCTGTCGTCAGCCTTGGAGTCCCAAGAGTTCGGGCCGTCGTTGCCGAAGTCAGAGATGCCGTAGTCGGCGCGAACACGACCACCTACACGCAGGCAGGTTTCGGTGCCCGGGATGTAGAAGAAGCGAGCGCCGTAAGCGTCACAGATACGTACGTAGTCAACCGGCTCCGGAGCAACCGGAAGATCAGCTGCCTGAGCAGTTGTGGCGGTAGCAACGGCTGCAGCGCCGAGCATCATGCCCTTAAAGAGTTTCATGTCTGACCTCCAAAATCAGTCAAATTTGCCAGCATCAAAGTGATGCCATTATCCCCGCGAATAATTTCTGTATTTGCTTCCTGCCGGAGGTTGGACGTCCGCGGTATGCAAATCAGTGCGGCCCGAAGCCGCTCGCAGTTGTGACCATACGCATCCCGATCTGCCGTTCAACTCAGAAATCCGGTTTGGAGCCGCCGGGCAGGGTTTTCAGAAACCGGTGTTGCGTGAATGTCACAAAATCAGCCCCGACGTTTAGGATTTGGTAGGATTTAGAGACGTTTGAGGGAGTTAAAAGGGGTTTCTGAGCTGATCCTGCTCCACAGAACAGCTTGGGTTCGATACCCCGAAAGACCGGAATCGCGCCAAGGAATCGCTTCCCACCTCAACTCCGTTCGCAAAGCGCCTGTAGATCGTAATTCCAGAGAACAGCCGCTGACTGCGGTTCCGGTAGCTAAGGTTTTTCCGGGCTTTGGGTTGCTTCAAGGACGATCGACACCTTGGACGTCTGCCCCTTCCCGTCGAGAATCATGAGGTCGGCAAAGCCGGAGCCGGGCGCGTTCCATAAGAATCGGCGTTCAAATGTAGCCTTCCCCGTTGGTGTTCCGTTTACGAAGAGCCGGAACGGCCGTTGACCGCCATCAAACTTGACGACCATTGGATGTGCGCCTTCAGAGGAGGCCCTGCCAATCTGCAGTCTTGCACCATCCGGCGGAAAGGTGATTCCCAAACGGCTGGTGGTCCTGGTCATCTTTGGACGGGATTTGACACGGGCATAACGGAGCGGTTCGGGAAGTGGCCGCATCGCGGCGTTAGCGATGTCTTCCGGCGGCTTGGGCAAAGGTTCCCGCCCCGCGGCCAAAGACTGATAAGCTTCATGAAGGATTGGCACCGCCGACGACGCACCGGTTTGGCCCGGGACTGGCGACCCATCGGCCCGGCCTGTCCAGATGCCAACCACATAGCGGCCGTCATATCCAACCGCCCAGGCATCGCGATAGCCATAGGACGTGCCGGTTTTGTACGCGATGGCCCCTTTTGCTGGATTGAGCGGCTGGGGCAAGCCGGACAGACTGTCAGTGACTTGAAACGCCGACTTCTCGTTCAGAACCGGCATGGCCTGCCGCACAGGCCCCGAACCGGACTTGCATGGGTATCGACAGGATTGCAGCTCAACCGGATCTCCGCGCCGTGCGAGGGCGGCATAGGTCTGCGTCAGGTCACGGAGCGACAATCCGATTCCCCCAAGACCAATGGCAAGCCCCGGCGAACTGCCTGGTTCTAGCTGCGGCTGAACGCCCGCCCGTCTCAACCGGGCAAGAAGTCTGGTCGGACCAACTGCTTCCAAAAGCTGGACCGCCGGTGTGTTCAAGGAAAGTTGCAGGGCCTCATCCAAAGTGACCGTTCCCTGATAGCCCCGATCAAAATTGGTAGGACGATAACCAGCGATGTTGGTTGGCCTGTCGACAATCAGGCTGTCCGGTTGACCAATCCCCTCTTCAAAGGCGAGCCCATATATAAAGGGTTTCAAGGCAGACCCGGGTGACCGGGTTGCCCGGGTCATGTCCACGTGTCCTTCCCGGCTTTCATCCAGAAGGTCAGGCGCACCAACGCTTGCCAGGATCTCGCCGGACTTATGATCCGCAACCACCATCGCGATCGACAGCGGTGCAGGCATGACCGCCGCCCGCCGGCGAGCGAGATCTTCCAAGGCCTGTTGCAAGTCCCTATCCAGTGTCAGACGCAGAACCGGCGCGGAAGGATGGACGGCCCTTGCCTCCCGGGTCTCATGGGCTGCGAGCAGCGGCATTGGATGCCGCTCGGCCCGAAGTGGTTCGCTGGCTGCGGATCTGGCTTCCTCTTCACCCAGCACACCTTCCCGGACTGCACGCGCCAGAACACGGTTGCGGGCCTTCAGTGCATTTTTGGGATGTCTGTCAGGGCGCCGGTTCTCCGGGCTTTGCGGCAAGGCCACAAGAAGGGCCGCTTCGGCCGGGGTCAAACGCCGCGGCTCCTTGCCGAACCAGGTGAGGCTTGCCGCCCGGACCCCTTCCAGATTGCCGCCAAAGGGTGCGCGCAAGGCGTAAAGATGCAGGATCTCGTCCTTGGTGGCCACCTGCTCCAGCTGAACAGCCTTGAGGATCTGCTGATACTTACGTTTCAGCGACTTGGTCGGCGTCTCGTCCAGAAGCCGTGCAACCTGCATTGTCAGTGTCGAGCCACCGGACACAAGCTGTCCGCTGGCAATTGCCTGCAAAGCGGCGCGGCCCAATGCCAAAACGTCAACACCGCCATGCTGGCGGAACCTATTGTCCTCATAGGCGAGCAGCAGTTCGAAATAGAGCGGGTCGATCTCCTCAAGGCTGACCGGCAAACGCCATTTGGAATCAGTGCTTGTGAAAGCCCGCAGCAAGCGATCTTCACGATCGAGAACGACTGTCGACACAGATAGATCGGCAGCTTTCGGTAGAGGCGGCAGTTGCCGGTAGTCCGCAAAAACGGTCCAGGCAGCGGTGCCGAGTGCCAGAAGACCACCAGCGCCAGCAATGAGCCCCCATCGTTTCACTGACCGTCTGTTCATCCGTTCACGCACCGCACAGCTTTTCTACCTGGTCGGTCCAAGCACCACGAAACGGGCGGTTTCCGTGATGGCTCGCCGATCCGGCCGGTACATGTCTTCAACCGAGGCCGGTGGATGCGTGAACGTCCCCGGTGTCGCCGCGCGCGCCAGATACGCAAAGGTCAGCTCCCGGTTGCCCCAATTGCTCTCATCGACCGAGACTTCGAACCGGTCGGAATAAAACGCGCTGTAGTCCGGTTGATCGATCGTGGAAAGGAATGACAGACCGCCAAGATCACCGGACCGTACAAGGCGCGGATTGTCGATTGAAAGACCTGCGGGCAAACGGTCGACGACCATCAACCTGCCCGGCTGATCAGAGAGCGGCCGTACGGTGAGGACAACGGCGATCCGGGTGTTCACAGGTACCGCGGATGGGTCAATGACATTGCCATCGAGGTCATAGAGTGTCCGCTCGACGGCATAATCCTTGCCGCCAGCCGGTTCCGGGCTGAGCGGCTGACCGGCAATCGACATCAAAACTTCAGTCGGCTTTTCGCCGGCATTGCGGACATCCACCTGGCCTGACTTCAACTCGTCAAAGCCAAGTGTCCAGGCAAGCCGGCCCGGTGTTTCCACACCATCCACCGACAGGCGGGCCTCTTCCGCCGACTCGTTCAGCGCATTCGCTGCGAGCAGCAACCACGCCATATCCTGTGTTGACCGGCTCCGGGCGATGCTGTCCACCGATGTCAGCTCTGAAACCGCGCGGGTGTTCAACTGCTCACTGACAGAAGCCGTCACCACATAATCAGTGACGCCAGCCGCATCTCGAAGCTTAGATCCAAAGTCTTCCCGGTAGGTGCTGGATGCTGTCCGATCCAATGCATCAAGAGCGGCACCAAATCCGGTTGCGGCCCGCTCATCTTCGCCGTAGAGCGCAAGACCGGCCGCAAGCTGCGCCTTGGCGAGCGGTGTCGCAAAGTTCTGCAGTTTGGCATCCAGATAGTATCTGAGATCCCCCATGGAGGCCCGGCCATTGCGCGCCAGGACATAAAGCGCATAGGCAATGTCCTCACCACCACTTTCAAAGTCAGACGCGTAGGCAAGCCTGTTTTCCAGATTGTCGAGCGCGGACGTGAAGGCGAGATCTGGAACCAAGTAGCCCTTTTCCCGCGCCCGGGTCAGGAAGTCGGCAACATAAGCATCGAGCCACGTCCCACCGCTGCCATAGCTGTTCCAGAGCCCGAAAGAACCGCCAGAGGACTGGTTGGCAAGAACGGCGGCAATCGCCTTGACCACCCGTTCACGAATTTCATCGTCTCCGCCAAGGCCGGCTGCTTCGGCAACGTCGCTCAAGTATAGCAGCGGCAACGCCCGGCTGGTGGTCTGCTCGGTACAGCCATAAGGATACCGATCCAGCGCAGCCAGAAGGCCAGCGACATCTATTCGTGCCGCCCCACCCGCTGTCAGCGTGACCTTCACGCTGTCTCCGCGCAAATCGTCAAAGCTGGCGGCATTCACCTCGAGCTTGCTCCCGGGCGCCAAATCAAACGCGTAACTGCGCAGAACTTCCGGCTGGGTGTCCTTGATGTCGAGTTGAAGCCGCTTGACGATGGTTTGGGCATCAGGCCCGGTCAGGAATGCAACGATTTCAGCGCTTCCCAGTGCGTCGCCGGCCGCCATCGGCAGAATGACTTGTGCTTTCTTGCCCGTCTCCAGATCGAGAACTCTGGGCTCGCTCGGACCGTCTCCGAGGCTCAACCCGTTGCTTGCAGTTAGCTCCAGATCGTAAGCACCTGACAGGGCATCGACCGGGTCGATTTTCAGAACCAGCCGGGATGTATCGCCCGGGGCAAGAAAGGCCGGTGTGCTCGCCGTCACAACGACCGGCGCCCTCACCTCGATCTCTTGTTCTCCATGACCGACACCGGATTTGCTCCATGCCACGGTGATCACGCGCAAGGCGCCGTTAAAGTCAGGCACGTCAAACGAGACCACCGCCTTGCCACTGTCATCAAGCTTCACAAGGCCAGAGAACAACGCCACAGGTTCATCATCCGGCGGCGGCGCATCCAAACGCATGCCCATACCGTCTCCGCCGGAACGAACCTTGCCCCGTGCGCCAGACATTCGGTCAATGAGCTGGCCGTAAAGATCGCGGATATCGCTTCCGAGGCGGCGCTGACCGAAATACCACTTTTCAGGGGCCGGCGTTTCATAGGCGGTCAAGTTGAGTATTCCGACGTCCACCGCGGCAACCGTGATGTAAGCCTCTTCACCTGCGGCCAGATTGGCAAGTTGGACCGGAACATCCAGCCGGGTTTGTGGCCGGATCATCGACGGCAGATCCATCGCAACTTCAAGATCCCGATCCCCAGGATCAACCTGCAGCCAGGAGAGCCCCATTGCGCGCGACGGCATCTGGGCTTGATCAACATCCATCGGCCGGTAGAGGCTGGCCGTGATGTAGGCCCCTGCCCCCCAGGCCGCGTCCACTGGAATGTCGACCTCCGTCTCTTCCCCGGACACGTTCACGGTTTGGGTGGAGAGAAGCCCGCCGGACACCACGTTGATCACGGCTGTGCCCGCCATTTGCGGTTTCAAGCGAAGTTTTGCAATTTCACCTGGCCGGTAATTTTCCTTGTCGAGCCCGACATCGAGATAGTCCGGCGTGTCGGATGTCGCATTGGCGGTGTACCAGCCCGCCTGAAAGGTCACCCGTGTTGCGGTCTGCAGCGTCCCGCTGCCTTCAATGTCCAGGCGGTACTCGCCCCATTCAACAGGAAGCGACAGACTGGCCGGCTGGGCTTCTGACACATCCAGGGTTCCTGTCGAGATCCGGCGGGTCGAGGTGATCGGCTCGTACGACCAACGGCCATCCAGCCGGTACCATTGGTATCGCCGGTCGACCTTGGACAGCGTCCAGTTCAAGCCGGTTGCTGCGATCCGCCCGCCGGTTTCGCCAATCACAATTACTGTAAAGTCGGCAGGACCACCCTCATCGACACCGCCGTCGAAGGCGGGCCGGATCCCGATGCGCGGCCCGTCGAGGCTGACTGGCAGATCCAGCGTCCGCTCGACATAACGTCCTCCGGTTTCCACAAGACGGGCGACAATCTCGGCGTCATAAAGACCCGTTGTTTCCGGCAGCTCCGGCAAATCGGCAGCGAAGGTCAACGCGCCTTGATCATCGGTTCGAAGCCCGGACGGCAAACGCATACGCTCAGAATAGGCGTCCGAGTCTTCAATGCCAAAACGGTATCCTGGGTATGCCTCCATCGTGCGCACCGGGCGCGCGATCACATCACCTTCCAGCGATTGCCCACTTGCGGGCGAACCATACAGGAACTTCGCCGACAATGAGACGTCGATCGGCGCAGATCGGCTGAAGGTTTCGGAGGCCGTTTCCAGGGTGAAATCGACCCTTTCCGGCTGATAGTCCTCGACAAGGAATGTCTTGTCCGCAAGCGCCTCGCCGTCCGGATCCAGCAGGACTTGCCAAGACCAGATGCCCTGCTGGGCGGTCGGGCTCAAATCAATGTCCTGCACATATCCGCCAAGACCGCCATCCTGCAGCGTGTACCGCGCATGTTCGACCCCGTCCGGGCGCCGGACAATGAATGTCAGCGGCAAACCGGTCTGGGCTTCGGCCTTCGCTGTTCTTAGCAAAGCCTGCGCATTAACAGTTTCGCCGGCCTTGTAGATCCCTCGGTCGGACCAAGCGAAGACATCCAAGGGACCGGGTGCCGGTCGTCCATCGACGCCGCGGTCTGACAGATCAAAGGCGGGTTTGCGCAAATCCAGGAAGCCGTAATCGCCCTCTGCCGTTTCTGCGACCAGAATGCCGGGCGCACTGCCCCCACGTCCAAGGGTGAGACCAGCGGCGAACCTGGCAAACCCGTCCGCATCAGTTTCACTTGTTCCGAGGATCTCGTTGTTGACAGCGATCAACCTGACATTGACCCCTGTGAGCGCTTCTGCGCTGGACAGGGACCGGACATTCGCCGCAATTCCATCCGTGCCGGACATGGCGGTAAGCCCAAGATCAGAAACGAGGAACCACTGTGTTGCAAGCGGGCCCCACTGGTTCTTCACATCCAGCTTTGACCTTGCGGTCATGGCGTATATCCCGGGCTTCATTTCAAGCCCGGTTTCAGATAACGGGATGGCCGTCGTGATATCCTGATTGAGCTCATTGCCGGTCTCAACGATGCCACTCCAGACCTTTTCTCCCAGATCTTCCTCGATCTGGTCCGCCTGATAGCTGCCAAGCTGGCGCAGGAAGCGGTTGTCTCTCAGGACATCGGCTACCGACCGGTCGCCGATCCGATAGATGGCTGCTTCAACTTCGTTGGTGTTTACCGAAACGATCGGAATCGTGGGATCCCCACCCGCGGGAAGTACATAAGACCGGCCAAGGAAGTTGACCGACGGACTGCGGTCCCGGACGTAGATCGAGAGATCTGAAGACTTTTCGAGCACTTCTCCGTCAGCTGCCGGCAGGCCGCTCCTCGCGGTCAACTGGTAGCGCGCGCCGTGGCGCACGCCTTCGGCGCAAACCTGAGATCCATCGGTTTCAATCGAAACTGTGCCGTCGCCCCGGACCGAGACGTACGGGCTGAGATCTTCCCCGACCGGCAGCTTCTGCGAAAACACCAGACAGATCCGCGGCGTTGCACTGTCCGAATCGACCTGATGATCGACGATCCGGAAGCCATGCTCCGCCATCAGTTTGTCGTAGCGCCGGCGGACGGAGCCCCGTTCTTCGAGTGCAAGCGAGGCGCGAAGAGACTTGATGGCTGCTTTGTAGTTTTGTCGAAAGGAAAGACCGCGACCCAGATACTCGAGCGCAAAGGCCTGTTCCTCAGGCGTTCCAGCCCGCAAATAGGCGTTGACCGCGGCCGAGACGAGGTTCTTGCGCTTCGTTTCCCGCTCCTGCCAATCGTTTGGGTCTTGCAGAATGAGCGCTGTTGACAGTTGAACCCACGGATCGAAGCGCGTTGGGTCCAAGGCGATCAGCTGGCGGAAGTCAGCCTCTGCCAGAGCGTTGTTGTTGTTGGCAAGCGCGTTTGAACCATTGCGGCGGATTTCATCTGCATCGGTGCTGTTTGGCCGGACCGTCTCTTCGATCCGCTGCAAATAGGTTTCCGCTGCTTCCAAGGTCTCACGGCTTAGAAAATCAAGCTCAGCCTTTCTTTCACCAGTGGTCGCAAAGGTCGATCTCTGGACCTCGACCACGCGGCCGGCAACCGCCCCGGCAAAACTCTGCATCTGCCCGGCGGAGGACTTTAGAAAACACCATCCCGCACTGGTGTTGTAGGTGAAGGCTTGGCACTGGTTGTCGCTCAGACACGCCGACTTGCAGCCATCCAGGTCCACATCCTTGACCGTCTGATAATCACCGCCGAAGAAATCCGCGTCCTCAATGGTGACGATCCGTCTGTCTTGGGCGTCGGCTGTTTCAGTGAACCCACCGAGTGCCATTCCGCCGGTCAAGAGTGCTCCGACGACTAACAAAGAGAATCTGAAAACAGATCTATCTGATTGATTTTGATGAGAATAATACAAAGAACGCCACATGGCCTGTCCTCCCGGGCCGAATAACTCAAGATATGAAGGCACCGGAAGATGACGAGGACAAGGCAATTTTTCTGAAATGCAAACCTGGAGACGGGTTCAGCCGACGCGGGAGACCAGCTCTTCAATCAATAGATTGACCTCCTGAGCAGCTTTGCTGGACGGTGCGTTTTCGGTCACGGACGCTCCCCGGCCCATGGCAGACGCAAAAACGGTTCTGTTGCCAAGGCGTGCCCCCAAGGTGTCATAGCCGGATGCGGCAATGGCATCGGCCATTTCGCCGGTCAACGAGGCCCGCGGTGGCACCCGGTTCATAACCAGGAGCGCTGGCGTATCTTCACGAGCTGCCAGATCGATGGTCTGGGATGTTGCCCAGAGGTCAACAGGGGTCGGCTGGATCGGAACGATCACGAAGTCGGCAGCATCAATTGCGGGCTTGGCATCCGTATCCGTTTTCGGAGGCGTATCGATGATGACATAGCCGTGCGAGCGCGCCAAAGAGCGGGCTTCCCTGCGCGCACCCCATCCGGAGGCGGTCCGGAATTCCAGACCGGTCTCATCCTCCCCAAGCGTTTCTTCGCGGGCCTCATACCACGTGCCCAACGAGCCTTGCGGATCCACATCGAGAATGGCGACCGGCTCCCCGGATTTGGCTGCCAGTGCAACAGCAAGATGTGCTGCAAGGGTTGTCTTACCGGACCCGCCTTTTTGTTGTGCAACTGTAAGAATTCGTCCGGACATCAACACCTCCATGCTTCGCCGCCATATTGCGCCGCACTCTTTCGCATTGCAACACGTAGAAAACCGTGCTTCGTTAACCCATACATCATTTGTGCCAGTGATAATTATATCCATAGGTTGTGAAACTATTCGGAGATTCAACCTGAAAAGCTTGCAAGCCAGGACATGGGCGCTGCGCTGGAGAAACCCGGCACTTTGCCGGGCTTTGTTAAACAGAGCCATCGATGCTCGGACAGTGCCAGCCTTGGATGGACGGCCGCTGGCCTTCAATCTATCCTGGCTGGAACGTTGGCGCGGCAACTTCAAAACCGCCGGTGAGCTGGCGGATGCAGCCTTCCAGTCCATGTCAAAACAGTCCGATCCGGAAGGATGGGCAGAACTTCTCGTCGTCAAGGCTGTTTGCGCCTACAGCCTCGGTGATCACAAGCTCGCAGACGAATTCCTGAAGGACGGTTTTGAAACGCTTGGCCCGCATGCGGAGAGCGGCGCCGGTATTGAGGTGCTGACCATACTGGCAACCTTGCGCCAATACTCGGAAAACTATGACGAGGCCCTGACGCATCTTCGAGACGCCTTGCAGATCGCGGAGGACGCCGGTCTTTATTTCGAGCCCGGTCGCGTGTTGCACAATCTTTGCCGCGTCAATTGCCTTGCCGGAAACATTGATGCTGCGCTCGATGCAGGTCGGCAAAGTGTCGAACAGAACCGCTCGCGGCGGAACGCGATCATGCTGCCTTATGCCGAGGAAGTTTATGCCGGCGCGCTTGTTGCCAGCGGAGACTATGAAGAGGCCCGTGCGGAAGCTGAAAAAGGTTTGACAGCGGCTGTTTTCAGCGACGATCCGCGGGTCACTTGCCAGCTGCACTTTGCAATCGGTTCAAGCTATTTGAAAGAGAAACGACCGGCGGACGCGCTAAAGGTCTTCGAACAGGGCCTTACAGAAGCAACCGCGTTCGATTATCACCTCTGGATCCGGAACTTTCACCAACACCTCTCCCAAACCCATGAAGCCATGGGCACGTACCAGCAGGCGCTCGCACATCTCAAGATCTATGCCGAGATGCAGGCAACCCAGTTCAAGGTTGAAGCGCACCGGCAAAGCTATGAACTGCGCAGCCAATTGGAGTACCAGCTCGCCCGCCGCAGCGCGGAGTACGAACGCGAGCTTCGCGATCAAAGCGTCCGCCTGAATACAGAATTGGTCCAGGCCAATGAGACGCTGCAGATGTTGAACCGGCATATTGAACACAACGCCCTGCACGATGCACTGACCGGCATCGGAAACAGGCGCATGATGACCCAGTATTTCGGCCGGGCGGAACAGTCCGATAACAGCGCTAATGAAATTGCGGCCCTTCTTATCGACCTTGACGGCTTCAAATCCATCAATGACCGGTTTGGTCACGCAACAGGCGATGAAGTCATCAAGGTCATCAGTGAGCGCTTGAGAACGCTCTTGCTTGACCAGGAACTCCTGGTGCGCATGGGCGGCGACGAGTTTCTGGTGGCCTCAACGGTAAGAACGGATCAGGGCGAGCTGACAAAGCTCGCGCAGGATATCCTTGACCGGATCAACCAGCCGATAGATTTGCCCGGCGATCAAGGGGCGGTCGGTGCGAGTATCGGGATTTCCGTTACCAGGATCCGGCCAAATCTGGAACGCAGCCTCCTTCAGGCAGCGGACGAGGCAATGTATGCCGCCAAACGCTCTGGCCGCAATCAGGCGTTCATGGAACCGCTTCCCGCAAAAACCGGCTGATAAGGTCAGCCTGATTTCTTTTTTACCGCCCACCGAGTGCGTAATAGACGTTCCAGGAAGGGCGCCCGGTGACGGGCATGCCGTATTTCGCTTCCGCAGCCCGAATGCCTTTTCGGGTCATCGGGCCAACCTTGCCGTCCGGTTCTCCGACATTGAACCCGTTCTTGTTCAGGAGCTTTTGCAGTTCCAGGCGCTGCGCTCTTGAAAGACCGGGATTGTCTGTCGGCCAGGGCGTCATGATCGGATCGCCGCCGGAAACAAGCTCAGACAGCACCGCGATTGCGAGACCATAAGACGTCGACGCGTTGTAAGATCTGAGCGCCTTGAAATTGCGCGTCACGAGAAAAGCTGGGCCATTCGCACCTGCCGGGCGGATCAACGCCGTATCTGCCTTGCTTTTGAAGGTGCTGCCGTCGAGGTTTCTAAGACCGCGCTTGGTCCAGGTACTCATGGAGGCATAGTTCTTGCGGCCGGACGGGCCGGAATAGCCCTTGGGCACCTTTACCTCAAACCCCCACAAACGGCTGTTGCGCCATCCGGCATTTTTCAGGAAGTTCGCTGTGGATGCCAAGGCATCCGGAACAGAGTTCACAAGGTCCTTGCGCCCGTCTCCGTCAAAATCGACCGCAAGACTGGCAAACGTTGTCGGCATGAACTGGGTTTGTCCGAAGGCGCCCGCCCAGGAACCTTGGAAGTCGTCCATCCGGACATCGCCGCGCGAAGCAATCTGAAGCGTTTTCATCAGCTCGCCGCGAAAATACTTCTGTCGGCGTTTGCCGGCACACACCAGATTGGCAAGGGCGTGCGGTGTATAAAAATCGCCGCGGAAATTGCCGTAATCGCTCTCAATTCCCCAAACCGCCAACACGATGTGCTTGTCGACGCCGTAGCGTTTTTCGACCGCGTCCAGTGTCCGGGCATGCTTTTTCAGGTTGGCCTTTCCGTCCTGAATCCGCTGCGGATCGACGAGAAACGCCATATAGTCCCAGATCTCGGTCTTGAATTCCGGCTGAGCCGTTGAAAAGCGGATGACTTTCTCGTCGTATTTCGCGCCCGATAGCATCTTCTGGGCAACTTCCGGCCGGACGCCTGCCGAAATTGCTTGCTGTTGTAGCGATGCAACGCAGCTTTCAATGGCCAAGGCAGGCGTTGCAAGGGTGGCTGCTCCCAAAACCGCCAACATCATGACCGAAGAGAAAACACCTGAAGATATTCGCCGCATACGCAGTCCCGCCAGCTTTTGAATCACCGTGCGGAAACGCTGCCACGGGACCGCGACCGAAATGCGGCAGGAAGATGAACTTGGCCGTTATCAAAGGAAATCAGCCTGACAAGCGCGCTTTCGAGGCCGATAAACCGAATATCCCGGCCTGGAGCCGGGATCGCGCTTAATGGCAAACCTTATTCCTCTCAGTAGTCATCCTCGGCCTTGTGCCGAGGATCCATATTTTTCAATATGTTATGGATGTTCGGAACAAGTCCGAACATGACGCCGGAGAAAAAATCTGGCTTTGTCAGCAGTCTGAAATCCCGGCTTGGAGCCGGGATCTTGTTTTCTGCCCTGTAGGTCCCGGCTCAAGGCCGGGACTGCGGAGAACCATTATTTGCCTTCGATCAGCTTACGGCGCAGCCAGCTGGAGGTCTGATCCATCAAGATCACGACAACAATGGTCAGAATGATGATGTAGCTGGTGTTCTCCCAGTCGCGGGAGGTTTTCATGGTTTCCACCAGCATCAAGCCAATACCGCCGGCCCCAAGCGCGCCGATAACCGTCGCCGAACGGGTATTCGATTCCAGGAAGTAGAGCACCTGGGAAACAAAAACCGGCAGGATCTGCGGAATAACGCCGAACCGGTACCGCTGGATCTGATTTGCGCCGGTTGCCCGCACGCCTTCGACCTGTTTGTTGTCAATGTTTTCCAGCGCTTCGGAGAAGAGCTTACCGAGCGTTCCCGTATCCGTGAAGGCGATCGCCAGCGCACCGGTCAACGGTCCAAGACCGAAGGCACGGATGAAGATCAACGACCAGATCAGCATGTCGATGCCACGCAGAAAGTCGAAGAGACGGCGGACCCCGAACCGCAGGAACATTGAGGGCGTGAAGTTCCGGGCAGCAAGAAACGCCAGCGGGAGACCGAACAAGGCAGCAGTGATTGTGCCAAGCACCGCCATCATGATCGTTTCAAACAGCGCTACGAAAATCTCACCATGCTGCCAGTCCGGGTTCCCCAGGAAGTCCTGAACCATGTACCAGACGTTTGAGTACTCGGGATTCAGGCGATCCGCGCTCAAGGCAAGCGCATAAAGCTGGCTGAACGACTTTCCGTAAAACTCCGAGTCGAACGGGAACCAGAAGTTTTCCCAACCGCCGAAGTAGTTGTGCACCTCGATCTTTGTCCGGGTAACCTGGACCCGGCGGTCAAGGGTCGGACGGGCGTCGAGTTTCTTCGGATTGGTCAGAAGCCACTCCGGAACATCGCCCTCCGGCAATTCGATATCGACACCATCGCTGGTTGCCTGACCGATGATGGTTCCGTAGCCCGGGACCGTGAACGACATCCGGTTGCCGATGATCTCGACAAGATACCCTTCGCCAAGGTCGACAAACGCATCCTTGCCGTCGACTTCAACCCAGTCCGGCAGATCCGCTTCGTCGTAGGTTGCGCGGCGCTCACCTTCGATTGCGACCTCGAGAATGTCGCGGCGCAGCAACTTGGTGACATGAACTTTATAGGCAACTGAATCTGTTGCGAGAATAACGGCCCGCTCCGGCTGGGCCTTCGCAAGAAGATCCGGCACGCCAAAGGCGAACCATGTGTAGGTGAGATAGGCAAGAATTCCGAGCGGGACGAGGATCGTCAGCCATGCACGGCGGCGCACTTTCGACCAGACATCTTGCGGCGTGACAACCTGTTCGAGGGTATCGGTGGACATGTTCGCTGATCCCTCTTAGTGCGCTCTGCCGGCGCCAACCAGTTTGCCGCGCAGATAAGACGAAGCCTGGTCGATAATCATGATTGTGACGAAGAGGAGCACGAAGATCGCGGCGGTTTCATCGCCTGCGCCCTGCCCCCATCCGATGGTGCGCCGCAGCTCCTGGCCGATCCCGCCGGCCCCGACGAAGCCAAGAATCGCAGAAGCCCGCACGTTGATCTCAAGACGCAGCAGGAAGTAGCTCAGGTAGTTCGGCGCCACTTGCGGCATCACTGCGTACCGGATGCGCTGCAGCCAGTTGGCCCCGCAGGCAGACAAGCCTTCGATCGGCTTGCGGTCGATGTTCTCGTTGACTTCGGAAAACAGTTTGCCCAGCGCACCGGCGGTGTGAAACGCGACGGCGATCATGGCTGGAACCGGGCTGGAGCCGAGAACAAAGATCAGGAACAACGCGATGATCAGTTCCGGAAAGGCGCGCATGATGTCCATCATGCGGCGGACGACCGGGATCAACGGGCCCCAGCTGTCAACGTTACGCGTGGAGGCCATGGCTAGGACGACGGCCATGGCAGCCCCCAGAAGCGTCGCAACGGCCGCGATGTTCAAGGTTTCCAGCATGGCTGGGAGATATTGGATGATCAGACCGAAAAACGCTGGCCCGGCCTCCCAGGCTTCGACAACGATCTCGCCTGGATAATCGAAAAACTTGCTCAGGCCCTGCAGAAAACCGCCGGAGTTCATGTCGTTGGATTTCGAGTATCCCGAAACCATAACGGCAACAACCAACAAAAGTCCGATCAGCGAATAGAGCTGACGGCGTTTGCGTAAGGAGAGGATTTCCTCTTCCATTGCAGCGACGGCCATCTTCAATGTCCTTTAAACGTCACGCATAAAAACGCGGGCCGGAAACCGGCCCGCGCGCTATTCAAGAACGCTTAGTTCTTGCTCTTTGCCTTACGAGCTTCAACGATGTTGACGTAAGCTTCGTGAGTGATCGGCATGAAACCTTTGGTCTCACCGGCAGCAACGCCGTATGCGCACTCAGGGTCCAGAGAGTTCAGCGAAGCCATCAGAGCGGTCATTTTGATTTTGACATCTTCCGGAAGCTTCTTGGAAAGAACGATCGGGCCTTCCGGGATCACCGGCGAACGCCAGATTTCACGCAGTTCGGTCATGTCGACCAGGCCGGCATCTGACGCCTTACGCAGAGCGCCGGAGTTGTAGCCGTCTTCCCACTCACCAAGACCGTCGGCCCAGGTTACGCCAGCGTCGATGTCGCCGTTGGAAACAGCAACGATAGTCTGCTCGTGGCCACCGGTGAACTTGACGTCGCCGAAGTAGTCGCCCGGCTCCATGGAGTAGCCTTCTTGCGGGATGGCGATGGACGGGATCAGGTAACCGGATGTGGAGTTCGGGTCACCAAAGCCGAAAACCTTGCCCTTCATGTCGGCGAGCGAGTTGATTTCGCTGTCGTTGCGGGCAAAACCGATGGAGTAGTAGCCGTAGCCGCCGTCAACGTTGACCTTAACCAGAACCGGGTCAACAGCTTCCGGATCGGTTAGGTAGACCTTTGCGTAGCCGGACGCGCCAAGCCAAGCCATGTCGAGGTTGCCGCCGAGCAGGCCTTCGATCACGCCGTTGTAGTCGGCCGGTGCGAAAAGCTTGACCGGAACACCGAGCAGGTCAGCGGTCTTTTCTTCAAGGCAGGTGTAAGCGCGCAGACGATCGGAAGCGTTTTCGCCGCCGAGGATGCCGATGCGGAATTCGGAGATTTCTTCAGCAACGGCAGCGGTTGCGTTCAGAGCGATCATGCTGACTGCAGCCAGCGCAGCAACTTTGGAAACCAGTTTCATTTGGGACACTCCCCCGAGGGTTCACAATTGATGACGATGATTTGGGAGCAGACGGTCAGCCCGCTGCTGCCGCCGGGGTCATCACACCGGCGGATTCTTGAGAGCCGGATTTACCGGCATCGATGGCGGTTGATGTTGCCGCTTCGTTGAAGCTTTCATCGGCGCCATAAATCTCGCGCGCCACATCTGTGGTCAGGGCGTCTGGCGCCCCGTCAAAGACGATGAAGCCGTCGCGCATACCGATCACGCGGTCGCAGTACGTGCGTGCGGTGTCGAGCGTGTGCAGATTGCAGATGACGATCTTGTTGTCGCGTTCGTGGATTTCCCGAAGGGCGTCCATGACGATCTTGGCATTCATCGGATCAAGAGAAGCGATCGGCTCGTCGGCCAGGATCATATGCGGATCCTGCATCAGCGCTCGTGCAATCGCCACGCGCTGCTGCTGACCGCCGGAAAGCTCTTCAGCCCGTTTGGGTGCTTCCTGGGCAATGCCAAGCCGGTCCAGCGCGGCAAGTGCAGTTTTCACGTCGTCTTGGTCGAAGATATTAAAGAGGCTCTTGAGCGTGCCGTGGCCATTCAGACGGCCGAGCATCACGTTGGTCACCACATCCAAGCGGGGCACAAGATTGAACTGCTGGAACACCATGGCGCAGTCGCGCTGCCAGCGGCGCATCATGCCGCCCTTGAGGCTCAGAATATCACGGTCATTAAAAAGGATCTGACCGGAGGTCGCCGGCGTCAGCCGGTTAATCATGCGCAGCAAGGTCGATTTGCCTGCACCGGAGCGGCCGATAATGCCGACCATCTGCGGTTTGTCGATGTTGAAAGATACCTTGTTCACCGCAGTCCGGGACCCAAAGGTCTTGGTGACGTCCTGAAATTGAATCACGCGGCAGCCCTGTCCGTGTTTGTTCGTATTTGCTGCGCGACAAGAGCCATTCGAGCGTAACAACGCGATGACAGCTATTTATCAGTCCCTTGAAGAAACGATGACATTTCAATGACAAAAGCCTGCCGGGACACATACAGCGGCCGGACAAGGCTTTATTTTCCTGCTTCCTCAGAGGTTTCTGCAAGGCTCGGCAAATCATGGTTGCAAGAGCAGAACGAAGCCCGAGAAGCGTGTTTCCGCGCTGAAATATTAGTCAGGGTGCTTCGAACCGGCTGAAACTGAGGAAAAGAGAAAGAGTTCATGGATACGTCATCAAAGCGTCACGCTTCATGATGTGACCAAAGCTATCCATCTGCGCCTGTCACAAACCAATGGAACAAGCAATGTCCGCACCGCACCAAAAACCCGGCCTGACCGAAGCCCCCAATATTCACCCAGACGCGGTCGTTCAAAACTGTGAGCTCGGAAAGTGGACAGAAGTCGGCGCGTTGACCGAAATGCGCGAAAGCCAGATGGACGATTACTCCTACATCGTTCAGGAGGGGGACGTGGTCTGGTCAACCATCGGCAAGTTCTGTTCGATTGCCCGGCGGGTACGTCTCAATCCCGGCAATCACGCCACCTGGCGCGCGTCACAACATCACTTCACCTATCGGGCGGCCGCCTATGGGCTGGGTGATGATGACCAGGAATTCTTTCAATGGCGCAAGGACGATTGGGTCACAATCGGGCACGACGTCTGGATCGGTCATAATGTGACGGTACTGGCCGGGGTCACAATCGGGACCGGGGCAATCGTTGCCGCAGGCGCGGTCGTGTCGAAAGACGTCCCGCCCTATACGATTGTCGGCGGTGTTCCGGCGAAACCAATCAAACGCCGGTTTACGGAAACCCAGGAAGAAGCTCTGATGGAAATCGCCTGGTGGGACTGGAGCCACGATCAGCTGAAGGATCGCTTGCCAGATTTTCGCAACTTGCCGATCGATGGTTTCATAGAGAAGTATCGCTGACCTATTATTTTGCCGGAAAATCATTTCTTAACTTGCATTTGATTTCCGCGAGGGAACTCAACTCACTACAAGGCCCGCATTTCTGCGACTTTCAGACGAAAGAGATGACTTTCCCCACAAGTCACAATGGTTAACAGGGGCGATTCGACAGCGGCAAAATCCTGTGGTGAACTTATTTCAACAGCACGGCAGAGACCTGTTTCGGACCGCCAACCAAAGCATACGGTTTTTGTCACCGCTGTCTGGGCACAGTCCCAAGGGGCCGCTTGCGGCTCTCGCGGACCGGCTGTGAGGCACCCAGTTTGCGCTTGATGCGGAGCGCTCCGCAGACAGCGCCCCGGCTCTCCGGTGAGCAGCGGGTTATCTGCAGTATCGGTGCAGGCTTCAAGTCTCTTCGGGGATGAGGAGTCGGCAGGCACCAGATGTCTTCGGAGATCTGATGTCGAGTTGAGATCAAGACGGACTATCGATCCCGCTTCGGCAGGTTTCCGGGTCCGATAACCTTGACCTGAACAGGGGGGTGTTGGTGAAAGCCGACACCCTTTCTGTTTTCTGGTACGGCCATCTCACAGAAACGCTTGATCTCCGGGGAACCTTGGCCAACTCTAGCCAAGCCACACTCTGGAGCTGCATATGCCACATCTTCTCAATCGCCTGACACTCTACGTTCGCGATGTGGAAGCCGTTGCCGAATTTTATTGTTGGTACTTTGGCTATCTAGCCACCCCTGCAGATGGCGGTTTGATTGAACTGCAAAGCCCTGACGGAGGATGCCAACTCCTCCTGCATCCCTTAGCCAAGGGCCGCAAAGCCGGACAAACCCTCGTTAAGCTGGTTTTTCAGGTCGAAGATGTTGTTTCTGAGAAATCTGTCTTTGCCAAAGAAGGGCTCGAATTCGGCCCGGTCCATCAGGGCAACGGATATCAATTTGCCAATACCAAGGATCCGGCTGGCAACGCAGTATCCATCTCAAACAGGGTCTTTGGGGGTTCCTGACGCAATTTCAGAGGCTGCCGAAAAGTCTGACATTTGGTATTGTAGCGCTATGTTTGATCATGGCAGTGCGCTTTCAAGAAACCTCGGCCCGTCCCTTCGCCGCTGGCGGGTGCTCAATCGCGTCAAACAACAGGCATTGGCCGATGAGCTCGGGGTGTCCCAATCCAAAGTCTCGCGCTGGGAAAGCGGTACTTCAGAGCCCGACGGACTTGACCGCGCCAGGATTGAGCGGCTTCTGCTTGCGCGGCCGGACAGTGCAGCGGACCGGGCCTTGGCGGAGCTTGTCAGCAGCAACAGCGCGCCGGTTCATCTGGTGTGCGATCTCAGCCACCGGCTGCTTGCCGTCTCCCCTGCCCGTGCGCGGGACTGGCATGCCGGCGTGAACGAGCTGATGGACCGTCCGCTTTGGCCTTATGCGTCGGAGGGGATCCAAGCCGCCGAACAAAGCCTTGGCGCAAAGGGTTGGTACGAGCCTCACGCACCGGATATCGTCTTTTCAACAGAGCATGCTGATTTCCCCGAGATGACGATCCCGGAAAGCGAGATCCGGATCACACGGCTCGCCCTGTCCGACGGGCGCTTTGCCCGGCTTGTGCGGGACGAAGCTGCCCGGCTTGCATAAATTATTCAGCGTGTCGTCAAGCGGTGTTGGCCGGGGTAAACTTCCGCCCATGAACAGCGAAACCGACGGCGACCACGCCCCCGTTATTGACCATGGCCGGCTGACCGGTCTTCTTGCCTTTTTTCAGGCAGCCGAACAGCTCAAGGACACTTTGCGCTCCGGCACCAGCCGGAGCGGACGAGCGGAGAGTACTGCGGAGCACAGCTGGCGGCTGTGTTTGATGGTTCTGCTCTTTGAGAAAGACGTCTTTGGTGTCGATATCAAAAAGCTGCTCAAGTTGTGTGTTCTTCATGATCTTGGCGAAGCAATCTCTGGTGATGTTCCGGCCCCGCACCAATCGGACGGTGACAACCGGCAGGAGCGCGAAAGACGGGACTTTCAAGCGCTGTGTGCCGACCTGCCTGATGACGTGGCCAATGATTTCATGGCGCTTTGGGACGAATACGCCGATGCCGTAACACCGGAAGCGCAACTCGCCAAAGCGTTCGACAAGCTGGAAACCATGTTGCAGCACCAGCTCATGCCGGGTGCCGATGCCGATTTCCATGCCTTCAATTTGAGTTATGGACGAGACAGGACTGACGTCTTTCCCCTCACCCGCCAGATCCGCGAAGGGATCGACGCGCGAACGAAAGAGCTCATAAGAGACCGTCAAAGCGCTCAATAAGCTTAGGCGGCGTAGATATCAGATCCTTATCTCTTGTCCAGTCATGGCAGATATGCATCAATTGCGGTCAAATATTGACGACCAGCCCGGTCGTATCAGCGGTCACTCCGCCTGACTTGGCTTTAACGGTTTCGGACTTGGCCGCCACCGTCGTCTGAGCGGCGCTGACAGTGGTGCTTTCCGCCTTCAGCTGCGCGATTTCTGCTACCATCTGCTTGATCTTTGCAGCCATGGTCTCGTTGCTGACCACAAGGGTTTTCAGCTTGACCGCCATTTCTTTCAGATCAACTTCACTGCCTGTCACTTCGGCCGCGACGCCGACCACATCGACTGTGACCGCGGCAACCCCCACCGCGATGGTGGCGTTGATTTCGGTTGTGGCTCCCATCCCGATGCTCAGGTCACCGCCGCCGAAAATCGCGAGCGACCCACCGAAGGTCATATCGATGCTGTTGCCTTCGGTGAAACTCTTGGTATTGCCGGAATTGTATTCGTAGGTATCACCGGCAATTGTCTTGGTTTCCTCCTTGGCGTTGGTCTGGATGACGCCAGTGCCGTCGCCAGCAGACAAAGTGATGTCCTTGCCCGCCCCGCTGGAGATGGAAACGACATCTGCGGACGAGGTCATTTCCAGTTTTCCTGAGCTCGTTACCGACGCAGCGCCTTCGACGTTGACCGTGTAGTCACCATTGACTTGCTGGCTGAAATCAGCGGTTTCCACATACATCTTCTCCTCAGCTTTCACCAGGATCCGTCCGTCACAGGCCAGCAGGATCCCGTCACCACCACCGGATGCATTCTTGTAGGCATCCGCATTGCTGCCTTCGTCAGTTATGTGCTGTTGCGGATACCACTCGTCGAGATCATCGGCTTGAAACGCCTGTTCTTCGATGTCGGCATATTCGCCAAGACGCAGGACAGCTCCGAGGCGGTGTTCATCCTCGTCTGAGCTCGTTGACGGCACATAAAAGTAACAGCTGCGGCTTGAATCCATGCGCGTGGCCGCATTGCTCGCAGCGCTTGCCGCTGTGTTGTCCAGGTTCGCTGTATCGGGATCGTAAAATCCATTCCAGTCAGCCAGCGCCATTGAACGTCTCCACGTCTCTTCTTGTTTTAACCGGATCACAACAAACGCGACCACCTTTCGGCAGCCGCGCTTTTTCATGACTGACAGTTTAACGGGCGCATTTTAAAGGCGGATTAGCAGCTTCACTCGAGTTGTCGTGAGATTGTTAGACAGCGTTAACCAAGTCCATACAGATGGCATTTGATCCGTCTCATAAGCACAAACCCGGACCGCCTTGAACGCGGGGCCAGCGATCGTCAAATAAACGTGCAGGTGCTTACAAACCAATCGGGAGGTCTGGAATGTACGAGGTTTTGCCACGCAGCGACGGCGCCGTTCTCGGCGTAAAGGTCTCTGGCACGCTGACGATAGAGGAAGAAAAAGAGCTGATTTCCAAGGCAGATGAGCTGGTCTCAACCTATGGCAAGGCCAGTTTTCTGGTGGTTCTCGGCGACCATGTCGGTGTCTCGCTGCAAGCGGTGGCGTCCGACATCAAGTGGCTTATGACCCATATGGACAAGATCGCGCGGGTTGCTGTCGTAACGGACAGCAAGTTTATCTCGGCGCTGGTGGACATTGACGCCACCTTTGCAAACCTCGCCGGCATCAAGGAAAAACACTTTTCAACTGCCGAACTCGACGTCGCCTGGGACTGGATCGAGGAGACGATGCCTACGCTGTGAGCAGCTCTTCGTCGCTCAAGAAGGCACATTGCTCGACCTTGCCGCCGGAGACCGTGATCATGTGCCCATGTGGCACTTCCATCCAGCAGTTTCGGGCCTCGTCCAGCGGTTCGGAGACCACCATCACGCCGTCGTTGAACTCGCGGTAATAGAGGGTCGGCGGATAGCTGTCTGATGCGTACCGCGCCGCGTAGAGCGTCTCTCCGTCCGACCAGGCAGACGCAAAACGCATGTGCGGCGTGGAGCCCGAATATTTGGACAACGCTTCGGCCTCGTGTACCGCGCGGGCCATGGCCGCGCGCGGGTGATGTTTGAGCCCATAGGCGAGCGCAATCAAAAAGAGGCTCTCGCTGTCGGTGCCCCCCATACGATCGCGGTAAAGATCATCCGGGATCATGTTGTCGAGCCTCCGGCGGACCTTGTCATAGCCGCCGATCTGGCCGTTGTGCATGAACGTCCAGCGGTCGAAGGTAAACGGATGACAGTTGTCCCGTGTCGTTGCCGTACCGGTCGATGCGCGAACATGGGCCAGGAAATGCCCCGACCGGATGTGCTTTGCGATCTGCAACAGGTTCGGGTCCGACCAGGCAGGGCGCACATCCTTGTAAAGACAGGCCGTTTCCTTGTCGCCATACCAGGCAACACCAAACCCGTCGGCATTTACCGATGTTTTGCAAGACGTTGCATTGCGGCTTTGATCGATCAGCGAATGCTCCGGATCGCAGATCACCTCTTCCAGATATTTCGGAGCCCCGCTCCAGGCAGCCCATCGGCACATGATCGATCGTAATCCTTATGCAGCTTTTTGTGCGGCCTTGAACCTTGCGGTCGTTTCATCGCAAGCATAGCTGTCGGCGACTGGGTACGGTTTACGCGCCAGCTGGTCGACGGCCTGGATGATCTGATCGGCTTTCACTTCATCCAGAAGAACGGAAAAATTTAGCCGGGTCCAGCCGGGTTTCTTAAGTTCTTCACCGGAAAGAATGCCATCGCGCAGGGCGTCGGATTCCGACCGGTCGATGCCGAGCAGTCGGTGGGCATACGGCCCAGCACAAGCACACCCGCCGCGCGCCTGAACCCCGTAAACATCCGACAGCATGCGTGTGACGAGTTGCTGGTGGATATACCCGCCGCGCTCCAGATCCTTCACCCGGAACGAGAAGATCGGCATGGTGTGGCTTGCCTCAAGATTGCCGAGGATCTCGATGGCCGGGTTTTTCTGCCAGGCAGCCAGGGCCCGGGCGCGCCAGGTTTCGTTGCGGGCATCCATTTCGGCCTGACCGATGGCTTCCTTCACCAGAAACGCCAGCGCGGCGCGGATGTCGCCAATGACATTCGGTGTTCCAGCTTCTTCGCGTGCGGCAATGTTTTCGGAGTAGTCGTGCCCCCACGGCGAAACGAAACGAACGGTTCCACCGCCCGGAAACACAGGGATTTTAATACAGACGGCCTCTTTGCGCACGATCATGACACCGGACGCGGCCGGACCGCCGATGAACTTGTGCGGCGAGACGACAACCGCGTCTTTTTCTGCGTCCGTGCCCGGCTTCATGTCGATCGGCAGATAAGGCCCCGATCCGGCACAGTCCCAGACACTCAAGGCACCATGGCGTTTCAGGATCCGCGTGACGGCAACATCATCGGTCACAATACCGGTGACATTGGACATCAGCGAAAACGCGCCAACGGTCAAACGGCCAGATGCCTTTTCCCTGAGAACCGCGTCCAATTCGACGAGATCCGGACCACCATCGGCGGCCTCGTTGATCTCGATGACTTCGGCGCCGCTTTCCCGCCACGGCAGAATATCGGAATGGTGCTCGTAAGGACCCAAGATGACCAGCGGGTTTTCGCCCCGTTCCGCGGCCCCGGAGACACCGAGCAGATGGACAAGCCGGTTGAGCCCTGCCGTCGCACCCGACCCGCAAAAGACCGTGGCATAGCTGTCAAAGGCCCGGCAGATGCGGGCAATCTCGGACCGCGCAGCCTCGCGCATCCGGGTCATGGTCATGCCGCAATAAGAGGCTTCGGTGTGGCTGTTGGCATAGACCGGAAGGACCTCTTCCATGACGAAGTCCTCGACCTGCCGAAGAGCCCGGCCGGACGCGACATAATCGGCGTAGATCATCTTTTTCGGACCGAACGGTCCCTCAATCACCATGCCGTCTCCGATCAGCCCAGCGCGCAGCCGTTCGATTAGATCCGGGCCTTTCAAAGCGCTCTTAAAGGTCTCGAGCGCAGTTCCGGAAGAAGCGAGGTGTTGAGATTGGGTCATAATCTGCTCCAAATGTCTTTGAACGGATCATACGACCAAGCATATTCAGAAATCCGCACCTAATTTGATTGCTCGCCATTCCATTTTGTGTCATTTGATCGTTAATGGTGAAAAAATTCGATCAAATTGACCGTGCGCTTCTGAGAGCCCTGCAACGGGATGCCCGTTTGTCGCAGCGGGAGCTCGCCGAGGAAGTTGGATTGTCCCAAAACGCCTGCTGGCGGCGGCTGAAAACCCTTTATGAGAGCGGATTGATCGAAGGGCACACTATTCGCCTTGATCCGGCGCAGCTCGGCCTGAATCTCACGGTCTTTGTCATGATCCGCACCCGCCACCATTCCAAGGAGTGGTTGGAGACTTTCCGCAGTGAGGTGACGCGGATCCCGAACGTCATCGACTTCTACCGGCTTGCCGGGGATTACGACTACATGTTGAAAGTGGTCGCTGAAGACATGAACGCCTTCGATCAGGTCTATCAGCGGCTGATCGACAAGGTCGATCTCGACACGGTCACCTCCTACATGACCATGGAAGCCATCGCCGACGCCCGCGACCTGCCGATTTGACAAGACGCTATTCAATCCCACTTTGAAGAAATTCGGTTTGGCGGTTTACGTAGAGGATGGCCCCCAACAGTCTACCCGGACGAACGCAGTGAAGACCCGGGGCCCACTCGCTTCCAGAGCACGAGCCGTACCCAACGACGTCATCCGCGAGCGGCACCGCAAGTAGGCCCCGGCTCGGCGCTCCGCTTGGCCGGGGTAACTGTCGAAGGGAAGCGGACAGCTGCCCTACCCCCGAGGACAGCTCGTGCCCCCTTACCTCCGGCGGCCACCGCCTCCACGGGCGGCGCGGCCACCACCGCCCCGTTGCGGGCGCGCCTGTTGCGGCCGGGATCGCTGAACGTTGCGCTGGCGGTTGACCTGACGATTGCCGGCCTCACGTGCAGCACGGTCCCGGTTGAGATGTGCCGGTGCTTGCGGCCGCTGTGCTGGCCGGGTCGCGGGGCGTTGGGCAGGACGTTGAGCCGGGCGCGTCTCCGGCCGGTTGGCTGGCCGCTGGACATTTGGTCTTTGATTGCTTGGCCTTTGTCCGGCATTGGGCCTCTGGCCGTTGTTCGGACGTTGGCCCGCGTTCGGTCTTTGCCCGGCATTGGGGCGCTGTCCGGCGTTTGGCCTGTTCTGGATCCGATCCCCGGCAGGCCGATTGGCAAGCGCGGCTCCCGCACCAGCTCCAATCGCGGCTCCTGCCCCAAGATCCCGTGCCCGGTTTTGAAGAGCGTCGCGCGAGGGCGCATCGACGCCGTTCCAGCGCCCGCCTTCAAATTTCTGCCAGTTCTGTCCATCGCGGCGATAGACACTGCCATCGCGGCCCGCAAAGACGTCCCCGCCCCGCCGGTTCAGCGTTGCGGCGCGGCCCGGGCCGCCCTGTTGTTGCCAACGGTTTGCCGCCGATGCCCTGACTTCACGGGTGCGCGACCACTGCGGGCCGGAGACGACAGCCCCACCCCAGGAGCCGTAGATGCCGCGAGCACCACCTGCGACGACGCGATTGCCCGTGCGGGGATTATACGCGGAGATGAAACCCGCACTGCCCCGCGGGCCGCTGATCGCTCCACCGCGGATATAGCCACCCGTGCGCGGATTGTAGATGCCCCCGCCTGCAATGCCCCGGCGCGGGCCGTAGGCATAGCCGTACCGGCCATAGGTGCCACGAAGCGGATTGTAGTAGGCACCGATCCCGTAGGTCACCGGCCGCGGGAAGTAGATCGGCCGGATGCCCGGACGGTACCATGGGCGGTAGTACCAGCCTGTGCCGTAGACAAAGACGCCCCAAGCCAGAAACCCGGTCACATACCCCATGGTGTAGCCGTACCAGACGGCATTGGGTTCGGTCTCATAGACCCGCACATAAGTGACGTTGTAGACCGGCGAGGATGGCGGAATGGTGTAGATCTCTTCCGGCACGGCTTGGGCCACCACAAACGGTCCTTGCGGGCTGTCACCGACAAACCAGACGCCATCCTGGAGCACGTAGTATTTTGCGCCGACCTGAATGACCTGATCGTTGGTGTTCACCGCATAGGACATCGATGTGCCCTCGATCTGCGTGAACTCCGGATCGCCTGCATAGGCGACATCCGCGCTGACCGACCCCAGCTCAACGCGCGCCGTCGTTGGAATGCTGGCCTTCAGCCGGGCCTGTGAGGCTTCAGAGGTGCCGGGAATGGACGACCGGACCGAATAGTAAGGTGCATCTTCCGGAATGTTCAGGAAGTCCGACGGCATGTCAGGCGTGGTGAACGCCCACGGACCGTCAAGCGACGCCGACTTGAACCAGCGCCCCGACAAGAGGATGTACCAGGTCGATGTGGTTTTCAGGAAAAAGACATCGTGGTCGGTGTTAGAGGCCCATTCCAGATCGCCCCCTGGCACCGGCTCCAGTTTCGGCTCACCCTCGAAGACGATCATTTCAGCCGGTTTGTCGGAATAAATGACCTTGGGTGCTTTATTGTCCGGAAAGGCTTGCGGCGGAATCGCCTCACGGGTTTCTTTCCAGTTGTCATCGTCCGGCAAATTGGTGATCAGGTCCGGCAGGTCCATCACTGCTTCCCAGTTGCCAGTCAATTCAGATGACTTGAGCCAGGATTTTTCATCCCTGAGGTAGTAGTCCGAGCCTTCATCCGGCTTCAGGATGTCCCAGTTGGTGTTGACCACAAAACTCAGACCTTGATCGCCCTTGACCGGGGCAAGGATGGGTTCGCCTTCCGTTTGCACCAAGATTGCCGGCTCATAGGAGATGAACAGCGGCGGCGCCTCGGCGTTCAGGCCATCCACATCCTCCATTCGCTTATATTCCGCCAGGTTTGCGGTAATGCGGTCTTCCTTCACTGTCACCACGCCGGTCGGCAGGATCTTGCCCACTTGCAGAGACAGATCGGACAGCGCCGTCCGGTCAAGCGCGGAAAAATCGAGGCGGGTCACTTGAATGTTCGAGACATCAATCAAGCCGGCTTGTGGATCAGGCGCGGTTTTGCCGCTCACGCCGATGACGCCAAACACGGGGGCCGCATCCTTGTCCTTGATGTATTCCGCGGCAATCAGGGCATCCAGGGTTTTGAAATCCGTCCATTCGGTGACCTGAGGCTGATAGAGGACAAGTGTCGCGCCGGCATCTGTATCGTAAGTGCGCGGCCAGCCGGTCGTATCCTCAGCTTCAGTCAGTTGAAGGTAATTGCCGCTGACGAACCCGTTCTGACCATTGTAGGTCACCGAGCACCAAGCTCCGGTGTCGTCGCAATCCTGAAGTTCGACGGGAGTGCCGTTCGGCACTGTGCCGAGCGAGCCAAACCCCGTCCCGGGCCCCTGACGGAAATTCACATTGGCGGTGGTGACAGCCGGTGCTGCCAGAGCACCATTCAAAAGAACAGTTTGCAGCACAAGGGCAGATGACAGGGCGACGGAAATAACTTTACGCACAGCAAAACCTCCCAAAATATCGGACGGCCCAGCTTCTTCCGGCGGGTTCTCAATACCTTAGCCTGAACGTTATGGCATTTTCACAGCAGGGTCAGCCGTGAACTTTGAAATTCTTCATTAAAAAAGTACCGGCGCGCCTTTTTCAGATGTACTGGTAGTAGCCGCCCCGGCCTTGAGCCGGGGCCTAAAATCAAATGGTCCCGGCTCAAGGCCGGGACCGAACAAACACCATTTCAGGCGGGATGAAGTCTTTCCAACCGACTTCAGCAGGCCATGGAAGATACAGCCCTGCCGATGACAGCAACGGCCTGACCGGTGCGCGCGGACTGCTGGGCGGCAAGCCCCATCTCGACCGCTTTGCGTCCATCTTCCAAAGAGACTTCCACGTCGGTCTTTTCGCCGCGAACGACAGCGACAAAGTGCTGGTGCTGATAGAAGGTCGAGCCGTTGTGGTCTCCGGCGTCCAGGATGGTCGGATCAACAGGAATATCGATTTGGCGCGGGCCTTTTGGATTGCGGGGCGACACGATCAGTTGGGGAACCGGCGGCTCGCCCAAATCTCTTGGCCAAAACCGGCCCGGCCCCGGAACCAAGGCCTCGATTTTGCCAGCCGGCCCGACCGCGGACACCTCCTCCTGGTAACGGGAGCCTTCTGCGAACATGCACAGTTCCAGCATTGCGCGGGCGCCGTTTTCGAAATCAACGATCACATACCCGTTGTCGAGGATATCCGGCGTTTCGCCGTCATAGAGCTCTTCTTTGTGGTTGGCGTCCTGCCCCGCTGAGGCCATGACACGGACCGGCTCACTCTTGATGATCAGCCGCATCAGATCGAAAAAGTGACAGCATTTTTCGACAAACGTCCCGCCGGAATAACGGTTGAACCGGTTCCAGGATCCGACCTTGTCCAAAAACGGAAAGCGATGTTCGCGGATGGTCAGCATCTTGATGCCGCCCGTTGCTTGTTCCGCCTGTGCGATCAGGGCTGCGATCGGCGGCATGTACCGGTATTCCATCGCGACCCAGACCGGGGCTGGATACGATGCCTTGAAGGCCTCCAGCGCTGCAATATCCTTGGGGTCGGTGAACAGCGGCTTTTCAACCAGCAACGGCAGCGGCCGTTTCTGACGGATTTCCTCCATCTGCGGTACATGGCAGTGGTTGGGGCTTGCGATCAGTATACAATCCAGCTCTTCGACGTTTAAGACAGCGTCGACGGAATCAACGAACCTGGCATGCGGCGCAAACCGGGCGGCTTGCTCCGCCATCCCGGCATCCGGCTCGAAAACAACCACCACTTCGGTGTCCGGCAGCAGCGCGATGTTGCGCAAGTGCTCCTGACCCATCATGCCACAGCCGATGACACCGTATTTTACCTTTGCAGGCATTTGGCTCTCCTTAAGTCGGCGGATCGTTTCGCGCCCGCCTATTTCAGTCTTTGAACGTAATGCGCCCTGTCGGTATCGAACCAGGTGCGCGAAAACTCGACCGGCTCGGGCTTGTCCGCCCAGCTGAACCGTTCGATGTATCCTGTGAGAGTGCCGGGCGCCTTGTTAAAAACCTCTGGCGCCCAGTCCGGCACGGCCTTGATCGTCACCCTGTCTTCAGCGCGAACGATCCAAAAGCCAAGCTGCTTTTGATAGAAACGGTAAAGCGAATCTGAAAGCTGGTCTTTGCGGACAAAACCGCAGTCCCCATCCAGCCAGATTTCCTCAACCGCGATGATTGTTTCGTTGAGGTAGCGCAGACGGCGGATACGCGTACCCTCACGGCTCGTGCCGAACACCGGCAGATCTTCCGGCTTGAAAACGCGGTCAACCTCAAGAATATCGGCTTTGGGCAGTCCACCACCGGACAGAAGCTCCAGACGGAACATGGCGTAGACGCTTTCGTTCGTTCCGCCCTGACGTATGTAGTTTCCCGAGCCTTGGATCCGCTCCAATAGGCCTTTTTCCGTAAGATCAGCCAGCGCTTTTCGCAATGTGCCGATGGAGATCCCAAGCTCTTCCGCCATGTCCCGTTCCGGCGGCAAACGCTCTCCGTCAAGAAGGCGGCCAGCCGCGATATCCCGAATGAGAAGCTCACTTATCTGGACATAAAGAGGCAGGGCATTTGAGGTCTGCGAGGCGGTTGGCATTGCGGTGCGGCGATCTGTCTTTCGAAAATTGATACACTATTGATTTACATCAAGGCGAGTGATAAGCAAGGAAAAAGTGAAGGTCCAAATGAAGGCCTTCGAAAACAAACGAAATACCCAAAAAAATATTGGGGAGGAGAGCCTTAGATGACCGTTGTTCCCGTAACTTCGCCGGACCTAGATGCAGCTGAAGTGTCCTGGTTTGCGGCGCTGTGCTCGGACGACTATCAGTTCCTCGGCGTTCCGGAAGGCCACTTGCGGTCCTCATGGGAGCACTGTTCCTCGATCGTCAAAACGGCCGAGGCCCAAGGCTTCCGGAACATTCTGTGCCCGTCTTCCTATCAGGTCGGACAGGACACGCTTTCCTTCGTCGCCGGCTGCGCGCCGATTACCGACAAGATCAACCTGCTGGCGGCCGTCCGCTGTGGCGAAATGCAGCCGATCATGCTGGCGCGGACCATCGCGACGCTCGACCACATGCTGGAAGGCCGGCTGACGGTCAACATCATCTCCTCCAACTTTCCGGGCGAAGAAGCCGACAGCGGCTACCGTTACCAGCGCTCCCGCGAAGTGGTTGAAATCCTGAAGCAGGCCTGGACGCAGGACGAGATCAACTACGAGGGTCAGATCTACAATTTCAAAGGCCTGACCACGGATCCGGCCAGGCCTTACCAGACCGGCGGTCCCCTTCTTTATTTTGGCGGTTATTCGCCAGACGCTTTGGACCTGTGCGGCCAGCACTGTGATGTCTACCTGATGTGGCCGGAAAAGATTGAAGAGCTGGAAGGCCGCATGAAGGCTGTTCATGCGGTCGCCGAGAAATACGATCGCACTCTCGACTACGGTCTGCGCGTCCACATGATCGTGCGCGACACCGAAAAGGAAGCACAGGAATACGCCGACTATATCGTTTCCAAGCTGGACGATGACAAAGGCACCGCCATCCGCGAACGCGCGCTCGACGCAAAGTCCCTGGGCGTGAGCCACCAATCCAAGAACCGCGAGATCGCGGACGAGTTCGGTTACATCGAGCCGAACCTCTGGACCGGTGTTGGCCGGGCGCGCTCCGGTTGTGGTGCGGCACTTGTCGGCTCCACCGATCAGGTGATGTCCAAGATCGAGGCCTATCAGAAAATGGGCATTCGGGCGTTCATCTTCTCCGGCTACCCGCATGAAGAAGAAGCCAAGCACTTCGGTTCCCGCGTCATGCCAAACCTGAAGACTTGCTCGCTTCCCGAAGCTTACGGCCGCGTTCCGGCCGAAACCCCTGCAACACCGCTCGGCAATGGAGTCCGCCGCTAATGGATCGCGTCAAACTTAACGACACGCTTGAATTTTCCCGCCTCATCTACGGCATGTGGCGGCTCGGCGATGATGCGGACACATCCCCGGCGCATGTGGAGCGGAAAATCCAATCCTGTCTTGATCAGGGCATCACGACCTTCGATCAGGCGGATATCTACGGCGATTACGGTGCCGAGGCCGTGCTCGGCGGCGCGATGAAAGCCAATCCGTCCCTGCGCGACAAAATGGAAATCGTCACAAAGTGTGACATCGTCGCTCCGTGTGGCCGGTATGCCGATGCCAAGGTGAAGTACTACGACACATCGCGAGCTCACATTGAGAAATCGGTCGAGATTTCTCTCACCGAAATGGCCATCGAGACAGTCGACCTTCTTCTGATCCACCGCCCGGATCCGTTCATGGATCACCATGAAACCGGTGCTGCGCTGGATGATCTGGTGAAATCCGGTAAGGTCCGGAACATCGGCGTTTCGAACTTCCGTCCGTGGGACTGGGAACTTCTTCAATCCGCCATGTCCAACACGCTGGTGACCAACCAGATCGAGATCTCCCTAAAGGAGATTTCTCCGTTCACCAATGGCGATCTCGCATTCCATCAGCGGCTCGGCACAAAACTGATGGCCTGGTCACCGCTTGGTGGCGGATCTCTGATTTCGGAAGGCGGCAAGCTCGGCTCCGTGATGGACGAGATCGCAAGTTCCTACGGTGTTGACCGCTCAGCAGTTGCCGTTGCGTTCCTTTTGGCGCATCCGGCACACCTCATGCCGGTCATGGGCACCAACAATCTGGAGCGTATCGGGAAAATCTCGGACGCGCTCAAAGTCAAACTTGACCGCGAAACCTGGTACCGCCTCTACGAGGCAGCCCTTGGAAACGAGGTTCCCTGATGACAATGCAAAATGCAGATCACACCGTGACTTTCGCGCCGCATTCTGAAAACTCCCGGCTCTTGCGGGATGCCTTCGGCCGATTTGCGACCGGCGTTACTGTTGTGACCACCCATTCTGAAGATGGCCCTGTCGGGATCACTGCCAACAGCTTTTCTTCCGTCTCCATGGACCCGCCGCTCGTCCTCTGGATGCCGGACAAGGGGTCGCGCCGGTTCCGCTACTTTGAGCAAGCCGAACGCTATGCAATCCATGTTCTGAGCCACGAGCAGGCGGAGATCTGCAATGGGTTCGTCAAGAACGCACATGCTTTTGATCAGCTGACATACCAGCTTTGCGAGAACAACGTACCGCTGATCGAGAACTGCCTGGCGCGCTTCGAATGCAAGCGGTTCGCGGCCTACGAGGGCGGCGATCATTTGATTGTTCTGGGCCAAGTGATGCAGGCTGAGATGCGCACCGGGGATGCGCTGACATTTTTTTCCGGCAAACTCGGACAAATCGCGCCAAAGTAAGAGCGTGCACAGATAAGCAAAGGCCGGGACGAACATCGCCCCTGCCATATTGGACGTACCAGGGAGGAGCCCGTATGGGGGCATTGCTGGCGGTTTTGAAACCGCTTGCCTTCGTCAATTCGCATCTTTTGCGGATCGGACGAGGGATCGGCGTCGTCGCCGTTGCGTTGATGGTGGTTGCGATCCTGATACAGGTCGTGGCCCGCTATGGGTTCAACAATGCCCTCCCCTGGCCTGATGAGGCCGCCCGTTTTTGCATGCTCTGGATGACCGGTTTGATGGCACCGACCGCCTTCCGGCGCGGCGGATTTGTGGCCATCGACACGCTGGTGATCATGCTGCCCAAAATCCTGGCAAGCGTTCTGTCCCTTTTCCTGCTGTGTGTCTCGTTCGTGGTGCTGATCGTCGCTGTTCAGATTGGCTACGCTGAAGTGACCGGTTTTGGTGGAAAATTCGCGACCGCCTCTCTCTATTTTCCGGGCAATTTGACATTGACTGAGTGGATCCGGGTGCCGCGCAGCTGGATGATGATGTCGATGTTCGTTGGTGTCATCTTGCTCGCTCTGGTCAATGTTGAGCTCATATTGCGCAGTCTGATTTCCTTGATCGGTGGTAAGGATGACCTTCCGGGCATTCCGGATATCGATATGGCGGGGGCAGACTGATGCTGATCTGGTTTCTTCCCGTCTTCCTCGTTTTCCTGATGATTGGTTTGCCAGTCTTCTTCGGACTGCTCGCAGCACCCGGCATATTGTTGTGGCTGAACGGTCAGGAGCGGGACATCACCCTTCTCTACCGTAACGTCTACAACGGGATGGACTCTTTTCCTCTCATGGCGATTCCGTTTTTCATGCTCGCAGGCGAGCTGATGAACAAAGGCGGGATCACCATGCGGCTGGTGGAATTTTCCCAGGCACTGATGGGCCACCTGCGCGGCGGCCTGGCGCACGTCAACATCCTGTCGTCCATGCTGTTTGCCGGCCTCTCCGGCTCGGCGGTTGCCGACACCTCAGCGCTTGGGTCCATGCTCATCCCGGCCATGGAGAAACAGGGCTACACCCGCAAATTCGCCGCCGCAATCACGGCAGCCTCCTCGGTGATCGGCCCGATCATTCCGCCGTCAGGTATCATGATCATCTACGCCTATGTGATGGGCGAAAGTGTTGCAGCGCTGTTCCTCGCCGGTATTGTTCCCGGTGTCATGGTCGGTGTCGGCCTTATGCTGATGGTCAAGTTTATGGCCGACAAGTATGATTTCCCCGTAGCTTCGCGGAAGTCGACCTGGGGCGAACGCGGCCAGGCATCTCTCAAGGCCTTCTTTCCGCTTTTGACCCCGGTGATCATCCTTGGCGGCATTCTGGCCGGTGTGTTCACACCCACTGAAGCGGCAGCCGTTGCTGTGGCCTATGCCCTCTTCATCGGGCTTTTTGTTCTCAGAACCTTGAAGCCGCATGAAATTCCGGGTGTTTTGAACCGTGCTGGCATCACATCAGCCGTTGTGCTGCTGCTGGTCGGGGCCGCCATGGCCTTCAAAACCGTGGTCAGCCTCAGCTACGCACCGCAAATCATGGCTGACTTTGTGCTCAGCCTCACCGAAAACCCGCTGCTCTTGTTGTTCCTGATCAACCTGCTTCTGTTCATCGTGGGCATGTTCCTGGATGCAGGACCGGCAATCATCATTCTTGGACCTATCCTTGGACCGATCTTTCTCGAACTGGGTGTTGATCCGATCCATTTTGCCATCATCATGAGCGTGAACCTGACCATTGGTCTGGCAACGCCTCCGATGGGGCTGGTCCTGTTTGTTGCGGCATCTGTCTCCAAGGAACGGGTGGAGACGATATCCAAGGCTATTCTGCCGTTTCTGGCGGTGGAGATCGCAGTGATCTTCTTGATCACTTACATTCCGGCACTTTCGATGACGATCCCGCGTCTGACCGGATTTGCCAACTGATCTGAGCTTTACCTAGGGAGGACTTCAATGCTCAAATCTGCCCTTAAATCCTTGACGGTCGCGGCGATGCTCGCCGGGTCCGCATTGAGTGCTACGGCGGCCGACTACACATTGCGCGCCACTGCAAACTCCAACGAAAACGATGAGGACTACGACGGTCTTGTCGTGTTCAAGAACTTCGTGGAAGCCGCCTCGAATGGCGCCATCGAAGTAGAACTCTTTATCGGTACGCAGCTGTGCTCCAACGGCGCTGAGTGCCTGCAAGGCGTCGCAGGCGGTGCCATCGATATTTACATCTCCACATCCGGCGGCGCATCCGGCATCTTCCCGTATGTTCAGGTTCTCGACCTGCCATACATGATGTCCGACGACCGGATCGCAGAACATGTTCTGTCCGGTGACTTCACCCGCACCATGCGCAACATGGCGCTGGAAGACAGTGACAACATGATCCGCCTGATGACCATCGGCAACACCGGCGGCTGGCGGAACTTCGCCAACACAAAGCGGCGTATTGCGGCACCTGCTGACATGGAAGGCCTGAAGATCCGCACTGTCGTTGCTGATCTGCCGCAGGTTCTTGTCAAAGCGCTCGGTGCGTCTCCGACCCCGATCCCGTGGCCGGAGCTGTTCACCTCCTTCCAGACCGGTGTGGTTGAAGGCTCAAAGAACGGCATCACCGATATCATGGGCATGAAATTCCCGGATGCCGGTCTGCAATACGTCACCCTCGACGGACACGCCTACATGGGCGCTCTGTGGTGGATGAACAACGAGAAGTTCCTCTCCATGCCGGAAGACATGCGCCGCGTGGTTGTTGATGGTTTCTATGCCCTTCAACAGGCAACCTTTGCATCTCCGAAGCGCAAGTCGATCCAGGCCTATGAGGACTTTGTCGCAGGTGGTGGTGATCTTTACGTTCCAACCCCGGCCGAAAAGGCAGCCTTCAAAGAAGCGGCAAGCCCGGTCTTCGATTGGTTTAAGGAAAACGTTGACCGGGGCGGCGAAATCTTCGGCGCGCTGGAAGAAGCCGTCGCAGCTGCCGAGGCAGACGTGAACGGCGCGCGCGACGCAGACCTGAACTAAGACGGCACCAGAAGTGAGGGGCCGCGTTCTGGCTCCTCGCTTCGTTCTTGGCATTTGTTTTTTCATCCAGATAATCAACCATGGATACAATACATCGCTTGATGCTACCTGTTTCAGATCGTTGATTTTTTGGATATTCATATGGCCATCCCATCTCCAGAACTGACCAAGCTCGAACCGCTGCAAATATTTGAAATCCGGGACCAGGCCGTCGTTCTGGATGAGGATTTGGCAAGGCTTTTTGGACTGTCGACCTCGAAATTCAACCAGCGTGTCAAGGCACATCTCGAGCGGTTTGAGGGCGGCTTTGCGTTTCAACTCACTGAAAGTGAAGCAGAAATTTTGATATACCAATCTGGTACATCAAGTGGACATGGTGGACGCCGGAAACTTCCATGGGTTTTCACCGAACGCGGTGCCGCCATGGCGGCAACCATTATCCGGACGCCGGAGGCCGTGGAAGCAACCCGGTTCATCATCAAGACATTCGTTGCAGCCCGCAAGGCTGGTGTCAGTCAAGAGAGCAACGCAATGGCTGCGACCGTCAAAACAGCTGTTCTTCCTGCCCCTGCAGATGAACGGCCCGGTCTCCTGGCAAAACTCGACAGCGCCCTTGGCCGGGTTCTCGATGCAATTGCCGATCCTTCCGCCGACACCACTGTCCGGGATGAGGCACGGGCCATTGCCCTGGAGGGCCTCAACGCTGTGAAATCGCATTTGCGGAGGCAAGGCGTCCAAAACGAAAAAACCTTGGCGGAAATCCAGAAACTTTTGAAGGAAGCCGAAGCGATCGATGCCGAGGTGACCGCCAAACATATCGAAAATGACCACAGGCGCTTGGCATATCTGGCCAAACAGCTCAGGATCGTGATTGAGGTGCAGCGCTATATGGACAGCGGCAGCGTTGACGGTCTATTGGCCGTGCTGAAAGATCTGGGAGGCTAGGAGGATTGAACTCCAGATGGACACATTCCTCGGAACACCGTGAAACCCGCTCAGCGGAACGGGTACATCCAGACCTTGTAGTCGGCGACAAGGACATGGGCCTTGTCGATTTCGTCCTGCGTCATTTTCTTCACCACCTCTTCCAGAGATATCGCCGCGTCCGGATCCCCGCCGATGGCAGACAGTGTGTACCACATGTAGGCCCGCACAAGATCGGGTGCCGGCATGCCACGTCCGATCTCGTAGTACCAACCGACGCCGGACTGCGCGCCGGGATGCCCCTTCATGGCGCTTCTGAGGTACCACTCAAACGCTCTTTGATCGTCCCGCTCAACGCCAAGGCCCATGGCATACATGACACCGATCAGCTCTTCAGCGTCGGCATTGCCGGATCGGGCTGCTGGCCAAAGCGCATCCTTGGCTTCTTCAAATTTCCCGGATTCCATCAGATCACGCGCTTCTTCGATCTCCGCACGCGCCGGGCTGGTCATTGCCGCGGTGACAAGGATGCAAAGTGCGGCGACCGCAGATCGAAGTGGCGTCATGTTTTCCTCGTTCCTTCGCTTTTGTCCGCCTGCATATTGCCAGCTGGCGCGGCTGAATTGCCAGCACCTCTGACCCGATCCGACTTTCTCGAATTTGATCGCAAACAGGCCGCGCTTGGTCAGCTTCTCTTTTACGACAAGATCCTGTCCGGCAACAGGAATATTGCCTGTGCAACCTGCCATCATCCAGAGTTTGGAACAGGCGACGGCTTGTCACTCGGCATCGGCGAAGGCGGCAATGGCCTTGGACCTGGCCGTATGGCTGGAACCGGTGACAGCCGGATTAAGAAACGGATTCCGCGCAATGCGCCAGGCCTTTGGAATTTGGGCGCAAAAGACCTTCACACCCTGTTTCATGACGGCCGTATTTCAATTGCGGACACCTATGAGAACGGCTTCAACTCGCCCGCCGAAGAATGGCTGCCGGAAGGCTTCCACTCGCTGCTCGCGGCCCAGGCTGTGTTTCCCTTGGTTGCGCAATTCGAGATGTCCGGAAACCCGAAAGAAAACGAGATTGCCGGCGCGGTTCATGACCGGATCGATGCGGCCTGGCCGATCCTTGCCAAACGAGTGCGGGTAACTCCTGAATATGGTCAAATGTTTATCGAAACTTTCGACCATATTGAGTCAGCCGAAGACGTTACGATCGTTGAGATCGCCAACGCTCTTGCCGCGTTTCAGGCAATCGAATGGCAGAGTTTCGACAGTCCCTTTGACCGCTATCTGGCTGGAGACACAGAGGCGCTCTCGTCAAAACAAAAAAACGGACTGGATCTCTTTTACGGAAAGGCCGGCTGTTCAAGTTGCCATTCCGGAAGTCTCTTGAGTGACCAGAAATTCCACGCGCTCGGGCTGCCGCCTTTTGGACCGGGTCGGACCCGCCGGTTTGACCCGATGGTACGGGACACGGGACGCATGGCCGAAAGCGACAGCCTGGAGGACGCATACCGATTCCGCACGCCGATGCTGCGCAATGTCGCGCTCACCGCGCCTTACGGGCACAACGGCGCCTACCCTACACTGGAGGGGATCATACGCCATCATCTTGATCCGGACGGGATGCTGGCGAAATGGGACCCAAAACTTGCCGCCCTTCCCTCAGCTCCCTGGTTGGAAGCCATTGATTTTGTCGTTTGGTCGGACAGCCGTGAAATGGCCCGCCAAAGTCTTTTTCGCGACGTTGAGACCATTGACCTTTCTGACAGTGAAATAGATGCTATAGTAGACTTTATGAAAGCGCTTACAGGCACAGATTCCGTAGCTTTTCCGCCCTTTGGCATTCCAACTTCCGTTCCAAGCGGCCTTCCGATCGACAAATAAGAACAAGGACGAAAAATGATCGACAAGATCAAACACCGGGCTCACGAATTGTTCCCGGGAATAGCGATTGCCGGCCTGGTCGCGATCTCGGCGCAGTTTTTGAACGAGCACTATGGTGCGCCCGCGATGCTGATGGCGATCCTTCTTGGAATGCCGCTGAACTTTCTCTCGGAGGAAAAACGCACTGCAGACGGCATCGCCTTTTCTGCGCGCACGCTGTTGCGGATTGGGGTTGCCTTGCTGGGTGTTCGGATCAGTGTTGATATGGTTCAGGCGCTTGGACTGCCGTTTCTGGCTCTCGTTGTTGCGGGGGTCCTGGCGACCATCGGCTTTTCGCTGTTGATCGGGAACCTCTTTGGCAAGGACCGCTTGTTTTCGTTCCTGTCTGGCGGTGCGGTCGCAATTTGTGGAGCATCGGCTGCGATGGCCATCGGTTCGATTTTGCCAAAACGTGAGCATGCCGAGCGGGACCTTGCGTTTACCGTCATCACCGTGACTGTGCTGTCCACACTCGCCATGATCTTCTATCCGATCCTGACCGCCTCACTCGGGCTCGACCGGGATGCGACGGGCGTTTTCCTGGGCGGCACCATTCACGATGTTGCACAAGTGGTCGGCGCTGGCTTCTCCGTGTCGGAAGAAACCGGTGATCTCTCAACGCTGGTGAAGCTGATCCGGGTCACCCTGCTGGCCCCCATCGTGTTGATCGCAGCGCTTATCCTGCGCAAGGGCACAGAGCCTGGCGCTGCCCGGCCGCCTCTGATGCCGCTTTTTGTCGTCGCTTTCCTGATCCTTGCAACCTTCAATTCCTTCGGACTGATCCCGGAGATCGTGAAGGATGGGGCAAGCCAGGTTTCCCGCTGGGCGCTGCTCGCGGCGATCGCCGCTGTCGGCATGAAAACCTCGATCCCGAAACTCCTGGAAGTCGGCGGCCCGGCGATCTGGATGGTGGTCACGCAAACAGTGTTCCTGGCCCTGTTCGTGCTCGGCGGGATCTGGTTGATCGGGTGATATTTCGGGCGAGAATGGTTTAGGAATAGCGACAAGCTGACCAACTTGCGGTGCCTCGCTCCAACCTTGCCGCCCCGGCCTTGAACCGGGGCCGTCTGTTTCAAACAAGCAGGGGTCCCGGCTCAAGGCCGGGACGGCAGACGGAGTAGCGTTTACACCTAGTTTCGCCCGCCTCAAATCCCTATATCCCGGGCAACCACCCATTACTGGGCAACCACCCATCCGCTTTTGCCCCGCCGGGGCTTTTCTTGGGGGCGCGAGTGTGAAATATAGCTCGCACCTCTTCACGGCGGATTTTCTGGCCGGTCCTTGAAAGAAAAGGCTCCCCGGCTCCTGCCTAGAAATTTCGAAAGCATGTTGATGAAAAGCTACATCACCACTCCGATCTACTACGTCAACGGATCCCCGCACATCGGTCACGCCTTCACCTCGATCATGGCCGACATCCTGAAGCGGAACCGTCAGGCGCTGGGGTATGAGATGATGCTATCCACCGGCGTCGACGAACACGGCCAAAAGAACCAAGAAGCGGCCGAGGATCTCGGCATGCCTGTGACCGACTATCTCGACATGCGCTGCAAGGAATTCCGCGATGTGTTCGAGCAGCTCGGCGTTGAGTTCGATTACTTTGTGCGCACCAGCCGCGAAGGCCACAAGACGGCTGTCGCGGAGATGGAGCAGCGCATCTTCGACAAGGGCCTGATCGTCAAGAAGCAGTACACGGGCATCTACTGCAAGGGCTGCGAGGAGTTCAAAAAGGAAAGCGATCTCACCGAGGACGGCCAGTGTCCGCTGCACCCGACCATGAAGGTCGAGCAGACGGACGAAACCAACTACTTCCTTAAGATGGAACCGTTCCGCGAAAAGCTCTTGAAGCACATCGACGACAACCCGGATTTTGTTCAGCCGGAGCCGTTCAAAAACGAGCTGAAGAAGATGCTGGCCGAGCCGCTGGAGGATCTGTGTATCTCCCGGCCGAAAACACGTGTCACGCTCGGTGTCGATCTGCCGTTCGATCCGGATTTCGTCACGTATGTCTGGTTCGACGCGCTTGCCAACTACCTGACCAACATCGGTTGGCCGGAAGACGGCTACCAGGATTGGTGGGCGGAATGTGAGCACATGATCGGCAAAGACATTTTGAAACCGCACGGCGTCTACTGGCCGCTGATGCTGATGGCCGCTGATCTGCCGCTGCCGAAGAAACTCTCCGTACACAGCCACTGGGTGGGCGCAGGCGGCGTCAAGATGTCGAAATCCATCGGTAACGTGGTTGATCCGATCGAGGTGATGGACAAGCTCGGCGTCGACGCGCTGCGCTGGTACCTTGCCCGGCACATGCGTGCCGACAGCGACAGCCAGATCTCGGTCGATCTGATCACCCAAGCTTACAATTCAGAACTTGGCAACAAGATCGGCAACCTCTTGTCCCGAGTTGCGAAATTCTCAAACAAGAATTTCGACGGCAAGGTGCCGGTGCCGGGCGCCCTGACGACCGAAGATGAGGCGCTGCGCAACACCGTTGTCGAGGCTGGCAAGGCGTTCGCCGGCTGGATCAATCTGCAGGATATTCCGGCAGCGACCCAGCAGATTGTCGATGCGGCAGTGGCCATGAACGAATATATCGACCAACAGGCTCCGTGGTCTCTCTTCAAGAACGAAGAGACCCGTGAACGCTGCGCAACCGTTCTCTATGTCACGCTCGATTGCCAGCGCATCCTGTTCGAGGCGCTGACCCAGGTAATCCCCGGATCAGCCGCCCGAGCGCTTGGCATGCTCAATGCGCCACAGGCTGCAACGCCCTGGGCGCCGGAGCTGGACAAGCTGGCAGGTGGCACAGAACTCGGCGAGATCGACGCCCTGGTGGGTCTGCTGACCGAGCTGCAGCGCGTGCTGGCTCTGGGCACTTTGCAATGCGCTGAGCTTCGCGCTCTGCTTCTAACTCTTCTTCAGTCATATAACATTTATATGCTTTGTCTTCCTCTAATAGCTGTTGAATTAGTGGATTATAGATTTCTGCACGTTCAGATTGACGATAAGGTCCAAAACCTTTATCTTTATCGACGGATTCATCCCAATCCAAACCTAACCATTTTAGATTATCGAATTGTGAAGATTCACCATCTTCTAAATTACGTTTACTATCTGTATCTTCGATGCGAACAACAAAATCACCATTATAATGTTTAGCAAATAAATAATTGAATAATGCTGTTCTTGCATTACCAATATGCAAATATCCTGTTGGACTTGGCGCATATCTTACTCTGATACGTTCACTCATTATTTTCACTCCTACTATTAATTGTGTGGATAATAAATAGCCAAATATTAATTAAAATACTTTGCAAATTATACATCAATAAAATGATAACTATGACCACTAACAAAATATGCAAATAAATG